>Ga0233425_10005301_pt1 | contig 20509 bp, 19 predicted proteins | sample Watercolumn_Towu_2_FD_181712 | JGI IMG/M metagenome (GOLD analysis project Ga0233425, IMG submission 181712) | Freshwater microbial communities from Lake Towuti, South Sulawesi, Indonesia - Watercolumn_Towuti2014_140_MG | ecosystem: Environmental > Aquatic > Freshwater > Lake | place... | reverse complement strand
GGGGTTCGGAGCCTTCGTCCCCACCTCTTCGGGGCGCTCCGGGTCGTTCCCACAGAAGACCGCGATGTCGCCAAGCTGTGCACCGTTGTCGAGTTCCACCGCCGAGCAATCGTACTCCGTGCCGGCGAGCAGGTTCCCGCCGTTGGAGAAGGCGGTCCCGGTGCCGGCGCGGGCGGCGTACTCCCACTCGGCCTCGGTCGGCAGGCGGTAGCCCGCGCAGGCGTAGGGGCTGCCGGTGATGGCGCACTCCACATCGTCGCCAGACCAGGAGCATGAGTAGCAGGAATCGAGCCCGGTCGCGTCGGAGACCGCGTTGGCGAAGGCCGCCGCCTCGTGCCAGGTCAGGCACTCCACCGGGCAGTCCGCGCAGCCATCGTAGCAGGCCGGCGGGTAGCCCAGGAAGCCCTCGAACTCCGCCTGGGTCACCTCGTAGCGGCCGAGGGAGAAGCCACGCGTCAGCGTGACATGGTGCTCGGTCTCAGACGCTCCTTCGCCTCGTCCACCACCTCGGATTGGATGGGAACAGCTCGGTCGGGGACGAGCCAGGTGACCGCGATGTCCGCCAAGGCGTTGACCAGGAAGGGTTGGCCGCCCGTCCACCAGAAGGCGCGGTCGATCGCCTCGGGGGTGAAGGGCTGGCCCGTCTCCTCGGTGTGCTGGAGGTACAGCTCGGCCACCTCGTCGCGGGTGAAGTTCCGCAACGTCAGCGAGGCGGCCTTGATGTTGAACGGGGAACCCGGGTTCACCGGGACGCCGCCTTTCGCCTCCGCGAGGTAGTCGCGCAGGTCCCGCATCCCCACGAGGGCCACAGAAGCGGGGAAGTGCCCCGGGCGCTCGTGGAAGCCGGCGCGCAACTGGCGCAGCAGCGAGACCAGGGCCGGCCCGGAGACGACATCAGCCTCGTCGAGCAAGAGAACCAGTGGGTGCGGGGCCACCCGGACCGACCACTCCCGGAGCATCGCGACGAGGCGGCTGCCGGCGGGCATCGTGAGGGAATCCGGCGAGGGAGGCCGCCATTCTGGGGGGAGGATAGCGGCGTACACCATCGCCCAGTCCCGCACGCCGCAGCCGGGCGTGAAAGACCTCGTCTTCGGCCTGCTGCTGCTGGGCATGCTCGCGGCGCGGGTCATCAACCAGGCCTGGTTCGGTGGCTGGGACTCCGACGGCCGGCCCGAGACGAGGGCCGCGGTCCTGCGGTGGATGCCGCTCGCATCTGCCGTCGGCCTGGCGCTCCTGGTCCTGGCCCACGGCATCGCCTGGATGACCGCCCCCCATTGACGCCCAACCTCCGCCGTCGTATGGGACATTGCCCCTACCACCCGGAGCACCCACCATGATCTCCTCCGACAACCTGCCCACCTTCACCGCCGTCTCGCTTGGGGCCGCCATCCTGGCTCTGCTGCTCGCCGCCTTCGCGCTGCGCGAGGCCCGCGTCGCGGGCGTGGGAGCCGCGGGTGTGATGGAGGGGGCCAGCACCCGCCTGCAGGACGTCGATCAGAAGGTCGCCGGGATGGAAGCCCGCCTCGTGGCCCTGGAGAACGCGCCCAAGCCGGCCCCCGTGGAGGTCCCCGCGGCGCCCGTCGATCCCGCCGCGCCGGTCGCGCCCCCGCCCGCCCCGTAGGTCCGCCCGGCTCAGCGCCACTTGAAGAAGCGGCGCGCCAACAGGAAGGTCAGCAGGCTCCAGCCCGCCAGCACGGCGAGCTGGTCGAGCTGATCGGCCAGCGGTGCGCCTTCGTTGATCACGGCGCGCAGAGCGTCGTTGAGCGCGGTGAGGGGCAGAAGCCGCAGCACGGGGTGCACCGCCTCCGGGAATCGCTCGTAGGAGAAGAACACCCCCGAGAGCAGCCACATGGGCAGCATGACCACGTTCATCCAACCGGAGGCGACCTCGGTGTCCTCGGGGCGGGCGGCCACCAGCAGGGCCAGGCCCATGAAGCAGGTGGTGCCGAACAGCGCGGTGAGCGCGAGGGTGAAGAGCGATCCCTGGACGGCCACGTCGAAGACGAGCCAGCCGGCGGCCACCAGGGCGATCACCTCCAGCGCCAGGAACACGAGGCGGGCCAGGGCGAAGGAGAGCAAAAACTCGTGCCGCCGCATGGGGGTGGCGGCCAGGCGCTTGAGCAGGTGGTGCCGGCGAGCCAGCACGATGGTCCAGCCGGTGCCCCACATGCTGCTGGACATGACGTTCATGCCGATGAGGCCGGGGATGAGGAAGTCGATGTAGCGGGCGCCTGGCGCCGTGAGCGGGGCCTCCTGGACCGCCAGCGCGTCGGCGCGGCCGGCACCGCGCTGCACCGCGTCATCCACGACCCGCCGGGCCATGCGGCCCTCGGGCCGGGTGGGATCGAAGGCATAGGTGGGGCCGCCCTGCCCGGCGCGCACGATGAGGTCGATGCGACCGACCCGGAGCGCGGTCTCCGCGGCCTCCCCGGCGAGATCGAGGCGCTCGATCCCGTCGTGCGCGTCGAGCGCGGCCGCCAGTGTGGCGTCTCCCAGCACCGCCACCCGGACAGGTTCCGGTGGGCGGCTGGAAAACGCGATGCCGAGTGCTATGGCCAGCAGCACCGGGAAGGCGAAGGTCCAGAACAGGGCGGCGGGCTCGCGCAGGGTCTCCAGCAGGCGGGCGCGGGTCAGCTCCAGCAGGGAGGAACGGAAGCGCTCAGGCATCGCGCAACCCCCGGCCGGTCAGTTGGAGGAAGACGTCTTCCAGGGTGGGCTGGTGCGTGGTCAGGGCGGTGAGGGTGAGGCCGCGCTCTCGCACCAGGGCCATCAGCCCGGGCAGGGCCTCGTGGATGGCCGCGGCGGAGAGCACCCGCTCGTCCCCGCGCCGAGTCACGGCCCCTATACCAGGCAGGGCGGCAAGAGCCTGGTCGTCCAGATCACCGTCGAGGCGCACCGAGAGCAGTTGCTCGGCGCCGAGCCCCGCGACCAGCTCCGCCGGGCTGCCGAGCGCGATGCACTTTCCCTGGTCCATGATGGCCACCCGGTCGCACAGGCGCTCGGCCTCCTCCATCAGGTGGGTGGTGAGCAGCACGGTGCCGCCCCTGGCGCGGAAGGCGTCGATCACGTCCCAGATGTGGCGGCGGGCCTGGGGATCGAGGCCGGTGGTGGGCTCGTCCAGGAACAGCAGCTCCGGGTCGCCCACCAGGGCGCAGGCCAGGGCCAGGCGCTGCTGCTGGCCGCCGGAGAGGCGCATGAACCAGGCGTCGCGCTTCTGCTCCAGCCCGAGCAGGGCGACGACCTCGTCCACGTCCCGGCCACGCGGGTAGAACGAGCGGAACAGGCGCACGATCTCGGCCACGGTGAGGCGGTCGGCCAGCACGGTCTTCTGGAGCTGCACACCGATGCGGGCGCGCAGGGCGTCGTCGTCCCGCGTGCCCCAGCGGGTGCCCAGCAGGCCGACCTCACCGGCATCCGCGGGGAACAGGCCCTCGAGGATCTCGACGGTGGTGGTTTTTCCAGCGCCGTTGGGACCGAGCAGGCCGAAGCACTCGCCCCGCTCGACGAGAAGGTCGAGCCCGTCGACGGCGAGCACGTCCTTGTAGCGCTTGACGAGGCCCTGGCAGGAGAGGGCGGCGGTCACGGGCACCTCGCGGGCAGACCCTGCGAGATATCACCGCGAGGGGGCGGTGGAAGACCCTCTCAACTCCGTTCGTCTCTCAACGCTGCTCGCAGGGTCGCGGGGTCCACGCGCGTCATCGGCCCCTTCACGCCGTGGAGCGCGGCCGCCGGTACGCCAGGGCGAGCAGCCCCAGCAGGGCGGCGAGCGCGCCGCGCTGTCCCGGCGCATGGCTGCATCCCCCGCGGGGCGCTTCCTCGTCCGTGTCCGCGGCAGGCTCGCTGGCGCAGGCGTCCGCCTCCTCGTCGCACGAGACCACCCAACCCTCGCGGGCGCCGCAGTCCCGGGCGCCACCCACGCAGACACCCATCTCGCAGGTATCGCCCTCGGTGCACCAGGCGCCGTCGTCGCAGGGGGCGCCGTCCACCCGGGGCTCGGCCAGGCAACCGCCGGTGCTGTCGTCGCAGCGCCCGACGGTGCAGTCGTCGTCGAGCCCGGAGCAGTCCACGGGCTCGCTGTGGACGCAGAAGCCCTCCACGCAGTCCTCCTCTCTGTCGCAGGGGGAGCCATCGTCGCAGTCGGAGGCGGAGACGCACAGATCCAGCGAGCGGGTGGGGTCGCCGTAGAGGTTGTACTCGGTCTTGGTGATCCAGGCGTAGCCGGTGTAGTCCCAGCCCCAGACATCCTCCCCCCAGCCGTCGCCGGGCAGGGCGGCCTTGGTCCAGGCCAGGGCCTCGCCCACGGTCCAGCCGGCGGTGAGCGCCATGGCGTAGGTCCAGGCCGCGTCGGCCGAGGTGGCGAGATCGGGGCGCGGCTCCCATTCCTCGCCGAAGGGGGCGGTCATCCCGATGGCGGGCCTGCTGGCGGTGGCGGTGCCGGCCGCGCCGCCGGAGAGCAGGGCGGTGCCCAGGTTGTCGGGCACCTCGGGGAAGCCGTTGTCGCAGGAAAGGCTCTCACGAACCCCAGGGCGACAGGATCAGCACGTTCAGGTCCCGCACCGGCCAGAAGTCCTTGGCGGTCAGCTCGAACGTGGTGGGGCTCGTCTTCGCGACCCCCTCGCCGCAGAACGACACCAGGTTGCCGGGCGCGCCCTTGTCCACGACGAGGTGGAAGCGCCCAATGGGACCGGCCCAGTTGCGGCCCGTGGAGAGGATGTAGCCGAGCGTCTGTTCCATGAAGGGGACGCTGTAGCCCTCGGCCTCCGGGGCGGCCTTGCGCACGGCGCGCGCGAAGGAATCGTCCACGCAGTACCGCTGGCGGTACTCCCCCGCCAACTCGGGCACGAGCACCGCCGTCCCGGCGCTCGCGCCCACGCTGGGCTGGTAGCTGTGCTCGACCACCACGGGCTTGCCGGCGGGGAAGATGGCTTCCCAGGTGTAGGTGGTCTTGAGGGTCCAGGCGGGCACGTAGTCGATCTGCCAGCCCTGGCCGGCGTCGTACTCCATCGTGGTCACCAGGCCGAGGCGCATGAGCTCCGCGATCTGGGCGGGGGGCAGCTTGGCCAGGGCTTCGCGGGTGGCCTGCAGGTGGGGCGCCAGCGGGATGCCGAGCGAGGAGAGCAGGGCGGCGCGGTCCACCCCGGCGGCGAACGCATAGCGGTGGGCCTGCACCGGCAGGGTGCGACCGTCGAACGTGGTGGTGAAGCCAAACGGGTTGTCGGGGTCCCCCGTGGGGATGGAGACGTCGCCCTCGGCCTCGACGTGGATGTCCGGCAGGGGGAAGGCCACCAGCAGGCGCAGGTCCTGCGGGCCCTTGTTCAGGAACTCGTAGCGGACCCGCACCTCGCGCGCCGAGAGGAAGAGATCCTCCGAGACCATGGCGACCTGGTCGTTCTGCACGAAGACCAGCCCGCCCGCGTCGAAGCCGGCGACGGAGTCGTTGGCCAGGGCGGTGGAGATGAACGCGAGGAAGGGGAGCATGGGAGCAGCCTCCAGGGGGCGAGCGTATGCGTACGGTCGGCGGAGGGCAATCCGTGGACGCCCAGATAGGGATCTCCCATGCCCCGCCTGCTCTGCCTGCTCTGTCTGCTGCTGCTCCCCTCTCTCGCCCGGGCCGGCGAGGCCGAGCGCGCCCGCGCGGTGCGCTGGACCGCGGCTTCGCTGGGTGCCGTGACCGGGGTGGGCATCACCTTGGCCGAGATCACGGACGAAGGGTTCTTCGCCCCGGGCGCCAGCAAGGGTGCGCGCATCGCCACGGCCAGCACCGGGTTCACGGTGCAGACCGCGGCCTCCACCTTCGCGACCTGGTGGTTTGCGGACCGGTGCCTCAAGCGCCGCAAGGGGCCCTGGCGGTCCATCGGCTGGGGGGTGCTCTACGGCTCGGCCGCGGGTGCCATGTCGTTTGGTACGGGGTTGGGCACCACACTCGCGGTCGGCTGGGCCACCGGCGCGGTGGAGATGCGGGGTCTGCAGGCCTGGTACCAGGCCATCCCCCTGGGCTACTGGTCCGGCACCGTGCTCGGTGGGGTGGCCTGCATCCCGGTGGGCGCGGTGCTGGCGCCGACGATCAGCTTGACCATGCGGTTCTAGGCGGCGGGGGCCCCGGGCACCCCTCCACTGAAGTGGAGGCCCACCTGCACAATCGTGGAGGGCGCCGCGCCGGTGCCGGATCGCGCGATCCCCTCACAAAGTATGTTTTCGCGCCATGAGGGGCTGCATTCCGGCCTGGCACGGGGGTTGCTTCCTGCTTGGACGAACCCGGGCAGATGCCCACCCACCCCAACCAGGAGTCACCCATGCTCAGCCTCGTCACCCTCACCGCCCTCGCGGCCGCCGCGGCCGCCGCCGCCCCCTGGCCCGTCACCCTCGACCGCGAGCCAGCCCCCGCGCCCGAGCGCGTCACCCTCTACACGCCTGACGCGAGCGTGCCGTTCGCCGACATGCCCGCCCTGCAGCGCGCCTTCTCCGTCACCGGGCAGGCGCGGCACGAGCCCGACCTCGGCGGCCTCTTCCACCTCGCTGCGGACCGCTTGCACCTCGTGCTCTTCGACGACGGTGGCGCGCACTACCACGACCTGGTCGCCCTGGCCTCCGACGCGGCCATCGAGCCCACCGACGAAGCGATCCTGTGGGGGGAGAGCGGCGCGCTGCTCCAGGACCTCGGGTTGCTCACCGATGGTCCGTGCCAGCTCGCGCCCGCCCACATCGGGTTCGCGGAGCGGGCCACGCTCGAGGGTCGCAAGGGTGAGCGCGACATCCGCCTGACCCACGAGAGCGCCACCTGGGTCCAGGTCATCGATGGCCTGCCCACCTTCGGCCCAGGCTCCGAAACCCAGGTGGTCTACGGCCCGGACGGCGCCATCGCGGCCTTCTCCCACGCCCAGCGTCCGCTCGTCGCCCAGGGAACCGCCGCCGTCTCCACCCCGCGCCAGGCCATCGCGCGCTTCCTGCGCGAGGCCGACGAAACCGGGCAGTGGAACTACTACAAGGCCGCGATCGCGGAGGTCGACCACGTCGTCCTGCACGGCGCGACCCTCGGGTACTGGGTGCCGGGCCGCGGCGAGAGCGACGGCGCCCCCTACGAGCCGGTCTACGCCATCACGGGTGCCGTCCACGGCACGGACTACGCCGGCCAGCCCACCACCGTCGATCTGCTCTGGTACGAGCCCGCGATCCGCGGCCCGCTCGCCGCCGAAGCCCTGCCCCACCTCTCCCGCTGACCCCTTCCACCCCACCCAGCAAGGAACACGACCATGACGACCCAATCCAACTTCTCCGCGATCCTGTTCGCCACCCTCGTCCTCCCCGCCTCCGCCCTGGCCGGCTCCGCCTCTGGCGGCACCTGGAACATCTCCCGCGAGGACGCCTACCGGGAGCACTTCGCCGACGCGGTCGAGGACTACACCGGCACCGGCAACTCCAACCTCGGGCAGTGCATCGACGGCGTGAGCGCCATGAAGAACCAACTCTCGTCCACGAGCTACACCAACTACCGCATCTTCACCGACGCCTCCGCCTCCAGCAACGACTGGCAGAGCGCCACGGACCAGACCTGGGCCGACGGCGGCGACCTGGCCTACTTCTCGGGCCACGGCAACTCCGGGGTCTTCGTGATGAACGGCGCCGTCGGCGACAGCGTCGTCTGGTACAACGAGACCCAGTGGGGCAACGGCGATGTCGAGGTGGTGGCCATGGACGCCTGCAAGACGCTGGATGCCGCCGGCCGCACCAACTTCGGCAACGCCAACGTGAACGACGGTGTGCACTGGATCCTGGGCTTCGAGTCCAACGCCAACGACACGGCCGTCACCGCCACCAACTACGGCTACTACCTGCGCTCCGGCTACGGCATCGGCCTGGCCTGGGTCACCGCCACCCGCGACGGCCATGACGCCACCCAGACCGGGGCCTACGTCCGCTTCACCTCCACCGCCTGCAACACGGCGTCCGAGACGCTGACGAGCCTCACCTGCGACCCGACCAGCGGGGTCACCACCGCCACCTACCGCTGGTCGCTCTGACACCAGCCGGCCCGGACCACGGGGTGGGGCTTCGGCTCCACCCTGCCGGTCGCATGCAGTCTATCCTCCGCTCCCCTCGATCCCCTCCACCCACTCCTCGCGCCAGAGCAGGGCGCAGCCCCGACCGCAGCGCCCGCCACCCACGAGCCGCGCACCGGGGCACCGGACCCCTTCGAGCCACAGGGCGCCCCCGATCTCGACCACCACCCGGCGGCGTTCATCGTGGACCTTCCGCACGCGCCCCCCCACCTGGAACTCCCGCCCGGCGAAAGGCGCCATCAAGGCGGGGATGAAACGCACTCCGCCGCCGTCACCCGCCTGCACGATGGCCTCGAGCGAGCGGATGCGGACCTGGGGGGTTGGAGCAGGGGCCGGCGCAACCGGCGGAGCCTCGCTCCGCTCGAGCCAGCGCGGACTCCAGACCAGGGGGCAAGCCCGGTCGCAGCCTCCCGCGGATCGCGCGGGTGCACCATCGCAGCACACTCCCTCCAGCAGCACGGCATCGCCGGCGTCGACCACGCGCCCCTGGACCGCGTGGTAGAACCGCCCCACCCGGCGCGCGACCCGAAAGGCGCGTCCGGAGAAACGGTCCACATCGACCGGGCCACACAGGCTGTCGACCTGCCCGTCCAGGAGGGTGGCCCGGATCTGGGCGGAGGGCAGGACGCGCACGTACTCGCCGGAGGCCACCTTCAGCGGCTCCTGTCCACCGGCTGGCGGCTGGCGCCAGGCGTGGATCTTTTCCCGGAGGGACCGCCCGGCCTGCCGGACTCGGGTGGGGCTGAGCGCCAGGCGGGGTGCGAACGGCGAGAAATCCCTGGCACCCCAGGCCAGCATGGCATCGAGTTGGCAGTCGGAGCGCTCCTCCAGGCGACCGTGGGGCCAGGCCTGCTGGTCGAGCTCGATCCGGTCGCGCCAGGCTGCCTCCGGCGCCGCGTCGGCCAGGCCCTCGGCCCGCAGGCGCTGGTCCAGCACCCAGCGCGCAGCCCGGAAGGCGCCCGCGCGGGCCGGGGAGTCGTTCTCGTGCTCGGTGATCCAGGCGCGCACGCCGCGGCGGACCTGGGTCAGGGCCGGGAGCGTGCCCACCGGCCCCACGAGCCACGCGTGAGTGGCGTAGTGCAGCTTGTAGGCCTCCCCGCCGCCCAGGAAGTCGAAGCAGCGCTGCCCGCGCTCCCAGCCCACCCGCATGGCCTCCTCGAACAGGAGGATGCCCGGCGAGTACCGCGCGTAGTCCACGTTGTAGCCAGCGATCCACGAGGCGTAGGTGGCGCCGTCGTCGGGGCCGAAGTCCAGGGCGATGGCCCGCTCGCCCGCGAAGAGGGCCGCGATCTGTACATAGCCGCGGTCCAGCAGCAGGTGGAGGAACTGCCGGTTGCGCACCGAGGCGAAGCGGTCGGGGCGCCCGGTCTGGCGGAGCTGGCGCGACTTCCAGAGGAGGAGGTCCTCCAGGAGGCGGTGGTCCCGCAGACCCCAGGCGAAACGCGTGGGTCCCACCTCGGCGGCCAGCGCGGCGAGCTTCCTGGCGTGGCGCTTGAACGCATTGCTGCTCCGGCGGCTGCACACCTTCTGGAATGCGTCGAAGGAGGAAAAGCCGGACCACTGGATTCGGGGCGCCGGAAGCCAGGGGCCCGGGTCCAGCCCAGCACCGGCAACCTCCACCAGCTCCCGCGCCACGGCGGGCAATCCGCGGACAGCCTGGATGGAGGCGGGCGACCCCTCGCCCGGATCGCGTGGCTCGAGGTAGTCCAGCAGCGGGGCATCGACCACGGACCCGTCGCGCCGCAGCAGGACATCGTAGAGCCGCCCCTGAACCTCGACCGTCCCCGGGTGCACTCCCCGGCCGCCGAAGAAGACCTGCGCGGCGGCCTCGAGGAACCAGGGGCTGGAGAAGAAGTTGGCCACGGCGAGAGCTTGCGCTCGTCAGCGGGATTCTTCGGCGCGCGGCAGGGGGACCGGCACCTGAGTGACGAACAAGGCGGAGAGCGCGGCGAGAGCAGCCTGCAGCTCGGGCTGGTCGAAGTACTCCGCGCCGTTGGTGCCGTCCGACCAGCGGTCCTGGCCGTCGTACTCCCAGCTCAGGAAAATCCCGCAGGAGGGCACCCGCGCCAGCACCCCCCCGTAGGTGGCGATCTCCGCGGCGGTCATGGGGTAGTGGCCCTCGCGGTAGCCGGGCCGGCCCGCCGAGCCATCCCCGCCATCGGCGATGTTGAGCCCGTTGATGACACCGAGACCGAGCGCCCGGGCGCGGACCTCCTGCTGGCGGGCGTACCGCGACACGTCGCCTTCCATGGCCTCGTACTGGTTGACCGCGGCGTCGACCCAGCGGTAGGTTCCCCCCGCGGGCACGGGCATCCCGGTGGCCTTCTGGCGTACGAAGGTCATCAAGCCCGGCATCAGCTCCTGGCTGTACCGGGCCATCTCGTCCAGCTCGGCGGCGTCGGGATCGTGCCCTTCGAAGTTGGTGATGTCGTCGAGCAGCATGTGCCCGGCCAGGGTGCCGTCGTCGACGAACTCCTGGATACCCGAGCCCCGCCACTGCGAGAGCTGGGCCTTCCATGCGGCGAGGTCGAAGTCGCCCTCCGCGGTGGTGTAGGCGTGATGATCCTCGGTGAGGCGCAGCGTGACGCGCCATCCGGCAGCGCGAACCATCGGCAACAGCGTCTGTACGGTCCCAGCGGGATCCGAGTAGGCCACCTGGAAGCCGGTGATGCCGAAACGCTGCTGAACATCCTGGAACCCCTCGGGCGACACGTAGCCGTTGAGGCCCCAGAAGCCGACCAGGGGTGGCGGGCCAGCGGGGGTGGTGCCGTCGGGATCGGGGTCGCTCCCGCCGCTCTCGGAGGCTCCCAGCGGTGCGTGCTGGATACGGACCTCGGCTGGGCGGCAGGCGCTCCCCGGTAGCAGGAGGGCGCCGAGGGTCAGGCCAGGGAACAGGCGAGCGCGTACGGGGCGCCTCCAGGGGCGAGCGGGCGCCGGCATCAGAACACCGACTCGTGGACGATCACGCGGTCGCCCGCGAGCAGGAGGATGTCGGGGGCCTTGCCGTCGAGGATCTTGCGGACGTTGAACCGCAGGCGCTCCTCGCCACGCAGGACGAAGACCTTGCGGAGGTTGGCCGTGGGGAGCGGACCCCCGGCCGCGGCGAGGCTGCGCGACAGGGTGAGCCCCTCGCGCAGGGTGAGCTCGCCGGGCTTGCCGACGCTCCCCATCACCGAGACGAGGCTCTGGGGCACGAAGACGACGTCGCCGGCTTGCAGCATCAAGGTGTCGGCACCCTGGGAGAGCAGATCCTCGTAGGGCAGCACCACGGTGGTGCCCTGCTCCCCGTCGTGGGTGACGCGGATCTCGTCCACACCCTCGCTCTGGACGCCCCCGGCGATGCTCAGCATCTGCAGCACGGAGGTGGGCCCCTGCAGGTAGTACAGCCCGGATCTGGACACGGCACCGAGCACCTGCACGGGCTGGCTGGCGTAGGTGGAGACCGAGACGGTCACGTAGGGGTTGTTCAGGAACCCCTGGGTCAGGCGCTCGCGCAGCAGGGCGCTGACCTCGGTGGTGGTCAGCCCGTCCACCCGGATGACTCCGAGGAGGGGGAAATCGAGTTCCCCGGAGGGCGACACGGGGAAGGCCCCCGAGAGCGCGTCCTCGCCGTAGATCTGGACCGTGATGCCGTCGCCGGGGCCGACCCGGTAGAGGGCCTTGCTCACGGGGGGCGCCGGCGGCAGGACCGGGGCTGGCACATCGCCAATGTCTTCGCCGCCGCTGCTCTCCTGGACTGGGGCGTCGGCGGCCGCAGGTGGGCCGGCCTCGGCGGAAGGTTCGGTGGCGGCGAGCGCGGCGACCCATGGCCAGGCACAGGTCAGGACGACTGCGGCTCGGATTCTCATGCGCTCCTACCTCGGCGACCAGCTAACCTGCGAGCCCACCCGCGGGGGCCGCGCGGCAGCAGCTCCTCGTACAGGCTCCGGTAGGCCCGCGCCATCACCTGCAGATCGAAGCGGGCCCGGGCCTCGCATGCCCCCGCGGCGCCCAGCGTGCGGGACAGACCGCGGTCGCCGGCGAGCCGGGCGAGGGCCCCGGCGAGGGCCACGGGGTCGCCGGGGGGCACCAGCAGCCCCGTCGCGGGGGTGATGAGCTCGGGCACGCAGCCGACGACCGTCGCCACCAGGGGCTTCCCGGCGGCCATGGCCTCCATCACCACCAGCGGATTGCCCTCCCAGGAGGAGGAGAGCACGAAGAGGTCGGCGGCGGCGTACAGCTCGGGCAGGTTGGACACCACGCCGAGGAGGCGCACGCGGGCGCCGAGCCCCAGGGCCGTCGCCTGGGCCTCCAGCGCGGGTCGCAAGGGGCCTTCGCCGGCAATCAGGAGCCGGGCTCCCAGCGCCGCAAGACGCGGGTCCGCCATGGCCGAGAGCAGCGCGGCGTGATTCTTCTGGGGGTTGAGGCGCCCGGCGGTGAGCAACAGGGGGGTCTCGGGCTCCACGCCCAGCGCGGCGCGCGCGGCCTCGCCCACCCCCGGGCGGGCCGCGAAGTCCGCGACCACGATGCCGTTGGGGATCGTGAAACGCGGCTCGATCCCGTAGGTGGCCGCGAGGCTGCGGGCGACCTCGGCACCGATGGCGACCGGCGTCGCGCAGGTCCGGAACGCGACACGACTCAGGGCGCGGTCCCACCCCTCGGCCTCGCGCTCGGCCAGGTTGTGGACCGTATGCACCAGCGCGGCCCGCCGCGGGCGCAGCAGGAGGGCTGCGACCGCGTACTTGAGGGTGTGCAGGTGGGTGTGGACGACCTCTGGGTCGAGCGCGGCCAGGGTGCGCGCGAGCCGCCGGACGATGGGTGGGTCGAGCCCGGGGCGCTTGCCAAGAAAATGCAGGGGAACACCCGCTTCGCGCAGGCTCGCCTCGATCCAGGAGGCCTCCGGGGCGTAGAGCGACACCAGGGCCACGTCATCCCCTCCGCGGCGCTGGGCCAGGGCGAGCAGGGCGGCGATGCGCTCGGCGCCACCGACCGAGAGGGAGGGGATGAGCTGGACGATCTTCACACTACACCTTCCTCAATCGGCTGAAGTCCCGCGGGTGCCAGGCGCCGGTGAGCAGCCCCACCGCGGCGTACACCGCCCCACCGGCCGCGATGGTGAGGGTCACGTGCACCGGGGGCAGGACCCAGATCGCGGCGGCCATGCAGGCGACCGGCACGCCCACGCGCACCAGCGCCGCGAGCGCGCCACCGCCGGTCACGAGCGGCCGGATGCGGGCGCGTAGCCAGACGATCAGCACGACCTCGGTCGCCACGGTGACCCAGGCCGCCGCCAGCGCACCGTAGCGCGGGATGAGCAGCAGGTTGGCGGCGACGTTGAACACCGCGGCGATGATCGAGCCGCGGGTCTGGTCGGCGGGGCGGTCCAGGGCCTGCAGGACCATGCCGTAGGCGTTGTCCAGGTACCGCAAGGGCAACAGCGGGACCATCAGCGTGAACAGGAGGGCGCTGGCCGCGAACTCCTCGCCACCCAGCAGGACCATCAGCGGCTTCGCCGTCATCACCCCGCCCACCGCCACCGGCACGCTCACCGCGAGCAGGATGCGGGTCAAGAACCGCAGCTCCCGCCCGGCGGCCTCCCGGTCACCGAGGTGCTGGGCCATGCGCGGGAAGATCCCGGTGGAGATGGTGTCGGCGACGATGGGAAAGAGGCTCAGGAGCATGACCGCGCCGCGGTACAGGCCGACCTCGACATCGCCCTTGAGGCAACCGAGCAGGACCACGTCCACCGTGAGGTAGATCGCCACGAACAAGGAGTTCAGGCCGAAAGGCAGAGCCCCCCGCAGCAGCGCCAGGACCTCGACGCGGGTGGTGGCGAGGGGTTCCTGGCTGATGTGGCGGCGGTAGCTGCGCCACAGGATCCCGAGGGTGACGATGGCGTCCAGGACCTGCGCCGCGAAGACCGCCACGACCCCGAGGTGCAGGGCCAGGAACACCGCGGTCGCGCCCACCAGGACCGTGCGCCCCACGCCCTCGCCCGCGACCCCCAGGCCCATGCGCCGCGTGCCGTGGAAGGCCGCCACGGGGATGACCGCCAGCGAGCGGAGGCTCAGCGCCACGGACGCCATCGCGGCGGCCAGGATTACGGTCGTCCGCCCATCGACCCCCCAGGCCCAGGCGAGGATGCCCGCGAAGGTCACGGCGGACAAGCCCAGCGATGCCGCCAACCCGGTGGCGACCCGCCGCGCGGCCAGGGCGGGTTCACGGGCAATCTCGACCTTGATCAGCCGATCCATGCCCAGCGTCGCGCCGAAGCTGGCCAGGTTCACCAGGATGAGCACGTAGCCGTAGACGCCGAAGCCCTCCACGCCCAGGCCCCGCATCAGGAGGACGTTGATCGCGAAGCCCGAGACCAGGCGGAACACCTGGATCAGCCCCAGGGCGCGCAGGTTGCCGCCCCGCTCCGCGCGCTCAGGCGGCATGGGACCTCTGGGCCTGGGTCGTCACCGCGAGCGCCAGCCCGAGCACGAGGTAGACGATGGAGAAGGTCAGCAAGCCCAGCGTCGCGGCCATCAGCACGACCGCCGTCAACCCAAGCGCGAGCCCCAGGACGCGGCTTCGCGAGGTGGGCTCCCCGCTGGCCCGGTAGGCGCGCACGAGGGTCCGGGCCAGGACCAAGGTGAAGACCGCGAAGGGGATGAGGCCGACCACCCCCTGCTCAGCGGCGATCTCCAGGTAGGTGTTGTGGGCGGGGCGGAACTCGCCAGTGGTCGAGAGGAATCCCGTGGCGGTGCTGAAGGTCCCCGGGCCGCTGCCCAGCAGCCAGTGGGACCGGAACAGATCCACGCCCTGTTGAAAGAGCTCGGATCGCTCTCCCAGGCTGTTGTCCGGCACGATCGCCGTGCCCTCCAGGTTCCCGAGGAGCTGGCGCAGGCGCTCCAACGTGGTGCTGCGGCGCAGGACCAGGGGGACGGCGACGGCGGCCGCCACCGCGGCCACGGCGAGCTCGCGCGGCCGCCGGCGCAGCAGCCAGGCGCAGCCCGGGACCACCAGCAGGCCCACGGCGAAGGCGGATCGGGAGCCCGAGCGCAGGACGACCAACGGCGCGAGGAGCAGGATCAACACCCGCAGGGGGCGGGCCAGCGGGTGCCGATCCGGGGCGATCCCGCCCAGCAGGGTGGGGGTCAGCAGCAGCACGGTGGTGGCCCACTCGTTCGGGTCGCCGAATGTCCCACTGCCGCGCTCGCTGGCGCCCGGCGCCAGGGACAGCAGGAAGATCGCCAGCAGGACCACCGCCAGGAGGCGGTAGAGCCCGAGGAGCCGAGCCTCCGCCAGGATGGTGTACACGAGCGCGACCATCACGGTCATCATGGCCATGCCGGCCAGATCGTACTTTCCGACGTACATGCAGTTCGCGATGGCGATGGAGGTCGCGGTCATCACCACGATCCCGAGCATCGCCCACAACACTGGGTGCCAGCGCACCACGGGGCCCCGCACCAGGAGGCAGCGCGCCCCCCAGATCCCCAGGCCCCCCAGGACCGCGAGCTTGGAGGCGGTGATGGGGAAGTCGCCGAGCTTGGAGCCGGTCGCGCCGATCCGGTCGAACAGGACGCCGAGGAACATGTACGCCGTCAGCACGGGCGGGTGGAGCAGCCCGAGCAGCCCGACCCCAGCGGCGACCAGGCCGAGCAGCCCCAGGGTGGGCCCCTGCGCGACCGCGAAACCGACCAGCGCGCCGGCCGCGGCGGGCAGGGCGCGCTCGGGGGACAGGAGCCCGCGGGAGGTCATCCTACCCGCTGGTGGAGTCCGGCTCGGCCTGTGCGACCACTCCCCGGCTGGACCGCGCCTTGAAGCGCAGGCGCAGGATCGCGAGCGCCAGCCCACCGAACAGGCCGACGAGCATCGCCGCGGCCAGGTTGAGCTTGAGGTTCGGGCTGCTCGGGCGCCGGGGTGCTATCGCCCGGTCGACGATCCGCACGTCGTTGAGGCGGGAGCCCGCCTGGAGGTCGACCTCCGTCACGCGGGACTTCAGCGTGTCGTACAGCCCGCGAGCGCGCTCCTCGTCCTTCTGGATCTCGGCGTATTCCACCTGGAGGCGCTGGCGGTCGAGCAGCTCGGCCTTGACCTTCTGCAGCTCGCCACCGATCTGCTCCTCCTGGCGCACCAGCAGGCTCACCTGCGAACGCACTCCCTCGACGTTGCGCCGGACCGCCTCCTCCAGCAGGGCGTCGACCCGCTGCATCCGCTCCCTGGCGCGCTGGTGCTCGGGGTGCTGCTCGCCGTAGCGCGCGAGGACCTCGGCCGACTCCACTACGATGCTCGCCCGCTCCCGCGACATGGTCTCCAGCGTGGGGTCCTCCGGGAACATGCCGGCCAGGACCATGTACTCCTGCTTGCGCTGCAAGCGGACCAGGTTGTCGAGCTTGCTCTGGAGCAGCACGCGCTCGGTGGTCGCCTCGCCCAGGGCGGCCTGCAGCGAGGCCAGCCGGGTGGTGACGCCGTTGACGTCCTCGTCCACGTCCACCAGGTCGTGCTCGCGCCGGAAGGAGCGCGCCGACTCGCTCGCGGCGTCGTACTCGGCCCGCGCCGACTCGATGCGGGCGTCGATCCACTCCTTGCTCTCCCGAGCGGCGTCGGTGCGTGAGTCCAGGTTGAACGAGGAATAGACCTCGGCCACCAGGTTGGCCAGGACCGCGGCGCGCTCCGCGGCTTCGTGCTCCACCCGGATCTCGACGAGCTGGGTGTTCTCCCGGGGCTGCACCACCAGGTTCTGGCCGAGGGTCTTGGCACCCACCGGGCCCACGGGCAGGTCGGTGTAGCCGAGCTCGGTGTACAGCTCGATGACCTTCTCCAGGACGCTGCGGCTCTGGATGATCTGGATCTGGGTCCGGGCTCGCTCCTGGGCCTCGAGGTACCCGGCGACATCGCTCCGGACGACCTCCTCCACGGCGACCTCGAGGCCGGCGCGGGGCATGAGCTGGATGAGGGCGACCGCCTGGTATCTGGGGGTCGTCCACAGGGAGGCGACCGACGTGGCGAGCACGACGGCGAGGAAGAAGGCCACCAGGGTGGTGCGCTGCTCCCGCAGGGCGGCGATCAGGAGGCTGAGGTCCAGGCCCGGGATGGGGCTGTGGGTGGGGGCCGGCAACGGATGCTCCTCGTGGCTGGAGTGGGACCACGCGCCAGGATAGCACGGGCTGTGCCCCCACGATTCGAGCACGGCCTCTTCACGCTGAGCCTGGACTTCGAGCTCGTCTGGGGCTCGCGCGACCTCATGGACGATCCGCGGCCCCTGGTCGAGGCCGCGCGCGTGGTCCGGGCCGAGGTATTCCCGGGGCTCCTGCGGATGCTTTGCGATCTCGGGATCGTGGCGACCTGGGCCACCGTGGGCCACCTGTTCCTCGCGGGGGCCACGGAGCGCGGAGGTACGTTGCACCCGGGGCATGTCCCGCCGCGACATGCCTGGCGGCGGAGCGCGTGGCTGGAGGGCGTACCGGCGGGCACCGAGACCAGCCACCCCGCGTACTACGCCCGCAGCCTGGTCCGGCAGCTCCGCGACGCGGGCCAGGAGGTCGGCTGCCACAGCTTCACCCACGCCATCTTCGGGGACCCGGGCTGCTCCCGGCGGACCGCCGAGAGCGAGGTGGAGCGCTGTGTCGCGGTGGCGTCCGAGCTCGGAATCCAGCTCCGGTCCTTCGTCTTCCCGCGCAACGACCCCGGCCACCTCGACGTGATCGCGCGCCACGGGTTCACCTGCTGGCGCGGTGAGGAGCCGGCCTGGTACCACCACGCCGCAGTCCCGAAACCCCTGCGGCGTGCGGCCCGGCTGGGGAGTGTGGCCCTCGGAACCCGCCCTCCGGCGGTCCTGCCCTTCCTCGATCAGCACGGCCTGTGGTGCATCCCGGCGTCGGACGCATTCCTCCCGCTCGAAGGTCTGCGCCGCGCCATCCCGCTCTCGCGCCGGGTGGAGCGGGGCATCGCGGGCATCGATCACGCGGTCGAGACGGGCCGGATCTACCATTTCTGGTTCCATCCCATCAACCTGGCGCCGGCGCCCACCGCTGCGCTCGCCGGTATCCGGCGGATCCTGGAGCACGCCGCACGGCGGCGGGACGCCGGCGATCTCGAGATCCTGCCGATGGCCGCGGTCGCGGCCCGAGCCCAGGAGGTGTCAGGCACCAACAATTAACACTTGAAAAGTGTTAATTGTTGGTGCCTGACACCTCCGCCTCCAGCAGCCTCCGGCCTGCTTCAGGTTACGCGCCCATGACCTCCTCCACCCGCGTGATCCCATGAGCCTGAGTGAACGCTTCCAGGCCTGGCGCGCCGCCGCCCCGGCCTTCCGCCAGCGGCAGGCCAAGCACCTGCGGCAGATCCAGCGCGGTTTCGTGCGCCCGCAACAGGCGACCTTCGTGTTCGGCTGCCAGCGCTCCGGCACCAAGATGCTGATGCGGATTCTGGATGAGTCCCTGGAAACCAGGATCTACCACGAGAACAACACGCTGGCCTTCGAGGACTTCGAGCTTCGACCCGACCCGGTGCTGCGCGCGCTCATGGCCGCGCACCCGGCGCCCTGCCAGATCTTCAAGCCAATCTGCGACAGCCAGCGGGCCGATGCCTTGCTGGCGGACTTCCCCGCCGCCCGCGCCATCTGGATCTTTCGGCAGCCGGGCGATGTGGCGCGCTCCGCGGTCCAGAAGTGGGGGGAGCACCAGCGCGAGGTGGTGGACGCCATCGCGCGGGGCGACCTCGCTCCCTGGGGCTGGCGCACGCGCAGCCTCCCGGAAGAGGTGGTGGCGGCGGTGCGGGCGGTCCATCGGCCGGACCTGACCGCCTACGAAGGCGCGCTCCTGTTCTGGTGGATCCGCAACTCCTTCTACTTCTCCCTGGGCCTGGACCGGCACCCGCGGGTGCTGCTGGTGAAGTACGAGGACCTCGCGCTCACGCCTGCGGAGCGTTTCCCGGCCGTGTTCGCGCATGTCGGGGCCTCCTTCGAGCCGGGCTTCGTCGCGCGGGTACACGGCGAGTCGGTGCGCGGCGAGCGCAACGAAGAGGTCCACCCCGCGATCCGCGCGCTGTGCGCCGAGCTGCTGGAGCGCCTGGACGCGCGCGCGCACGCGCCGTCTCCTCCCGCGGTGATCTCTCCCGTGGCCATGCTCATCGACACGCTCTGGGTCGGCGGCGCGGAGCGGTACGTGGTGATGGTGTCCAACTGGATGGCCGCGGCCGGGGCCCAGGTCACCGTGGTCGCCCAGAAAGGCGATTTCTCGGACGAACTTTTGCCCGGGATCGAGTTCGTGGACCTGCCCCTCGATCGCGTGCGGCGGGGCCTCCCCCTGGCCGCGGCCCGGGTGGCGCAGGTGCTCGCCCCCCGCCCTCCGGCCGTGGTCGTGGCCCATTCACTCGCCACCACCTGGATCGCCCGCCTCGCCCTGGTCGGGCGCCGTGTCCCGCTGGTCACCGTGGCCCACGGCTGGCCCGAGGAGCGCTACCGCCGGGTCGGACCGCTGCTGCGCGCGGCCGACATGGTGGTGGCGGTCTCACCGGAAGTGCGCGACAAGCTGGTGGCGGCCGGCCTTCCCCCACAGCGCTGCGAGGTGATCCAGAACGGAGTGGATTGCTCCCCCTTCGCCCGCCGCGAAGGTGGCGTGCGCACCGCGGCCCGGGCCGCCCTGGGCGCCGGTCCCGAGGATCTCCTGGTGATCGTGGTCGGCCGGCTCACACCGCAGAAGGCCCACCAGCACGTCTTCGCCATCGCCGAGCGCCTGCGCGAGCGCGTCCCCGCCGTGCGATTCGCCATCGTCGGAACCGGGACGCGCGTCGAGGAGTTGGCCGCGCTGCGCGCCTCGACCGGGATCGGGGATCGCGTGTGCCTGGCCGGGGTCCGCCGCGACGTCCCCGACCTGCTGGGCTCCGCGGACCTCTACCTCTCCTGCTCCGACTGGGAGGGCATGCCGCTCGCCACCATCGAGGCCATGGCCGCGGGCCTGCCCTGCGTCGCCACGCGCACCGAAGGCACGGGCTTGCTGCTCTCCGACGACTGTGGGCTCATCGTCCCGGTGGGGGATGTCGCAGCCATGGCTGACGCCATCGCGCGGCTGGCGGAGGATCCCGCCCTGCGCAGGAGGATGGGCGCCGCCGCCCGGGCGCGGGCGCTGGAGCGCTTCGGCCACGAGCGCGTCGCGCGCGAGCTGGCGGCGCTGCTGGAACGGGTGGCGCGGGCGGGGGTGTAGGGGCCTGGGTGGAAGGGAGGTGGGCAAGGGAAAGGGCTTTGCCGCGTACCTCTTCGGTTCTCTGGGTGCCGCGGTACCCCGGGGGGATGAAGCAGCGGCTCGGGCAGGTATCAGGTATCAGGTGTCAGCCGGACGCAGCCTGCAGCCCTTCGGCCGTCCGTGCGGGCGAGAACCTGTCGCGTGGCTTAGCTGGCTTTGTTGCTGGCTGATAGCTCCCGGCGCTTCGCGCCGTTACCGCGCGCCAAAAACCGCATTGGCTGCCGAGAATCCTTGGTGGGC
>Ga0233425_10005300_pt1 | contig 20512 bp, 16 predicted proteins | sample Watercolumn_Towu_2_FD_181712 | JGI IMG/M metagenome (GOLD analysis project Ga0233425, IMG submission 181712) | Freshwater microbial communities from Lake Towuti, South Sulawesi, Indonesia - Watercolumn_Towuti2014_140_MG | ecosystem: Environmental > Aquatic > Freshwater > Lake | place... | reverse complement strand
GAAGCTATCCATTTTTATCAAACCTGTCATTGCGAGGAGCGAAGCAGCAATTCATTTTTCAAACTTGTCATTGCGAGGAGCGAAGCAGCAATTCATTTTTCAAACTTGTCATTGCGAGGAGCGAAGCGACGAAGCAATCTCTGACATTTGAAGCGTTAGAAAATTCAATGTAAGCATAATAAATGTCAGGCCCGCCTGCGTCGAGCAGGGATTGCCACGCTCACAAAAAACGTTCGCTCGCAATGACACTACTTTTTGTTATTCATCTGACCTTTGACGTTTCACTTTTGACAATTTTTTGATTTCTGAATTTTTGTTATTTTGAATTCTATGACTGATTCATTACATACTCAGGAAAAAAAACAATTAATCTGTTATCACTGCGGAGATGACTGCACTGATGACACAATTGCCGTAGAAGAAAAAATTTTCTGCTGTACAGGATGCAGAATCGTATTCGAAATTCTCGCGGAAAAAAATCTTTGTAACTATTACTCAATTGAACAAAACCCGGGAATATCACCTGTGTCAAATGAAGCAAAGGAAAGGTACAGATTTCTAGATGAAGAAGAAATAAAACTAAAAACACTCGATTTTTCTGACGGGAAAACAGGCAGAATAACTTTTTACATTCCACAGATTCACTGTTCATCCTGCATCTGGCTTCTCGAAAATCTTCACAAACTCGATAAAGGAATTAAATCTTCCGAAGTAAATTTCCTGCAGAAACAACTGACAATATCTTTCGGAGAGACAGAAACAACACTGAGGAAAATTGTAGAACTTCTTCATTCAATAGGGTACGAACCCGATTTGAATTCGCAATTTTTCAAAGGGAAAGCAAAATCCGGTATTAATAAAAAACTTTATTACAAGGTCGGAATTGCAGGGTTTGCATTTGGTAACATTATGCTTTTTAGTTTTCCTGAATATCTCGGACTCAGCAAAAATGATTTCCCACAGTTTTACATTCTATTTGCTATATTAAATGTGTTTCTTTCTATTCCTGTATTTTTTTACAGTGCAACAGAATATTTCAAATCTGCATATAAAGGTTTAAAGAAAAAAATTATTAATATTGATTTTCCTTTATCAATCGGTATTGTAACCCTGTATGCTCAAAGTCTATATGAAGTAATCAGCGGAACAGGAATGGGATATTTTGATTCTTTTACAGGACTTGTGTTTTTTCTTCTTGCAGGAAAAATATTTCAGAATAAAACCTATGAATTTCTGAATTTCGAAAGGGATTATCGCTCGTATTTTCCACTCTCTGTTCATGTACTTGAAAGAGGAGTTGAAAAAAGCATTCCCGCATCTCATCTGAAAAACGGGCAAAGGATTATTATCAGAAACAATGAAATCATTCCTGCAGATTCGATTCTTTTCAAAGGGGATGCAAACATTGACTATAGCTTCGTTACCGGAGAATCAATTCCTGTAAATAAAGTACTCGGGGAAATAATCTATGCAGGCGGAAGACAGACAGGAAATGCAATTGAACTCGAAGTATTGAAAAAAACATCACAAAGTTATCTGACACAACTCTGGAACAGCAGTATATTCAATAAGGAAAAATCCGGAAGCATAGAATCAATCACAAACAACCTGAGCAGGTATTTCACATACGCAATTATTTTCATTGCTCTTATCGCAGGACTTTTATGGTATTTTATAAATCCCGTAAAAACTGTAATGATTTTTGTTTCGATTCTGATTGTTGCATGCCCCTGTGCATTTGCACTTGCTATACCTTTCACCTCAGGAAACACTATCAGGATTTTCGGGCGAAATAAATTTTATCTCAAAAATATTTCCGTAATCGAATCACTTTCGAAATCCGATACAGTTGTGTTCGATAAAACAGGTACTATCACTCAGGCAAACAAAATGCAGGCGGTATATACAGGTGAAAAATTAAATTATTTTGAACTCTCACTTGTTAAATCGGTTATAAGAAATTCGAATCATATTTTGAGCAGAAAAATATATGACTTTATTTTATCGACTGATTTTTACCCGGTTGAAAATTACATTGAGCATCCCGGCAGCGGGCAGGAGGGGGTGGTGCAGGGGAATAAAATCGTTCTTGGCTCGGAAAAATTCATCAAACATGAATTCAAAATGTCTGATGCTTTTACTGCAAGCTCAAGAGTATTTCTTGCAATCAACGGCAGACCGAAAGGATATTTTGAAATTAAAAATACATTCAGGGAAGGACTTGAGGAACTTGTCACAAAACTGAAACGGAAATTCACCCTTTTCCTGATTTCCGGAGATAACGATTCGGAAAGAAAATACCTTTCGGAATTTTTTACCGAAGAAAATGAAATGTTCTTCCGTCAGACACCGGAAGATAAACTTAATTTTGTGAAGAATCTTCAAAACGAAAAAAGAAACGTTTTGATGGTGGGGGACGGGTTGAATGACGCAGGGGCTTTACAGCAAAGCAATACGGGGATTACAGTATCCGATACTATCACAAATTTTTCTCCTGCCTGTGATGCAATTCTCGATTCAAAATCTTTCGGCAGTTTATCTGAATTCATTTCGTTTTCGGAATTTAATATGTTCGTGATAAAACTGAGTTACGTTGTTTCATTTCTTTATAACATTATCGGCCTCTGGTTTGCGGTACAGGGATACCTGTCCCCTATCGTTGCGGCAATACTGATGCCTGTAAGTTCAATCTCTGTAGTATTTCTCGTAATCGGCCTCACAAACCGCAAAGCAAAAAAATCCGGATTTTTATAAATTTTTTGCCACTGAAAAACTCAGACATATACTGATTTTCACTGTATTTTTAAAATAATTATTAAAAAAAAATTGTAGAGACGACACAACGGGGCGTCTAAAAATAAGATGAGCCGCCGGATAATCTCTACAATGTATAATAAAAATTAAACCGTGCAAATCATTTATTAATCAGTAAAAATCTGTGGTAAAAATTATCAGTATTTTATACCGTTTTTATTTTTTTTAGTTTGCAAAATGGAAGTGATAATTGTTTTAATTTCCGTCAGTTTAATAGTTGCAATTGCTTTTCTGATTGCGTTTTTATGGTCGGTGAAAAGCGGACAATATGAAGACCGTTATACTCCATCCGTCAGAATACTTTTTGATGAAGAAAAAGAAGTTAAAAATGAAAATCAAAATAAATCAAAGGAGGAAAAATAGATGAAAAAATTTGACCCGAGTGCCAGAATACACGACTACCTTGTGTTTGGTGAGTTTGGAGACGTGAATCCGTCAATAACAGATTCATCCACTTACACATTTTTAAGCACTGAAAAAATGGAAGAACTCTTTGAACATGAAATAGAAGGGTGCTTTTTATATTCACGCCATTGGAATCCGATAAATAAATATCTTTCGGGTGCACTTGCGAGATTCGAGGATACTGAATCGGCACAGGTTACAGCATCAGGAATGGGTGCAATCAACTGTGCAATAATGCAGTTGTGCAGTTCGGGAGATGAAATTATTTCCAGCCGAACAATATACGGAGGGACTTATGCGTTATTTAAAAATTTTCTTCCGAAGTTCGGAATTAAAACAAATTTCGTGAACATCATTGATTTAGATGCCGTAAAAAAAGCAATCAATAAAAATACAAAAGTTTTATACTGCGAAACAATCTCAAATCCCCTGCTTGAGATTGCGGACATTCCCGAACTCGTAAAAATAGCAAAAGAAAATAATCTGACATTCGTGATTGACAACACATTTGCACCGATGGTCGTATCGCCTCACCAGCTTGGAGTTGATATTGTAATTCACAGTATGACTAAATATATAAACGGTACGAGCGACTGCGTGGCGGGATGCATCTGCTCCACAAAAGAATTCATAAACAGCATTAATGACATTAATTCAGGTTCAAGTATGCTGCTTGGTACGGTTCTCGATAGTTACCGTGCGGCAAGTATTCTGAAAAATATTCACTCGCTTCATTTGAGAATGCAGAAACACGGAGAGAACGCAATGTTCCTCGCGGAAAAATTTGAAAAGCTCGGATTGAAAATATATTACCCGGGACTTAAATCACATAAACAGCACGACCTCCTGAAAACCTTTATGAACAAGGGATTCGGCTTCAGCGGAATGCTCGCTATAGATGTAGGCGATTATCAAATAGCGAACAAACTTATGGAAGATATGCAGAATGAAATGGTCGGGTATCTTGCAGTCAGTCTCGGATATTTCAAAACGTTATTTAGTTCCCCCGGGCATAGCACATCATCGGAAATTCCAATTGAAGAACAGGAATTAATGGGACTCAGCGGTGGGCTTGTGAGATTCTCCGTTGGCCTCGACAATAATATGGAAGAAAGCTATAACCGTATTGAAAAATGTATGCGGAAACTAAAGATCCTTTAGCCACTGATTAGTACAGAAAAAAACAGATAATCACAGATATATTTATATAATTTTAAAAACAAAATGCAGGGGCGAACGGCGTTCACCCTTATAATAGCACGCAGACTAAACAGACAAACGAAGATATTTTTTAAATTTTTTACAATAAAATTATAGCCGAGGACCTGCCTGCTGCAGGTCTACCTGTAGTAGACTGGCGGGTCTACGGCTACTTTTTTAATCAGTCGAATCAGGAAAATCTGTTTAATCCCGGTTAAGAATTTTGCTTTTCGACTTTTCGACTTTTTAACTTTTCGACCTTTCTTTGTTGAATGTTTAATCATAATTGAATAATTTTTACCGATGAAATTCTTAAAAAGTGTTTTAATTATTTTAATTCCAGGTGTTTTGTTTTTTTCCTGTACTTCTGCCGTTAATATACGCAGTAATAAAGACAGTTCATACAAAGGCGGCGAGTTTAAAAAAATTTTCGTGATGGCAATTACAAAAGATACGGGATTGCGACGGGCGTACGAAGATGATATGGTGAGGTCAATAAAACAGGAAAAAGCAGATGCAGTGCAGAGTCTCGCATTCCTTTCCCAGGGTGATATTCCGGGAGAAGATACTTTAAAAAATATTATCAGGGAAAATAATTTTGATGGATTTCTTGTTATGTTTTATATTTATAAAGATAAGTACGTTAGCATTCAGAAAAGCAAAATGTCATTTTACGGTTTTGTTACAGATAAGATGGAAAAAATGAAAGAGATGGATGCAGATTATATTTACGGTTATTATTTTTATGCAAATCTTTTTTCAACAAATTTAAATTCGGAAGTCTGGAATGCATATACAAAGACAAAATATTTTGAAAACATAAAAGACTTGACAGGTTCTGTTACCTTTGAACTCGTGAATGAAATGGTGGCGGAGAAACTGCTCGAATGTCCCTGCGATTAAAATTATTAATTTATAAAATAAATTTATGGTCATCGGAGTATTGATTCCTTATCTAATAGAAATTGCAATCGTAATTTTCGCAAGTCTGGTGATTACTTTCATTGGATTTCTTCTTGTAAGGAAAAAATTTTCTCACGAAAGACTTTCGGAAAATCATACGGTTGCAAGTTATATCTTCAATGCCTTCTCAATAACATACGGAGTACTGCTTGCATTCGCTGTGTATGCAAATTGGTACAATTATGAACAGGCAGAGGGCAATGTTACTAATGAAACAGCGTACCTTTCAAACTTTTTCAGGGATACAAGAATACTCCCGGACTCTATTAAAAATGTTGTAACACAAAAACTGATTGCATATACAAAAGCGATTATCGATGATGAATTTGACAAACTTTCTCAAGGAACAATAAGTCATGTGGCGGAATTAGCTCTGGATGATTTATGGAACACATATACAAAAATTCCATTATCAGTAATTCCAAATACATATTTATATAATATATCTCTGGAAAGATTAAATCTAATCAGCCAGTACAGACGAAAGAGAATACTCGATATGGAACAGACAATTCCGACTGTCGTATGGATTGTACTGATTTCCTGTGCTTTAATTTCAATTGGATATTCATATTTTTTCACAACAAAAAAAAGAGGTACACATCTTTCACTTATTGCCACTTTCATTATTATCAATGTCTTGCTTTTCTATTTAATATATGTACTCGACCATCCCTATAGCGGATATGACAGAATTTCATACGAACCGTTCAAGTTGGTTCTGGAAAAATTTTTAAGATAATTCCGAATTAAAATAAAGATTTAACCGCAAAAAGCGCAAAGAAATTCTGACGCAGAAAACGAACCCGCCTGTTTGTTCCAGGAAGACTTTCGTAGGGCAGGGATTATTATGAAAAACGAAGACTTTTTAAATAATTTTAAAAACCATAAAGAACATCAAGGAAAAAATTTTATAATAAAATAAGGGATTAACTGTCAGGTTAATCCCATTTATGAATTAAGAATCTTATAACTTTATTTTGTTCTCTTAAATTCTATTCGTCTGTTTTTTGCCATATTTTCTGGAGTATCATTAGGTGCAATGGGTTTATCGGGACCATAGCCAACTGTAGTAATTCTTGAAGATGAAACGCCGTGTTCCACTAACCAATTTTTTACTGCATCGGCTCTATCCTGAGATAGTTTCATATTCTTTGCATGGGTTCCTCTGATGTCTGTATGTCCGCTGATTTCAACTTCGATTTCGGGATTATCATTAAATGTCTTTAATACTTTTTCCAATATTACTTCTGATTCGGATGTAATTCTTGAACTTGAAGTTTCAAAGTTGATACCTTCCAGAACTATGGATTTTCCAATCACCACTTCTTCCTTTTTCTTTTCAGGCGGTGGTGGTGGTGGCGGTGGAGGCGGTGGTGGTGGCGGTGGAGGTGGCGGTGGAGGCGGTGGAGGCGGTGGAGGAGGAGGTGGAATGACTTCCTTTTCTTTTTTGCCGCAGAAAGAAAAACCAATTCCGAGATTAATATTTGCATCCTTGAAATTAGGTACTGAATAATTATTGATTAAATCGGTAAAGGGATATGTAAATCCTGCGTTTATATCAAAAACAATCTGCGGGTCGAGCTTTATCTCAATGCCTGTCCCCACTACGCATAATCCGTTCCAACCGTTTCTCTTTTCGCTGTACTCATTCATATATCCCGGAATATTGGTTGCGGGTATTACAACATTGTCGTAATGAAACACGCCACCGCCGGCATAAAAATAGGGATTAACGGTTTTTAGATTAAACGGAGAAATCTTTAATCTCACATCGAAAGGAATATATTCAGACTTCGATTCATTTGATGTATAAATTCCCGGTGTCCAGTTGTCTGAAGTGTGATAGACACCGTACCCTCCGCCAATCTGCAAAGCAAGAGAATTTACAAGTTCCACTTCGAAAAATGCTTTTACAAGATAAGAAAATCTGTCGGGGTCATTTTCTGTCAAAGGCAGTAATTGATTATATTGTCCGCCGAATTTCCAAATGTAGTCTTTAAATTGAGCATTCAAGGAATTTGCTATCAAAATAAAAACTACTAACATTACCATTTTGTTTTTCATAGCTTTTATAATTTGGTTTATAAAAAAATTAAAACTTTATATTTACCTGCTTAATATATTAAAAATAAAAAAATTAATTACTTAATTCAATAATAATCATATAACTACTTAACTTGGAAATTAAATTTAATAATTATATAACTTATTTTTATAATTATTCTCAAAACTTGTTTCAGATTTCAAATTTTGAATTTACATTTCGGGCAAAGTAAGTTTTTAAAAATTTTTCAAAGTCTTTCGGCTATCTATTTTTTTTTCTTACAATCAAAATTTTAAATAAACAATAACTTTTTCTTCTGGCACAAGAATTGCAAAAAGGAATCCAGAGAAAGGTTAAGAATAAAAAAAGATTATGAAAAATAAACTTTTTCAAATTGCTATATCAGCTATTATATTGCTGATTGTATTAATAATAAATACAGTATCTGCACAGACATGGCAGACAAGGGTATCGGTTTCCGGAGCGGGAAGCTGGCCAAGCGTTTCAATGCCTGATGCAAATACAATAATTATAGCGGGCGGTAGTACCGGACCCGCAATTTTCCGTTCATTGGACGGCGGAACAACTTACACACAACTATCTACTTACGGAATACCTACAGGAATTTTTCTATCCGCAGTTTTCGCTCTTGATGCCAACACAATATACGTAGGCACAGGCGGAACAGACGGACAAATCGTAGATAATTCTTCCGTATATAAAACTGCAAACGGAGGCCAGAACTGGACAAGAGTTTTAGGCACCGGAGTCGGCACTAAAGGTTTTATTAACGGAATATTTTTCAACAGAACATCTCCTCAATATGGATATATACAATCCGATGCATCAATTAAAAATGCAGGAGCTTATAAATACTGGACTACAGTAAACGGCGGGACAACGTGGCATCTTGATTCCGTAACTGCCCCAAATTCACAGGCGGCACAAAATTCAGCTTTTTACATAGACCAGAATTTCTTCGGGTTTGGTTTGACGACTCTCGATTACAGGGCGGCAATAACAACAAACGGAGGAACAAACTGGAATTTTTATTCACTCACAGGTGCCCAGGGAACAACGGGGTTTGTTACTGCAATTGCTTTTGCAAGTGACAAATTAAATGGAATTGCCGCAACATCACAAACTCAAAACACCGTTTCAAGAACTACAAATGGTGGTCTGACGTGGTTTTCACAATCAATTCCGAATACTATTACGGGTATAGCAAGGTTAAGATATGTTCCCGGCACACCTGTAGTATATTTAACTGTCGGGTCTTCGAGCAATTCTAAAAGTTACCGAAGCACAAATTACGGTGCTAACTGGGCTGCAATAAATTATCCATCAGGTGCTTCAAATATTTACCACTTTGACGTTCAGAGTGTAGTAAATGGCTCAGGAATATTTGTTAATGCAACGAGTTTTTCGTCAAATGGAAAAATGTATTATCTAACGGAATCTCCATTACCTGTTGAATTGCAGTCATTTACATATTCAGTTTCAGATAATAATGTAAATTTAAAATGGATTACCACATCTGAAACGAATAATCAGGGATTTGAAATTTACAGAAGTGATAATAATGCTGACTGGAAAAAAATAGGATTTGTTAACGGAAAAGGAAATACAAACACACAGACAGTTTATAACTATTCAGATAAAAATTTAAATAAAGGAAAATACACGTATCGATTAAAACAGATAGATTTTAACGGTAATTACGAATATTTCACTCTCGCCGGTTCGGTAACAGTAGAGGCACCCCATAATTATTTATTAACTCAGAACTATCCAAACCCCTTTAATCCGAGTACCAAAATAAGTTACCAGTTGCCGGTAGATGAATTCGTATCTCTTAAAATCTATGATAATTCAGGAAAAGAAGTTGCAAATCTGGTAAATGGAATTCAGCAGGCAGGATATCATACAGTTGAATTCAAAAGCAATCTTTCAAGCGGAGTTTATTTCTATACAATGAAAGCCGGAAGTTTTTCTGAAACCAGAAAAATGACGATATTAAAATAAGTTCTAATTCTTCTCCTTTCCTTTTTGCTTCAAAGCCGCTGTCAAAATACAGCGGCTTTATTAAATTAGAAAAAAGAGTAAGAAAAATTAAAACATAGTTCAATAACTATGTTGATTTTGTAAAAAAGTTCAAAATCTAATAAAATTCGACGCTTTTCTTTGGCACAATAGTTGCACCCTACTATTGCGAAGCAGAAATAAAAAAGAAAGGAAAAAAAGAAATGAAAAACACAATTAAAACCCTCACAGTAGCAATCCTGAGCATAATATCTCTCAGTTTCGCATCAGCACAATTTTCAGAAAGTTTTGAAGGGACTTTTTTCCCAGCCGGATGGAGCGGAGCAGGATTCACAAAAACAAATGAAAAGAAAAAATCAGGTGTTTATTCTGCAATTTCACTGGAAAGCAATCATAATTCATCTGATAATTATTTGAAAATTAACTCTATGTCAATTGGAAGCGGTGTCTCCTTATCTATAAATGCACTCTCAAAAAACGGAGATAAGAAAAATTTTGTATATATATATGTCAAGAATCAAAACATTAATAACGGAGATTCAGTGTTCGTATTAAAAGTCAATCCCGACAACAAAGAATGGACAACCATACAAATTACTTTTCCTTCAGCTTATCAAAATACAAATAATAATTCCGTATATTTTGTAATAGTCAGGGAATCAAACGGTAATGGCAACGAAAGAATTTATTTTGACGATGTAACTTCAAACAATCCAATGCCGGTTGAAATGCAATCTTTCACATATAACGTAAACTTGAACAACGTGAAATTAAACTGGAAAACCTCAACAGAAATCAACAATAAAGGTTTTGAAGTCGAAAGAAAATCAGGCAGTGACTGGACAAAAATCGGATTCGTCCCTGCAAACAGTTCAAAAACTTATACATTCTCAGATAAAAATTTACAGTCCGGAAAATACCAGTACAGATTAAAACAGATTGACTTCAACGGTAATTTTGAATACCACAACCTTAACGGAACAGTTACAATCGAAGTCCCGGGAAAATATTCTTTATCACAGAATTATCCGAATCCTTTCAACCCTTCAACAAAAATAAGTTTTGAACTTCCAAAAGATGAAAACGTAAGTCTTAAAATCTATGACAACACCGGTAAAGTTGTTGCAACCTTAGTAAACGGAATGCAGACCGCAGGATACCACACAGTTGAATTCAAGAGCAATCTTTCAAGCGGAATCTACTTCTTCAACTTAACAGCAGGAAGTTTTTCCGAAACAAAGAAAATGACAGTAGTTAAATAAGAGTTTAAATTTTTCCCTTCTTTTCAGCTTCAGCCGCTGTCTTAAAACAGCGGCTTTTTTTATTTGTTAAATTGAATTATTAAAATTTTAATTCTTTATTGATTTTATTAAGCATTTTTTCTGCGGTGAATCCTTCATAATCAATTACATCATTCAGCAGTGCGGGTTTGAACCATTTGTTTTCAAGTGCAAAGGGAATTACATTTGCAGTAATTTTATTCCTCAGTAAGAGTTCTGCAAGAATTGTATATAATCCTCCTGTTAAAAAATGGTCTTCGATTGTAACAATTGTTTTTGAATTTTTTACTGCTTTTAAAATTGCTTCTTCGTCAATTGGTTTTGGTGTGCGAATGTTTATTAAACCTATAGATAAACCTTCTTTTTCAAGCAAAGTTTTAAGTTCAAATGCTGGTGAGAATAATAATCCGTAAACAAGTATCGTTATATCTTTTCCTTCAGACAACACTTCCGCTTTCCCGATTTGATATTCTTTTGAATGAGAGGTAACCGGTTTGAGATTATTATATCGGATATAGAACGGACTTTCGCTTTTCAGTATTTTCGGGAAGCAAATAAGCATATCTTCTTCATCAGCAGGACAAAAGACATTCACATTCGGAATTCCTCTCATAATTGAAACATCCTCTATTGACTGATGCGTCGGTCCGTTTGCCTCGGAAAGAAATCCGGGAAATCCGCCGACAATTTTCACTGGAAGATTGCCTATGCCTACATCTGTCCTGATGAATTCAAATGCCCTCATCGTAATAAATGTAGCAAGTGCATGTGCAACCGGGATTTTTCCGCGAAGTGCAAGTCCTGCAGACATTCCGATTAATGTCATTTCGGTAATACCCGTATCGATAAACCTGTCTCCGATTTGCGACGGCAGATTCCTTATCGCCGCCCGGTTCTCCGCTGTCAGTACCATAAAGCGGGAGTCGGTTTCGACTAATTCTTTTAATAATTCTTCATAGTTCATATTTATAACATTACCTTTCCGTTATCTTCACCACTCCGCATACTACTTCGTCGCCCCAGTCGTCATAGAGATAGACTCTGTATGTGCCGGGAGATGTGAATTTCAAATCCTTCTTATTCGTGAAATAGATATAATCAAAAGTCGGTTTTACAGTAAACGGCACGGTCTTCACTGTCCGCTCGGTAATAGTATTCCCGTCAGCATCTTTGATTTTATTCAGTTTTAATTTAACGTTTTTACAGCCGATTGTTTTTCCCGCGGGTCTTAAGTCAACCATAACGGTCAGATATCCTGTTGTGAATACCTTGCTGACGTTAACTTCCTGGTCGGTATAGTCCTCGCAGAAATACAATTTCGCTCCGCCGTATTTATTGCTTCCGTCATCTGTCACATCCTGGTCTCTGTCTCTCGTATCTTTTCGTTTATCTTTTGAATCAGTTTTGTCATCTGAATTATTATCATCGGTAATTTTTTCAGTCCTGTCCTTTTTCTTATCGGACGTAGTATTATCATCTTTGAACATTTTCAGCCCGAAATATAAAACTGCGGCTATCACTCCGATTAAAAATAACCCTCCGATAACACCAAGCGTGATATATAAACCTTTATTACCTTTTGAGGGGGGTTGAATGTACGGCGGTAAACCTGAACCTCCTCCGGACTGGAACCCTCCATACTGAGTAGGTGCATTATAATTTCCTCCTGAAGACGGCGGCGGTGGCGGAGGCGGACTATTATATCCTCCACCTGGTGGAGGGGGAGGAGGAGGAGGAGCCATATTCTGTTCAAATGAAGTGCTGGTTACATCAGGTGTGCCTGACGGTGTTGCAAATGCTATTGTGGGGCTTGAACCCACTCCGCTTAGTGCCGCAAAAGGCAGTATTGCATCGCGGAAATCTCTACAGCTTTGAAATCTGTTCATAGGATTTTTCTCCGTTGATTTATTTATAAAAAAATCTATTTGTTCCGGTACTCCGGGATTGAATGCCCTTGCAGGAGGCAAAGGTTCTTTAGTTATTTTTTCCTGAATCTTGAATTCACTCGTTTCATCAGGAAAAGGTTTTCTTCCCGTGAGCATCTCAAAATATGTAACACCAAGAGAGTATATATCGGTTCTATAATCTACATTTTCTCCGAGAATCTGTTCGGGACTCATATAAAAAACCGAGCCCATTCTTGTGCCTGTACGTGTGAGATTTATATCTCCTTCAAGAATTTTTGCAATTCCGAAATCGAGAATTTTCGGCACATCATTCTGCATCAGAATAATATTAGAGGGTTTAATATCCCTGTGAACTATCCCCCTGCTGTGTGCATAAGTGAAAGCGCTCAGTATCTGTTCGAAAATTGCTGTTGCTCTCGGAACGGGAATTCCCGTTCCGGGAGTGCGAAGTAGAATATCAAGCGGCGCACCTTCCACGTATTCCATAATAATGCAAAGGTTGTCATTAAATTCGGTGAAGTCAAGAAGGGATACAATATTCTGATGAGACAAACCTGAAAGTACTTTTGCTTCATTCACAAATCTCTGCCACAATTCTGCATCCCTCGCATACTCGGGTCGCAATATTTTTATCGCAACTTTTCTTTCAATAGCAGTATGCACTCCGAGATAAACACTGCCCATACCTCCTTCGCCTATCTGCGAAACAACTTTGTAATTCTGTATCTGCTGACCTATCATAATTAAATAAAATTTAATTAAAAAATTTTTTAACGAACCATTAACGGGTCAGAAGTAAGATTTGCTGACTCCGTTCCTTCAAGTTCTTTTAAAAGCATTTCAACTTCTTCATCATTGAAATTCACAAACCACCTGTCCGCACGGGCTTCGATACTCGGCAGACCTTTTCCTCTTACTGTATCAGTTATAACAACCTTCGGTTTTTGATTATCGAATGTAAGATTCGAGAAAATATTATCGAGTTCTTCAAAATTATGCCCATTGCATCTGAATGTCTGCCACCCGAATGCTTCGAATTTTTTTTCAATCGGTTCGATGGGGATTAAATCTTCCGTTTCGATATTTGCCTGAAATTTATTTCTGTCAATAACTACAATAAGATTATCGAGTTTTTTCGCTCCAGCTACCAGTGCGGCTTCCCAGTTAGAACCTTCGTTCAGTTCTCCGTCTCCGAGCATCGTTACAATTTTATTTTTTCCTCCGCTTATTTTACAGTCAATTGCGCCCCCCATTGATACACTGAGGAGATGCCCAAGCGAGCCGGAATGAAATTCTACACCATGAATTTTTCTGTTTGGATGCCAGTAAATATAATCATTGGTTTTCAAATGATTTTTCAACCTATCTTTTTCAAGAAAACCGATTTCAACAAACGTTCCGTATAATGCGGGAACATCATGTCCTTTTGAAAGGAAAAAATAATCACGTCCGGGACTGCATAAATTTTCTTTATTAATATTCAAAAATATTTTATAAAAATATACAATTAAATCGGCACAGGAAAGCGAAGCTCCGATAAAACATCCTCCGTTCCCCGACATTCTGATAATGTGCTGCCGGACTTTAAATGCAGTTCTTATTAATTCGTCAATTTTGCTTTTATCCATTAATAATTGTTATTACATTTAATTCAAAAATATTTTAGTTTTCTTGTTCTCTTTATTAAAAAATAAATAATATTCTTTTTACAACACAAGATAATTATATATTAAGGAAACTTTCTGTAAAATTAATAAAAAATAATATTAATTAGAGTGATATAGTTTATTATCATTATTTTAAGATGTAATTAAAACTCTTGTGAATGAATAATTAATTCCCGGGAGATATGAAGTAACATTTGACGGGACAAATCTGCCCGGCGGTGTTTATTATAACAAACTTACGGCAGGAAAATTTACGAAGGTTAAATAAATGATGCTGGTAAAATAAGAAGAAGGTAGAATACAGGGCAGGAATTCAGAATAAAATTACAGTTTCTCAAACGGGAGTCGACAACAGATTGGAGCATTTTGTATTGACAATAAAAAATAAATAGACTATAATTAGGTCTAAATAAAGGTCTAAATTATGAAATTAAGCAATTCGGTTAAACCGGTTAGTTATTTAAAAACCAACATTTCGAAAATAATTAATGATATTTCTGAAAACACTGAAACAATTGTAATAACTGTTAACGGGGAAGCAAAAGCAGTTATATTGGATATCACGGCTTATGAAAAAATTCAGGATACCCTTAACCTTCTTAAAATTCTTTCAATTTCTTCCGGAAATCTGAAACGCGGTAATTATAAATCATTGAGCGAAACAAAGAAAACTTTAAACAGAAAGATTAAAGATTTCAGAAAATAAAATGAAGTATAACGTATTTTTTATTTCATCTGCTGAGGAAGATTTATTAGAAATATACAAATATATTTATATCCATGATTCACCTTCAATGGCAGAAAAAATATATTCAGAAATATTAAAAAAGTGCAGTACCCTCAGGCAAACTCCAAAAAGAGGTCATATACCCTCTGAATTAACCTCAACGGGAATAAAAGAATTTTTTGAAATTCATTATAAACCCTACAGAATAATCTATCAGGTTATTAAAAATAATGTATATATACATTGTATTCTCGACGGAAGAAGAAATCTTCAGGATTTGCTGACCGAAAGATTGTTAAGATAATCTAAATATTAAGAATTCGGAAATTATCAATTATCCATTGTCAATTATCAATTGACTTCGTTTGTTCTTTCGTAATTGTCTTCAGTTCTTTAAGGTGATTGCGGTACCAGTTGACACCGCAGTATTTTTCGTTTATTTTTTTTATTTCGGGTTTTTTCTTAAGCAATGTAATAATTTCTCTGAGTCCAAACCTTGAATTAACAGGATACAATTCATCGTAAACTCTTTTTATGAACTCATAATCCTCGGGATAGTCTATAGTAAACCTATGCGACATCGAATAGTCAAGTCGCGTTTCCCATTTTACGTTCCCTATTCTGAATCTTGAAGGATTATCCCATATGAAAGGAGTTGTATGTTCCCTCTCCATTTGTATCTTTGCTTCTTTTTGTGCCACTTCAAGAATATTCATCGGTATCACTTCCACATCATTCCCGTCAGGATAACTTGCAGGATGCAGATTGCTTACAAAATCAAATTTATTTCTGTTGGAAAGAAAATATTTAATCACCCTGTCTATTACAAAAGAATCAATCAGCGGGCAATCCGAAGGAATTTTTACAATAACATCCGCCTTAAATTCTATCCCTGTTTTATAATGCCTGTCAAGCAAATCGAACTCATCTCCGCGGTAAAATAGAAAATTGTTTTCACGGCAAAGTGTTTCTATAATATCGTCTTTTCCGGAAGTTGTAGTCGCAATAACCACCGTACCGGAGAGAGTTGCCCTGTTAATCCGTTCATACATCCTGACAAGCAGAGGAGCATCGGCCAGCGGAAGCATAATTTTCCCCGGAAGCCTCGTTGAACCGCTTCGTGCCTGTATTACAGTTACTATTTTCAATAATTTTTATAAATATTTTCTGCAGACATCTGCAATATTTTTGGCCGATACTCCGCCGTTCTGAACCGGAGCAAGCATTTTCAGTTCTTCGATATCAATATCACAGTGAATTTCCTTTCCGAGTATTAATGCCACGTAAATGAGAGTAGAAACCTTGCTTATAAATACACTACAGTTTGCAACCATTTCCTCTGCATTTCCGCTTGAAAATACAAGTGCCCCGGGAGCAAATTTTCTTATTTCCTTTTCGGCTTTTATATCATTTTCATTCGGATGAAGTTTGAAAATTAAATCCCTCCCGTCTGCAATTTCAACGGCTTTTTTTATAAATTTAATCCTGTTCTCGTATCTAAATGTCTCCCTCGCATCCGATGTTGCCACCATCACGTAATCTTTGTGGTGAAAATTATTTTTTGAGTATTCAATTATATTATCGAAATTCGGGACGCCTGTAACTACTATCTTTTCGGGTTTGCAACCTTTTTTAATAAACATCTCTTTATATCCGTCCGATGCAACACAAAAAGCCTTGTAACCGTCCGAAAGTCCCATCATAGAAGTGCTAGCAAAATATCTCGGCAGATGAAGTGTTTTAATAAGTTTGAACATAAAGCCTTCCCTGTCCGTCATTCCCTCCTGCACAAGGACAACAGATTTTTTCCTTATGTTTTTCTGAAAAATCAAATCGTTGCTTGTAACTACGAGGTCATAGTTATGTTTTCTGCCCTCGTAATCTACCTGCAAATGTTTTGCACGAAAATAATCTTCGGTAAGTCTGCGGAATCGTCCGCCAAGAGAGGAAAAATCAAGTATACCTATTTTAAGTCCCATTCTTTCTATACCATCACAATAATATGCAGTAAAATAACAATCGCAGTCTTCAAGATGCATTGATACTTTGTGCATCTGTATCGTCTGGTTCAGTGAACCGCCTATAAACAGTATTTTCTTTTTCGGCATTAAGTCGTTCTATCTATATAATAATCATACAATAATATTGAAAATAAAATTCACTAAATATGGAATAATAAATCAGAATTCAGTAGTAAGAGTCAGCAGTAAGAAGTCGTTATAAACTCTTTATTCTCAACTGTTACAGATATGTGTAAATAATTATTAATTACTAATTTCTGATTTTATTTGTTATTTTGCATTCTATTTTATAAAATAATTTTTATTTTTTGAAAATATATATACTGTTAATATTAATTTCGCTAACATTAAATAATCTTTTTGCGCAATATACTCCACAACAGATTTACATCGACACTGTATTGGCAAATAATATCGGGACCTCAAACTTTTATGTAAAAAATCCTACGGCAAAAACTCTTAACATAAATTCAATAAAGTCAGTTTCGGGAAAATTTTATTTTACGGTTTCCACTTTGAATATTCCTCCGAATGACAGTGTTCAGGTTCAGGTGTTTTTCAAGACCAACCAGAACGTAACTTACAGGGATTTTCTTATTTTTGAAAATACTACATTAAATTATTCAATCATAAACTACGTTCTTGCTACTGCAAAATATCCCGATACTCTTTACAAATTCACACAGGGACAATTCGATGAAGCATTGAAAAATTTATTGAAAACATTCTGCACAACGGGCTATGTTTCTCTCGGATATAATACTGCAAGAGATAAGATGTTTGAAACCATTGATGATTATAATAATGACGATACAATCGAATGTATCTATTCAGGCAGAAAAATCAGAGCAGTAAACCGTACCGAGGCACAGAATCAGGGTTTCGATACGGAGCATACATTTCCGCAAAGTATGTTCAATAGTGCTGAGCCAATGAGAAGCGATTTATTTCATTTGTATCCAACCGACGGACCTGCAAATAATGCACGTTCGAATTATCCGTTCGGTTTTGTGGTCTCGAATGTAACGTGGGAATCCGGCGGTTCAAAAAGGGGAAATGATTCTACGGGACAGGTAGTGTTTGAAGTAAGAAATGTGCAGAAAGGAAATACTGCAAGAAGTATGTTTTATTTCGTAACAAAATACGGAAACGATTCCAACTTCCTTACGCAGAAATTTGAAAATGCGATGAGGCGTTATTGCCTTATTGACACTGTTGACGACCGTGAGCGTATGCGTAATAATAAAATCAGAACTTTTCAGATGACGCGTAATCCATACATCGACCATCCGGAATTTATTGACAGAATTAAAACATTTTACATCCCGTCAACAGATACAACCCGTCCGAAAATTTTTGCATCCCCCTATAACATAACATTCGATACGACAGCATCAAATGACAGCACTGATTATTACATCGCTGTTATGAATTACGGCAGAGGGCTTTTAAATATTTTATCTGTCACTTCGAGTATCTCACAATTTAAAATTGTAAACTATCCCGTATCTGTTCCGAAAAGTGAAATGAGATATATTCAGGTAAGATTCAAACCCACACTTCCAAACCAGATTTATAACGGAACAATTACAATAAATAATTCCGACAGCACATTAATTTTATCAGCAAAAGGAATCAGCAAAAATCCAATCGGAATAAATCATCTTGGAGAAAATATTCCGTCTGAATATAAATTGTTTCAGAATTATCCGAATCCATTTAATCCCGTAACGAAAATTAAATTTCAAATTCCGCAAGATGTAAGACGCGAGACACAAGACGGTACCCTCCCCCTTCGAAGCCTGTCTACTCAGGTAGAGGGGGTAGGGGGGATGACCACGTTAAAAATCTTAGACATTCTTGGAAAAGAGGTGGCAGTATTAGTAAACGAAGTTTTATTGCCCGGGATATATGAAGTAACGTTTGATGCATCCGTGTTGCCAAGCGGAATATATTATTATAAACTCATCACGGGAGATTTTTCCGATACGAAGAAAGCAATTCTATTAAAGTAGTTAGTAGAAAATAGAAAAAAATGTCATTGTTGAGCGAAGCGAAATCCCGACCTGTCGGGACGATAATACAGAACGAAGTAGCGAAGCAATCCCAATAATTAACAATACTAATAATTATTATTTTACCAGCACCAGTTTCTGCATTCCGTTTACTCCCATACCTGTAATCCGGCAGAAATATATTCCACTCGAAAATGTCTCTGCATTCCATAACGCTTCCTGTTTTCCCGGTATCATTTCTCCTTCTTTTATCGTCATCACTTCCCTCCCAAGCAAATCAGAAATCTTAATGCTATAAAATCCTCTTTCAATGATTGTGTATCTGATTTTCTGAACCGCGTTGAATGGATTAGGAAAAGTTTCGAATGTAAATTTTTCAGGTACTGAAACCGTCTCATTAATTCCCGCAATTAAACGAAACGGAATATAATCCACAAAACCAAGCAGAGGATTATCGGGTTTATGAAAAATATGTTTTTCAATTGAGTCCACGATTGTTGTTCCCCACCAATTATTTTCCGCTTTAACTGAATCGGGAGTGTTATTAAATAAATCGGGAATTGTATCGTTGTGATAGTTCCCGTATATCTGATTCAGCCCTATATCATTAGTATCAGTGCTTAGAATATTTCCAAGAGAAGGTTTTGCAGAATCCTGAATTGTAACTCCCCATAGATTCCACCTGATAAAATTTCCCGATATTTTCGCAACGAGTGAAGATTTGCCATTAAGGTTAATTCCGCTTCCTCCCTGATAAGGAATCCCCTGGGTGGTGTTGCTGTCGATAATGTTATTTCTTATTAATGCGTATATATTTGTTCCAAGTAATGCAATCCCGTATCGGTTTCTTTTGATTTTATTATTTTCGATGATCACAAGAGGAACCGAACCTCCGGGAAAAATTGAAATTCCCCCTGCCATTGGATACAGTCCTCTGATTGTGTTGTTACGGATAATTATTGGTTGCTGACCCGCCGCACCGAGATTTATCTGAGGCGTATTATAGTTGTCTATGTCGTTTTCAAAAATCAGGTTATTGATTATTCTGGGAGATGACGGAATATTAAAACTTGAAATTATTGCTGCTCTTCTGTTACGATAGATTCTGCAGTTTGAAATAATCGGATTTGACCTGAAAATATTAATCACCCCGCCGACTGTTCCCGAAAATGAACTCGCCTGTTTATTATTTCTGAACGTACAACTGTCTATTATCATATCACAGCCGACGAGTTTGACTGCATTTCCCCATTCGAATATCATATTTTTGAATATCGAAGAACCCGAAAGTGAATCGAGTCTGAATCCGTAAAACATCTGCGTTGTATCAATCGCCGTAAACATAACAGAATCGGGAGGTATAACTCTCATCACTCCGCGAATATCCACAAAAACAAGTGCGGCAAGTTTTACAATTGCATTA
>Ga0233425_10005299_pt1 | contig 20515 bp, 23 predicted proteins | sample Watercolumn_Towu_2_FD_181712 | JGI IMG/M metagenome (GOLD analysis project Ga0233425, IMG submission 181712) | Freshwater microbial communities from Lake Towuti, South Sulawesi, Indonesia - Watercolumn_Towuti2014_140_MG | ecosystem: Environmental > Aquatic > Freshwater > Lake | place... | reverse complement strand
TGGCATCCGCCGTGATGAAGGGCAGGTTGACCTCGGTCTGCATCGCCGAGCTGAGCTCGATCTTGGCCTTCTCGGCCGCTTCCTTGAGGCGCTGGAGCGCGAGGCGATCCTTGCGCAGGTCGATGCCTTGTTCCTTCTTGAACTCGTCGGCGAGGTAGTTGACGACGACCATGTCGAAGTCCTCGCCGCCCAGGAAGGTGTCGCCGTTGGTCGCCAGCACCTCGAACACGCCGTCGCCGATCTCGAGCACCGAGATGTCGAAGGTGCCGCCGCCGAGATCGTAGACCGCGATGGTCTTGCCGGCGGTCTTGTCGAGGCCGTAGGCGAGCGCGGCCGCGGTCGGCTCGTTGATGATGCGCTTGACGTCGAGCCCGGCGATGCGTCCGGCATCCTTGGTCGCCTGGCGCTGGGCGTCGTTGAAATAGGCGGGAACGGTGATGACCGCCTCGGTCACCTTCTCGCCGAGATAGGCCTCGGCCGTTTCCTTCATCTTGATGAGCGTGAAGGCCGAGATCTGGCTCGGGCTGTATTTCTCGCCCTTGACCTCGACCCAGGCATCGTTGTTGCCGGCCTTGACCACCTTGTAGGGCACGAGCTTGGTGTGATTGGCGGTCATCGGGTCGGTCATGTTGCGCCCGATCAGGCGCTTGACCGCGAAGATCGTGTTCTCGGGATTGGTCACCGCCTGGCGCTTGGCCGGCTGGCCGACCAGACGCTCGCCGTCGTTGGTGAAGGCGACGATCGAAGGCGTGGTGCGCATGCCCTCGGAATTCTCGATGACCTTCGGGGTCTTGCCCTCCATCACGGCGACGCAAGAATTGGTCGTGCCGAGGTCGATGCCGATGATCTTGCCCATGTCTTTCTCCTTCAGCGGCAGGGTCCGCCCGGCCCGCGAGGCACCGGCTGACCCCCCAAATTGTCGATGTGGTCCGCTAAGACCTTGTCTCGGACGGGTATATAGGCAGAGCCCGCAAGCGCGACAACACCCCGAACCCCGAAAAGGCCGAAAACCTCGATTTTCGCGTTATGTTCCGCCCGCCGGGGCTCAACGGTCCCGTTTCGCCCGTCGGAGCGCCGAGTGCCGAGCCTCGATCGCGTCCCAGACCGCGCCTTCGATCTTGGCGCCGTCGAAGCGGTTGATTTCCTGGATGCCGGTCGGCGAGGTGACGTTGATCTCGGTGAGATAGTTGCCGATCACGTCGATGCCGACGAAGACCAGGCCCTGTTCGCGCAGCGCCGGGCCGATGGTCTCGCAAATCTCGCGCTCGCGCGCCGTCAGCGCCGACTTCGTCGGCCGGCCGCCGACATGCATGTTCGAGCGAGCCTCGCCCGCCGCGGGCACGCGGTTGACCGCGCCGAAAGCCACGCCGTCGACCAAGATGATGCGCTTGTCGCCTTGGCGAACCTCGGGGACGTAGCGCTGAACGATCACGGGCTCGCGCGAGCGCTGGCTGAAAAGCTCGAGCAGTGCGTTCAGGTTCTCGTCGTCGGGCTTGACGTGAAAGACCCCGGCGCCGCCGTTGCCGTAGAGCGGCTTGACGATGATGTCGGCGTGCTCGCGCCGAAAAGCCTTGATCTCGTCGGTGTCCGAGGTGATGAGCGTCGGCGGCATCAGCCCCGGAAAATGCGTGACGAACAGTTTTTCCGGGGCGTTTCGGACGCTGACCGGGTCGTTGACCACCAGCGTCTCGCCCATGACGTGTTCGAGCACATGCGTCGCCGTGATGTAGGCCATGTCGAAGGGCGGGTCCTGGCGCATGAGGACGACGTCGACCTTGGCGAGGTCGAGGCGTTCGGCCGCGCCGAAGCTGAAGTGGTTGCCTTTCTCGCGTCGGACCTTGAGCGGCCGCGCGGTCGCGCGCACGACGCCTCGGTCGAAGGACAATTCGCGCGGCAGGTAGTGATAAAGCGCATGGCCCCGCGCCTGCGCCTCCAGCGCGAGCACGAAAGTCGAGTCGGCATCGATGTTGATGCTCTCGATCGGGTCCATCTGGATGGCGACGGCGAGGGCCATGGCGGCTCCGTTGCGAAGGGTTCGGGGCGCAACCTAGCGCCGACGCGGATCGTCCTTGAGCAGCGCGTGATTGACCACGCGCTTGACGGCTCCGGTCGTGCGCGCGATCTGGATGACCAGATCGCGTTCGGCGGCATCGCGCGCGATTCCCATGACATAGACCACGCCGTTCACGGTCTCGATGGTGTAATTGATCTGCGAGACGTTGCGCTCGAACAGGAGTTTCGAGACGATTGCCGTCGTGATCCGGACGTCGGACGCGTAGTCGGCGAAGCCGCTCTTGTTCTCGACCTGGACCTCGTTCTGGACCTCGCGCACGCCGGCGACCTGCCAGACGAGGCGCGCCGCTTCGACCCGGTCGTCGGGGTTCTTGACGGAGCCGGTGAGCGAGACGCGGCCCTCGACGACATGGGCATCGACCGACTTGAAAAGCGTCGGGCTCGCCTCGAGGAACTTGCCGGTGATCGCAAGGTTGATGCCGCTGTCGTCGATGGCGCGGCCGACGCTTCGTTCCTGGACCACGGCGACGCCGGCCGCGCCGACGCCCGCGCCGAGGACCTCGATGCAGCCGGCAAGCAGCGGCAGGACGCCCAGAAGGGCGAGGGGGCCGAGCGGCAGGGTCCGAAAGATCTTCATGGTCTGACCTCTTCGCGGGTCGCGTCTCAACGCCGGGCCGCAGTCTCGTCCGCGCGCCACGCGTCGATTATATGGCGCGGGATTCGCCAGGGCGCCACCGCGAAGGCGTCGAAGCGGCAGACCGTCGCGGGCGGCAGGGCGCGGGCGCCGACATACCATTCGGCGGTGCGGACGATGCGCTCGCGCTGGCGCGGCAAGATCGCGGCCAGCGCGTCGTCCATGGAGCGCCGCGCCTTGACCTCGACGAAAGCAACGACGCGACCGCGCCGCGCGACGATGTCGACCTCGCCCACGGGCGTACGCAGATTGCGCGCGTCGATCCGGTAGCCTTTGAACCGCAGCGCCCAAACCGCGAGCGTCTCGGCGATCCGGCCCCAGCACCAGGCCGCGCGGCGCTCGGCGCTCGCGCTCATATTCGGTCCTTGAGGGCGAGCGCGCGGGCGTAGACGTCGCGGCGACGCGCGCCGGTCGTTTCGGCGACGGCATCGACCGCGTCCGAAAGACTGCCGGTCGTCATGCGATCGCGAAGCGCCGCATCGATGTCGGCTTCGCTCGCCTTTTGGGCGGGGTTTTCGGGCGGGCCGACGACGATGACCGCTTCGCCCTTGGGCGCGCCGGTCTCGGCGTAATGGAGGGCGAGTTCGGCGAGCGTGCCGCGTCGGGTTTCCTCGAACAGCTTGGTGATTTCGCGAGCGACCGCCGCCTGGCGCGGCCCAAGCGCGGCCGCGAGATCGGCCACGGCCTCGGGCAGGCGCCGCGTCGCTTCGAGGAGCACGAGCGTAGCATCGATCGCGCCCAAGGCCGCGATGGCCTTGCGGCGCGCGACGTGCTTCTCGGGCAAGAAGCCGCCGAAATAGAAGCGATCGGTCGGCAAGCCGGCGAGCACCAAAGCGGCCAGAACCGAAGAGGGGCCCGGCAGGGCATGGACTGCGACGTCTCGGGCGATCGCCTCGCGCAAGAGCTTGTAGCCGGGATCGGAAACGAGCGGCGTGCCGGCGTCCGAAACGAGCGCCAGCGCCTGGCCCTCCGCGAGGCGCCTTAGAATCCCGGGCCGGACGCGGTCGGCATTGTGATCGTGATAGGCGATCAACGGTCGCACGACGCCGTGAATGGCCAAGAGCTTCGCCGTGACCCGCGTGTCCTCGCAAAGGATCGCGTCGGCCGCCTTCAGAACCGCGAGAGCGCGAAGCGTGATGTCGGCCGCGTTGCCGATCGGCGTCGCGACGACGTGAAGCCCGGGCGCGAGTGCGCGGCGTTGCGCGCCCGCCGCGCCGCCGCTAGGCTCGGGGTCTCCCGATGACGAGACCTCTTCAACCGCGAGTTCCGCAGCCGAAAGCGACCGCCGATCCGGTCCGCTCGGTCCTTGGCGTCGTTTTGGCATCTGCGGTCTCGATTTCGTTTCTGGCGGCCTGCGCCGGCAGCGTAGCCCCGGGGCAACGGCCGAGCAACGCGCCGCCGACCGCGATCAACCGACCGTCGACGGTCTCGACCCAGCCCGGGCCTTTTTCGGGCGCGCTCTCGATCCCGCCGCCGCCCCGGCCGAGCGGCCCGATCCTGCCCCAGGCGCCGCCCGTGCCGCAGCCCGCGCCGAGCATCGTCCCGGCGGCTCCCGCCGTGCCTCCCGCGACGCCGCCCGGCCCGCGCCTGACGGCGCCAAGCGCGCCGAAGCTCGCGCGCGTCGCGCTGCTCGTGCCGCTGACCGGACGGGCGCCCGCCGTCGGGCGCGACCTGCTCGACGCCGCGCAACTCGCGCTGTTCGACATCGCGGACGAGCGCTTCGAGCTCATCGTCAAGGACGACGGTGGCACGCCCGAAGGCGCGACGCGCGCGGCGACGCAGGCGATCGCCGAGGGCGCGCAACTCCTGCTCGGGCCGCTCTTTCGTGAATCGGTCGTCGCCGTCGCGCCGGTCGCGCGCGCGCGGAACGTCCAAGTGATTGCCTTTTCCAACGATCGGTCCGTCGCCGGTGACGGCACCTTCATCCTCGGCTTCACGCCCGACGGCCAGATCGAGCGCGTGGTGAAACACGCGGCGGGGGTCGGCATCCGCGGTTTCGCGGCGATCGTGCCCGACAACGCCTTCGGCACGGCGGTGATGTCCTCTCTCGATCGCGCCGCGACCCAGACCGGCGGTCAGTTGACTCGTCGCCAGACGCTGCCCGATGGCGCGGACATCGCGGGCGACATGCGTCGGGCCATGACGCGGATCTTGGAACAGGGCCCTGGCGGGCGCTCGTTCCAGGCGCTCGTCCTGCCCGAGGGCGGGCCGCGGCTCAAGGCGGCCGCGCAGCAACTCGTCGCCTCGGGCGTTCAGTCGAGCGAACTGCGCCTACTCGGCACGCGCGAGTGGCAGGAGCCGGATTCCTGCCGCGAAGCCGCGCTCCAGGGCGCCTGGTTCGCCTCCTCGCCGCCCGACACGGTCGATGCGTTCCTGCAGCGCTTCGCCGCGACCTACCGCCGGACGCCGCCGCGTCTCGCGACGCTCGCCTACGACGCGGTCGCGCTCGCGGCGGTGCTTGCGCGCGATCCCAAGGGCGCGGATTTTTCGGCCGAGATGATCGGCTCGCCCAACGGCTTCGCCGGCACCGCCGGCATTTTCCGCTTCGGCCCCGACGGCGTCGCGCAGCGCGGCTTGGCGATTTTCGAAGCGCGGCGGACGGGTTGCGTCGTCGTCTCTCCCGCCCCCGATAGCTTCGAAGACATGACCAACTGATCAATCGGGGATCAGTTCGCTCAGCACCGAATTGAGGACGCGCAGACCGGCGGGCGTCGCCGCGAGGGTCGTCGCGTTCGACGTCAGGAATCCGCCGTCGATCAGGCGCGCCAGCGCGGCGGCGTCGACGGCCGCTTCGACATCGATGCCGGTGCGCGCCAGAAAACGTCGGCGGTCGATGCCCTTGGCGAGACGTAGCCCCATCATCAGCGCCTCGACCGTTGCATCCCGTGGGCTCAGCGCTTCGTCGGCTTCCAGGCCGTGACCTGCTGTCTCGACCGCCGCGAGCCAACGCTCGGGCGCGCGCCAGCGCTGCGTCGCGCGAATTCGATCGTCGCGTCTCAAGCGCCCATGCGCGCCCGGTCCGATGCCGAGATAGTCGCCATAGCGCCAATAGACGAGATTGTGCCGGCTTTCCGCGCCCGGGCGCGCGTAATTCGAGACCTCGTAGGGCAAGAGGTCGGCGCGCGCGAGGCGCTCGCCCGTGAGCTCGTAAAGCGCCTCGGCGGTCGCCTCCTCGGGGAGGACCAGCCCGCCGTCCCGGTGCAAGGCGTAGTAGGGCGTGCCCTTTTCGATGGTGAGTTGATAGAGCGACAAGTGATCGCCGGCGAGCGCAAGCGCCCGGTCGAGCTCCTCGCGCCAGGTCGCAAGCGTCTGATCCGGCCGAGCGTAGATCAGGTCGAAGGAAAAGCGCGGGAAGTTGCGCCGCGCGAGGTCGATGGCCGCGAGCGCCTCTCGAGCGGAGTGCCCGCGTCCCAAGGCCTTGAGTGCGGCATCGTCGAGCGCTTGGACGCCGAGCGACAGGCGGTTCACGCCGGCGGCGCGATAGCCAGCGAAGCGCCTCGCCTCGACCGATGTCGGATTGGCTTCGAGCGAGACTTCGACGTCGACGGTCAGGCCGAACAGCGCCGCCGCGCGATCAATGACGGCCTCGACGGTCGCCGGATCCATCAGCGAAGGCGTGCCGCCGCCGAAAAAGATGCTGCTCAGCGGCGCTCGCGGGGCTTCCGCCGCCGCGCTATCGAGTTCGGCGACAAACGCGCTCCGCCAGCGCGCTTGGTCGATCGACCCCGCGACATGGCTGTTGAAGTCGCAATAGGGGCATTTCGACAGGCAAAACGGCCAATGGACGTAGAGGCCGAAGCCCGCGTCGCTCGGCGTCAGCGCGGCAGGCATGCCTCGACCAGGAGCCGGAAGGCGCGTGCGCGATGGCTCATCGCGTGCTTTCGCGCGGGCGCCATTTCGCCGAAGGTCTCGGTCTCGCCGTCGGGCAGGAACATCGGGTCGTAGCCGAAGCCTCGCGTTCCGCGCGGCGGCCAGACGAGCGCGCCGTCGATCCGGCCCTCGAAGACCTCCTCGTGGCCGTCGGGCCAGGCGAGAGCAAGGGCCGAAATGAAATGCGCGCGGCGTCGCTCGGGCATCGTCGCGCCCTTCGCCTGCAATTGGTCCTCGACCTTGCGCATCGCGACGGTGAAATCCTTGGTCGGCCCCGCCCAGCGCGCCGAGTAAATCCCGGGCGCGCCGCCGAGCGCATCGACCACCAGACCCGAATCATCGGCGAGCGCGGGCGACTTGCCGGCCTTGGCCGAGGCATGGGCCTTGAGCAGCGCGTTGGCGACGAACGAATCGCCGGTCTCCTCGGGTTCGGGCAGGCCGAGCGCGCCCGCCGAAACCGAAGCGATACCGAAAGGTCCGATCAGGTCGTCGATTTCGCGGAGCTTGCCCGGATTGTGGCTCGCGACGATCAGCCGGCCCTGGTCGAGGCGTCGCGTCATCAGAGCTTGAGCGCCTGGCGTTGGAGCGCCGCGAGCTCGCCGATGCCTTTCTTGGCGAGCGACAAGAGCGCCGCGAATTCGCCCTCGCTGAAGGGTGCGTGCTCCGCCGTGCCCTGGATTTCGACGATGCCGCCCTTGTCGGTGAGCACGAAGTTCGCGTCGGCCTGGGCGTTCGAGTCCTCGTCGTAGTCGAGGTCGAGCACCGGCGTGCCGTTGTAGAGCCCGCAGGACACGGCCGCGACTTGACCGGTCAGCGGTATGGCCCCGAGCGCGCCCTTGGCGACCAGCTTGCCGAGCGCCTGATGGAGCGCGACATAGGCGCCGGTGATCGAGGCCGTGCGCGTGCCGCCGTCGGCCTGGAGCACGTCGCAGTCGATCTTGAATTGGCGCTCGCCCAATGCCTTGAGATCGGCGACCGAGCGGAGCGCGCGCCCGATCAGGCGCTGGATTTCCTGGGTACGTCCGGTCTGGCGCCCGCGCGCGGCCTCGCGGTCGGTGCGCTCCTTGGTGGCGCGGGGTAGCATGCCGTACTCCGCGGTGATCCAACCCGAGCCCTTGCCGCGCATCCAGGGCGGCACGCGATCGTCGAGCGAGGCCGTGACCAGGACGCGCGTCTCGCCGAAAGCGACCAGACACGAGCCCTCGGCATACTTCGCCGCGCCGGGTTCGAGCACGACGCTTCGCAGTTGATCGGGTTTGCGGCCGGACGGGCGCATGAGGACTCCTCGGTGTTCGCGGGCGGGCGGTTCTACTCCCGTCCGGCGCGGGGGTCAAAGCAGAGTTGCGGGCGCGTTGACGAAAGCGCGCGCGCTTCCTAGCTTCAGGCCATGATCCAGGAGCTCAGCCAGCGCTCGCGCGACATCTTGCGACAGATCGTCGATGCCTATGTCGAAACCGGCGAGCCTGTCGGCTCGCGCGCGATCTCGCGCCGTCTCAAGCCGAGCCTGTCTCCCGCCTCGATCCGCAACGTCATGGCCGATCTCGAGGAAGCCGGCCTGCTGCATGCGCCCCATACCTCCGCCGGGCGCGTGCCGACCGAGGCCGGACTTCGGCTTTTCGTCGACGGCCTCTTGCAAATGGGCGAGCTCGGGGAGGACGAGCGGCGCGAGATCGAAAGCCGCTGCCTGGTCGCGGGCAAGAGCCTGACCGAGGCGTTGTCGCAGGCGACCGAGGCGCTTTCGGGCCTCTCCCACTGCGCGGGCCTGGTCGTCGCCCCCAAGGGCGACGCCGCCATCCGGCACATCGAATTCGTCAACCTATCGCCCGGGCGCACGCTCGCCATCATCGTCACCGAAAACGGTTTGGTCGAGAACCGGGTGCTCGACCTGCCGCCCGGCCTGCCGAATACGGCTCTCGTCCAGGCGACCAACTACTTGAACGCGCGCCTGCAAGGCCGGACCCTGGCGGAGGCGCGCAAGGAAGTCCTCGCCGATATCGAGGCGCGGCGCACCGAGCTCGACGCGCTCGCCGAGCGCGTGGTCGCGAGCGGGATCGGCGTCTGGACCGGCGCGGGCGAGGGGCGGAGCCAGCTGATCCTTCGCGGTCAATCGAAACTCCTCGAGGATGTCGCGGCGCTCGCCGATCTCGAGCGCCTGCGCGCGCTGATGGAACAACTCGAAACCCGCGACGACGTGCTGCAGTTGATCGAGCGTGCGGACAAGGCCGAGGGCGTTCAGATCTTCATCGGCTCGGAAAACAAGCTGTTCAACATGTCGGGTTGTTCGATGGTCGTCGCGCCCTACGCCAACGCGCGACGCCAGGTCGTCGGCGCCATCGGCATCATCGGTCCGACGCGCCTCAATTACGCCCGGATCATCCCGATGGTCGATTTCACGGCCAAGCTCGTCGGACGCATGTTGGGCTAGACACTTTACAATCGACGCCCCATATGGTTCACGACCGCCATGAACGAACCATCCTCGACCGCCCCTGCGAACGATTCTGAACCCGCGGCATCGGCCGCGCCCGAGGGCTCGGCGTCTGGCGCCGAAGGCCCCGAGGCGCGCATCGCCGCGCTCGAAGCGGAGCTCGTCGCGGCCAAGGATCAGGCGCTGCGAGCCCTGGCCGAAGCCGAGAACGTCCGCCGTCGGACCCAAAAGGACGCCGAGGATGCGCGGAAATTCGCCGTCGCGACTTTCGCCCGCGATCTGCTCGCGGTCGCCGACAATCTCGGCCGCGCGCTCCAGGCGATTCCGCCGGAAAAGCGCGCCGGCGGCGAGCTCGCGACGCTTCATGCCGGCATCGAACTGACCGAGCGCGAGCTCGCGTCGATCCTGGAACGGAACGGCATCAGGCCGGTCGATCCCAAGGGCGAGCGCTTCGATCCCAATCTTCATCAGGCGATGTTCGAGGTCGAGGATCCGAACGTCCCGCCCGGAACCGTGCTGCAAGTGATCGCGCGGGGCTATACCATTCATGGGCGGCTCCTGCGCCCGGCCATGGTCGGCGTCGCGAAGGCCGCGACCGGACAGGCCCAAGGCCAGGCGGTCGATACCAAGGCGTAGTTTCGCGCCCCGGTCGCGGGCGCGCCATCGGGGGGCTTCATGGCAGGCAAGCGCAAGCTGCGGTCGCAACACTGGTTCGGCGGCCACGACAAGGACGGTTTTCTTCATCGCAGCTGGATGAAGAACAACGGCGTGCCGGAGGACGTCTTCGACGGCCGTCCGGTGATCGGCATCTGCAACACCTACTCCGAACTCACGCCCTGCAACGCGCATTTCCGCGAGCTGGCCGAGGACGTCAAGGCGGGCGTGCTCGAAGCGGGCGGCCTGCCGCTCGAATTTCCGGTCTTTTCCTGCGGCGAATCCAATCTGCGCCCGACGGCGATGCTTTTTCGCAACCTCGCCTCGATGGACGTCGAGGAGGCGATCCGCGCCAATCCCATGGACGGCGTCGTGCTCATGGCGGGCTGCGACAAGACCACGCCCTCGCTCTTGATGGGCGCGGCGAGCTGCGATCTGCCGGCGATCCTGATCTCGGGCGGGCCGATGCTCAACGGCAAGTACCGGGGCAAGGACATCGGCTCGGGCACCGACGTCTGGAAGTTCTCCGAAGAAGTCCGCGCCGGCACCATGACGGTCGAGCAGTTCATGGAAGCCGAGAGTGGCATGTCGCGCTCGCCCGGCCACTGCATGGTCATGGGCACGGCCTCGACCATGGCCTCGATGGCCGAGAGCCTCGGCATGACCCTCACGGCCAACGCCGCCTATCCGGCGGTCGACGCGCGCCGCGCGCGGCTCGCTCGCCTTACCGGCCGGCGGATCGTCGAGATGGTCAAAGAAGACCTCCGCATGTCGAAGATTCTGACCCGCAAGGCCTTCGAGAACGCGATCCGGGTCAACGGCGCGATCGGCGGCTCGACCAACGCGGTCGTGCATCTGCTCGCGATCGCCGGGCGCGTCGGCGTCGACATCAAGCTCGAGGATTGGGACCGGCTCGGCAAGAACGTGCCGACCATCGTCAATCTCATGCCCTCGGGCGAGTACCTGATGGAGGATTTCTGCTACGCCGGCGGCGTGCCTGCGGCGATGAAGGAAATCGCCGATCTCCTGCATCTGGACGCGCTCACCGTCACCGGCCGGACCATGGGCGAGAACATCGCCGGCGTCGAGAATTTCAATCCCGACGTCATCCGCGAGAAGTCGAAGGCCCTGATCAAGAGCGGCGGCATTGCCGTGCTCAAGGGCAACCTCGCGCCCAACGGCGCGATCATCAAGCCGTCGGCGGCGACGCCCGCGCTCATGAAGCACCGCGGGCGCGCGGTGGTGTTCGAGACCATCGAGGACATGAAGGCTCGGATCGACGATCCCAAGCTCGACGTCGACGAAAACTCGGTGCTCGTCCTCAAGAATTGCGGGCCCAAGGGCTATCCCGGCATGGCCGAGGTCGGCAACATGCCGCTGCCGGCCAAGGTGCTGAAAAAAGGCGTGCGCGACATGGTGCGGATCTCGGATGCCCGGATGTCGGGTACCGCTTTCGGCACCGTCGTGCTCCACGCCGCGCCCGAGGCGGCGGCGGGCGGGCCGATCGCGCTGGTCAGGAACGGCGACATGATCGCGCTCGACGTCGCCAAGCGGACGCTGCAGCTCGACGTCTCGGAGGCCGAGCTGGCCAAGCGCAAGGCCGCATGGCGACCGCCCAAGCCGGCGATGGAGTCCGGTTATCAGAAGCTCTACGTCGATCACGTGCTCCAGGCCGACAAGGGCGCCGACCTCGACTTCCTGGTCGGCTGTCGCGGCGCCGCGGTGCCGCGCGAGAGCCACTGAACGGCCGGACGGCATGCTGTTCGATCCGACGACGATCGCCGCGCTGCCGATCGGGCCCAAGGTCGTCGAGCTCAACATCTGGGCCATCCGGCAGGGCCTCGACGGTGCCGACGCGCAGAGCCTGTTCGACGGCTATTGCGCGCGTCTGGTCGAAGCGGGCCTGCCGCTGTGGCGCGGCTTCGCCGCCATGCGAACGCTTCATCCGCAGTGGAACGGCTACGGCTTCGAGTGGCGTCGGGCGGCCAATGCCATCGAATCGGAAAGCTACGAGCGGGGCGGCGACGCGAAGGCCGAGTTCCAGAACAGTCCCTTCGCCTATTTGATCAAGTCGGCGGCGTCGGGCGGCACGACCAGCGTTCGGCGCCGCCTGGTCGGGCCGCAAGCGCTGCTCGACTTCCCGATCCTCGCCGACATCAAGGCGGAAGGCGCGAGCGACTATGTCGCGCATCTCTTCCCCTTCGGACGAACGGGCGACGCGTCCCAGGGTACGGGCGTCGCCTTTTCCTTCGCGACCGACCGGGCCGGCGGATTCGACGAGACGCATATCTGTCTCTTCGACACGACGCTGCCGGCGCTCGCGCTCGCGCTCAAGGCGCATGCCAATCACAAGATCGCGGCGAGCCTCCTGGAGGCCTATCTCGGCGCGGACGCGGGTCGGCGGGTGCACAACGGCGAGATTCAGCGCGGCACCGCCGGAACTTTGCGCGCCGTGCTCTGGTTCGCCGACATTCGCGGCTTCACGCGCGCGGCCGACGCACTGGCGGGACCGGAACTCATCGACCTGCTCGACGACATGCTCGAATGCATGACGGCGCCCTTGCGTACGCGCGGCGGGCAGGTCCTCAAGTTCCTGGGCGACGGGCTGCTCGCGACCTTCGCTTACGATGCGACGAATTGCGCCGAGACCTGCGCCGTCAGCCTCGATGCCGCGGCCGAGGCCATGCGCGCGCTGGACGCGCTCAACGAGCGGCGCCGCGCCGCCGGCAGACCCGTCGCCGATTTCGACTTGGCGCTGCATCTTGGCGACGTGCTCTACGGCAATATCGGCGCCGTCGACCGGCTCGACTTCACGGTGATCGGCCCGGCAGTCAACGAGGTCGCGCGCCTCGAGGCGCTGTGCGAGCCGCTGGGGCGCCGGGTCCTGGTATCCTCGGCGCTGGCCGACGCAGCGCAAGGCTGCCGCGGCCGGCTGGTGCCGCTCGGCCAGCACGTGCTGCGCGGCGTGCGCGAGCCGCGCGACATCTACGCGCTCGATCTCGTATAGTCCGCGCGACACCGGGAGAGATCATGACGCTCCGCCTTGCCTTCGCGATTCTGGCCATGGCCATCGGCTCGGCGACGGGCGCGAGCGCGTCTTCGATCGTCCTGCAGTCCCACAAGGCGGTCTACGAGCTGTCGCTGATTTCGGCGAAGTCGGGCAGCGGCGTCGGCGACTACGCCGGACGTTTTGCCATCGAGTGGACCGACGCTTGCGAGGGCTACATCACCTCCCAGCGCATCGTCTCGCGCCTGACCAATACCGAGGGCGGCGAGACCGGCAGCGACATCCAGGTGGCGAGTTGGGAATCGACCGACGGCAAGGTCTTCCGCTTCACCAGCCGCACGCGAACGGATGGCGAGCTGACCGAAGACTACGAGGGCCGGGCCGAGACCGGCGGCGGCGCGCCGCCGGCGGTCATCTACCAAAAGCCGGAGAACGTCACGGTCGATCTGCCGCCCGGCACGGTTTTTCCGACCGAGCACAGCGTGGTGATGATCCGCGCCGCGCTGGCGGGCGAAAAGGTCGTGCAGGCCAACGTGTTCGACGGCTCCGGCCCCGACAAGATTTTCCGCGTCGCGGCATTCGTCTCGGGCGAGAAGGGACCGTTCGACGCCGAACGTCCGGAATTGGTCGGCCAGCGGTCCTGGCGCTTTCGCATCGCCTATTTTCCGATCGCCGCGCCCGACGCGACGCCCGACTACGAAATCGGCTATCGCATGTATGCGAACGGCATCACCACGGACCTCGTCCTCGACTACGGAGATTTCGTCGTCCAGGGTAAGCTGACCCAGCTTCAGATTCTGCCCAAGCGCTGCTAGCTCTTCTCCGGCCAGAGCCAGGCGGCGCCGCGCACGCCGCTCGAATCGCCGTGCCGCGGCGGCACGAGGTGCGTTGCCACCGCGTCGGAAAACACCCACGCGCCCCATAGTTTCGGGACCTCCGTATAGAGATGCCCGAGATTGGAAAGCCCGCCGCCCAGGACGATGACGTCGGGATCGACCACGTTGATCACGGTCGCGAGCGCCTTGGCCAAGCGCCGGACATGACGTTCGAGCGCGGCGATCGCCTTGGCCTCGCCCGCGGCGGCGCGCGCCGCGATGGCGTCGGCGCCGCAATCGGCAGCGCCGCCATAATCGCGCACCAAACCAGGCCCGGACAGAAACGTCTCGATGCAGCCGGGTTTGCCGCAATAGCAGACCGGGCCGGGCCGCTCCTGGTCGGTCGGCCAGGGCAGGGGGTTATGACCCCATTCGCCGCCGATGGCATTGGGTCCAGTGACAATGCGCCCGCGGACGATCAGCCCGCCGCCGACGCCCGTGCCGACAATGACGCCGAAGACGACAGCGGCGCCCGCTCCCGCGCCGTCGGAGGCTTCCGATAGCGCAAAGCAATTTGCATCGTTCGCGACCCGAACCGGACGCGCCAAGGCGGCCGAGAGATCCCGATCGAAGGGCCGTCCGATCAGCCAGGTCGAATTCGCGTTCTTGACCAGGCCGGTCGCGGGCGAGATCGCGCCCGGAATGCCGACGCCGACGCTCGCCTTGGCGCCGGCTTCGAGGGCGCCGACCAGATCGCGCACCGCGGCGACGGTCGCGTCGTAATCGCCGCGCGGCGTCGGCACGCGTTTGCGGCCGATTTCGCGCCCGCCCGGGCCGAGCGCAATGCCTTCGATCTTCGTGCCGCCAAGATCGATGCCGATCCTCACGGTGTCGGTGCTCCCGCCTCGAGCGCGGCTTCGATGATCCGGGTCGCTTCGTCCCAGCGATCGACCCTGCGATGGCTGTCTTTGGCGGGACCAATCAGTTTCGCAAGCCGCGGGTCGGCGACGAAATGGAGCCGAAGCGAATCGGGCACGGCCTTGCCGACGGAAACGATGTGGTTCGGGCCGTCGTCGAGAAACACCACCGGGCGCCCGGACCGCGCGGCGATGGCGGCGACGGCCGCGCCCTTGGCGCCGATATTGGCGACGAGCGGATAATGCATCCCGGCTCGCGCGAGCGCCCGCGCGCGGGCCTCGCGATTCTCGAGCGGCAGGTTGCTCAGCACGACGACCTGGGCCCGCGCCGACAGGCGGGCGAGCGCAGTCGCCGCGCCTTCGACCGCGGGCACGAACTCCGTCCGATCCGCAAAATAGCCGCCGAGCAGCGCTGGCATCTCGCTCTGATCGAGCGCCCGGTCGGTCGTCGCCTCGCGGATGTTGCCGGAAAGCGAGAACGAACCCCAGGCAAAGCGATAGCCCTTGGTGCCGAGCCATGTCTCGAAATCCGCCATGAAAGCGAACAGGACTTCGTCGGCGTCGGTGACGATGACCGGGCGTCGTTGGTCGAGGATCAGGCGCTCGATCTGGCGACCGACATCGGGGTGGAGTTCCGTCATTCGACCGGACTGCCCGGCAATTTGCGTCGCGCCGTCGCGACCGCTTCGGGCGCGATTTCGGCCTGGCGGGCGAAAGCCAAGAGATGGGGTTCCCAGGCCAAGAGGAAGTCGAGCACGCCGCCGAGAAAGGCCGGGTCCTGGGCCCGCGCGCGGATGTCGCCCGGATCGCATCCGGTTTCGCCCAAGAATCGCCGGAGCAGGTCCTCGTCCGTCGCAATGAAGCCAAGCGCTTGGATCGCCAGGGTTTCAGGGTCAGGGTTCGGCGCTCGCTTGGGCCGGCCCAAGGCCTTTCGGTCGGGGGTCTCGGATTTCGCGTTGTCCATAAGGACTATATGCTATAAGAGCCTCAGCGGGTCGAGAGTGCGGGCCACATGTCCAAGACTATTCTCATCGTCGAAGACAACGAACTGAACATGAAGCTGTTCCGGGATCTCCTGGAGGCGCATGGCTATTCGACGGTCGAGACGCGCGACGGGCGCGAAGCCCTCGACCTCGTGCGCAAGCACAAACCCAATCTGGTGATCATGGACATCCAGTTGCCCGAGATTTCGGGGCTGGAGATCACCAAGCAGATCAAGGCCGACCCCGCCTTGAAGGCGATCCCGATCGTCGCCGTCACGGCCTTCGCCATGAAAGGCGACGAGGACTGGGTCATCCAGGGCGGATGCGACGGTTACATCGCCAAGCCGATCTCGGTGGTGCCCTTCATCCAAACCGTGAAGAAGTTCCTGGGCGAGTAGGGCGGCGTCATGCCTGCGCGCGTGCTGGTCGTCGACGACACGCCGCTCAACGTCAAATTGTTGGTGGCCAAGCTTTCCGCCGAATTCTACGTCGTCCAATCGGCGGTCGACGGGCCGAGCGCGCTCGAGGCCATCGCGTCCTTCCAGCCCGACATCGTCCTGCTCGACGTCATGATGCCGGGCATGGACGGCTTCGAGGTCTGTCGCCGGGTCAAGTCGAACAAGCCGACCGCGCATATCCCGATCGTCATGGTGACGGCGCTGTCCGATCCCTCGGATCGCGTGCGCGGACTCGATTCGGGCGCCGACGACTTCCTGACCAAGCCGGTCGACGACATCGCGTTGTTCGCGCGGGTACGCTCGCTCGTGCGGATCAAAACCATGTCCGACGAGCTCCGGCTCAGGCGCGAGACCGAGGCGCAGCTCGGCGCGCTCGCCGAGGCCGACGACCTCGACACGTCGCACCGGCGCGCCAAGGTCCTGCTGGTCGAAGAATCGAGTTTCGATCTGCAGGCGGTGGCCAAGGCGCTCGGCGGAAGCATGGATCTGGTGACGGTCGGCGACCCGACAGCCGCGCTCGATACGGCGTCGCGCGCCGATCTCGACATCGATCTTGCCATCGTCAGCCTCGATTTCGCCAACGACGGGGGGCTGCGCGTCGCCTCGGGCCTGCGCGCGCTTGATCGCACGCGCCGGACGCCGATCCTCGCGCTGGTCGAGCCCGAGGAGCGGGCGTTGGTGGCGAAGTCCCTGGAGCTCGGCGTCACCGATTATCTGCTCAAGCCGATCGACCAGAACGAGCTCGCGGCGCGGGCGCGCACCCAGATCAAGCGCAAATGGTTTCAGGATCGCCTGCATGCCAGCTACCACCGGACGGTCGCCATGGCGGCGACCGACGAACTCACCGGGCTGTTCAACCGGCGCTACATGCTGAGCCATCTCGAGAACGTGCTGCGTCGTTCGGCCGGCACCGGGCGACCGGTCTCGGTCATGATGATCGACCTCGACTATTTCAAGGCCGTCAACGATACCCACGGCCATCAAGTCGGCGACAGGGTCCTGGCGGAGGTCGCACGCCGCATCGGCCAAAGCGTCCGCGGCGTCGATCTCGCGGCGCGCTACGGCGGCGAGGAGTTCATGGTGGTGATGCCCGACACCGACATGGCGGGCGCGCAAGTCGTCGCCGAGCGACTGCGTCAATCGATCGCCCATCGGCCGATCGACGTGGGCACGGCAAAAATCGACATGACGGTGAGTGTGGGACTGGCGGCCGACGAGCCGACGATCGGCGCCGAGGCGCTGATCAAGAAAGCCGACGAAGCGCTCTACAAGGCGAAGAAGGGCGGCCGCAACCGCATCGACGAGGTCGGTTGAGCCCGACTACTTGATCTTGCTTTCTTTGAATTCGACGTGCTTGCGCGCGATCGGGTCGTATTTCTTGAGCGCCATCTTGCCCGTCTGGGTGCGCGGGTTCTTCTTGGCGACGTAGAAGAAGCCGGTGTCGGCGGTCGACAGCAGCTTGATCTTGAGCACGGTCTTCTTGGCCATGGCCTATCTCGATGTCGGGGGTCGGGCGAATTCCGCGGGCATTAAGCATCTCGCCGTCGGGCTGTCAAGAAGACCCCGCCGGCCAGGATGGCGAAAGCCGCCGCCGCGGCGGCAAGGGCCGCGGGCAGCGCGTTCGGGCCGCCCGCGTCCATCAGGAAGCCCAGCGTCGGCGGGCCGATGAGCGCGCCGATGGCGTACATGCCGATGATCGCGCCGGTCGCCGCCGCCAGATCGTCGCCGACGAAGCGCTCGCCCAAGAGCGCGAGGCTGATCGGGTAGAGCGAACCGGCGATGCCGCCCATCAGAAACATCAGCAAGGCGCGCAAGGGCGGATTGTCCATGGCGAAAGGCAAGGCGGCATAGCAAAGCGCGCCCCCCATGGCTGCGAGCCGCAGGAGCGTCTTGCGATCCATGCGGTCGGCGAGCCAGCCCATGGGGGCGAGCAGCACGAGCCCGCCCGCGCCGATCGCCGCGATCAGGAAAGCGGCGGCCTCGGCATCGAGACCGCTGCGCACGGCATAGATCGGCAAATTCGTGAACTGGGCCGACTCCATGACGCCGAAAAAGAGCACGGCAACGGCGGCGACCGGCGCGCGCGCCAGCGCCTTGGCAAGCGACGGCGGCACGCGCCCTTTGGGACGCGGCGCCTCCTTGCGCGCGAACCACATCGGCCCAAGCGTCACCAGGGTGATGCCGGCGAGCACGACATAAGGGGTATAGCCGACGACGCCGACGAAGGGCAGGATCAAGGGGCCGACGCCGAAAGCCGCGGCGACGCCCGCGCCATAGGCCGCGAGCACGCGCCCGCGAATCGCGTCGGGCGTCGCCTGGACGATCCAGGCCTCGCCGATAATGAAAACCGTCGCGCCGGTGAAGCCGCCGAGAAACCGGTAGGGCAGCCAGACCCAGGGATCGATCCAGAAGGCCATGGCGACGTCGATCGCGGCATTGGCGATGGTCGACGTGACCATGGTTCGGATCGCGCCGAAGCGCTGGAACAGGCGCGGCGCGTAGACGCCGGCCAGCAGCACGCCGACCGCCTGGATCGCCGAATTGACGCCGACCTCGGTCGCGCTGGCGCCGACTTGATCGAGCGCGAGGGCATAGAGCGGCAGGGCGAAAGCGACGTTGACCGCGAAAACGATCAGTGTCGCGAAGACGCCGACCATGCTGCGCCAAAAACCGGGTGGCAGCTCAGTCATGGGACACGATGCGCCTGCCGTTGCGATAGTGCCAGAAGATCGCCGCCGGCTTCGCGCCCGGCGCGCCAAGCAGCCGATCGATCTCGCCCAAGATGAACTCGGTGATGTCGGCGACGCGAAGCGCCAGCGAAACGCGGATCGGCCGAAAGGCGAGATCGATCAGCTCGCCGCTGCCGCCCAGCGTGCCCTCGGTCGCGCCCGCGTCGGCGAAGAAGAAACGGCCGTGAAAGCGGATCGGCGAGGCGGGCGGCGTGATCGCCCGCGCGACATAGTCGAGTTGGCCGAGATGCTCGAGCTTGAGCCCGGTCTCCTCCTCGGTCTCGCGGATCGCCGCGGCGCCGAGGGCCGCGGCCTTCCGGGCCTCGACGTGAAGCGCCATGCGCCGCGCGACCTCGGGTCGAAGCGCTCCCTTGATGCGCGCGTAGTCCTCGGCGTCGAGACGTCCGCCCGGAAAGACGAACATGTCGGGCAGGAAGCGGTGGCGCGAGGAGCGCCGGCCCATCAGCACCTCCGGTCCTTCGGGACCCGCGCGCCAGAGCACGAGGCTCGCGGCATCGCGCGGCCTGGCGGGTCTCATTCGGTCCGCCCTCCGAAGCCGTGCATGCGGTTCGCCCATTGCAGCGCGATGGTCGCCCCCTTGATGCGCGGCAGCAAGGCGAGCGACAGGAAGAGCGTCGCCGGCAGCCAGATGGCGAGCTGCTCCCAGGTCGAGAGCGCGAAATTCGTCTCGACCAGCAAGACGAGCGGTACGACGACATGACCGACCAGCAGCATGGTGAAATAGGGCGGCGCGTCGTCGGCGCGGTGATGGGACAGATCCTCGCCGCAGGACGCGCAGGCCGACGCGACGCGCGTGTAGCCGACAAAAAGGCCGCCCGTGCCGCAGGCCGGGCAGCGACGCGTGAAGCCGCGCCGTAGCGCGCGCCAGAGCGGCCGTTTCGGCTCGTCCATTCCCTCGTTCAACGCCATGATTGCGGCCTCGCCTGCGACGCCGAAATGTCTGTCGTCGGCGTGCCGTCGCGGTTAGCATATCCCAGGCGAGCGCAACAGGACCATGTCGACGACATCCGGAAAGACCGACGGCTTCAGCCCGGCCGACCTGCAGGGCGATTTCTTCGATCACTCGGAAGATCAGATCGGCGCCGCCGGGGCGCTGCTCGACCGTCTGGAGCGGGGCGCGGGCGATGCGACGTCCGCGCTCGCCGAATTTCGCCGCATCGCCCACAGCCTCAAGGGTCGGGGGACGATGTTCGAAATGCCTTCGGTTTCGGCCGTCGCGGCGAGACTCGAGGACTACATGGCTGGGCTCGCTCTGGCCGCGGCCGCGGATGTCGCCGGCATCCGGCGTCATTTCGATCTTCTGGATGCGATCGTCGACGCGCGGCGGGATCTGGCCGAGCCGGAGCTCTCGCGGCGCCTGGCGGCGTTGCCGACGCGACGGGCCGGCGCCGTCAAAGGTTGATCTTGGTCTTGATCGAGTAGGGCGGCTTGCCCTGGCTTTCGTGGTAGGTCCGCATGATCATTTCGGCGAGGAGGCCGGAAAGGATGCTGGTCATACCGGCGAGAAATAGGAACATGGCGGCGAGCGGCAGCGGCGTCGTGATCAGATAGATGTCCCAGAAGAGTTTGAGCGCGATCGCACCGCCGCCTGCGATTAGCGACAGCGCGATGCTGACGATGCCGATCATGCCGAAGACGTAGATCGGTTTGACCGCGTAGCGTTCGAGGAACAGCACGACAATCAGATCCAGAATAATCTTCGCGGTTCGTTCCAGTCCGTAGCTGGATTCGCCATGACGCCTCGGATGATGTCGCACCGGCATTTCGGTGATGCGCGCGCCCTGCCAACTCGCGTAGACCGGAATAAAGCGATGCATTTCGCCATAGAGGCGCACGTTCGAGAGCGTCTCGCGGCGATAGGCCTTGAGCGTGCAGCCATAGTCGTTGAGCACGACTCCGGTCGACCAGGAAATCAGCCGATTGGCT
>Ga0233425_10005298_pt1 | contig 20515 bp, 22 predicted proteins | sample Watercolumn_Towu_2_FD_181712 | JGI IMG/M metagenome (GOLD analysis project Ga0233425, IMG submission 181712) | Freshwater microbial communities from Lake Towuti, South Sulawesi, Indonesia - Watercolumn_Towuti2014_140_MG | ecosystem: Environmental > Aquatic > Freshwater > Lake | place... | reverse complement strand
GGTGCGCGCCGACGACACCCCACAGACCCTGGCGGCGCGCGTCCTGCGCCAGGAACACCACATCTTCCCCCTGGCGGTGCGCTGGCTGGCCGAGGGCCGGGTGCGGCTGCGCGAGGACGGCACCACCCTGGTCAGCGGCGCGGACGGCGACGCGGAACAGCGCGCACTGGTTTCCCCGGCTGGCTAGATTCCCATGAGCCGCGGGCGGCGCGTCTTCGTTTCGGCCCTGCTGCTGTCCCTGGCGATACACGTTCTGCTGGCCGGCAACGCGGCGCACTGGTGGCAGGCGCCGGCGCGGGAAATCCCCTTCCCCATCGAGGCGCATCTGCTCGGCCAGGCAGCGCCCTCCGCCGTGCCGACACCGCAACCGGCCGCCAAGGCGAGCACGCCCGTCACGCGGGCCACCCCGGAAGTGGCGGCACCGGCGCCAGAAGCGGTCGAAGCCATCCCCGTCCCGGCATCGCCACCCACTCCTGCGGCACCCGAACCCGAGACCATCCGGCCGGCCGCCCTGCCCCAGATGGAGGTGCCGGCCCAGGTGGCGCCAAGCTCGCCGCCGCCCGAGACCACGCCCGCCACACCACCACCCCGGGCCCTGCGCGCGCTGCCGGAAAAGCTCTCGCTACGCTATGCGGTGCAAGCCGGGGAAGGCGGCTTCGGCGTCGGCCGGGCCGTGTATACCTGGCAGGCACGGGACGGTCGCTACAGCCTGGTCAGTGTCGCCGAGGCCACCGGCCTGATCGCCCTGTTCGCCAGCGGCAAGATCGTGCAGAGCAGCGAAGGCCGGGTGACGACCAGCGGCCTGCAACCGGAACAGTACACGATGGCCAAGGGCGACCGCGGGCAGCCGCCGGTGCAGTTCGACTGGGGGCAGAAACGGCTGCTGCTGCCCGGCGGCGGCATCGAACTGCCGGAACTGGCCCAGGATCTGCTGAGTTTTGCCTTCCATCTGGCCATGACCGTCCGCGATGGCGACGGGGAGTGGCGGTTGCCGGTGACCAACGGCAAGACGCTGCGCGAATACGGCTTCCGTATCGTCGGCCACGAGACGCTGACGGTGGGCGAGAACACGGTCGAGACCCTGCACCTGCTGGGCGGTCGCCCCGGCACCGGCAGCCTGGACGTCTGGCTGGCACCGTCCCGGCATTGGCTGCCGACGCGCATCCGCACCCTGGACCAGAAAGGCAAAACCCTGGTGCTGAGCCTGGAAAGCGTGGAGTAGCCGACCCGCGTCGACCCGGCTCAGGCTATGCCCAGCTCGGCCCGCGTCGCCTCGGCCAGCTGCAAAGCCGCCTCCACGGTCGGCGCCAGGCAGTTGTAATGCCCCATCTTGCGGCCCGGCCGTGCCTCGGCCTTGCCGTAGAGATGCAACTGCACACCGGGGTGCGCCAGCAGGGCCTGCCAGTCCGGCTCGGGCCGCCAGACATCGCCCAGCAGGTTGACCATCACCACCGGCGAGAGCAGGCGCGGGTCGCCCAGGGGCAGACCGCAGAGGGCGCGCACCTGCTGCTGGAACTGGTCGGTGGCGCAGGTATCCAGGGTGTAGTGGCCGCTGTTGTGGGGGCGCGGCGCCATTTCGTTGAAGACGATGCGGCCGTCCCTGAGCACGAAGAATTCCACCGCCATCACACCCACGTAGTCCATTTCCCGCGCCAGGTGGGCGGCCATGTCGCGCGCGCGGTCGGCCAGGTTCCCGGGAATGCGGGCGGGAACGATGCTGATGTCGAGGATGCCGTTACGGTGCCGGTTCTCCGCGACGGGAAAGAAGGCGATCTCGTCCGCGGCGTTGCGCGCCAGGACCACGGAGACTTCCCGATCCAGCGGCAGGAAGCCTTCCAGCAGGCAGGGCACCGCGCCCAGCTGCACGAAGGCCGCGGCCAACTCGGCGCGGCCGTCCACCCGCACCTGGCCCTTGCCGTCGTAGCCCAGGCGGCGGGTCTTCAACAGGGCGGGGGCACCCACCGTGTCCCAGGCGGCGTCCAGGTCGGCAGCGGAGTCGATATTGGCGAAGGGCGCCGTCTCGCAGCCGGAGGCGCGGGCATGGGTCTTCTCCGCCAGGCGGTCCTGGGCCACGGCCACGGCCGAGGCGCCGGGCGCCACCCGGCAATGCTTCGCCAGCATGTCCATGCTTTGCGCCGGCACGTTTTCGAATTCGGTGGTAACCGCCTGGCACAGACTGCCCATGCGCAGCAGGGCGACGGAATCGCGATAGTCGGCCTTGAGGTGGGTGTCGGCGAGCAGGCCGGCGGGGCTGGCCGGGTCCGGATCGAGCACCACCACCCGGTAGCCCATCACCTTGGCGGCCAGGGTGAACATGCGCCCGAGCTGGCCGCCGCCGAGGACGCCCAGCGTCGCGCCCGGCAGCAGGGGGGCCGGGGCGGTCATGGCTGCGCCGGCAGGGCCATGGCCAGCACCGTTTCGGTCTGGGCACGGCGGAAGTCCAGCAACTTCTGTCGCACCTCCGGCATATCGTTGGCCAGCAGTGCCGCCGCGAACAGGGCGGCGTTGGCGGCGCCGGCCGGGCCGACGGCGAAGGTGGCCACGGGGATGCCCTTGGGCATCTGGGCGATGGACAGCAGGGAATCCATGCCGGTCATGAACTTGGACATCACCGGCACCCCCAGCACCGGCAAATGGGTCTTGGCCGCCACCATGCCCGGCAGGTGCGCCGCGCCGCCGGCCCCGGCGATGATGCAGCGCAGCCCCCGATCGGCGGCGGAACCCGCATACTCGAACAGCAGGTCCGGCGTGCGGTGGGCGGAGACCACGCGCTTTTCGAAGGGAACGCCCAACTGCCCGAGCAGTTCGGCGGCGTGCTGCATGGTTTCCCAATCGCTCACGCTGCCCATGATGAGACCGACCAGAGGGGAAGTCATGGAAGATATCCGGCTAGAAGACAGGCCCGCATGATACGGGGGCCGGCACGGCAACAAAAGGATACCGGGCGTCCGTGGCGCCCCGTCGCTAGAAAGGCAGGCGCAAGCCGGGTCTGTCCACCAATAGGATGCGCCGGAACACGTCCTGGATGCGGGCCAGGGCCTCAGGGTCGTCCGCCTCGAAGCGCAGCACCAGGCTCGGCGTGGTGTTGGAGGCGCGCAGGAGGCCGAAACCGTCCGGGAATTCGACGCGCAGGCCATCCAGGGCGATGACCTCCTGCGCACCCTCGAAGCGGACGGTTTGCACCAGCTCGGCCATCCAGCGTTGCGGCTCGCCCTCCTCCATGGCGATGTGCAGTTCCGGCGTGCACACGGAATCCGGCAGATCGCGCAGGGTCGCCTGGCAATCGGCCTGCCGGGCGAGGTATTCCAAAAGACGCGCCCCGGCATAGAGGCCGTCGTCGAAGCCGTACCAGCGCTCCTGGAAGAAAATGTGGCCGCTCATCTCCCCGGCCAGCAGGGCACCGGTCTCCCGCATCCGGGCCTTCATCACCGAATGCCCGGTCTTCCACAGCATGGGCCGGCCGCCCCGGTCGGCGATCCAGCGGTACAGGTTGCGGGTGGACTTCACGTCGAAGAGCACCAGGGCGCCCGGGTTGCGCGCCAGTACGTCATCGGCGAACAGCATGAGCTGGCGGTCCGGGTAGACGATGCCACCATCCCTGGTCACCACCCCCAGGCGGTCACCGTCGCCGTCGAAGGCCAGCCCGATCTCCGCGTCCGAGTTCCGTAGCCGTGCGATGAGCGCGGCCAGATTCTCGGGCACGGAGGGATCGGGATGGTGGTTGGGAAAACGGCCGTCCACCTCGCAGAACAATTCCTCCACCCGGCAGCCCAAGGCCCGATAGAGACGGGGCGCATAGGCCCCCGCCACGCCGTTGCCGGCATCGACGACAATCTTCATGGGGCGGGTGAGCCTGACATCGCCGACGATGCGCTCGATATAGTCCGGCGCGATGTCGTATTCGCGCAGCTCGCCCCGGCCCCGGCAGCAAACCCCACTTTCGATACGCCGGCGCAAGGCCTGGATGGCCTCGCCGCACAGGGCTTCCCCGGCCAGGACCACCTTGAGGCCGTTGTAATCCGGCGGATTGTGGGAACCGGTGACCATCACCGCGTTGTGGCAGCCGAGGTGGTAGGCGGCAAAGTAGCCCATGGGCGTGGTTACCCGGCCGATATCGACGACATCGATGCCCGTGGCCAGGAGACCGCGCGCCAGGGCATTGGCCAACTCGGGACCGGACAGACGGCCGTCGCGGCCCAGCACCATCTCGATTTGCCCGCGCGCGCGCGCTTCGCTGCCGATGGCGCGGCCGATGTGTTCGACGATCTCGGCCGTCAGGTTCCTCCCGACGACGCCGCGGATGTCATAGGCCTTGAAGATTTCGGCGGGGACAACTGGCATGGCGGCCTCCGTTGCAGCGGGCGGATTATCGGGGATTCCCGCGCCGCCCTCACGACCGATGCCAAAAAAAGAGCGGCATCGGAAACCGATGCCGCTTGAAAAACCGCCATTGCGGCGGTCAGGGAGGTTGCTTGGGAGGCTGCGCCTCCCGACCGATCCATTCCATGCAATCCCCGTGCCACTTGGGCTACCCCGTCAAGGCCGGTTACGGGCATGGATTTGATCGATCGATATAACGAAAGATATATCAACTCCGACAAGAATTCACCCCTTTTGTCGGAATTCAGGGTAGTCAATTCAGCCTAGCCGCCTGATCGTTGCGCGGGCGCCCCGGCAACGGCGCAAGGGTCTCCCCCCTCTGGTGGGCACTTGACGCCGATCAGGCACCATCCTTGCCCCCCTTTTCGCGCCGCCCCTACAATGCGCAACCGCTTCGAGATCGAGACCATGTCCGCATTCACCGCCCTCCTGGAGAAGTACAGCAAGCCGGGGCCCCGCTATACCTCCTACCCGACCGCGCCCTACTTCCATACCGATTTCCGTGAAGCAGACTGGCGCGATGAACTCAAGGCCTCGCAATCGCCAGAGCGCGGCCTGTCGCTTTACGTCCACATCCCGTTCTGCGACACCCTCTGCTATTACTGCGGCTGCAACATGGTGGCCACCGGCGAGTACGAAAAGGCCACCCGGTACCTGGGCTACCTGGAACAGGAAATGTCCCGGGTCGCCGAACTCACCGACCCGCGCCGTCCGGTGAAGCAACTGCACTGGGGGGGCGGCACCCCCACCTATCTCAAGCCCGACGACATCCGCAAGCTGATGGGCATGATCCGCTCCCGATTCAACCTCGCGCCGGACGCGGAGATGGGCTGCGAGGCCGACCCCCGCGAACTCACCCGGGAGCATCTTGCCGCCCTGCGCGAATCCGGCTTCAACCGCCTGTCCCTTGGGGTGCAGGACCTGGACGAGCGGGTGCAGAAGGCGGTGAACCGGGTGCAGCCCGAGGCCATGATCGGGCAGGTCTACGGCTGGGCGCGGGAGCTGGGCTTTTCCAGCATCAACATGGACCTCATCGTCGGCCTGCCGCACCAGAACACCGCCAGTTTCGCCGGCACCCTGGACAAAGTGCTGGCCTGGGGGCCGGACCGCTTCGCCATCTTCGCCTATGCCCATGTGCCCTGGATGAAGAAGCACCAGAAGCTCATCAACGAAGCCGACCTGCCCGCCTTCGCCACCCGCCTGGATTTGCAGCAGCTTATCCACGAGCGTCTGGGCGCGGCCGGCTACGTCAACATCGGCATGGACCATTACGCCAAGCCCGACGACGAGATGGTCAAGGCCCAGCGCAACAAGACCCTGTGGCGCAACTTCCAGGGCTACACCACCCACAAGGAATGCGACATCTACGCCTTCGGCGCCTCCAGCATCAGCCAGACGCCGGACATCTACATGCAGAACGAGAAGAACCTGAAGAAGTATCAGGAACTGGTTGGCGCCGGCCACCTGCCGGTGGAGCGGGGCCTGCGCCTGACGCGGGAGGATCACATCCGCCGGGAGGCCATCACCCGCATCATGTGCGACCTGGAAATGGACACCACCGCCTTCGGCAGGGAGTTCGGCATCAACTTCGACCGCCACTTCGCCGAGGCCCTGGCCGAACTGCCGCCCCTGGCCGGCGACGGCCTGATCCGGCTGGAGCCCAACAGGATTGTGGTCACCGACCTGGGCAGGCTGTTCCTGCGCAACATCGCCATGTGCTTCGATGCCTACCTGAAGCAGCAATCCGCCGACCAGCCGCGCTATTCCCGCACGGCATAAAAAACGCCGGCGATGCCGGCGTTTTTTCGTGGCACGGTCAGCGCGTCACTCGGTGAAGTCCTTGTACAGGGCTTCCTCCTCCGCCGCCACCTCGGCCATGGCCTTGGCCAGGTCACCCTGCATGGTCTTGGCCACGTTGGCCAGGTTCATGCGCATGATGTAGATCTTGCCATCCTTGCCGTCGAATACCGTAGCGCGGCAGGGCAGGGGCGGGGTCTTGCCGCCACCGGCCTTGGCAACCTTCTCGTTGGCGCCGGCCGGACACAGGGGAACCACCTTCATGCGTTTCGCATCCTTCGAACCGGCCTCCTTCATCGCGGCACCCATGTCCTGGGTCTCGCCCAGCTTCCAGCCCCGCTTCTGGGCACCGGCGCGGATGGCGTTGACGGTCTCGTCGAAACCCAGCCTGGATTTCTTCAGGTCGAACATCACCGACATCATCTGCATCTGCCGGGCCATGGCTTCCTGCATCTGCTTCTGCTGCTCGGGGATGGGGGCGGCAGGTTGCTGGGCCTGGGCGCAAAAACCCCAGGAAAGTAAGAGTGCCAGTACGAGTTTCTTCATGACTTATCCCTTCAATGTCCGTGTCGGGGCTGGCCGGTCCAGTCCTTGAGCCGGTACAGCGTGCCGCAATAGGGGCAAAGTGCCTCGCCCTTTTCCTCCACCGCCAGGAACACCCGGGGATGTGAACTCCAGGCCTGCTGGCCCGGCATGGGGCAATGCAGGGGCAGATCGGACGCCGCAACCTCGACCACGCGCTGGCTGGTATTCATGGCCGCCACCTCAGACGTGGGTCAGCCAGCCGGCGTGTGCCGGGGAACGGCCCTGCACGCAGTCGAAATACAGGGATTGCAGCTTTTCCGTGATGGGGCCGCGCTTGCCCGCGCCGATGACCCGGTTGTCCAGTTCCCGGATGGGGGTGACCTCGGCGGCAGTGCCGGTGAAGAAAGCTTCGTCGGCGATGTAGACCTCATCGCGGGTGATGCGCTTCTCGATCACCTGAATACCCAGTTCACCCGCCAACTGGATGATGGTGTCGCGGGTGAGGCCGATCAGGGCCGAGCTGGGATCGGGCGTGTAGAGCTTGCCGTCGCGGACGATGAACACGTTCTCGCCAGAGCCCTCGGCCACGAAACCGTCCACATCCAGCAGCAGCGCCTCGTCATAGCCATCCATCTCGGCCTCGCGATGGGCCAGGATGGAATTCATGTAGTTGCCGTTGGCCTTGGCCCGGCACATGGTGACATTGGAGTGATGACGGGCGAAAGATGAAGTCTTGACGCGAATGCCATTCTCCAGTGCCTCCTTGCCCAGGTAGGCACCCCAGGGCCAGGCCGCGACGATGACGTGGACGTTGAGGGTCTTGGCCGAGATGCCCATGGCCTCGGCGCCGTAGAAAGCCATCGGGCGGATGTATCCGGACTTGAGGCCGTTCTCCCTCACTGCCGCGATCTGGGCCGCGTTGAGGATAGCCTTGTCGAAGGGCATCTTCATGCCCAGGATATGGGCGGAATTGAACAGCCGGTCGGTATGCTCCTGCAGGCGGAAAATGGCCGTACCCTGGGGAGTTTCGTAGGCGCGCACCCCCTCGAACACACCCATGCTGTAGTGCAGGGTATGAGTCAGGACATGGGTGGTGGCTTCCCGCCAGGGAACAAATTTGCCGTCGTACCAGATGAGACCGTCGCGGTCGGCCATGGACATGATAGAAACTCCGGAAAGCGCTGAAAAAGGTGGCTATTTTAGCCCAGCGTCGACACGCGCAACCAACGGAATAAGGCCGTTCGCGCTCCTCGCGCTTGATGGCTCACGCATGACAGCATTTCCCCGACAATCAAGGCACGCAAGCTTTGCGCTTCATCTTGCCAACAGGTAGAAGTGAAAGAGGTGACCAGGTTGAAGGCCAAGCCTCTGGTTATGTTGGCGCGGGTTTCCGGGTGCGATATGGGGCAAGTCAGCGCATGAATAACCCAGGCGGCAAGGTCAGCAATCCATCATGGAAAGATGCGTCTTCGATGTCACCACATACGCCTTCGAAACGATAGACCTTGCCATCGGATGTGGACACCCATTCCGGAATCTCGGTTTCCCGGAAACTTCCCAGGGTTGCCCCAGCAGCCACTATGTAGGCGAAATTGCCACCACCGAGGTCCACACGAATGCCAATCCATGGTGTCTTGCTTTGCAGATCGTGTGCTGTTTCATGCTGCGGGAAATGCTTGAGTAAGCTGGCCATGGCGAACTTCCTGAGGGTTGCAGGTGCCAAGCGCCGGGGGCTTCCCCTGCTGCCGGGGCCAGTTCATTGCAGCAACCTTAATGCCAGCTTGAAGATAGCGTGCATCCGACCTGACCGTGTAACACACCAATGGCGTCAGCGACCCTGGGAGCTCTCGTGGGCCCGGGATAGTCGCGGGGTTCCAGCGATAAGGGCATGCACGACATCGACAATCGGTCGGGAGTCTTCCGTAGCCACTTGGGAAACATGGTTAGGCATGCGTCTGCCTACTGTTCAAAAACAATCGGAAATGTTGAGGAATCGGCGCGGATACAACTGGCATGGGCTGGCGAGTTCCCGACCGACTTACTTCGGCACATGGGCGGGGCCTGAACCCTTCAAGCACTAAGATGCTTGTCCAGACAAAGCTTGGGGTCTGTTCGCCAGCGCCGCTGACACAGCGTCGACACAGGATCCAGAAAGCAACAAGGCCACTCAACCGCAGCCTAAGCGCTTGATTTTATTGGTGGCCAGGGGCGGAATCGAACCGTCGACACGCGGATTTTCAATCCGCTGCTCTACCAACTGAGCTACCTGGCCTAGAAAAACCGGCCGGGAATCCCGGCCGAAAGAAGGCGCGCATTTAATCGCGAAAGCGTCCAAGCCGTCAAGGCGCGAAACCCGCGACTCCGCCGCCGGTTCAGCTGCGATACCCGACAAATTAACTCGGACTTGTCCGACGCGGAGGTGGCTGGCAAACTACCCGTCCATCATCGAACGCTTATTAAGGAGTCGCCATGGGCGGCCTGACCCAAGACACCCCGATTCCCACCGAGATCAAGCTGCACCAGCAGTCCCGCATCCTGGAAGTCGCCTTCAACGACGGCAGCCGGTTCCACATGCCCTGCGAATACCTGCGCGTGTTCTCTCCTTCGGCCGAGGTACGCGGCCACGGCCCGGGGCAGGAAGTCCTGCAGGTGGGCAAGAAGAACGTTGAGATCAAGGCCATCGAGCCTGTAGGCCAGTATGCGGTGGTACTGGTGTTCTCCGATGGCCACGATTCCGGCATCTATTCCTGGGATTACCTCTACGACCTTAGCCGCAAGCAGGACTTCTACTGGCAAGCCTACCTGCGCCGACTGGAAGAGGCCGGGGAATCCCGCGAACCCAAAGCCCTGGTGTGAGCATCGGCGCGTCCATTGTCGAAGCCATCAGTCTGGCCACCGGCCGGGACTTCGAGGCGGACGGGCAGCAATCGGCCGGCGGCGGCTGCATCAACCACACCGAGATCCTGACTGGACGGGACGGCCGCCGCTTCTTCGTCAAACTGAACGACAGGCGGCACGCCGACATGTTCGCGGCTGAGGCGGCAGGCCTGGAGGAACTGGAGGCTGCCGATGCCATCCGCGTGCCCCATCCCGTCACCCAGGGTGTGGCCGGGGGCCACGCCTTCCTGGTACTGGAATGGTTGCCCCTGGGTGGCCGGGGCAGTGGCGCGGAGTTGGGCCGCCGTGTGGCGAACCTGCACCGGACCACCTGGACGGCGTTCGGCTGGAAGCGGGACAACACCATCGGCAGCACCCGCCAGCCGAATCCCCCCGGCAATGACTGGCTGGTTTTCTATGCCACCCATCGCCTGGGCCATCAACTGGCACTGGCTGGCCGGAATGGCATCGGCCGGCAAACCGTTGACCGGGGGGAAGCCCTGCGCGCCCGGCTGGCTGATTTCTTTCCCGGACATACTCCCCTCCCCAGCCTGCTGCACGGCGACCTCTGGGGGGGCAATTTCGGCTACGCCGACGGTGTGCCGGTGCTGTTCGACCCTGCGGTGTACTTCGGCGACCGGGAGGCGGATCTGGCCATGACCGAGTTGTTCGGGGGATTTCCGGCGGACTTTTACGCGGCCTACCGGGAAACCTGGCCCCTGGACCCGGGCTATGGAACCCGCAAGACCCTGTACAACCTCTACCACGTCCTCAACCACTACAACCTGTTCGGCGGCGGTTATGCCGGGCAGGCCCGCGCCATGATCGACCGCCTGCTGGCAGAAGCACAGTGAAAATCTTCCTAACTGTTTGCCCGATCAGCGTTTTTTGTGGATAATTTTGAGCTTTCCAGGTTTCCTTTCCAGGACACGCATCATGAAATCCGGCATCCATCCCGACTACAACGAGATCACCGTCACCTGCAGCTGCGGCAACAGCTTCACCACCCGTTCCACCATGAACAAGGCTTTGCACGTGGAAGTCTGCTCCGCCTGCCACCCCTTCTATACCGGCAAGCAGAAGATCGTGGACACCGCCGGCCGGGTCGAGAAGTTCCGCCAGAAATACGGCATCGCCAAGAAGTGACGCCAAGGCGTCGACGCTGAAAAGGCAGCCGCGCGCTGCCTTTTTTGTTTAACCTTCCCGACCCATGAATCCCACTCCCCGCGCCAATCTGTTTTGGCTGGTCGTGCTGGCCATGGGCTGGGCCGCGTACGGCCTGGTCGGCCGGGATGCCTGGAAGGGCGAGGAAGCCCTGGCACTGGCCCCCATCCTGGATTGGCTTGACGGCCGAACCGGTGCCTGGACCACCCCCGCGCCCCTTTACACCCTGGTCGCCGGCATCCTGGCCAAGGCTTTTTCCGGCCACGGAGACCTTCAGGATGGTGCCCGCCTTGCCAGCGGCGCGTTCACCCTCCTCGCGCTGCTGTTCACCGGCATAGGCGCCCGCGCCCTGTTCGGGCCCGGCTTCGGCGCGGCGGCCGTGCTGTCGCTGATGGGCGGGCTCGGTCTCATGCTTCGCGCCCACGCCCTGCTGCCGGAAACCGCGCTGCTGGCGGCGTGGGCTGCCCTGCTCTATGGCGTGAGCATCGCCCGCGATCATGTCCGGCGTGGCGGCATCACGATCGGCCTGGCGTTGGCCGCCCTCACCCTGGGTTTGCGCGGCGCACCCGATCTGGCGGCGGGGGGACTGCTACTGTTGTTGCCCCTGGGGTCCAGACAATGGCAAAGCCGTGAATACCGGCAGGCGGCGCTTCTTGGCGCGGCCCTGGCGGCCGCCCTGATCCTGGCCCTGCTGTCATGGTTGTGGAGCACCGGCCTGTTCGGCGGCTGGCTGGCAGGGCATGGGCCGGGTCGTTACTGGCCCGTGCGCCCCCTTGCCGACGTCTATGCGGAACTGCCCTGGTTCGCCTGGCCACTGTGGCCTCTGGCCGCCTGGGCCGTCTGGCACAGCCACCGCCGCCTGACCCGGACACCGGAACTGCACCCGCCGCTGCTCGCCCTGGCCCTGCTGCTGCTGGCGGGATTGTTCCCCGCCTGGTCGCGGGATGGCGCGTTGTTGCCGGTGCTGCTGCCCCTGGCGTTACTGTCCGCTTTCGCCGTGGAGCATCTCAGGCGCGGTGCCGCGCAGGCCTTCTACTGGTTCGGCGTGTTGTGCTTCCTGTTCTTCGTCGTGGCATTCTGGATCTATTTTGCGGCCATCGAATGGGGGCTGCCCGCCAAACTCGCCGCCCACGTCGCCCGCCTGACACCCGGATACCAGCCGGGAGGCGTCGAATCAGGCGCGGTGCTTCTGGCTGCGGCAGCCACCCTCGTCTGGCTGATCGCCATCCCCCTCTTCCCCCGCGCCAAAACCCGCCCCGTGTTGGTCTGGGCCACGGGCATGATCCTCACCTGGGTCCTGCTCTCCAGCCTGTTCCGCCCCTGGGTGGAGGCCGGCTGGGCCTATCGTCCGCTCATCGTGGACATGGCCCGGCATCTGCCCGAGGGTGCCTGCCTGAAGAGCCGCGTGGACCCGGCCATGGCGGTCATGCTGCGCTATCACCTGGCCTTGCCCGAGCGGCCGGATTGCCCCTGGACCCTCAGGCTGGTGGGCCGCAAGACCGCGCGGGCCGGCGGCGAGGCTGTCGTGGTATGGGAAGGTTATCGGCCGCGCTACAAGGCCCAGCTCTACCGCCTGGAGAAGCATGGCCAGAATTGAGCCCCGGCCGGTCACCGCCATCGTCCTCGCGGGGGGGCTCGCCCGCCGCTTCCGGGGCGAGGACAAGGGCCTGCTGGCGCTCGCCCATCGCCCCCTGGCCGCCTGGGTGGCCGCCAGCCTGAGGAACCATGCCGCCGAAATCGTCATCAGCGCCAACCGCAATCTGCTGGGCTATGCCCGCCTGGGATACACGGTGGTGCCCGATCAGCTGCCCGATTATCCCGGCCCCCTGGCGGGATTGCTGGCCGCCGCTCACACGGCCCAGCAGGAATGGCTGCTCACCGTCCCCTGCGATGCACCGTTCCTGCCCCTGGATCTGGTCATGCACCTCCACGAGCATGCCCTCGCCGGCCAGGTACCGCTGGTCCGGGCCGCCGACGAAACAGGCACCCATTTCGCCGTGATGCTGACCCATCGCGACCTGATCGACGATCTCCGCGACTACGTCGGTCAGGGTGGCAGGCGGGTCCAGGCCTGGCAGGAAAGACACCCCTGCGAAACCGTCTATTTCGGCAACGACCCCTACGCCTTCCTCAATGTGAACACCCCCGAGGACCTGAAGACGGCAGAGCGGGTGGCGAGCCGATACCCACGTTGAGCGCCTTGCCCGCCCAAGCGCCCAGACCATGAATCCCGTGCAACGTCTCCTGATAGGCCTGATCCGCCTCTACCAGCTCGCACTGTCACCCTTCGTGGGCAACCAGTGCCGTTTCACGCCCACCTGTTCCCACTACGCCCGGGAAGCGGTGGAAAGGCACGGCGCCTTGAAGGGCAGCTGGCTGGCCGTGAAACGCATCCTTCGCTGCCACCCCTGGCACCCCGGCGGTCATGATCCGGTACCATGACGGATGTGAAGCCGCTCACCATCTATCGGAGCGGGCTTCTGTTATCCTGAAAATCGACAATTTCCATTAGGGCTGGGCGTGTTCTCCTTCTTCCGCAAGGACAAATCCGACGATCTGATGGCCTTCCTCAAGGAAGGCCAGCCCGAGTTCGGGCCGGGTCCGTCCTTCAATCAGGCGAAGCCCGCGCGCGACCTCGATGCCGGCATCGAGGTACAGGAAGCGGTAGGTGGCCTGGCGCCTGAACTCGAGGAAGCCGCCGTGCTCTACGCCAACGGCAAGGTGGGCGAGACAGCGGCCCTGCTCAACCGCTATCTGCTCGACCAGCCGGACAACCGCGATCCCCTGCCCTGGTACATGTTGTTCGACCTCTATGAAGCCAGCGGCCAGGCCGCGCCTTTCGAGGACGCGGCAGTGGATTTCGCGGTGAAATTCGAGCGCTCCCCTCCCACCTGGGCGCCTCGCAACCGCCCCCAGGCCGCCAGCCAGCCCGCGCCGGTCATGGTGTACGGCGAGAAGTACGGCAGCCTGGAACGCATCAAGCAGGGGCGTTTTCTCCAGGATGCGGGAAACGCGCCCTATGTGCGCCTGGACTTCTCCAAGACCCAATCGCCCGACGAGGAGACCGCCCGCGCCCTGCTCGCCGACATCGTCCACCTCAACGACCTGAAAAAACCGGTCGAACTGATCGGCGGCCCGGGCTTCGCCGTCCGGCTGGATGCCGCCCGCCAGGGCAACCGCCTCAGCGAATCCGGCTGGTTCCTGCTCATGGCCATCCTGCAATTGCTCGGCAAGCAGGAGGATTTCGAGAACGTGGCGGTGGACTATGCTGTCGCCTTCGAGGTCTCCCCCCCTTCCTACACGCCGCCCAGGGACATGCCCCCGCGTTCCGGCAACGACACACCCAACCCCGCCGCGGCGGGGATGAGCTTCGCCCTCAGTGGCGCCATCGTTCCCGGCAACGAGGGCCAGTTCCTGGCGCTGAAAAAGTTCGCTGCAGGCAAGAAGCAGTTGGAAGTGGATCTCTCCCAGGTCACGCGCATCGATTTCGCCGTCATCGGCCTGCTCCTGGAAACCCTGATCGAGCTCTCGCAGGCCGAATGTAGGGTACTGTTCAAGGAAGGCAACGAGTTGGTCAACACCCTGTTGCAGATCGTCGGCGTCAACCAGTTCGCGGTCATCCTCGGCCGCACCCGCGCCTGAAGACCGGAATGGAACAGTTCCACGGCACCACCATCCTCTCCGTCCGGCGCGGCGAGGCCGTAGCCATGGGCGGCGACGGCCAGGTCACCCTGGGCAACGTGGTCATCAAGGCCGGTGCCCGCAAGGTGCGCCGCCTCTATCAGGACCGTATCCTGGCGGGGTTCGCCGGCGGCACGGCGGACGCCTTCACCCTGTTCGAGCGTTTCGAGGCCAAGCTGGAAAAGCACCAGGGGCATTTGGTGCGCAGCGCCGTGGAACTCGCCAAGGACTGGCGCACCGACCGCATGCTGCGCCGCCTGGAAGCCATGCTGGCGGTGGCAGACCGCACCAGCACCCTGATCATCACCGGCGCCGGTGACGTGCTGGAGCCGGAACAGGGTATCGCCGCCATCGGCAGCGGCGGCGCCTTCGCCCAATCGGCGGCGCGCGCCCTGCTGGAACACACCGACCTGGGGCCCGAGGCCATCGTGCGCGAAGCCATCGGCATCGCCGCCGATGTCTGCATCTACACCAACCGCAACCTCACCATCGAAACCCTCATTCCCTGACCGGGCGCTTCGCCAGCTTGCGTTGCAGGGTACGCCGGTGCATCTTCAGGGCGCGGGCGGTGGCCGACAGGTTGCCGGCGTTTTCGCTCAGCACCTTCTGGATGTGCTCCCATTCCAGCCGCTCCACTGACATGGGTTCATCAGGCACAGCCGTCTCCGTATCCCCCTCGCCGCGCTCCAGCGCCGCCAGGATTTCATCCACCCCGGCCGGCTTGGCCAGGTAATGCACGGCGCCCAGCTTGATGGCCTCGACGGCGGTGGCAATGCTGGCATAGCCCGTAAGCAGCAGGATGCGCATCTCCGGGCAGGCCGCCTTAAGCGGCGGAATCAGGCGCAGCCCGGAGTCCGCCGCGAGGCGCAGGTCGAGGACGGCGGCATCGAAACCCCCATGCCGCGCAACCCGGGCGAGGGCGTCTTCCGCAGTGCCGGCGACCATGGCCTCATGCCCGCACCGCTCCAGGGCGCGCGCCAGGATATCCGCGAACACGTCGTCGTCGTCCACCACCAGGATGCGCCATGGCGAGGTCACGGCGCCGCGTCCCCGGCCGCGAGCGGCCATTCCAGGCGGGCCACGGCGCCACCCCCGGGCGCGTCCTCCAGGCGCAGCCTTCCGCCCAGACGTGCCAGGGTGGCCTCGGCGAGTTCCAGGCCGACGCCCCAGCCCCCCGGCTGGCCCGCGCCGGCGGCCAGGCCCGGGCCCCGGTCGGCCACCGTCAGCAACAGCCGGTCACCCTGGCGTGTGGCGGCGAGGGTGAGTGCCGCCGGAGAGGCACGTGCCGCGTTGTTCAGCAGGGTGATCAACACCGCCTCCAGGGCCACGCCGTCCTCGATATCCCCGAGGGGCTCCGCCAGGTCCAGATCGACCCGCGCGCGCGGCCACATCAAGCCCCAGCGTTCCAGCATCCGCCTCAGCCATTTCCCGACCGGCAGGGGCGGTCCCGCAGTGCGCTCGCGCCCTTGCGCCGCGGCCGCGAGCCGGGCCAGGACGGCTTCCATACGCGCCAGCTGCGCGGACAGCACCGACAAGGGCCCTTCCAGCTCGTCATCGCCGGCATAGTCGTGCCGCAACTCGTCCAGGGTGAGGCGCACCGAGGCCATGGGCGTAGCCAGATCATGGGCCGCCGCGGCTGCCTGCAGGCCGAGAGCAAACAATTGCTCATCCCGCAGGCGCTGCTCCCGCACCTCGGCCAGTTCAGCATCGCGCCGGCGCAGGGCGGCCGCCAGGTGCCCGGCGAAGGCCGCCACCAGTGCGGCGGTGAGCAGGAAGTTCAACCACATGCCGGCCAGGTGCAAATCCACGGCCGCGGTGGCGGAGATGCGGGTTTCCAGGGGATGGTAGTAGCGCATGAGCATGGTGTAGAGCAGCCCGACCCAGGCCGCCATGACCCAGGCATGGGTGCCGGGCAAGGTCACGGCCGCCAGGATAAGGGGCACCAGCAACAGGGAGATGGACGGATTGGCATAGCCGCCGGTGAGGAACACCAAGGCGGCGATGGCGATGGCATCCGTCGCGAGATGCAGGGACAGTTCCAGCAGCCCGGGGCCGCCCTGGCACAGGCGCATCCAGGCCGCGGCGTTGAGGATGAGATGCAGCAGTAGGATGCCCCCCAGGGCGGCCCAAGGCAGCCGTGCATCCAGCAGGAAGGCCAGGAGCAGGACCATCAGGGCCTCGCCCAGGATGACGGCGCCGCGCACCGCGATCAGTCGGTGCTGCGCCTCAGCCGGCAGGGCTTCGCGAGTGCTCGGGGAGGGTCTGGATTTCGACGCCATGATTGAATTCTAACGGCCCGCTTCGAGCGGAGACTGCGGCAACATGTCGCATTCTCCTTCACCCGCAAGCGCTCTAGTACCCTGCCGCTTCCATACGTATACACGTACTTCCGGCCCGCCAACGCGGGCCATTTTTTTCCGGAAGCCGCGACACGATGCCGCATTCCAGGATGGATCAGCGGTTCCTAATATGCGCGGCTCTTTCAGACCCCGGAGCCAGCACCATGCACCCGCGCATCAAACCCCTCATCGTCGCCCTCGCGGCCTTCGCCCCCGTGCAAGGAATGGCCGCCGGCATCCCCACCCTCGATGAGATCGTGGTCACCGCCCAACGACCCGGCTTCTCCCCTTTTGCCACGGACACTCGCCCGGTGAGCCTGGGAAACCAGGATCTGAGCGCCAGCCTGAGCGTCATGCCCGGTGCCGCCGTGGTACGCAACGGCCCCCTCACCGGCATCGTGCAGGTGCGAGGCCTGGGTGGCGACCGGGTGAACGTGCTGGTGGACGGGATGAAGATCACGCCAGCCTGCCCCAACCACATGGACCCGCCGTTGCACTACGCTGCTCCGGCGGACACGGAATCCCTCACCCTGGTTGCAGGCGCCAGTCCGGTCTCCACCGGCGGCGACAGCCTGGGGGCCAGCGTCCTGGCGAAATCGCGCCTGCCCGCCTTCAATACCGAAGACGACTGGAAGAACACGGCCCGTTTGCATGCCGGGTACAGCGGCGCCAACGATGGCTGGAACATGGGCGCCACCATCAGCGGCGCCAGCCGTGATTGGGCGCTGGCTTATTCGGGCAATCTTGCCGAAGCCAACGACATGCGCTTCCGCGGAGGCCGGGTTCGCGATACCGGCTTCGCAAGCAGCCGCCACAGGATCACGCTATCCCGCGCCACCACGGGCGGATGGCTGGACGCCAGCGTCGGGCAGCATCGCACCCGCGATGCGGGCACCCCGTCGCTGCCCATGGACATGATCAAGGATGACGCCGACTGGATAAACCTGGCTTGGTCCGGAAAAGTGGGCGACAACGGCATGAAGGTACGCGCCTACTGGCACGATATTGACCACCTGATGGACAACTACAGCCTGCGCGGCCCGCTCGCCGGCATGTATGCCCCGGCCACCAGTCGCGACGTCGGGCTGAGCGCGTCCATCGACCGTTCCATGGCGGGCGGCAAGGCACGCTTCGGCGCCGAGTGGCTCGGCAACGAGTTCAATGCCTCCCAGTGGACCTCGGCCGGCGTCTTCAACTCCGACATCCTGCGCGATGGTTCCCGTGACCGCCTGGGCCTGTTCGGCGAGTGGGAAGGCGCGCTGGCCAACGGCTGACGGGCGAACCTGGGAATCCGGTCCGATACCGTCCGCACAGATGCCGGCAACGTCAGCGGCGGCAATGCCGCCGACCGCGCGGCCTTCATTGCCGTGTCCCACAAACGTACCGATCACAACCTCGACTGGAACGCCCTGTTGCAGTACGCGGCCACGCCCGGCCTCGGGTACGAACTGGGGCTGACACGCAAGACCCGCTCTCCCAGCCTGCTCGAACGTTACGAATGGACGCCGCTCAACGCCAGCGCGGGCCAGGCGGACAACAACCGCTACATGGGGAATCTCCATCTCAAGCCCGACGTCGCCCATACCCTCAGCGCGGGGTTCCGGCATCTGGGTGATCTTCACGAATTCAAGACCACCCTGTACTACCAGCGGCTGAGCGACTACATCGTCGGCACGCCCTGCGCGCCGGGCGTGTGCAGCGCCACCGCGTTCACCCCCTTGCGCTTCGAGAACCATGATGCCCGCCTGCATGGCCTGGACGTATCCTGGCGCTTCCAGAACGCCAAATGGACCTATGGCGGCGTCCTCAGCCATGTCCGAGGCCGCAACCTGGATAGCGACGGCGATCTCTACCGCATCGCGCCCCTGCGTCTGACCCTGAGCGCCAGCCATGTTGCCGGCGGGCTCGGCAATACCGTTACGGCGCACCTGGCCGCGCGCCAGGACAAGGTCGCCCTGTACGCACCGGCCGCGCTGAACGACGAAAAGGCCACGCCTGGCCATGCCGTATTCGACTGGCACGCCCGGTGGCAGGCGGGCAAGGCGGTGAACATCAACCTTGGCATCGACAACCTGTTCGACAAGCTGTATTACGACCACCTCGGCGGCATCAACCAGGTGGCCGGCAGCGATGTCGCCGTCAACGCCCGACTGCCTGGAGCCGGTCGCTTCGCCTTTGTTCAACTTGAATGGATTTTGTAAGGACCCGCCATGACCCATACATTGCCCTGGCTGATCGCCGGCTCCCTGCTATCAGCCGCCGTCCTGGCCGACACCGTCAAAGTGGATAACCCCTGGGTGCGCGCCACGGCGCCCGGTCAAAAAGTGGCGGGGGGCTTCATGACCCTGACGGCTGACGCTGACATGGTCCTGGTGGGCGGGGTTAGTCCGGCCGCCAAGCACATCGAACTGCATTTCATGAGGATGGAGAACGGCGTCATGGAAATGCGCGAACTCAAGGAAATTCCCCTGCCCAAGGGCAAGGCCGTGAGCCTGGAGCCGGGCGGCCTGCACATCATGTTCATCGGTCTCAAGAACCCGATCCGGGAAGGCCAGAAGGTACCTCTGACCTTGAGCGTCAAGGGCCCGGACGGCAAGCGCAAGAGCATCGGCGTGGAGGCCGAGGCGCGCCACACCAGCGGCCATTGAGCCTGCCGCGCAGATGAAAAAAGCCGGTCGCGACCGGCTTTTTTCATCTGCGCGGTCGTCAAGGGGCTACTGGATCTCGCGCTCCAGTTCCTCGATGCTGGTATGGCGCACGTCCTTGCCCTTGACCATGAACACCACGTACTCGGACATGTTCTTGGCATGGTCGCCGATGCGCTCGATGGCCTTCACCACGAACAGCAGGTCGATGAAGGTGGAGATGGTGCGCGGGTCTTCCATCATGAAGGTGATGAGATGCCGGGTGATGAGGTGGAATTCCTCGTCCACCTCGATGTCCTGGCGCGCCACACCGGCGGCACCGGAAACGTCAAGGCGGGCGAAGGCGTCGAGGGACTCGCGCAACATCTTGGTCGCCATGCCGGCCATGTATTTGATCTCGTTGTAGCGCGGCGTGATGATGCGGTCGTTGTCGTAGACCTTGATGGCGAAGCGCGCGATCTTGGCCGCCTCGTCACCGATGCGTTCCAGGTCGGTGATGGTCTTGATGATGGTCAGGATCATGCGCAGGTCGCTGGCGGCAGGCTGACGCAGGGCGATGATCTGGGTACAGGCCTCGTCGGCGGCCACTTCCAGGGCATTGACCTGGTGATCCAGCTCGATGACCTGCTCGGCCAGCTTGGTGTTGCCGGAGATCAGCGCCTCCACGGCCTGATTCACCTGCTCCTCGACCATGCCGCCCATTTCCAGCACGCGCGCGCGCGCCGCCTCCATATCGGCATCGAATTGCTTATAGATATGTTCGCTGGGCATGGCCTCTCCTCGATCTCGGCTTTACGGCGGTAGCGGCGGATTATAAGCGTCCGGGGCGCCACGATTATTACAACTCGGTGACAAAGGGCAGCGCCAGGCGCGTTCCGTCCAGGTCGAGCGTCATGAGCCAATTCCGGGAGCCGCTGACGCAGACCGGCAGGGTCACCGTGGCCCTGAACACACCCGGCGACTCGGCATGCAGGACATGGAGATTGAAGCCCATGTCCATGCCTTCCATGTTGAAGCGGGCCTCCACACGGCGCGCCCCGGCCGCCTCCACCCACAGCTCGAAAGGCCGCAGGGCTTTGATGGGGGCGTCAACGCGTACCCGTATAT
>Ga0233425_10005297_pt1 | contig 20516 bp, 17 predicted proteins | sample Watercolumn_Towu_2_FD_181712 | JGI IMG/M metagenome (GOLD analysis project Ga0233425, IMG submission 181712) | Freshwater microbial communities from Lake Towuti, South Sulawesi, Indonesia - Watercolumn_Towuti2014_140_MG | ecosystem: Environmental > Aquatic > Freshwater > Lake | place... | reverse complement strand
CACCTTGCTGCGGGTATCGATGCCCGCGTGCACCAGCGCCTCGTTAAGCGACTTGTACGAATCCTGCAGGTCCACGTACTTGCCGACGAAGGCGATGTCGGCCTCGTGCTCCGGATGCTCGAGCGCGTCGACCAGCTTGCGCCAGGCCGACAGGTCGGCCGCGCGCGCCAGGATCTGCAGCTTGTGGCAGACTATCTCGTCGAGCATCTGCTCGTGCAGCATCATCGGGACCTTGTAGATCGAGTCCACGTTCCAGGCCGAGATCACGGCCTCCTTCTGGACGTTGCAGAAGAGCGCGATCTTGCGCCGCTCGTCGTCGGGCAGCGGCCGGTCGGTGCGGCACAGCAGGACGTCAGCCGAGATGCCGATCTCGCGCAGCTCCTTGACCGAGTGCTGGGTCGGCTTGGTCTTGATCTCGCCCGCCGGGGCGATGAACGGCACGAGGGTCAGGTGGATGTAGCAGACGTTGTTGCGGCCGAGCTCGAGACCCATCTGCCGGATCGCTTCGAGGAACGGCAGCGACTCGATGTCGCCGACGGTGCCGCCGACCTCGAGGATCGCGACGTCGGCGTCCCCCGCACCCCGCTTGATGAACGCCTTGACCTCGTCCGTGATGTGCGGGATCACCTGCACCGTGCCGCCGAGGTAGTCGCCGCGCCGCTCCTTCTTGATCACCGACTCGTACACTTGGCCGGTGGTGAAGTTGTTCGACCGGCGCATGCGCGAGGACTGGAAGCGCTCGTAGTGGCCGAGGTCGAGGTCGGTCTCGGCGCCGTCCTCGGTGACGAAGACCTCGCCGTGCTGGAACGGCGACATGGTGCCGGGATCCACGTTGATGTAGGGATCCAGCTTGATGTTGGTGACGCGGATGCCGCGGGATTCGAGGATTGCGGCGAGTGAGGCGGCGGCTATGCCCTTTCCAAGACTGGAAACGACACCCCCGGTAACAAACACGTACTTGGTCATCTACCCCGAGCCAAGCGGGAAAGTCGGAGTTTACCGGATTCGACCAGCTCCCACAAATTCTCAGCTCGCGGCGAGCTCAGCGCGGCCGCGGAAATGCTCCAGCGCCTCGGGATTCGCGAGCGCCTCGAGATTTTTCGGCTGCCGGTCGTGCACGACGTCGCGCACTGCGAGCTCGACGATCTTGCCGCTCCTGGTTCGGGGGATGTCGGGCACCTGAATGACCTTGTCGGGCACGTGTCGAGGGGTCGTATTGGTTCTTATTTTCTGTTTCACCCTGGAAATCAAATTCTCATCGAGCGAAACCCCATCCTTCAATTTCACGAACAGGATGACGCGGACATCCCCCTCCCAGTCCTGGCCGATGACAAGCGACTCGACCACCTCGTCCAGGCTCTCCACCTGCCGATAGATCTCGGCCGTGCCGATGCGCACGCCGCCCGGATTGAGTACCGCGTCCGAGCGGCCGTAGATCACCAGGCCGCCGTGCTCGGTCTCCTCGCACCAGTCGCCGTGGCGCCAGACGTTCGGGTACTTCTCGAAATAGGCCGACCGGTACTTGCTGCCGTCGGGGTCGTTCCAGAAGCCGACCGGCATCGACGGAAAGGGCCGGGTGCAGACCAGCTCGCCTTTCTCTCGCGTGAGGGTTTTCCCTTCGTTGTCAAAGACTTCCACCGCCATGCCGAGGCCCTTGGCCTGGATCTCGCCGCGCCAGACCGGCCCGGTCGGGTTGCCGAGCACGAAGCACGAGACGATATCGGTGCCGCCTGAGATCGACGAGAGGCAGAGGTCTTCCTTGATGCTGCCGTACACGTAGTCGAAACTCTCCGGCGCGAGCGGCGAGCCGGTCGAGAGCAATGCGCGCAGCTTCACCAGCCGGTGCGTTTCGCGCGGCTTCAGGCCGATCTTGGCGATCGCGTCGATGTACTTGGCGGATGTGCCGAAATGCGTCATGCCCTCGGCGTCGGCGAAGTCGAACAGGATCTTGCCGCGGTTCACGAACGGCGAGCCGTCGTAGAGCAGCAGCCCCGCCCCGCTCGCCAGGCCCGACACCAGCCAGTTCCACATCATCCAGCCCAGCGTGCTGAAGTAGAAAAGACGGTCTCCCGGCCGCACGTCGCTCTGCAACTGGTGTTCCTTCAGGTGCTGGAGGATCGTGCCGCCCGTGCCGTGCACGATGCACTTGGGAACTCCCGTCGTGCCCGAGGTGTAGAGGATGTAGAGCGGGTGATTGAATTCGACTTGCTCGAAAGCAATGTCTTTTGCTTCGTAAGGTTTTAAAAATTCCTGGAGAGAAACCCCAACCCTCGCCTCTCCGTTGATGTACGGCATGACCACGCAACGCTGGACGCTCGTCAGCTTGCCGAGGATCTCCTTCACCTTGTCTTGCGTGTCGAACTCCTTGCCGCCGTACAGGTAGCCGTCGGCGCAGAAGAACACCTTGGGCTCGATTTGGCCGAAGCGGTCGAGCACCCCCTGCACGCCGAAATCCGGCGAGCAAGAAGACCAGATCGCGCCGAGGCTCGCGGTTGCGAGCGTCGCGGCGAGCGCCTCGGGCAGGTTGGGCAGGTAGCCCGCCACCCGGTCGCCCTTGCCCACGCCCGCGGCGCGCAACGCCTGGGAGATGCGCGAGACGAGGTCGTAGAGCTCGCGTCGCGAATAGCGGCGCTTGACCCGGTCCTCGCCCCAAAAGGAGAGCGCAAGCGACGCATCGCGCTCGCGCAGCAGGTTCTCGGCGAAGTTGAGGCGTCCTTCCGGAAACCACACGGCCCCCGGCATGCGGTCGCCGTTGATCAGGCGCCGCAAGCCCGGCTCGCCCCGGACGTGGCCGAAGTCCCACACCAGCGTCCAGAAGTCCTCGCTATGCTCGATCGACCAGCGGTGCAGGGCGCGATAGTCCGGGAAAGAGGCGCGGGCACGCCTTTCGGCCTCGCGCCAGAAGCGCGCGAGCAGCGTCTGCCCTGCGCGTTCGGGCGACGGCGTCCACAACGGCTTCGCGCTCATTGGTCCATTTTATAATTCCTCGATGGCGCGCGAATCGATGCAGTACGACGTGGTCGTCGTCGGCGGCGGCCCGGCGGGTCTCGCTGCCGCGATCCGTCTCAAGCAGCTCTCCGTCGAGCTCTCCGTGTGCGTGATCGAGAAGGGCTCGGAGATCGGCGCCCACATCCTCTCCGGCGCGGTGATGGACCCGCGCGGGATCGGCGAGCTGATCCCGGAGTGGAAGGAGAGAGGCGCGCCGCTGAACACCCCGGTCAGAGAGGATCGTTTTCTCTTTCTCACCGAGAAATCCTTCTATAAGACCCCTAACCTGTTCCTCCCCGCCTGCTTCAAAAATCACGGCAACTATGTAATCAGCCTCGGGAGTTTCTGCCGCTGGCTCGGCCAGCAGGCCGAGGCCGCCGGAGTCGAGATCTTTCCGGGCTTCGCCGGCGCCGAGGTGCTCTACGACGACAAGGGCGCGGTGAAAGGCGTCGCCACCGGCGACATGGGCGTCAACAAGAAAGGCGAGAAGACCGGCGCCTACCAGCAAGGCATGGAGCTGCACGCGAAGTACACGTTCTTCGCCGAGGGCTGCCGCGGCAACCTCGCAAGGCAGCTCGAGAGGAAGTTCGACCTGCGCAAGGGCTCCGATCCCCAGGTCTACGGCATCGGCCTAAAGGAGCTCTGGGACATCCAGCCGGAGAAGCACTCCGCCGGCCTCGTGGTGCACACCGCAGGCTGGCCGCTCGACACCGACACTTACGGCGGGTCGTTCCTCTACCATGCCGAGAACGACCAGGTCGCCGTGGGATTCGTGGTCGGCCTGGGTTACTCGAATCCCTATCTCAGCCCGTTCGAGGAGTTCCAGCGCTACAAGACCCATCCCGCGATCCGCGGCTTTTTCGAGGGCGGCAAGCGCGTCGCGTACGGCGCGCGCGCGATCGCGGCCGGAGGCCTGCAGTCGCTCCCGGAGCTCGCCTTCCCCGGCGGCTGCCTGATCGGCGACGACGCCGGGTTCCTCAACGCCTCACGCATCAAAGGGAGCCACGCGGCGATCAAATCGGGGATGCTTGCCGCCAACGCTGCCGCCGAAGCACTCAAGGCTGGCCGCGCCGGCGACACGCTCGCCGCCTACCCCGAAGCCTTTCGCGGCAGCTGGCTCTTCGACGAGCTCTACCGCGCGCGAAACTTCAAGCCGTGGATGTCGAAGGGCCTCTACACCGGCACGCTCATGGTCGGCATCGACCAGATCGTGTTCGGCGGCAAGGCGCCGTGGACGCTGCGCCACGACCATGCAGACAACGAAACACTGAAGAAAAAGTCGGAAGCAACACCGATCCAGTACCCGAAGCCAGACGGCAAACTTACATTCGATCGACTGACGGATCTCTCTTTCTCGAATACCAATCACGGCGAGGACCAGCCGGCGCACCTGACGCTCAAGGACGCCTCGGTGCCGGTGAACGTGAACCTCGCGCTCTACGATGCGCCCGAGCAGCGCTACTGCCCGGCGGGCGTCTACGAGATCGTGCGGGATGACAAAGGCCCGCGGCTGCAGATCAATGCGCAGAACTGCGTGCACTGCAAGACCTGCGACATCAAGGACCCGACCCAGAACATCGTCTGGGTCACGCCCGAGGGCGGCGGCGGGCCGAACTACCCGAACATGTGAGCCTGAAGCTTGGTTTCTTCATACAACCCGTCCATCCGAGCGACATGGCGATCGCGGCGACCGTCATGCTCGAGGGCCACGAAACGCTGATCGGCGTCGCGCGCTACGTGCTCGCCCGCCCGGACGCCTGCGAGTTCGCGATCGTCATCGCCGACCGCTGGCAGGGACGCGGCATCGGCCGCCGCCTGATGGAAAAGCTCGCGCGCATCGCCCGCGGCCGCGGGCTCCGGGAGATCTACGGCGAGGTGCTCTCGACCAACCGGCCGATGCTGGAGATGTGCCGCAAGCTCGGTTACACGCTCGGCCGCAACCCAGGCGACCAGATGCTCACCCGGGTGACGCTGAAGCTCGCTTAAGCAGCGAGAAACTGGTCGTCCGACAGCGCCATCACCGCGGCTGCGCCGGCGGTGACGGTGGCCGCGAGGCCCAAGGCCTGAGAGAGCACGTGATCGCCGAAGAATCGTGCGGTCTTGATTTTCGCTTCCAGGAAGGGTTTGTCTTCATTCGCGGAAAGCTTTTTCTCTGCAGCCAGGGCCGCACGAGCCATTTGCCAGCCGCCGGCAGTAATGCCCATGAGCTTGAGGAACGGCACCGCGCCCGCGAAAGCGGCGTTCGGGTCCTTGCTCGCCGCGCCCAGGATGAAGGCGACGCTGTCCTCGACCGCCTTCACGGCAGCGCAAAGGTGGGACCGGAGGGACTGTATGTCCGGGTTGTTTGATTTTTGCAGTTGCTGGTCAAAACCCTTCAGGTGCGAAACCCATTTCTTCACCGTCGCGCCACCCTCTCTCGCGATCTTGCGGCCTACAAGGTCGGCGGCCTGGATGCCGGTCGTGCCTTCGTAGATCGTAGTGATGCGCGCATCGCGCAGGTGCTGCGCGGCGCCGGTCTCCTCGATGAAGCCCATGCCGCCGTGCACCTGCACGCCGAGCGAGGCGACCTCGATGCCGGTCTCGGTGCTCCAGCCTTTCACCACCGGAATCATCAGGTCGACGAATGCCTGGCGTTTTTGCCTTTCGCTTTTATCAGGATGTCTTTGAGAAACATCCATTGCCGCCGCAACAACGTACGCCAGAGCCCGCATCGCCTCGGTTTGCGACTTCATCAGCATCAGCATCCTGCGCACGTCCGGGTGGCGGATGATCGGCACCGTTTTGCCGCCCTGCACGAGGTCCTTGCCCTGCAGGCGCTCTTTTGCGTACTCGAGCGCCCGCTGGAAGGCGCGCTCGGCGATCGCCATGCCCTCGAGCCCGACGCTGAAGCGCGCCGCGTTCATCATCACGAACATGTAGGCGAGGCCCTTGTTCTCCTCGCCGACGAGGTAGCCCCTGGCATTCTCGAACACCATCACTGCGGTCGGGCTCGCGTGGATGCCGAGCTTGCGCTCGATGGAGGCGCATTTCGCGCCGTTGCGCTCGCCGAGGGACCCGTCCGCGTTCACCAGGAACTTGGGCACGATGAAGAGCGAGATGCCCTTCACGCCCTCGGGCGCCTCCGGCGTGCGCGCGAGCACGAGGTGGACGATGTTCTCGACCATGTCGTGCTCGCCGTAGGTGATGAAGATCTTCTGCCCGGTGATCAGGTAGTGGTCGCCGGCCGGCTTGGCCCTTGTCTTGACCAGCGCCAGGTCGGATCCCGCCTGGGGCTCCGTGAGGTTCATGGTGCCGGTCCACTTCCCTTCCACCATGTTCCCGAGGTAGGTGTGCTTCAGCGCGTCGCTGCCGGCGAGCTCCAGGGCGTGGATCGCGCCCTGCGTGAGCAGCGGGCAGAGCGAGAAGGACATGTTGCAGGAGGTGAGCATCTCCTCGACTGCGGTGGCGACGAGCTTCGGCAACCCCAGCCCGCCGTGCGCGGCATCGAACGGCAACGCCGCCCAGCCCCCTTCAGCGTACTGGCGGTAGGCCTCCTTGAAGCCTTTGGGGGTCGTGACCTTGCCGTCGCTCCACTTGGAGCCTTCAGTGTCACCTGAATGATTCAATGGATCAAGCACTTCAGTCGCGAACTTCGCAGCTTCCTCGAGGATCGCGTCAACCGTATCCGGCGTCGCGTCCTCGTACCCGGGGAGCTTCGCGACCTGCTCTAGGCCGGCCAGTTCCCTCAGCACGAAGCGCATGTCCTTCAGAGGGGCAGTGTAGTTGCTCATTTCTTCAGCTCGTCGACCAGTTCCGGGACGACCTTGAACAGGTCGCCGACGATGCCGTAATCGGCCACCTGGAAGATCGGCGCCTCTTCGTCCTTGTTGATCGCGACGATCACCCGGCTGTCCTTCATGCCGGCAAGGTGCTGGATCGCGCCGGAAATGCCGACCGCGACGTACAGGTCGGGGGCGACGATCTTGCCGGTCTGCCCCACCTGCCAGTCGTTCGGCACGAAGCCCGCGTCGACCGCGGCGCGCGAAGCACCCATCGCCGCATTCAGCTTGTCGGCGAGCGGTTCGAGGACCTTGAAGTTCTCACTTGAGCCCATGCCGCGGCCGCCCGAGACGATGATCTTCGCCGCTGTCAGCTCCGGGCGCTCTGACTTGGAGACTTCCCGGCCGACGAACCTGGAGAGTCCGCTGTCTGGAGTCGCATTTTCCTTTTCTACAGAGGCATTTCCACCCGTAGCGGAAGCGGCATCAAACCCGGTGGTCCGGACGGTAATGACCTTGATCGCGTCTTTCGATTTCACCGTGGCGAGCGCGTTGCCCGCGTAGATCGGGCGCACGAAGGTGTGGGGCGACTCGACGGCGATGATGTCGGAGATCTGCTGCACGTCGAGCAGCGCGGCGACGCGCGGCGCGACGTTCTTGCCGTTGGAGGTCGACGGGGCGAGGATGTGCGAGTAGCTCTTCGCGATCGACACCACCAGCGCGGCGACGTTCTCGGCCAGGAATTCGCCGAGGTGTGCCGCGTCCGCGCTCAGCACCTTCGACACGCCGGCGACCTGTGCCGCCGCCTTTGCGGCTGCCTCGGCGTTGTGCCCGGCGATCAGGACGTGGATCTCGCCGCCGATCTTCTGCGCGGCGGTGACGGTGTTGCGAGTCGCGGCCTTCAGCGTCCCGTGGTCGTGCTCTGCGATAATAAGGACGGCCATCAGATCACTTTTGCTTCGTTGCGCAGCTTGTCGACGAGCGCCTTCGCGTCCGCGACTTTCGTCCCGGCCTTGCGCTTGGGCGGCTCCACGACTTTCAGAGTAGTCAACCTTGGAGACACATCAATCCCCAGCGCCTCGGGCTTCAGCGTCTCCAGGGGCTTCTTCTTCGCCTTCATGATGTTCGGCAGCGTGACGTAGCGCGGCTCGTTCAGGCGCAGGTCGGTCGTCACTACGGCCGGCACCTTGATCGCCACCGTCTCCAGCCCCCCGTCGACCTCCCTCGTGACTGTTGCTTTTTCACTTTCTAAAAGAATCTTTGAAGCAAAAGTCGCCTGAGGCCACCCTAACAGCGCCGCGAGCATCTGGCCCGTCTGGTTGGAATCGTCGTCGATGGCCTGCTTGCCCAGAATCACGAGGGCGGGTTTTTCTTTCTCTGCAATAGCCTTTAGCAGTTTGGCAACCGCCAAAGGCTGCAATTCGGACGCCGTTTCCACCAGGATGGCTCTGTCGGCACCGATGGCGAGCGCGGTGCGCAGGGTTTCCTGGCACGCCTGCACGCCGCAGGAGACGGCGATGATCTCGGTCACCTTCCCCGCCTCCTTCAGACGCACCGCCTCCTCGACCGCGATCTCGTCGAACGGGTTCATCGACATTTTGACGTTGGCGGTCTCGACCCCGGTGCCGTCGGGCTTGACCCGCACCTTGACGTTGAAATCGACGACGCGCTTGACGCTGACCAGCACCTTCATGCGGGAGCCCCGACCGTGGAAAGGCGCAATTATAGAATCGGCGCATGCCCGCCTCAATGCTGCTCAACATGCGCGGTGGCGCCCGGATTTGCGTGCCCTCCACGATCGAGTTGATGACCCCCTACGTGCTGCTCGAGCAGGACGACTGGTTCGAGGAGGAGATCCAGTTCGTCCGCAAAGCGCTGCGCACGGGACAGCGGGCCATCGACATCGGCGCCAACTACGGCGTCTACAGCGTCGCCCTCGCCGGCGCGGTCGGCGCCTCGGGCCGGGTCTGGTCCGTCGAGCCCGCAGCGGCGGCCGCCGATCTGCTGGCCGAAACGATGCAACTGAACCGCATGCCGCAAGGCGTGCTCATCCGCGGCGCGGTCTCCGACCGAACCGGGTCCGCGCTTCTCCGCACGGGAGAGCATTCGGAGCTGAATGCGCTGACCGACTCCGCAGCGGACGGCGTCGCGGTTCCAGCGTGGACGCTGGACGACCTGGCGCGCCAGCATGGCTGCCAACGCATCGATTTCGTCAAAATCGACGCCGAGGGGCATGAAGCGCGCATTCTGGAAGGTGCACCTGCGTTTCTCCAGACTGAATCGCCCCTGGTGATGTTCGAGATCGCCGCGGGCGCCAAGCGGAACTTCGCGGTCGAGGATCGGTTGCGCGCGGCCGGCTACGGAATATTCCGGCTGATCCCCGGGCCCGGCCTGCTGGCGCCGCTCGGGCCGGGGGAAAGGATGGACTCCTTCCTGCTCAACCTTTTCGCCTGCAAGGCGGACCGCGCCGAGAGGCTCGAGCAGGAAGGCTTGCTCACGCGCGACGAGGGCAACACAGCCAGCACGGACGCCGACGACCCTCTGGAGAGCTACCGTGTATCGCGCGACACCGGGCTCCCGCCGGGCGAGCGCTACCAGCGGCTGCGGGCCGCGCGCGGGCAGGCCTCGGACGTATTCAACATCCTGCCTTCGCTGCCCGCCCTGCTCACCTATGCGCGCGTCGTGCTCGATCTCGGACTGCGGTCGCTCGCGGTGCAAAGCGTCCGCATCGCCCAATCGCTTGTCGCGGAGCGCTGGCAGGAAATCGCGGACATGCCCTTTCTCTCTCCGATGGCGCGCTTCGACGCGATCCCCTTTGCGGGCGCGGAGCGCGCGTGGCTCGACTGCGTGCTGGTCGAATCCGAGCTCGCGCTCAGCGAGTACTCGACCTTCTTCACCGGCGCGCGGGACCTGCCGAAAGTCGAATTTCTTGGCGGCAATCCTCTGCGCGGCCCCGAAACCGAGCGTCGCAGGCAACTCATGCGCATGCGCGCCGGGCTGCAGCAGCGGCTGGAAGCGCACGCGCTCGTCGTCACGGCGTCGGAACGCAACCTCAACCCGGGCTTCTGGCAGAGTTTTTCGTGAGATGATGCCTTCCTTTCGCAGAGGTCTTTCCAGTGCTTAAAGACAAGGTCGTGGTGGTCACCGGCGCCGGCGGCGGCATCGGCCGCGACTTCGCGCTCGCCATGTCCGCTAGGGGCGCGAAGATCGTGGTCAACGACGTCGGCGCCTCGGTCGCCGGCGAAGGCAAGGATGCCGGCCCGGCGCAAAAGGTGGTCGACGAGATCATGGCCAGAGGAGGAATCGCTGTTGCGAACACGGATAGCGTTGCCGAATGGGAATCGGCAAATCGAATCGTCAAATGTGCAATAGATAACTTCCAAAGAGTTGATGTCGTAGTGAATAACGCCGGCATCCTGCGCGACCGGTTTTTCTTCAACATGTCGGTCGAGGAATGGAAGGCCGTGATCGACGTGCACCTGAACGGCAGTTTCTACGTCGCGCGCGCGGCGGCGCCTTACTTCAAGAGCCAGAACTCCGGCCGCTACATCAACATGACCTCAACCTCGGGGCTGGTCGGCAACTTCGGCCAGGCCAACTATGCGGCCGCCAAGCTCGGCATCGCGGCGCTTTCCAAATCAATGGCGCTCGACATGGCGAAATACAAGGTCACCTCGAACTGCATCTCGCCCTTTGCCTGGAGCCGCATGATCGGCACCATCCCCGCGGAGACGCCCGACCAGCAGGCGCGGCTGGAGAAGATCAAGAAGATGGAGACCGCCAAGATCGCGCCGCTCGCGGTCTACCTTGCGAGCGACGCCTCGCAGGACGTGACCGGGCAGATCTTCACGGTGCGCGCGAACGAAATCTTTCTCATGTCGCAGAGCCGGCCGCTCCGCTCGGTGGCGCGCAGCGAAGGCTGGACGCCGGAAGCGATCGGCGAGCATGCGATTCCGGCGATGAAGGCGCATTTCTATGCGCTCGACCGCTCGCAGGACGTGTTTTCATGGGATCCGGTGTGAGGTTCTGTTTTCTTGTTTTTCTCTTGGTTTTTTCAGCGCTTATCTCGGCACAGCCATACCCGTCAAAACCGATCAAGTGGATCGTGCCGTTCCCGCCGGGCGGCTCGACCGACGGCTTCTCGCGGCCGGTCGCGGCCAAGCTCGCCGAGTTGCTCGGTCAGCCGGTGGTGGTGGAGAACGTCGGCGGCGCGGGCGCCTCGCTCGGCAGCGACCGCATCGCCAAGGCGGCGCCCGACGGCTACACGATCGGCCTCGCCACCACCGGCAGCCACACGATCAACCCGCACATCTACCCGAAGCTGCCGCACGACACGCTGAAGGACTTCACCCACATCACGCTCGCGGTGTCCTACGTGAACGTGCTGGTGGTGCACCCGAACGTCCCGGCGAAGACCGTCGCCGAGCTGGTCGAATACGCGAAGAGAAACCGGGTCAGCTTCGGCTCGGCCGGCCCCGGCTCGTCCAACCACCTCTCGGGCGAGTTGCTCAAGGCGATCACCGGCGCACCGATGGAGCACGTCCCGTACAAGGGCTCGGGCCCGGCGATGACTGACCTCATCGCAGGCAACCTCACCTATATGTTCGACGTGCTCATCACCAGCATTCCCCAGATGCGCGCCGGCCGCGTGCGCGCGCTCGCGGTGACGAGCGACAAGCGCTCGCCTTATGTGCCGGAGGTGCCGACCATGGCGGAATCGGGTGTCAAGGGCTACTCGGAGGCCGGCAGCGACCTGTGGTTCGGCATCGTCGGCCCGGCCGGGATCCCCAGGCCGATCGTGCGCAAGCTGAACGAGAAGCTGATCGAGGCGCTGCGCTCGCCGGAGATGCGCGAGCGCATCCGCTTCCAGGCGTTCGACCTGTGGACCAGCACGCCGGAGGAGTTCACCGCCGTGATCAAGGCGGACCTGGCGCGCTGGGGCAAGGTCGTGCGCGCCTCCGGCGCCCGGGTGGAGTGACATGGCGGCGCAGCCGCGCAGCGCGCGGTCGCCCGAGGGCGTGCCCGATTCGCGCGGCCTGAACCTCTTCCACGCCGATCCCTCTTTCCGCGGATTGCTCGAGCTGCACCTCGAGGGCAAGCTTTTCGTCCACCTCGTGCCGCACATGGATGCCCTGGGCACGCTCGCGGGCGGCAAGCTGGACGAGCTCGCCCTGGAAGCGGACAAGAATCCGCCGGAATTGAAAGAAGCTTCGATAGAAAAAAACAGGTCCTACCAGGAGCTCGAAGCGTTTGCGTTCGGGACTTACGGCCTCGCGGCGATGTCGCATCGCGGCGGCGTGCTCGGCTGGCCGGAGCCATTGCCGCTGGTCGCCAAGTACGCCCTCTCCTACCTCTTCGTGCAGGCGGAGTTCGGCGTTTTCTGCCCGCTGTCGATGACCGACTCGCTGACGCGCACCCTCCGCAAATTCGCCGATCCCGGGCTGGTCGACCGGTACCTCGCCGGTCTCACGTCGCAGGACATGGACACCCTGCTGCAAGGCGCGATGTTCATCACCGAGCAGCAGGCGGGCTCGGACGTCGGTGGGGTGAAAACGATGGCGAAAAAGCAAGGCGGCGAGTGGCGCCTCGAGGGCGACAAATGGTTCTGCTCGAACGCCGATGCCGACCTTGCGCTCGTCCTCGCACGCCCCGAGGGCGCCCCGCAGGGGACCCAGGGGCTCTCGCTGTTCCTCCTGCCGCGCAGGCTCCCCGACGGCTCGGCGAACCGCTATCGCATCGTGCGCCTCAAGGACAAGCTCGGCACGCGCGACATGGCGAGCGGCGAGATCGCGCTCGAGGGCGCGACCGTCTTCCTCGTCGGCGGCCCGGGAGAAGGCTTCAAGCAGATGACCGACATGATCAACATGTCGCGCCTGTCGAACGGCATGCGCGCCGCAGGCATGATGCGCCGCGCGCTCACCGAGGCGCTGTTTGTGGCGCGCAACCGCGAGGCCTTCGGCAGCCCGCTCGAGAAGCTGCCGCTCATGCGCAGGCAGCTCCTTAAGCTGATGTTGCCGACAGAAGCAGCCCGCTCGGTCCTCTTTTTTATTTCCTCTGAATTGAGCAAAGCAGACCAGGGAGATGAAGACGCTCGGCGCCGGGTACGGCTGCTCACCCCTCTCATCAAGTTCCGCGCCTGCCGGGACGCGCGGCGGGTCACCGGCGATGCGATGGAGGTGCGCGGCGGCGTCGGCTATACCGAGGAATGGTCCGACCCGCGGCTGGTGCGCGACGCGCACTTGGGCTCGATCTGGGAAGGCACCTCGAACGTGGTCGCGCTCGACGTGCTGCGCGCGATCCGGCGCGAGCAGTGCCTCGAGGCGCTGCTGCCCGTCCTGAACGAGAAGATCGAGCGCAGTTCACCCGCGATCCCGCGCCTCCTCGCCGGCAGGCTCGCCGCCTCGCTGGACAAGGCCGCCGAGTTCGCGCACGAGGCGGCGACCACGAAGAGCGACGCGCATGCGCGCCAGGCGGCCACCGGTCTCTACTACGCCTGCGCTGCAGCGCTGCTCGCGGATGAAGGCGCGCGCCTCGGCGAGCGTGGCGACGCACGCCGGCTTCTGATCGCTTTCCTCGCGTACATGCATCGCCTAGCGCCGCGCGACCCGCTGCGCCGACAGACCGCAGCCTATGAGGCCGACCTGGCCAACGCGCTCTTGCCCGAGACCGCCGTGCCGGCGGACACCGCAGAAAAGATTCTGGCTAAACTCGCCTGATATGAACGCACACGTGGAATTGCGGGATGCGGTAAGGGCCCTGTGCAAGACCTTCGATTCCGCCTACTGGCAGAAGGTCGACGAGGCCCTGGCCTATCCCGACGAGTTTGTCGACGCGCTGACCAAGGCCGGCTGGATGTCGGCGCTGATCCCCGAGGAGTACGGCGGCTCCGGCCTCTCGCTCACCGAGGCCTCGGTCATCATGGAGGAGATTACCCGCTCGGGCGGCAACGCCGGCTGCTGCCACGGCCAGATGTACAACATGAACACCGTGCTCCGGCACGGCTCGCCCGAGCAGAAGAAGAAGTACCTGCCCAGGATCGCCGCGGGCGAACTGCGCTTGCAGTCGATGGGCGTCACCGAGCCGACCGCCGGCACCGACACCACCCGCATCAAGACCGTGGCGGTGAGGAAGGGCGACCGCTATGTCGTCAACGGCCAGAAGGTCTGGACCTCGCGCCTGCAGCACTCGGAGCTCATGATCCTGCTCGCGCGCACCACGCCGCTCGCCGAAGCGAAGAAGAAGTCCGAGGGCATGTCGATCTTCCTCGTCGACACCAAGAGCAAGGGGATCGAGGTCCGGCCGATCCGCAACATGGTCAACCACGAGACCAACCAGGTGTTCCTCGACAATCTGGAGATCCCGGCCGAGAACCTGATCGGCGAGGAAGGCAAGGGCTTCAAGTACATCCTCGACGGCATGAACGCCGAGCGCATCCTGATCGCGGCCGAATGCATCGGCGACGGCTACTGGTTCATCGACAAGTCGGTCGCCTACGCGAAGGAGCGGGTCGTCTTCGACCGCCCGATCGGGCAGAACCAGGGCGTGCAGTTCCCGATCGCCGAGGCCTACATGGAGATCGAGGCCGCCAACCTGATGCGCTACAAGGCCGCCGCCCTCTTCGACGAGAAGAAGCACTGTGGCGCGGAAGCCAACATGGCCAAGCACCTGTGCGCCAAGGCCTCGTGGGAGGCGGCCAACGTCTGCCTGCAGACCTTCGGCGGCTTCGGCTTCGCCGCCGAATACGACGTCGAGCGCAAGTTCCGGGAGACGCGCCTTTACCTGGTCGCGCCGATTTCCACGAACCTGATTCTTTCTTACGTTGCAGAGCATGTTCTCGGCCTGCCGCGGTCGTTCTGATGATTGAAGTCATTGGGAAGACTCCTCTGGTCAGGTTGAGGAGGGCTTCCGAGGCGACCGGGTGCGAGATCTTCGGGAAGGCCGAGTTCCTGAATCCCGGAGGCTCGGTCAAGGACCGCGCGGCGCTCTACATGATCCTGGATGCCGAGAAGCGCGGCGCGCTCAAGCCCGGCGGCACGATCGTCGAGGGCACGGCGGGCAACACCGGCATCGGGCTCGCGCTCGTCGGCAACGCGCGCGGCTACAAGACCGTCATCGTGATCCCGGAGACGCAGAGCCAGGAGAAGAAGGACATGCTGCGGCTGTGCGGCGCCGTGCTGCGCGAGGTGCCGGCCGTCCTCTACAAGGACCCGAAAAACTACGTGCACGTCTCGGAGCGCTTGGCGAAGGAGATGGGCGCGTTCTGGACCAACCAGTGGGACAACACCGCCAACCGCGACGGGCACGTGCAGAGCACCGAGCCTGAGATCTGGCAGCAGACCGGCGGCAAGGTGGATGGGTTCACCTGTGCGATTGGCACTGGGGGTACTCTCGCCGGGGTCAACATGTTCTTGAAGGGCAGAAATAAAAAGATAAGAACTGCTGCAACCGACCCGGAGGGCGCCGCCATGTACGACTGGATCAAGCACAAGGAGCTGAAGAGCTCCGGCAGCTCGATCACCGAAGGCATCGGGCTGGGCCGGGTGACGAAGAACATCGAAGGTGCCTCGATCGACGACGCTTACCGGATTCCGGACACCGAGGCCCTCCTTCTCCTCTTTTCCCTGCTGAAGGAGGAAGGCTTGTGCCTGGGCGGATCCAACGGCATCAACGTCGCCGGCGCGATTCGCCTCGCGCGCGACCTCGGCCCCGGCCACACGGTCGTGACCGTGCTCGCCGATTCCGGAACGCGCTACCAGTCGAAGCTCTTCAACCGCAAGTTTCTCGAGAGTAAGGGGCTGCCGAGCCCCGACTGGCTGTGACCGACTCCCTCGGGCCGCGCGCCAAGTTCGGCGTCCTCGCCCCCTCCACCAACACCTCGGTGCAGCCCGAGTTCGACGCCATGCGGCCCTGGGGCGTCACCAACCACCACTCGCGCCTCATCATTCCCGACTCGCGCGTCACCGACGACCGCAGCTTCATGGCGATGATGGACGGCATCCGCGCTGCGCTGGTGCCTGCGCTGGTGTCGGTGATGAGCGCGCATCCGGACTACGTCATCCTCGGCATGTCCGCGGAGACGTTCTGGGATGGCCTCAAGGGATCGACCCGGCTGCGGAAGAAGCTGGAGAGGATCGCGCCCTGCGGCGTCGCCATGGGCTCGGACGCCTGCCGCGCCGCGCTACGCGCCTATGGCCGCTCGGTCAGGCGCATCGGCGTCATCACCCCCTACATGCCGATCGGGGACCGGCAGGTGCACCGCTTCTTCACCGAATGCGGCTTCGAGGTCGTGCACCTGCTCGGCCTCAAGTGCCGGAGCCCTGTGCTCATCGCGCACGAGTCAAAGAAGCGCCTTCGCGACGCGATCCTTCAAGTGAACCGCGGCAAGGTCGACGCCGTGGTGCAGGTCGGCACCAACCTCGCGATGGCCGAGGTCGCCGCGGTGGCCGAATTCTGGCTCGACAAGCCGGTGATCGCCATCAACACCGCCATCTACTGGCACTCGCTTCGCCAGTTCGGCATCAAGGACAAGGTCTACGGCTGGGGCTCGCTGCTCGCGGAACACTAGCACTCAGGCCAGGACGCGCAGCGCGCCCGGCAGCAGCTCGATCTCGAGCCGCCGCGCCGCCGCGAAGGCGATCTCGCCGTCGGGCTCCACGAGGAGCGGCGCTTCTGACTGGATTTCTATTCTTTTTATTCTAGAGATCTTAAGACGTGGGTCACTTCCGTGTGTCCCGCGCATGATCATCGGCACGAGGCCGAGAATCTCGAGTCGCCCGACCGGTTCCACGACCATGAGGTCGAGCAAGCCGTCGTCGATCCTGACGTCGGGGCAGACACGGAAGCTCCCGCCGAAGGTGCTGCCGTTCATGACCGCGGTCATGACCGTGGCGATCTCGGCCATCGGGCCGTGGTCGATCTGCATCCGAACCCGCAGCAGCGGGTAGCGCACCAGCGTCAGCACGAGCGCGCCCAGGTAGGCGCCCAGCCCGGTCAGGAAGCGCGGCACCAACTCGATGTTGCGCGCGCCGTGCGCGCCGAAGCCGATGTCCATGCCGTTGGCGAAATAGCGAACCTCCCCGTCCGCTGTAATCCTTCCGACATCGAATGATTTGCTTTTTCCCGGGAGAGTTTCTCTGCAAAGTCCCCAGGGCCAAGCATCTTCGCAAAATCATCGCCACTGCCCGGCGGAATCACGCCGAGCGTCGATTTCGCGCCGCCCCGCATCAAGCCGTTGACGACCTCGTGGACCGCGCCGTCGCCGCCGCAAGCAACCACGAGCGCGTGCTTTGCTTTTTCTGCGATCGATAGCGCTTCCCCGGGCCGGGTGGTGACGGCCTCGTCATAAGAAAACCCCGAAAGCCTTTCCCTGATGGCCGGCCAGACCTGCCGCGCTCGACCGCGGCAGGCGGCCGGGTTGCGGATGATCAGCGCTTCCAGCTCGGGGGACGCTTCTCGATGAAGGCACTCATCCCTTCCTTGCCCTCCTCGTGCGCGAAGCTGGAGGAGATCACCTCGGAGGCAAGGTCGTAGGCGCGCCTGAGCGGCATGTCCATCTGCTGGTAGAAGGCGCGCTTGCCCGCGGCGAGGGTCGCTGGGGGTTTGGAAGCAAGGATTTTCGCCAGTTCAAGAACTTCAGAGTCAAGGGCTTCAGGAGCAACCACCCGGTTGACGAGGCCCCATTCGAGGGCGCGCCTCGCGTCCACCGGCTCGCCGGTGAGCAGCATCTCCATCGCATGCTTGCGCTGCAGGTTGCGGCCGATCGCCACGCCCGGCGTGGAGCAGAAAAAGCCCCAGCTCACGCCCGAGGTGACGAACCTGGCGTTCTCCGAGGCCACCGCGAGGTCGCACTGCGCGACGAGCTGCGCGCCCGCCGCCGCCGCCGCGCCCTGCACCTTGGCGATCACCGGCTGGGGCAGCCAGGGGATCGTCATCATCATGCGGCTGCACTGCGCGAAGAGCTCGGCGATCTTCGGCTGCTCTCCCAGCGCCCGGATCTCCTTCAGGTCGTGCCCGGCGCAGAAGCCCTTGCCGGCGGCGGCCAGGATGACCACGCGGGCCTTCGAGTCGCTCTGCAGGGACTCGAAGGCCGCCTGCAGCGCGGTCAGCATCTCGCCCGTCAGCAGGTTCATCTGCTGCGGCCGGTTCAGGGTCAGGGTCGTGATCCCGTCGCGGTCCTCGCGCAACAGCGGGGATTGCAGGTCTTGGGGCTGGGCGCTCATGGCGGCTCCTCAGGTATCGATCGCGTGGGCCGACCTGGCCTTCTCACGCAGCACGAACTTCTGGATCTTGCCGGTCGAGGTCTTGGGCAGTTCGCCGAACACGACCGCGCGCGGCGCCTTGAACTTTGCGAGATGCGTTTTGCAGAAATCAATTATTTGCTTTTCATCCACGGAAACACCCGGCTTGATTTCGATGAAAGCGCAAGGCGTCTCGCCCCATTTGTCATCCGGCATCGCGACTACGGCCGCAGCCAGCACCGCCGGGTGGCGGTAGAGCACGTCCTCGACCTCGAGCGAGGAGATGTTCTCGCCGCCCGAGATGATGATGTCCTTAAAGCGGTCCTTGATCTTGATGTAGCCGTCGGGCTGCATTACGGCGAGGTCGCCGGAGTGGAACCAGCCGCCGGCGAACGCCTTCTGGGAGGCCGACGGGTTCTTCAGGTAGCCCTTCATCGTGATGTTGCCGCGGAACATGATCTCGCCCATCGTCTCGCCGTCGGCAGGCACGGGCCTCATGGTCCCAGGGTCCATCACCGCGAGCCCCTCCTCCATCAGGTAGCGCACGCCCTGGCGGCCGTTCAGCCGCGTGCGCTCGCCGATGTCGACCTTGCCCCACTCCTCGTGCTTCGCGCACACCGTCGCCGGCCCGTAGACCTCGGTGAGGCCGTAGACGTGCACCAGGTCGAAGCCGATTTTCTCCATCCCCTCGATCATCGCCGCCGGCGGCGCCGCCGCCGCGACCATGCCGTGGACTTTATGCGCGATCCCTTTCTTCAACTCGTCAGGCGCATTGATGAGGGTCGAATGAACGATCGGAGCCCCGCAGTAATGCGTCACCCGGTGTTCCTTTATCAATCCAAAAATCAAACCAGCCTCGACTTTGCGCAAACACACATTCGTCCCGGCATTTGCGGCGATCGTCCACGGAAAGCACCAGCCGTTGCAGTGAAACATCGGCAGCGTCCACAGGTAGACCGCGTGCTGCGGCATGCCCCAGGTGACGATGTTGCAGATCGCGTTCAAATACGCGCCGCGGTGGTGGTAGACCACGCCCTTCGGATCGCCCGTGGTGCCCGAGGTGTAGTTGAGCGAGATGGCGTTCCACTCGTCGCCCGGCCATTGCCAGGCGTAGTCCGGATCGCCCTCCTCGAGCAGCCGCTCGTACGTCAGCGTGCCGACCTTCTCGCCCGGACCTGTGTACTCGGCGTCATCCACATCAACGACCAGAGGTTTGCTCTTCGCCAGCTGCAAAGCCTTCCTGACCGTCGCCGAAAATTCCCTGTCCGTGATCAGGACTCTGGCTTCGCCATGGTCGAGCATGAAGCCGATCGCCTCGCCATCCAGGCGCGTGTTGAGCGTGTTCAGCACGCCGCCCGTCATCGGCACGCCGAAATGGCACTCATACATCTCGGGCGTGTTGGAGAGCATCACCGCGACCGTGTTGCCCTTGCCGATGCCGCGTTTCGCGAGCGCCGAGGCGAGCCTACGGCTGCGCGCGTACGTTTCCTTCCAGGTGTAGCGCCGCTTGCCGTGCACCACGGCCAGGCGATTCGGATACACATAGGCCGCGCGCTCGATGAACTGCAGCGGCGTCAGCGGCGCGTAGTTCGCCGGGTTCTTGTCGAGGTCCTTCTCGTATGTACTGGGCCGGCCGCTCATGGTTGCGAAAGTATATCCCCGCCCTGCCCGTCAACCCGGAGCGCGAGCCCTTCGTTAGGCAGCCATGGAAACCCGCCTCACCCTGCGGCCGGGCCAGAAAGGCGCGCGCAAGCTCACTGAGCGCTTCGGCAAGCGCCTGGTCCGTGTGCGCTACCGCTACGACGAGGTCCTGCGCAAGCGCTTCACCACCGTCGAGTTGATCGTCGCCGAGTCCGACTGGACGCCCAGAAGCCGCAAGCCCCGCGCGACCCGCCCGCCCGACGAGATGGTGTACGTGCGTGTCGCGTACGGCGAGGAGGACCTGCGCGCCAAGCTGAAAGCCTTGGGCGCCCTCTGGCGGCCCCGCCACAAACTCTGGGAGCTCCCCTGGGGCGTCGCCCGCGGCCTCGGCACCGAAGACCGTGTAGTCCGTTCCTGACCTTGCCCACGCATCCAGCATTGGATATCCACCCCTGGACATATGCCCGCAGATAAATACATCCAACTTTGGATGTTTACATCTACAGGTATATCCTTTCTCCGGCGGCAACGTGCCGCCTTTTACTAGTTAGGACCTACTCATGGGCACCAAGATATCTCTTGCGACGTTTTTCATGCTCGTGACCACCATGAGTTCTTACGCTGCGCCATGTACTCCAGAAGACTTCGAAACTAGAGTCAGCGGTGTATCACAGTGCCTGTTAATGGGACGCTACGGCTCCGCTGAACCGAGCGCAATGGTTATCTGGCTCCATGGCGATGTATCGTCCGGAGGCCCGGCAAATTACCATTTCGCGCTTGCGCAAAGGACAGCGGAGAATCCTTCCGCCAGTAACGTCATGGCAGTAGCCCTCGTGACCTGCCCAGGTTCTTAGGACCAATCGTAACTTGAGAGAATGGCTCCCGCTTACCA
>Ga0233425_10005296_pt1 | contig 20516 bp, 13 predicted proteins | sample Watercolumn_Towu_2_FD_181712 | JGI IMG/M metagenome (GOLD analysis project Ga0233425, IMG submission 181712) | Freshwater microbial communities from Lake Towuti, South Sulawesi, Indonesia - Watercolumn_Towuti2014_140_MG | ecosystem: Environmental > Aquatic > Freshwater > Lake | place... | reverse complement strand
AAACCACGCACGACCAACACATCAACCGCGCGGTGAGCAACGCGCTGTGCGAGATCGGCGTGCATTACGGCCTGCCGGTGCTCTTCGGCATTCTGACGTGTAACACGCTGGAGCAGGCCATCGTCCGTTCCGGCGGCCAACTGGCCACCACCGGCAAGGACCAAGCGGAAGCCAAGATCGGCAACAAGGGCGTCGATTGCGCCCTGGCGGCCCTGGAGATGGTCGATTTGATGGGCAAGTTGCCGGTGGGCGGCAAGCGGTGAGTAGTGAGTAGTGAGTAGTGGGTAGTGGGTAGTGGGTAGTGGGCTGCAATTTGAGATTTATGATTTATGATTTCAGATTGGACTGGCGCCAAATCATAAATCACAAATCATAGATCTGAAATCCTCCTTCATCCTTCATCCCTCATACTTTCTCCCCCATGTCCCGTCGCAGTCGAGCACGCGAAGTCGCCTTCCAGGTCCTGTACCAGGACGACCTGAATCCGCGCCACAACCCGGGCGAGGCCGACGCGCTGATCGAGCAGCGGTTGCGCGTGCCCGCGCTGGTCGAGTTCGCCCGCGAGCTGGTCGCCGGTGTGCGGAAGAATCGGGCCGAGATCGACGCCTCGCTGGAACGCATTGCCGCCAATTGGAGCCTGCACCGCATGGCGGCCACGGACCGCAACGTGCTGCGCCTGGGGGCCTACGAAATCCTGCACGCCGAAACGCCCAACCGCGTAGCCATCAACGAGGCCGTGGAACTGGCCAAACGCTTCGGCTCGGCCCAGTCGGCGCAGTTTGTCAACGGCCTGCTCGACCGCTTGATGCACGACGCGGAAGCCGTGGATAGTGGGTAGTGAAGAGTAGGCACTAGGCAGTTGGCAGCGACGAGTGAACAGTGAGAAATGCCGCAGAACCGCTGAAACGACCTGCCGTCCACACAGCAACCCCATCGACCCATACCGCCCACTGCCAACTGCCAACAGCCAACTGACTACTACCCACTCACCACTCACCACTAGCCATTTCCCATGGGCTTCCTCGACAAACTCAAGCAAGGTCTCAAGAAGACTACGCAACTGCTGAAGACCGACATCCGCGACCTCTTCAAGAGCCGCGGGCGTTTGGTCGACGACGCCTTTCTGGCCGAGCTCTTCGAGATGCTGGTCAAGACCGACATGGGCGTCGAGGCGGCCGACGAAACGGTCGAGGACGTCCGCACAGCCTTCCGCGCCCGCGTGGTCGAAATGGATGAAGTGCTCGCGCGGATCAAGGAGAAACTCAAGTCGCTGCTGGCGCAGCCGGCCGCGCCGATCAGCTTCGCCCCCAGCGGGCCGACGGTCATCATGGTGGCCGGCGTAAACGGCTGCGGCAAGACGACCTCGATCGCCAAGCTCACGTGCATGTTCCAGGCCGACGGCAAGAAGGTCGTCTTGGGCGCGGCCGACACGTTCCGCGCCGCGGCCGTCGAGCAGTTGACCATTTGGGCCAAGCGGCTGGGGGCGGAAATTGTCACCGGCCCCTCGGGCAGCGATCCGGCCAGCGTCGCCCATCGGACCGTCGCCCGCGCGCTGGAATTGGACGCCGACGTGTGCATCGTTGACACGGCCGGCCGTCTGCAAACGCAGCAGACGCTCATGCAGCAGTTGACGAAGATTCACCGCGTGCTGGGCAAGCAGATTCCCGAGGCCCCGCACGAAGTGCTGCTGGTGCTCGACGCCACGACCGGCCAGAACGGCATCAGCCAGGCACGGCACTTCACCGAGGCGGTCCGCTGCACGGGCCTCGTGCTGGCCAAACTCGACGGCACGGCCAAGGGCGGCGTGGTCGTGGCCATTCGCAAGCGCGTCGGTCTGCCGGTGAAATACGTCGGCGTGGGCGAAAAGGCCGAGGATCTGGCCCTGTTCGAGGCAGCCCCGTTCGTCGACGCGCTCTTCGAAGACGTGGCATAGTGCCCCGACCGACCTGTTGTGGCAAGTGGTTGGGGTGGCAGTTGCACTGCCACCCCGGGGCGGCAGTACAACTGCCGCCCCAACGCGAACCGTCAATTCAGATCGGTTGAGGCACTCGGAGGATTCTTCCAGGCCGCCCGTGTCACCGGAGTATTCCGGCAACCTTGCGCAGCCGTTCAAGTTTGCCACGCGAAGACTCTTCGCAGACGGCAAAGTCCTCTGCGGTGCGCGTCACAGTTTTCCAACGCGCGTCCCCCGCCCCGGAATCCCCTGAATTGCCGTTGCGGCCCGATCCGATAGCAGAATCGTTCAGACCCCTACGGGGCTGCGCGGAGCGTCTATCGACTCGCCGCCACCGCCCGCAAGGTCTGCCGTGCCAACCACCGTGCCAGCCAGTGCGTTCGTGTACGGAGTTGCAGACACACCATTCCCTTCAGGACGCGGAGAGTTGCTATGAAGACCATGAAGTTGGCGATTGCCGGTGCGTTGCTGGGCCTGCTGATGTCTTGTGGTGTTTGGGCGGCGGACGCCGCCTCGTCGGACTTGCGCCAGCCCTCTTCCTTGCAACGCACGGCGTTCCACTACGACACTTCCACCTACTTCGCCGGTGAAAATGGCGCCGGCACGTCGCCCAGCGACAAGACGGCCGAGGGCGAACAACCGCCTTCCGCCGAGAAAGGCGGGGCGTGCGGCTCCGAGACGTGTGACTCATGTTCGTCGTGCGACCGTCCCTGCCGCTGGTGCCGCTGCGGCAAGTTGCCTGAGCCGTGGACCCTGCCGCAACCTTGCGGCCTGGCCTGCCGCGACATCAAGATCGGCGGTTGGCTGTCGGGCGGCGTCTACGGCAACGTCCGCGGCGACGCCAGCAACGGCCCGCTGAGCCTGAATAGCGTCGGCGACGGCGTCACGGCCAACCAGTTGTGGATCTACGCCGAGAAGAAAGTGGACACCAAGGGCTGCGGCACCGACTGGGGTTTCCGCGCCGACTACATGTTCGGCACGGACGGACCCGACACGCAGTGCTTCGGCGACCGCAGTTGGGACTGGAACTGGACCAGCTCGCGCGACTACGGCTCGGCCATTCCGCAGTTGTACGCGGAGTTCGGCTTCAACGACTGGACGCTGAAGGCCGGGCACTTCTACACGCCGATGGGCTACGAGGTGGTGCCCGCGACCGGCAACTTCTTCTACTCGCACAGCTACGCCATGGGCTACGGCGAGCCCTTCACGCACACCGGTTTCCTGTTGACGCGGAAGGTCAACGACAAGGTGTCGCTGTTCGGCGGTTGGGTCGACGGCTGGGACGCCGGCTTCGGCAACTACAACGGCGCCTCGAACTTCCTCGGCGGTACGAACATCACGATCTCCGAAAAGTCCAGCCTGGCATGGGTGATTTGCATGGGCCGTTGGGGCGACGGCCGCGCGCCCTACGTCAACGGCGCCGCGTTGGGCAACGACGGCGAGATCTTCCATAGCTGCCTCGTCTTCACCCGCAAGTTCGGCGAGAAGTGGACCTACGTGCTGCAAAACGACGTGGCCAGCAACTGGGGCCGCCCCGGCCGCGACGACGCGCAGTGGTACGGCATCGCCCAATACTTGCTCTACAAAGTCAGCGACTGCGTGTCGTGGGGCGGACGCCTGGAGTGGTTCCGCGACGACGACGGCACGCGGGTGATCGACGGCAATGCCGGCAACTACTGGGAAGCCACGCTGGGCTTGAACATCAAGCCGCACGCGAACTTCACCTTCCGCCCCGAGATCCGCTACGACTGGTACGGCGGCGGCGTCGGCCCGGTGGGCCGGCCGTTCAATGGCGGCCTGGACATCGACCAGGTCTCCGGCGGATTCGACGTGATCTTCACCTACTAAACAAACGGAGTCGTGCTCATGCGAACTGCTTTGACGGCGATGATGAGCGTTGTCGTGGCCTGTGGATTGGGCGTTGCGACCGCGCAATCTAGAGAGCCTTCCTCGCTCCTGTTGCGCCAACCCGCGGCCGTCGAGCGGATGTCCTTCGACCAGGACTTGGCGTTGACGGCTGTCGCCGACCAGCCGGCCGGCGAGTCGCCCAGCGACAAGCCCGGCGAAAAGGCCGAGGCGCCGGCAACGGCCGCCGCGCCCTGCCAATGCCAGTCCTGCTGCGACGCCTGCGCCGGCCCGAAGCCCTGGTCCATCCCGCAGCCCTGCATCTTGCAGAACATGGGCATCAAACTCGGCGGCTGGCTGCAACAGGGCGTGACCTTCAACGGCCTGGGCCGCGGTCAGGGCTTCAACGGCACCGTGGGCACCAACGACTTCAACGGCGAATATCAGATGAACCAGTTGTGGATGTTCCTCGACCGGCCCGTCAAGACCGACGGTTGCGGCTGGGACATCGGCGGCCACGTCGACGCCATCTACGGCACCGACTGGCGCTTCGGCATCAACCACGGCCTGGAAGATCGCATCAACGGTTTCGACCGGCAATCCTACGGGCTAGTGATTCCGCAGGCGTACCTGGAGATCGGTTACGACGACCTGTCGGTCAAGCTCGGCCACTTCGCCGGCATCCTAGGCTACGAAGTCGTGCCCGCGGTGATGAACCCGCTCTACTCGCACTCCTACGCCATGGCCTTCAGCGAGCCGCTGCTCGTGACCGGTGTGCTGGCCGAGTACAAGGCGACCGACAGTCTCTCGGTGCTGGGCGGCTTCCACCGCGGCTGGATGATGTTCGAGGACAACAACAACAGCCTCGACTTCATGGGCGGCCTGCGCTGGACCAGCTATAACAAGAAGGCCTCGCTGAGCTACGCCATTTCCACCGGCCCGCAGGACGTGGCCGGCGTGCAAAACCGCTTCGTGCATACGGCACTCCTCAAGTGGCAGGTCCGCGAGTCGCTGCAATACATCATGCAGCAAGACTACGGCATGGAGAACAACGCCACCGACGGGCGGACCAACGTCGGCGACGCCGCGTGGTACGGCTTGAACCAGTACCTGCTCTACACGCTCAATCCGTGCTGGAAGGCCGTGGCCCGCTTCGAGTGGTTCCGCGACGACGACGGCGTGCGGGTCTTCGGACCGCCGCCCGCCGCGGGCATCCGCGCCTGGCCCGGGGCCCCCGGCTTCGCCGGCAACTTCTACGAGTTGACCCTCGGCCTGAACTGGACGCCCGGCACGAACCTTATCGTGCGGCCTGAACTCCGTTGGGACTGGTACGAAGGCCAGAGCAGCATTGCCGGCCAACGCCCCTTCGGCTCCTTCGACAGTGACAACCAGTTCCTGTTCGGCGTGGACGCGATCGTCACGTATTGATCGCCGGGTCTGCTTGACGCCCGCTTAGGTGGATTGGTAGGATTGCGCGTCGGTCAAGGAGTCTGGGGGGGCAATTGCCAACCGGCTCCAAATGTGATACCCTACGAATGGGCATATCACTCGCCGCAATCGGCCCGGACAGCGGGGAGGCAGCAGTGGACCTGCAAGAGACGGTCGGTCGCTTCCACGCCCATCTGCGGAGAGTCTTGACCATCCGCCTGGGGCTCAGGTTCCTCTTGGTCTGGCTCATGCTCTGGGCGGCGGCCGGAGTGCTGGCGCGAGTTGCTTTCCGCGCCGAGCAATCGCTCTTACTGTGGGGATTGGTCGGACTGCCGCTGGCCGGAGCGGCCGCGGTGTTCGTGGCCGGAAGGAAGACGCCTTCGGCAAGCGTTCTACGCGCGGTCCTGGATCGTCACGGCCGCCTCGGAGGTCTGTTGCTGGCCGCCGGCGAAGGCGACGTCGGCCAGTGGGGCCGGCAGATTCCCCTTGTCACTCCGCCGACAGTGCGCTGGCGATTGGGGCGACAAGCGATCCTCTTGCTGGCTGCGTTGGCCTTCCTGGCGGTTGGATTCCTGATTCCCGACCGCTACTTGCCCTTGCGCCCCGAGGCACTGGAGATCGGCCGGGAGGTGCAGCAACTCTCCGAGAAGCTCGCGGTCCTCAAGCAGGAGGAAGTCCTGCCGCCGGAAAAGGCGGAGGCGCTGCAGCAGGATCTCGAACGCATTCGCCAGGGGGCCTTGGGCAGCGATCCGGCCAAGACGATGGAGGCCATCGACCACTTGGAACGGTCGATTGCCCAATCGGCTGCCGAGGCGGCCGAAGCGGCCATCCAGCAAACCGAGAAGGCCGCGCGCGCCGAGGAGCTTGCCGACGCGCTCCAAAGACTCCAGGAGAAGATGGACGCCAAGCAGCTTGGCGAGGCGATGAAGGAACTGGGGCGGCTTGCCGAAGAAGCCGCCGCCGAGAACCGGGCGCTGGCCGACGCGATCTCCGAGGAACTCAAGGAGGCATGCAATCGCGGCGACCTGACGGCCGAGCAACTCCGAGAGCTTTCCGAGGCCCTGGCGGAATGCAAGGGGCTGCAGTACCAGAAGCTCGACAAGTTGGTCAAGGCCCGGCTGGTCGACCCGGCCGAGTTGGAGCGTCTCGAGCGGGCCGGCGAGTGCGACGGCGAGACGCTGGCCCTGGCCCTGGGCGACTGCGAGGACGGTCAGGCGTTGCTCGCCGCGATCCAATCGCCCGACGGCGACGGCCTGCCCGGCCGCGGCGGGGTAAGCCGCGGGCGCGGCGATGCGGCCATGACCTGGTCGCAGGGCGCCAACAAGGAGGACGTCCACTTCCAAGAGAAGGTCTTGCCGCCGGGGGCCGTCGCGTCGCTGAAGGCCAGCCGCATGACGGGCGTCAGCGCGGGCGACCCGACGGCCGAAAAACCCGGCGGCGGTTCGACCGGCGGCGCGCTGGGGACCGCCACGGCCGGCAGCGGTGCCGCCCAAGGCCAGTTGATCCTGCCCGAGCACGAGAAGGCCGTGCGCCGCTACTTCGAAAGGGGAAAGAAATAATGCTCATGCAGCCCGACGAACTCCGCGCGGCCACCGCGCTGACGGACCGCGCCCTGACGCAGTTGGACCGCGTCTTGCTCGGCCGGAACCACTTGCACCGCATGGTGCTGGCGGGCATCCTCAGCCGCGGTCATATCCTCCTGGAGGGCTTGCCGGGCGTGGGGAAGACGGCCCTCATCAAGGCGCTCGGCCAGATCATGCGCCTGGAGTTCCGCCGCGTGCAGTTCACGCCCGATCTGATGCCCAGCGATATTCTGGGCACACACATCCTCCGCGAGACGGCCGGCGGCGCGCGCGAGATGACCTTCCAGAGCGGCCCGGTCTTCACCAACATCCTCCTGGCCGACGAAATCAACCGCGCCAGTCCCAAGACGCAGTCGGCCCTGTTGGAGGCCATGCAGGAGCACGCGGTCACGCTGTTGGGCAACACGCGGCCCCTGCCGCAACCGTTCTTCGTCCTGGCCAGCCAGAACCCGATCGAGTTGGAAGGCACCTATCCGCTGCCGGAGGCCCAGTTGGACCGCTTCCTGTTCAAGCTCTCGGTCGGCGACGTGCCGGTCGACGTGCTGGAAGACATCATCTCGACGCGGCGCCGCGGCGAGCCGCCGCAACCCGACGTGCCGCTGTCGCCCGACGACGTTGCCCACCTCTTCGCCGCAATGGAGCGGATGTACCTGCCGCGCGCGGTGTCGCGTTATATTGCGCGGTTGGTAGCCGCCAGTCATCCTGGAAACGCCGAGGCGACGACCCAGGTCTCGACCTACGTGACCTACGGCGCCAGCCCGCGCGCGGCGATCGCCATGGCCGAGGCGGCGCGCGCGTATGCGCTGCTGTCGGGCCGGCCGAGCGTGGGCTTCGAGGACGTGCGCGCCGTGGCTGCGGCCGTGATGAACCACCGGCTGATCCTGAACTACAAGGCCCGCTTCGACCAGGTCGGCGCGCTGGCGGTCGTGCAAAGCCTGCTCGACGCACTGGACGAGGCCGGCCTGGAACTGCCGCCCGACGTGCAAATCGAGAAGACGAAAGGAACGCCGGCGTGAACGGTCCCCGCGCGTGGAACGGGTGCCATGCCCACGCTTGCCGTGGGCATGTTGAAACCGCCGGAAGGTCGGAGCACGCCCGCGGCAAGCGTGGACATGGCACCGATGTGAATTGGCCGCGATTGTGGCTGCTGGTCTTGCTGCTCATGCAAGGCGTTGCGGCTCGGGCGGTGGAGCGGGTGGGCGACGTCGAAGTGACGATGCAACCGCTGGCCACCGCCGACGGGTACCGCGGTGTCGTCCACGGCTACGTCGAATGCCGCGTCCGCTTGCGGAACCTTTCCGCCAAGGACCAGACGGTGCGGTTGTCGCATCCCTTCAATAGTGAACTAGGGAGCGGCATCAGCGTCTCGCGGACCGTTGTTCTGACGGCAAAGCAAGAGGCCACGGTCTCGCTCTTTCTCGTGGCTCCCGACAACTACGCCGATCGCATCCGCGTGAGCGTGGATGGCGTGCGAGAGAGCGGCGGCTTGCCGGCGCCGAGCGTTTTCGACCATTCCTACGACGGTATCACCGTGCCGGCCGTCCTGATCGGCCGCAGCGTCCCCCAGGAGTTCCGCGATCGGGCCCGGGGCCCCGCCGGACCCGAGGAAATCCTGTTCGAGACCCACGAAGAACTCGGCGTCGGCTTGCCCTACGCGAAAGAAGGCGGCAGCGAAACCGAACCGGCGGGCGTCGAAGCACCGCTCGGGCGCGCGGGCGCGCCCCCGCGGGCTACCGTGAGCGGAAGCAGCTCACGGTACGGCTCTCCAACTTCCGAACGCAGCCTGGCGCTGTTGCGGAGCGAACTGCCCGTGAGCCAGTGGAGCCCCAACTGGCTGGGCTATTCGTGCTTCGATGCGATCCTCGTGACCGAGGAAGAGGCGGCCGCCATGCCTTCCCAGGTCCAGTTGGCCGTGCGCCGCTACCTGGAGTGCGGCGGCACGCTGGTGGTCCACGGGTACAAGGTGCCGGCCGCGTTCACCGAAGGCGCAGCCGCCGTGCAGGGCGGATTTCACGTCGGCCTGGGCTATGCCACGGCCAGCCTCGGGCCGGGCGAATCCGGTTGGGACGCGACCTATGAGAAGTTGAGCCGAACACCGCTGAACAGCTACCGCCCCGTTTCCTGCCCGTCCGATCCCTCGGGCGCGCTGGTCAAGGGGGCGGCCGTTCCGGTCCGCGGGCTGTTTGCGCTGGTGCTGTTGTTCGCGCTGGGGATCGGTCCGGTGAATCTCTGGCTGCTGAGCAAGTACAAGCGGCGGATCTGGCTGTGGTGGAACGTGCCGGTGATTTCCCTGGTCACGTGCCTGACCGTGTTCTTCTATGCCATGTTCTCGGAAGGCTGGCGGGGCCGCGGCAAGGTCGCCAGCGTCACTGTGCTCGACCAGCGCAACCATCGCGCCACCACCTTCGGCTACCTTTCCTATTACTGCCCGCTGACGCCGTCCGGCGGGCTGCGTTTCGGCGCCGACACCGAGGTCATCCGGCTGGAGCAGTTCAACAATCATGCCTACGAGTACGGAGGTTACCGGTCGCGTCGGCGGTACGAAGAGGGAACATTCGGCGCGCGGTTCGTCGATTGGACCAACGAGCAGCATTTCACCGCGGGCTGGGTGACGGCCCGCACGCCGGCCTATTTCCAGTTCCGCAAGAACGAGGACCGCCGCGAGCGGTTGACGATCGAAAAGCGGCCCGACGGCTCGCTGAGAGTGGTCAACGCCTTGGGGGCCGACATCCGCCGGCTCCGCGTGGCCGACGCGGCCGGGCGCGCGTTCGAGGGCCGCGACATTGCCGCCGGCGCGGAGGCGATCCTCGCGCCCAACACCGGGCAGGCTAGCGCCTCGGCGGAAGGAATCGCGGTGCTGCGCAACACGTTCGCCGCGGGCGAATGGCTGGGCGCGATGCAGACTTGGGCGCGGACCGGGGGCCCGCCCGGCGGGTTGCCGCCCGGCACGTACGCGGCCGTTCTCGACCGCTCGCCGTTCGTCGAAACGCCGCTGAACGTCAGCACCAGCGAGTCGGCGGCCGTCGTCTTCGGCATCTACGGGGAGGCCGACGATGGACGTTAGAATCGTCAACCTCAAGCGGCACTTCGGCAAGACCAAGGCCGTCGACGATATCTCCTTCGAGTTCTCCTCCGGGCACATCTTCGGGTTCGTGGGGCCGAACGGGGCGGGCAAGACGACCACCATGCGGATCCTGGCCACGCTGGACGATCCCAGCGAAGGGAATGCGTACCTCGACGGCGTGTCACTGGTCGAGGAGCCGGAGAAGGCCCGCCATTGCGTGGGCTTCATGCCCGACAGCCTCCCCACGCACCGCGACATCTCCGTCCACGAGTACCTCGACTTCTTTGCGCGGGCCTATGGGCTGCGGGGCCGGCGGCGGCGCGACGTCGTTGTCTCGGTCGAGGAGTTCACCAACCTCTGCGGCATCCGCGAGAAACTGCTTTTCGCGCTCTCCAAGGGGATGAAGCAGCGCGTGAGCCTGGCCCGCGCGTTGGTCCACGATCCGCCCGTGCTCGTGCTCGACGAGCCGGCGGCCGGCCTGGACCCCCGCGCCCGCGTCGAATTGCGCGAGTTGCTGAAGGTTTTGGCCGGGCGCGGCAAGGCGATCCTGATCAGTTCGCACATCCTCACCGAGCTGACCGAAATCTGCGACGGCGCGGTGATTATCGAGCAGGGGAAGATCCTGCGGGCCGGCTCGATGGAGAAGATCATCTCCGGCGAGTCGCCGCACCGCACGATCGTCGTCCGCGCGCTGGGCGAGCCCGCGGCCCTGCACAAGGAATTGCTGGTGGCGCCCGCCGTGCGCGAGGCCCGCCTGGCGGGCCTGGACGTGGAGATTCAAATCGAGGGGGGCGACGAGGCGGCCGCCGCGATCCTCGGCCAACTCGTGCAACGGGGCTTCCGCATCGCCGAGTTCCGCCAGCGGCAAATGGATCTGGAGGACGTCTTCATGACCGTAACCAAGGGACAAGTCCAGTGAACTTGGCAAGCGCAGGGAAGAAGCTGTCGTCCTCGGCCGCGGCCGCGCTCGAGCGCGTCAACCCGATCGTCGTCAAGGAGTTTCGCCAGGCCGTGCAGAACCGGCTGGTCGTCTCGGTGTTGATTCTCTTCCTGATGATCGACTTGCTGGTGATGGGCCTGTACCTGCTCAGCGTGGACGACGTGCCCTCGCAGGCCGCGGGCGGGCGGAGCGTGTTCATGCCGCTGCTGTGCATCCTGCTGATCACGTGCATGGGTTTTGTGCCCCTGTACGCCGCCGTCCGCCTCTCGTTGGAGCGGAACGATACGAATATCGATCTGTTCTTCGTCACCACGATCACGCCCGCGGCCATCGTCCGCGGCAAATTCTTGACCGCCACGGCCCTGACGATGCTGATCTTCAGCGCCTCGACGCCCTTCCTCACCTTGACGTACCTGCTGCGGGGCATCGATCTGCCTATGATCTTCTTTACGCTTTGGGTTGGATTCTGCCTGTGTGTGGTGGCCAACGCCCTGGGGGTCTTCGTCGGCTGCGTGCCGGGAAGTTGGTTCATCCGCGGGTTGGTGGCGTTGGGCGCGATTATCTGCCTAATATACATGGTTGGTGTGATGATCGAGGAGTTGGGAACCTATATTACGTACGGCATTCGGATGTCCATGAGTTCCTGGGAGTTTTGGCGAATTCACGGCTCGTTCCTGCTTATGGGACTGTTGGCGGTCGGCCTGCTCCACGTCTTCTCGATCGCCCTGCTCAGCCCCAAACCCTCGAACCGGATGTTCGTGCCGCGGCTGTATCTCACGGCGGCCTGGGCGATCAGCGGCCTCGTTCTAGGACTGTGGAGCCTCTGGGAAAAATCGGATGAGCCGTTGGCAGCCTGGGTCATCGGCAGCGGCATCGCCTTCACGGTGATGTTGGTGGCGGCCTCGGGCGAGCGCGACGCATGGGGGACGCGGGTCCGCCGCACCATTCCCCGCAATCCCTTGGGGCGGGTCGTCGCTTTCATCTTTTACACGGGCTCGGCCGGCGGGATTACCTGGTGTACGATCATGCTCTGCGCTACGGCCATCACGGCGCTGATCGGCAGCGGAATCGTCGAACCACGCCGATTCGCCGCGTCGAGCGATCTGTTCGGCGTCGTGGGGACGATGGCCTGCATCTTCGGATACTTCTTGTGCTACTGTCTGACCGCGGCCGCCGTCCGCGCGCTATGCCTGAAACAACTACCGAACGGGTTTCTCCCGCTGGCCGCCCTCATGATCGGCGCGGCCACGTGCATCGTGCCGTTCGTTCTCGTCTTGGTGCTTTCCTCGGGCCGGCGCGAGGTTGGACCGGAGTTGATGATCTTCAATCCGTTCGTGCTCGGCATGTCCGATTCCTTCGGCAAGTCCGCCGCGCCGGTCGTCCTTATGCTCTGGCTCGGCGTGTCGCTCTTGGCCAGTGCGGTGTGGTTTCTCGAGCAGTGGCAGCGATTCGTGCCTTGCAGACCGGCCCGCTGCCCGGACGTGCTGGGCGCAATGCCTTCCACCGGCGATGAGGAGGATCGCCCCGTCGAGGTCGCCGCGCCATGAAGGAAGGACTCTCCGAGTACCTGCGCGAAGGCCAGGCAGCGGCGGCCCGCTACAGCTTGGCCGCCCCGCGTCGTGCGCCCCAGGGGACCGCCGGCGCGCAGTTGGGCCGCTTGGCGGGCGAGAGCATGGAGTTCATGGACCACCGCGAGTATCAGCCCGGCGACGACCTCCGCCGCCTCGACTGGTCGGCCTATGCGCGGAGCGACAAGTTGATCGTCAAGCTCTATCGCCAGGAAGTCTGCCCGCACTTGGACCTGCTGCTGGACGGATCGCGGTCGATGGCCTTGGAAGGGAGCCAGAAGCTGCGCGCGAGCGTGGTCCTGGCGGCGGCCCTGGCCGCCGCGGCTGAGAACGCCGGCTACACGCACCGCGCGTACCTGGCCGGCAACGGCTGCCGGCCGGTGGCCAATTCGGCCGAGCCGCCGGCCGTCTGGGACGGCCTGCAGTACGATGGTTTGCAGAACCCGGCCGAATCGCTGCGCGGGTTGGCGCCCTCGTGGCGGCCGCACGGCATACGCGTCTTGGTGAGTGACTTGTTGTGGCTCGGCGACCCGCTCGAGATGTTGACGCCGCTGTCGGACCGCGCCGCAGCCGTCTATGTGCTCCAGGTGTTGGCGGCCGACGACGTGGACCCGCCACACCGCGGCAATCTCCGCCTGGTGGATAGCGAGGCCGACGTGTTCGAGGAAGTCTATCTCGACGCGACGGCCCACGCCCGCTATCGGGCCAACCTGCAACGTCACGGCGAGCATTGGCGCCGCGCGGCCCGGCAGGTCGGGGCGACGTTCCTTCCCCTGGTGGCCGACGAGTTGGCGCGGAATTGGGACTTTTCACCGTTAGTGGAGGCGGGAATCCTCGATGCGTAGTGCGCTGTCAATCATCGGATGATTGGTTGGGGTGGCAGTTGTACTGCCACCCCGTATCGCCGTCCATCGGGGTGGCAGTGCAACTGCCACCCCAACAGAACTCATCACAGCAAGCGTGATAAAGGCGTAGATGGTTTTCACGTCGCCGTGGATGCTCCTGGGACTCTTGGCGCTGCCGGCGCTGGCCGCGGTGTATTGGCTGCGGAGCCGCTCGCGGTCCGTGGTCGTGTCGAGCCTGGCCTTCTGGAGCGACCAGCGGCGGCCGCGGCAGGGCGGACGTATTCTGGAACGCATGCAGACGCCGTTGACGTTCTTCTTGGAAGCACTGATACTCGCCCTGCTGGCCACCGCGGCAGCGGGCCCGGCCCGGATCGACCGGGAGGTTGCCCGGCCGCTGGTGGTCGTACTGGACGATTCGTATTCGATGCGTGCAAAGCTGGAGGGCGACGCCCGCGCTTCCGTGCGCGACGCGGCGCAGGCGGCAGTGGCCGAGGAACTCCGCCGCGGCAACTATGCGGCCCGCTTCCTGCTGGCCGGTGCTGCGCCGCGGTTTGTCGGCCAGTCGCTGTACGGCGTCGGTGATGCGGACGAAGCCTTTGCCCAATGGAGTTGCGAAAGCCCCTGGGCCGATCTGTCCCGGGCCATCGCGCTGGCCGCGGAGGTGGGCGGACCGCAATCGCGGATCCTGGTGGTCAGCGATCGTGCGCCTGTGGGGCCGCCGGCCGGCGGCCAGGTCGAGTGGTGGGCCTTTGGACGCAAGTTGCCGAACGTGGCCTTTACCGCGGCCACGCGATCGGCTACCGCTCAAGGCGAACGCGTGCTCTTGGAAGTTGCGAACCTGAGCGATTCGCCCGTCAGCACTACCTTGACCGTCGAGGGGGGCGAGTCGGCGTCGCCAACGGCCAGCACCGTCGCGCTAAAGGCCGGGGCCGCGCGGCAGTTCTTCTTCAACCTGCCGACCGACGCGACAACCCTTTCGGCGCGGCTCCAGGATGACGCCCTGGAGATCGACAACGCGGTGGTCTTGCTGCCGGCATCGACCCGGCCGCTGCGCGTCGCGTTGCCGTTGCGCGACGCCCGTCTTCGCGCGCCGATCGTACGCGCCTTGAATGCCGCGGGGCAGGCCGTCGTGGTCGACCAACGGCCTGACCTGGTGATCGACGACGACCCGGGCGCGATGGAGGGTGAGGCCTGGCGCCTGGAGATCCTCGCCGGCAAAGCGGCCGCGGCCTACACCGGCCCCTTCGTCATCGACCGCGGCCACGAACTCGCACAAGGCCTTTCGCTGGACAGCGCCATCTGGTCCGCGTCGCCCGAAGCGAAGATTAGCGGGTTGCCGGTCATCACTGCGGGCAACGTGACGCTGTTGGCCGACCGCGAAGACGCCTCCGGTCGGCATTTGCTGCAGATGAACTTCGCGGCGGATGCGTCGAATATCCAGGACATGCCCGACTGGCCGATCCTGCTGGCCAATTTGCTCCAGTGGCGGCGGACGGCGCTGCCCGGTGTGGCGGAGGCCAACGTCCGCCTGGGACAGACGGTGCCGGTACGACTGGACCGGGCGGTCAAAGAAGTCGCGGTGGCAATCCCGCATCTCCCGGCGATCAACATCGAGCCGCGCGGGCGGCGCGTCGATGTGCCCGCGGATCACGTCGGATTGCACGCGGTCGAGTTGCCCGACGCTGCGTACCAGTTCTCCGTCAATGCCGTGTCGCGCGACGAATCCGACCTGGCCGCGTGTTGCGCCGGCCGTTGGGGCGAGTGGAACGAGTCGCAGGTCCACTGCGACCGTACGGTGAGCATCGGCTGGATCCTGCTGCTGGCCGCGATCGTCGTCCTGGCGGCTCATCAGGCCGTCATTGCTGCGCGACGGAAAGGTGTGGGCACATGACCTTAGCCGAGCCATTTTGGCTGATCCTGGTGATCCCCCTGGCGCTCGCGATGTGGCTTTGGAAGCCGCCTTCGCGGACCATGGGCGGCCTGCGGTTGGCGGCCTTGGCGGCGGTGCTGCTGGCCATCTGCGGCCTCGGCATTCGTCTGCCGGTTCAATCCGGCACCGTGGTGGTGGTCGCGGATCAAAGCCTGTCGATGCCGCCGGGAAGCGCGGCGATCCAGCGCGAGACCGCCAATTTGATCCACTCCGCGATGGGGCCGGCCGACCGGATCGGCGTGGTGTCCTTCGCCGAAACGGCGGCCGTGGAACAATCGCCCCAGGCCGGGAAGTTCGGCGACTTCTCCGCCGAGGTCGGCCGCGAGGCATCCAACCTGGCCGACGCCCTGGACCTGGCCCTATCGCTGATCGACAAGGAACGGCCGGGCCGGATTCTCGTGGTCTCCGACGGACAGTGGACCGGCCGCGACCCTTCGGCGGCGGTCGCCCGCGCCGCCGCCGCCGGCGTGGCCATCGACTACCGGGCACTGGAGCGATCCACGGCCGGCGACCTGGCCATCGAACGGATCCAGGGGCCCGAATCGGTCCTGCCCGGCGAGTCGTTTATGATCACTGCCTGGGTGCAGTCGCCGGTGGCCGAATCGGTCTCCTACGAGTTGCTCAAGGGCGGGCAAGTCATCGCGCGCGGCTCGCAATCGCTCGTGGCGGGCACGAACCGGCTGTTGTTCCGCGATACGGCCGGCCGCCAAGGCTGCGGCGAGTATTCGCTTCGCGTCCGGCGAGAAGGGACCGACCCCGTGCCCGGCAATAACACGGCCCGGCTGCTGGTGGGTGTGCGCGGCGCACGGCCGATCCTGTGCGTCGCGTCGCGCAGGGCCTCGGGACTGCCGGCGCTGCTGAGCAAAGGCGGGCTGGATGTGGAATCGCGATCCGCCGAGGAGTGCGTCTGGACCTTGGAGGCTCTGGGCGGCTACTCCGCCGTGGTCCTGGAAAACGTGCCCGCCAAGTCGCTCGGCCAGACCGGCATGCAGAACCTCGCGGCCTGGGTAACACAAGGCGGCGGCGGGTTGATGATCGCCGGCGGCCGCGACAGTTACGGGCTGGGCGGCTACTGTAAGAGTCCACTGGATCCGGTCATGCCGCTCTCGATGGAGTTGCGGCGCGAGCACCGCAAGCTCTCGCTGGCAATCGTCGTGGCCCTGGACCGCAGCGGCAGCATGGCCGTGCCCGTGCCCGGCGGAAAGGTCAAGATGGACCTGGCCGATCTGGCCACGGCCGAGGTGCTGGAGATGCTGGGCCCGACCGATCAGTTCGGCTGCATCGCGGTCGACAGCATTCCCCACGAGATCGTGCCGCTGGTGGAGGTGACCGACAAAGGCCCGATGCGAAGCAAGATCCTGCGGATCGACTCGCAGGGCGGCGGCATCTTTATTTACGAGGCCCTGGTCGCGGCCGCGAAGATGATCTCCTCGGCTACCGCCGGGACCAAACACATCATTCTCTTCGCCGACGCCTCCGACTCGGAAGAGCCGGGCGACTATAAGTCGTTGGTGGCCAAGTGCGCGGCGGCCGGAATCACGATCAGCGTCGTCGGGCTGGGCACCGAGAAGGACTGCGACGCGGAGTTGCTGAAGGACATTGCCCGGCGCGGCGGCGGGCAGTGCCTCTTCGCCCAGGATCCGCACGAATTGCCCCGGCTTTTCGCCCAGGACACGTTGGTCATCGCGCGCAGTGCCTTCCTGGAAGAGCCTGTCGGCGTCCGCCCGACGGCGGGATTGCTTTCGCTGACGCGGCAGCCGCTGGGCGATTTCCCGCAAATCGGCGGCTACAACCTCTGCTACGCGCGGCCGGGCGTGAACCTGGCGGTCGTTTCCGAGGACGAGTACGCGGCGCCCGTCGTGGCGGCATGGCAGGCCGGCCTGGGCCGGACCCTCTGTTACACCGGCGAAGCCGACGGCAAGTACACCGGCGCCATGGCCGGCTGGAAGAGCGCGGGCGATTTCTTCACCTCGCTGGCCCACTGGAGCGCCGGCAAGAGCCAAGGATTGGGCAGCGGCATCGTGGCCACCCAGGAGTTGCGCAACGGCGTGTGCCGCGTCGAGCTGCACCTGGACCCCGACCGGCCGTCGAGCCTGTTCAGCCGGCTGCCGGAGTTGACGACGCTCTCGGCCCGCCCCGGCGAAGCGGCCGCCTCGCGCAAGACGCGCATGCAGTGGTCGTCGGCGGACCGGCTATTGGCCGAGATTCCGCTCGGCAGCAGCGAGACGGTGCTGAACACCATCGAAGCGGCCGGGAGCGGTCAAGTTACGCTGGCGCCGATGTGCCTGTCGTACTCGCCCGAATACTCGCCCCAAAGACCGGGCCGCGCCGCCGCGCTGGAGCGGATTGCCCGCGCGACGGGCGGCTGTGAGCGGCTCAACCTGGCAGACATTTGGAACGACATTCCCAAGAAACCGCAGTGGATTAGCCTGGCCCCGTACCTGCTGATCGCGGCCGTCGTGATCTTCCTATTCGAGGTCATCGAGCGGCGCACGAGTCTACTGTCCATCCGCTGGAAGCCGTTGCGTCTGCCGCGCGCCGCCGGCCGGGCGCTGAAGAGAGTTCTCCCGGCCAGGAAAGGCCGGGGCAAACCGGCGGTCGACGCCCCGCCGACGCGTTCGCCTGAGTCTGCGCACACCACGCCCGCCGAATCGCCGGCCGTCGCGGAGAAGGTCGAGGGGCAGGAGATGTACGACGCCTTGGCCCAGGCCCGGCAACGCGCCGGCAAACGCACCGGGCGGACATAGATATTCGTGACGGCCGGCGCACGCGGAAGCGCGGCCGGGAAGCCCGACCCCACGAAAGACTCGGCATCCGTGACTCGCTCCGGCTCATCTCACGCGCCACTCCAGGATTCCGCCCGAGAGGTCCGGCTTGAGTTGCACTTCCAGCCGCAGGGCGGAGGTCTCCACGGCGTCGAAAGCCGTCGTGTTCCAGGCGTCTTTGGCGACTGCGGCCGCCTTGGCCGCGGGCACTTCCTTCCAGGCCTCGCCGGCGCGGTAGAGTACGCGCCACGATTGTGGCAGGCCACAATGGCCGCCGGGCGTGTCGTCGAACCAATACACGCTGACCTCCGACACCTTCCTCGGCTTGGCGAAGTCGCACTGCACCCATTCCTGCGTCCCCTTGTGCGGCCACCAGGTGAAGCGGGGGATGTCGCGGTCGCTCGAGTTGGCCGGCTCCTGGCCGTCGCACAGGGCGGTCACTGTGTCGTTCTCAAAGCAGTGCGACGCGCTGGCCTTGTAGGCCGAGGGCTTCGGCTTCACGGGCGCGACCCACTCGCGGGCATCCGGCCCGTCGCCGATGACGGGGAACATCCCCAGCCGCAATCGCGCCGCGCCGAGCGGCACCAGCGTGATCTCTTCCACGGGTTCGGCGGACTTGATCGGGCTCTGCTGGAGTTTCTCGATCATCTGGTTACGGTCCGTCGTCCAGTTGGGGATCTTGCGGGCCTTGACCTTCAGTTGTACCGTCGCGGCGTCCGGCGTGAACGGCTGCTCCGGCAAGGGCCCGTCCTTACAAACGACCTGGAACGACTTGGCTGGCTCTTGCGGATCCAGCACCAATCCGTAATTCCATGCCGACTCCGGGAAGACTTCCCATTCCGGCCACTTCGCGTTGCGGTTGCCGTACTTCTCCCAGCGTTCCTTGATGGCCAGTGAATAGCTGAGCGGACCGTAGTTCACCGAAGCCGCGTCGTGGTTCTTGGGCCAGCGGCGGACGGCAACGTGCATCGGCAGGCGAAGCGTCACCGTGTCGCCGTCCTTCCACTGGCGGTCGAGAACGAGGTAGGAGAGCGGCTTCGACTTGACCGGCAATGCCTGGCCGTTGACTTCCACGCTCGCGCCGTCGCACCATTGCGGCACGCGCAAGTACAGGGGGAAACGCGCCACGTCGGCGAGCGACAAGGTGAATTCGACCGTGTCGCGGAACGGATAGGCCGTCTCCTCGCGGATGGTCACTTTCGCGCCGTCGGCCACTTTCGCGGTGACTTCGCTGGGCGCATAGAGCGATGCACAGAGCCCGTTATCGGCTGTGGCCAGCCACATTTCCTCGGCATAGTAGGGCCAGCCGTGCGACACGTTGTGCTGGCAGCAGCGATAGACCTCGAATGGGCTGTAGGAGAACAGCGTGCCGCCGTTCTGCGTGCCGGGGGCCTTGTTGTGGCGGTCCAGTTGCACCTGGTTCACCGAGGTAATGTAGTGCAGCCCCTTGTGGTCCGGCGACATCGAGGCCGGGAAGTTGTTCAGCGCGATCTCCTCGCAGCGGTCGGCCCACAACGGCGAGCCCGTGACGCGGGTCAGCATCTCGAAACTGTGCATGAACTCGACGATCCCGCAGGTTTCGATCCCGCCGCGGGGGTCGAGGTAGCCGGGCCGGCAGTTTTCGTCGCTGACAAAACCGCCGCCGGGCTGCTGGCCGTACAGGCCCATGACCTTCTGGTAGTTCCGTTCGGCCGATTGAAGGTGGTCCGCGTCGCCCGACGCCATCCAAAACACGGTGCCGGCGCGGAAGCCCTGGGCGATGTTCACGTTGTGCCAATTGACTACATCCTTGTCCCAGCGGGCCATGCCGCGGTGGATCTTGCCGGCCAACTCCAGCAGCCAACGCTCGCCCGTGCGATTGTAGAGCCACAAGGCGCTTTCGATGTTGTCGCCGGCGCGGAGCTTGGGCCAATAGCCTTCGCCGAACGCGCTCTCGGGCAGGGCGCTTTCCCATTTCATGTAGCGCCGCATGACTTCGATGGCTCGCGGATCGCCCGTCGCCTCATGGTAACTCTGGAGGATGTTGAGCATGACCATGTGCGGCCAAAGGTCGGGTTTGCCCTTGAGGCTGGTGAGCAATTCCCGCGGGCCGAACCAGCCGTCGTCGCGTTGCGAATCCATCGCCGCCTCGATCCACTTGCGGGCCTGGGCGATGATGGCCTTGTCCTGGAGCACGTAACCCAAGTCGCCGTAGCCTTTGAGCCAGTAGGGCATTTCCTCCCAGCCGAACTTGCCGCGTCCCTTCTTGTCGGTCCACGAACTCGTGGCGAAATCGAGCCAGGGCGAGACCTCGGCCAGGCGGCCTACCATGCCCTCCTTCTCCAACTCCAGTTGATGCCGCAGCCATCCCCGGGGAACGATGCTGCCGATGGGCAGCCTGACAAGCGGGCTGATGGCCAGCGGCTCGCGGTTGCTCACATAGTGGGAATTGCGGGCCGCCGTCTTGGGCGTTTCGGCGACGCTGACTTCCGCCCAACCAGAAGCGGTCGTAGTCAGCACGGCGACGAGGGCTGCCGCGCCGCAGATTAGTCGATGGAACATGGTGGGGGCCTCCATGAGTTCGAACAAGAGTTGACGAATAGCAAGGCAGCTAT
>Ga0233425_10005295_pt1 | contig 20520 bp, 12 predicted proteins | sample Watercolumn_Towu_2_FD_181712 | JGI IMG/M metagenome (GOLD analysis project Ga0233425, IMG submission 181712) | Freshwater microbial communities from Lake Towuti, South Sulawesi, Indonesia - Watercolumn_Towuti2014_140_MG | ecosystem: Environmental > Aquatic > Freshwater > Lake | place... | reverse complement strand
GCAGAACAATCTCGCATCGACATTCCCGGCAGTAGTGCAGGAACTGGCCGCGAAATGGGATGCGTGGGCCAAGCGGACTCACGTCATACCCTACCCCGAGGCGGCCGGCACGAAGAAGAAAAGCAACGGGAAGGTAACCGTTCACAGCCCGCCACGGTCGCCTTTCGCTCCGCGAAAGTAGCGCGACTTTCGCGGAGCGAAAGGCGACTCTCCAAGCCGCGTCCCTGTAAACGGCCACCGGCTCGTGAACGGTTACCAGGGAAGAAGAAGGCAGTGATGGCGCGATCCGTGCGCGGCAGCCAACGACCCTGACGAGAGGGAACAGAAGCCTCACCCGGATAATGCACGCAGCAGAAGAGCCACCACAGAGCCACAGAGAACACAGCGGACAGCAAACGCGTCGGGAATCACAGTGTGTCAGAATCAGCCCATTCAGGCTCGTTGCGCAACCGCTGGCCTTGCCGGTCCTTGCTTCACCCTCTATGTCTCTGTGGTGAATAATGCGGGTTGATGCGCCAAGTTACGGCGCGGCATCCGTCGCAAGTGCAACGGAAACCGAAGGCGCGTTCAGAGCGCGCACCACGAGGCGGTTGCCGCCGGCCGACTCGATGATGCGAACCGTCCGTTTGCCGCCCGGCGGCAAGTCAAAGAAGTTATCCTCAAACACCGCGCCCGTGACACCTGGCAACTCGAGACAGACCTGCCGCACGAATTTGTCTGCGGTGATCTCTACAGAAGTCTCATTGAATTCCACACTGAGTTTGCTATTTGGCAGGTGCAGATAACGCTCACCGATCAACAGCAATGTAGCTTCCCGGTCCAGGAAGCGGGCTCGCAGGAATTCGCTTCGCAACGAGATTGGTCCGAGGTCGGTCAGGTCGAGAACGCGCCGCGACATACCCGGCTCCAGAGCGACTTGCGTCGTCAGGGTTCCCTTCACGTTTCCGTCGCAGGTCTCACGCGTGACCTGGAGTTCCGCTTGGATTGGCTCGGGCGAATCGTTGACGACCCACGCCGCAATCCGGTCCGGAGTTCGCTCGAAACTTACGAGAACGGGATCATACGATCTGCGAAGGAAGTAGTAAGGGATCTTGGGTTCGAGATAGTAGTCGATGACGCTCCAATAGATGATCGGCCAGGAATCGTTCAGGCGCCAGACCATGTTGCCCCAGCAGCGTCGATTGCCGTCGGGACTGCCGTCCGGAGTGCCTCGCCGCTCGCGTTCCACGCGGTCGCGCAGGTACTCACCGTGTGCCGTCCCGAGCACGCGTATCAGGTCCTCGGCTGACTTGGGATCGCAATAGTGTTCCACGGGCCCCACCTTGTCCCAGGAACCGCCAACCGAGCGGTACTGCCACATCTCGGGCCACGCAGGCTGGCCGGGCCGGCGGATCGCCGGGTCAAAACCTTGGGGCCAGAGTTCCTCGTCACTCAGGAACCGGCGCATACTCGACAGCGAGGGAGCGCTGACGCGACCGACTTCGGATGCGTAAGTTGGCACAGAGGCCAAAGGCGCAAAGGTCAACGTCGTGTAGTCGTGCCAGTCTCCCTCCAGCGGCCAGTTGGGCACGCGACCACCGTAGGGCGAACTCGGGTGAAACAGGCGCGTCGGGTCCAACCGCTGGCAGACGTCCGGCATGATCCGATCGAAGACACCCGTTCCGGCGGTAGGCTTCGTGCCGTGCGCGAAATCCCAGCCCATGTGATTTTCGTTGCCGCCGACCCACAGCAGGATCGAAGGATGATTCCGCAGAGAACGAACCATCTGTTCGATTTCCAGGCGACAGTTCTCATCGAACTCGGGATCGCCTCCCGGATGAAGACCATACCCGAACATGAAGTCCTGCCAGACAAGGATGCCGCGGCGGTCGCACTCGTCATAGAAATCCTGCGGTGGAATGTTCCCTTCACCCCAGATTCGCAAAACGTTCATGCGAGCCTGTTGCATTCTGTCCAGCAGTCGCAGGGCGCGTTCCTGATTCCAGCAGTGGCTCAATCCCTCGATCGGCGCCAGATCGGCGCCTCGCAGAAAGATCCGCTGACCGTTGATGTCAAACCGAAAACGTGGTTCTCCCGTAACAGGATCCTTCAACACCGGGCGGATTTCGCGAATGCCGACCAGAACCGAACGGTGGTCGAGCCGGTTCGTGCCATCCAACAGTTCGACGTTGAGTCGATAGAGTTCGGGGCGTCCGTGGGTGCTCGGCCACCAGAGCTTCGGTGTGTCGAGCTCCGCAGAGATCTCGGCACCGTCACTTGCCGAGTTCGAACTTCCCTTGGCAGCGGTCGAGCCATCCGGGCCCTGCAGCGTCCACGCAATCGTGGCCGGATTGCCTCCCGTCTCGATGCGAGCGAGAAACTTTGCATGACGGTAGTCGGGAGTCAATTGCGTTCGGACCCACACGTCTTCGAGCCACGCTGAGCCGGCGACGTCGATTTCCACGTCCCGGAAGATCCCGACCTTGACGGAATGGGGACGTGCTCCCAGGTACGACCCGAAGTCGCTGTGACACTTTCGCAGGTAATGGCTGGCCGGGATACCGGACCGATCCGCCGTTGCCTTCACCTGATCGACGAATCGCAACGGCGACGAGAAGACCAGTATCAGCGTGTTCGTCTTGCCGGCGGGTACAAGGTGCTCTCGCACATCGACGGCGTATTCGCGATACATATTGTTGAATTGCCCGATGGACTTGCCGTTCAGATGCGCGGTGGCGAGTGTGTCCAGCCCGGCGAAGCGAAGCCAGACGGGAGCTTCGTTCGTCGCGGGACTGGAAAAACGGCAGCCATAGGCCCAGTCCTTCTCCCCCACCCAGGCACTGGCGGACGCGTTGCGGCCGATCCGCGGATCGGAAATCCTGCCGTGCGCCAGCAATACGTCGTGAACCTGCGCGGGCATCGGCGCGGCGAGCCACTCCGATCCCGGCGACTCCAGCTCGAGCGCGAGAGCGCTGACGTCGGGCGTATCCGAATCCAGTTGTTTGACAAACCAGCCTTCGCGTACGAGAATCCGCGAGCGTTCGGCCGATGAAACCTGCAAAGTGGCATGTGCGAACAGGGCAACGGCAAGGATCGAACGCGTCGCCAAGCGGCGGCGGTAGTCTGCAGGCAGATCGTTGGAGTTCATTGGGAGTGCTCCCCGGTGCTGTCGAACGACAAGTCAGTTCCGCAGGCCGAAGGCACGCCTGCGGTTACACGTCAACATACGCTCGCGGCTTGTCCTCTGCCACCCAGTGACTTTCAGCGACTACCTGTGGCCAACTGACCAAGGCAAAATGGTCACGCTCAGGACCGTGCAGCGCGACACCCTGCCACAGCCGATAAATGCCACGCGAATTCGTCGGGCCGGTAAATTCGCACCTTGCGTACTCCCAGCGCCCGAAGCCAGCGCCGCGCCGGCCAGGACCGCGGTCTGGTTGAACTCACGACGATTCACGTTGGATGCCGGTGACGCACTCATGGTCTCTGCCTCGCAGGTTTCAGGATCAGCGGACAATTGTGATTGAGCGATGGAGGACGAACAACTGCCTGATCGTCATACGTAAACCTTTGGCTGCGGCCGGGACGCCATGGTTCTTGTTCGTGCTGTGGAAGTGACCAAAACGCAGTCCGTTCTGGAAGGTGGGCGGCCGACGGTTAGAATAGCGGCAGCAGTCCGGGAGAGGGCTTGCTGGATTGTCATCTGCCGTCAGCGCCCTTCGCGAAGTTACTCTGAAGAGGACTCCGGACTTCCGTTGCATCGATTGATGTTCATCCGCGTTTCTGAATACAGGACCATGCGGCGCACCTGGTGCGGAACGTGATTCCATGAGCGGTATTGTCGGACACATCATGTATGCAATCCTGGGTGCCAAGGCGGCCGCGCAGCGGCGGCTGCCGGTAGCTCCGCTCATTGCTCGGCACTGGGCGAGTTACCTGGCGGGGGCGTACCTGGGCTGCGACATCCAGACCATGCCGGAGGCAATCTGCGTGGACACCGGCAAGGAAGTCGGTTATGGCCTGGTGACCCTGGAGAAGAGCCCGCTGACCGGCGGAAAGGTGGTCCCCTATTTCCTCCATTATGACGGCCGCAGATACCGACCCCGCGACGTTTATGACGCGTTCTACGGCCGGGCGCATGTCACGTTCGGCTGGAATCCCGAACTGCTGGATCTGACGTTGCCCTGGCAGCATCTCCCGGAATACTGCAGCGCTGTCGCGGAAGACGCGCTCACCCTGTTCGGTCCCGCGCAGCGGCCGCTGGCCTACGCGCTGGGGTGGATGGTACACCTCGTCGGAGACGGTTTGATCAAGTCGATCTGGCCTGGCGTCACCTTGAATCTTCTGGACGGCAAATACACTCCCCGCAATCGGCCCATCCAGGACCTGTTCACGTATCACGAGATCGGCCGCAAAGAACTTCAGCTGGACTGGCCCGCGCTGCTTGCGGATGCGGCGGAAACGCCGGTCGAACCGATTCAACTGCATTACATGCGCGTCAGCCAGAAGCGCGGCCGGTTGGCGCAGGACTTTCCCGATGGATGGCAGCCAACGACAGGGCTGCTGCGCGCGGTTCTCGCAGAGAACCGCCGCTACTTGCGCATCCACCGCAAACAAATCGTGCAGGACATGCAATTGGAACAGACAACCAACGGTTGGCAGTGCCGGGACGAACTACGACGCGCGACCGGCGGGTTGACCTACGAGCAGATGGTCGGCGCCGCGGAAGAAGCCAACTTCCGGCACGCGCTCCGGCAGATCGCCGAAGCGGTTGCCGACCTGTTCGCGGATGTCGTCCACCTGGTACCCGCCTTGCGACAGATGCCCTTTCACGAGGAGCCCACCTGGGAGGAACTCGGCAAGCGCTGGAAGGTTTCCTGACCGTAATCAGCAGCAAACACGGACCGCCTCCACGGAGTCATAATGCCCCCATTCCAAGAGGTAAGACGCACTTGCCCGGTTTCAGCCCGTTTCCTGTTGGTGATGGCCTGGTTCAGCTGTTCCACCAATGCGCCGGCTTGGCCAGCGGATCGCGCGGCACTTCAGACGCCAACCGCGTCTGCATTGACTACCCTGGCAGACATCGAGCAGTCGCTACAGGATCACCCTCCTGCGTGGGAACACGGCAACGCCCGCGCGGCCATCGCCGCGGCGCTGGATCAGCAGATCACCGTGCAGGTGCGTGACGACATGACCGATGCCGACCGCGCTCAACTGCAACCGCTGTTGGAGTTCTACCGCCGGCGCGTCGACGCGGGTTTGCACACGCTGGCAAACACCCCCGTCGCGGACGGCCTACTTATCGTGAAGTTCTACTCTTCATCCGTCGTACTCAAATGCGCGGCGGGTTGTGTCGCGGTGGATTTCTGCCAGGGACCCATTAATAACGGCGGTGAACCCGAGACGCGGGACAATCGCAGGACCGGGTTCTTCTGGACTGTCGAGCAACGCGACAGACTGGCGCGGATGGTGGATGTCAGCATCATCACGCACCGGCATCATGACCATGCGGATTATTCGCTGTCGCGGCGACTGGTGGCCCAAGGCAAACCGGTTATCGGCCCGCCGCAATTGAGAGAATTGTGGCAAGACCTGGCCGATGGAATCACCGTTCCGGACCACGGCCGCGTGCAACAAATCGGGCCGGCTGAGATCTACACGATGCCGGGTTACCAATTCGCGCAGAGCCGAGTCGATGCTCTGGGAGAACGCGAAGGGGTTCCCGGCGACCAGGCCGCGGCCAACACCGAGAGCATCATGTACCTGTTGCGCGTCGGCGGGATCGTGTCTCTGCAGGGGGCTGAAAACCACGTGCCCGCCGGCGAGTGGCTGCAACAAGGCAGTTCGCTGGGTATGGCGCCGGAAGTCGTTTTCAGCGTGGGCCAGTACCAGGGACAGCGCTCGGTGGACCGCGTGCTGCGGCAACTCCCGCCAGTCTTTCGTATACCCGTTCACGAATACGAGTTGATGCACGACAACGGGGGAAATCGGACTGCGCCCTGGTTCACCGGGACGGGACGCCGGGCATTCGACCAGCGCCGCAGTATGCCATTATTCTGGGGTGAACATTACCTTCTGACCCGCAAGTCTCTGTAACTGAATTCTGGGGGAATCCATGAACACGAAATCGAAGTTGTTACCATTGCTGTTGTCCATCGGACTGGCCGCGGCGCAAGCCATGGTGGTGGTCGGCGCGGATGAGCCTAACAAGGAAGCGGGCACCGTCGGCGTTCCGGGCTTCGTGGAGCTATTCAATGGTCGCGACCTGACGGGCTGGACTAACGTGAACACGGAGCCCGATACATGGACCGTCAAGGACGGTCTGCTGGTTTGCCGGGGCACGCCTATTGGCGTCATGCGATCCGCGAAGCAATACGAGAACTTCGTATTGCACATCGAGTGGCGCCACATGCAGGCCGGTGGCAATTCAGGCGTGTTCGTCTGGAGCGAAGGATCCGTGCCTGCGGGAAAGAATCTTCCCAAAGGAATGGAGGTACAGATGCTGGAACTCGACTGGGTCAACCAGCACCGGACGGCCGACGGCCAGCCCCAACATATCGGCTATATTTCGGGTGAGCTCTTCGGAGCGGGCGGCATGACCGCTACGCCGGACAATCCGCGCGGCAACCGCAGCATGTCGCGGGAATTGCGTTGTCGCGGCAAAGGCGAATGGAACGTCTATGACGTCGTTTGCGTGGACGGCACGGTGAAACTCGCAATCAACGGGAAGTTCGTCAATTCCATCCGCGACGCCTCCGTGCGCAAGGGTTACCTGTGCCTGGAATCCGAGGGCTCGGAAATCCACTTCCGCAATATCCGCATCCTCGAACTGCCGCCGGGAATCACCGCACCCGACCAGATAGCACCCGTGGTTGATTAAGGCGTGCGGCGATCTCGGGGGCAAGCGTGGCCCGATCCACCCCGATCTAACCGATCGGCCCAATCACTCCCGGCTTTCGAGCACGAGCACCGCCGCTGACGAGGCTGAGCACGAGCACGAGCACGATTCGAGATCGGTACCGCAGGGGGGGTCCCGATCGCGCAGCGAGCGCCGGCACAACAGGGGCTTCGAGGATGGTAGTGAACGTCACCGATCCACCCCGATCCGCCCCGATCCATCCCGATCCATCCCGATCCACCCCGATCCGCCCCGATCCATCCCGATCTAACCGATCGGCCCAATCACTCCCGGCTTTCGAGCACGAGCACCGCCGCTGACGCGGCTGAGCACGAGCACGAGCACGATTCGAGATCGGTACCGCAGGGGGGGTCCCGATCGCGCAGCGAGCGCCGGCATAACAGGGGCTTCGAGGACGGTAGTGAACGTCACCGATCCACCCCGATCCATCCCGATCCGCCCCGATCCACCCCGATCTAACCGATCGGCCCAATCACTCCCGGCTTTCGAGCACGAGCACCGCCGCTGACGCGGCTGAGCACGAGCACGAGCACGATTCGAGATCGGTACCGCAGGGGGTGTCCCGATCGCGCAGCGAGCGCCGGCACAACAGGGGCTTCGAGGACGGTAGTGAACGTCACCGATTATCCCGATCCATCCCGATCCATCCCGATCCACCCCGATCCGCCCCGATCTAACCGATCGGCCCAATCACTCCCGGCTTTCGAGCACGAGCACCGCCGTTATTCCTGTTCAACGCAGCGGCACCAACCGCAGCGCCGCATAGCCATGCTGTTTGAGATTGACTTCTACGGCTCCATCCCGAATGGCAAGCGTATCTTGCTCTCGTTCCAGGAGGTCAGTGGCAACGGCCTGCGCGAATCCCGTCACGCCAATCCGCACTGGTCCGTCCTGGCCCGCAGTCTCCCACAGCCTCAGTATCATGCCTGCGACCCGTGGATCGTCCACAGGCTTGAGGCAGGTTGCCACGGCCCGCGCGGCGTCGATATCGACCGTGGGCCTCGGGGTACTCGGCGTGATCAACCTGCCAATCGTAGCACTGAGCGGTAGTGCCGCTGATTGTGCAAACGCAACGGCTTCTGCGCCGCGATAGCCATTCATTTCCGCCTTGAGACTGTAACGGAACTGGAATTGCCTCTGGCCGTCCTGATCGTGGAGCACTTCACGGTAGTTCTGGTCGTTGCCCAAGGCCTCGAAGGTAATGTGATCGAGGTCCAGCCTCAGCACAAACGCGTCATGTGGGACCAGCGTGACGGACACATCGTCGTGCGCCGCGTTGATGAAATCCTGCACTGCGAACCGATTCGGGTCGGCGCCGGGCAACAGGTCACCCGCCGGCTGCGGACGCGGCCGGACAACCGCGCCGCTCGCCGCCGCACGCAACACGGCCTGCTTGTCCAGCAGCGGAAACACCTGGCACAGCCGCTCTTCCTTGCTGCCAGGTTGCTTTTCCACCCGTACCTCGAAATCCACGCGATCCAGCTCGGCATACACGGTGACGAGGCTTTGTACGTTCACTCCCGCCGCCTCGCCGGAAATTCGAATCCTCGCGAATACGGGGCCGGCAGCCAACGGTTCCACGCGCACGTTCTCCAGCAGATGTTCTCGGCCATCGTAGTAAACCGTCTGGCAGAGCGTTCGGTGCTGGTTCGTTGTGATCAGCTCCTTGCCTGATGCCACATGCACGAGACTGGAAATGCCCCCGGTCTTGACATCAGGAACCAGGCGATAGAACGGGCTCTCGAGCAACGTGGAGTTGGCCATCAGCTTTCGTCCCGGTTCACCGAGCGATCCGCTATCGACCAGTTCGACCTGCCGAAAGCGAAAGCCGGGCAGCTCCGGAACGACGAAACAGAGCGACGATCCGCCGTCTTCTGTCGCCGGCTGCACTGGCAGGAGCCGTCCGTCGGCTCGCACCGCAACGATCTTGGCCACATCGTCCGTGTTGACGCACACCAACCCGCGGCGCGAGCCGCTCAGGCTGTTGAAGAGCACGACCGAACGTTTGTCCGCAGGATCAACGGCCTCCTTCCATGCTGCCTGCTCGATCTCGGCGGCCAACCCGTTCAAGTCCTCACCCCACCGTCTTCTGAGTTCCGCGTTGTGGCGCTTGTTGCGTTCGTCGGTGCCATTCCAGGCATGATCCGACAGCATCGCCCAGCACCATTCCGCGCGTTCGCGCTGCTGCCGCATCGTGTCGTGGTTGCTCTGCTCACCGTGGCCGGCGAGGGACAGCAGTGTTTCCGCAGCAGTCCACCGCCGTTCTCCGGCGCGCATCGCGGCGACGTACTTGGCCAGCGACACGGGCCACAGGTCCCAGCTGTGCCCGAGACAGCCGCGCAGTGTGGGCAGGAACGACTGCCGGGCTTCCGCCGACTCGACTTCCTGCCAGAACATCGGAAATGTCGCATTGACCAGGCGCGGATGGTCACCGGGCCGGTCATTGAACCGGATCATGGCATCGGCGAATCCCTGAGCCTGGTTGCCGGAGTTCGGCGAGATGTCGCCGTGCGTGCCGCTGGCCAGCAGTGAGCGGAGCGGATAGGCGGCGCCGAGCCCAGCGTAATGCGCGACCCAGTCGCTCTCCACCGAGTCGGGTTTCTGAAATACCGCACGCCCCTGCGTGTAGTTCGATTTTGATGAGGCAAAACGATCAAGACAGACCTTAATGCGGCTGCCATCCGGGCCTTCCAGGTAGAACAGCGGTGGGCACTGCAACTGTTTGAACGTGCAGTCGTAGTCCAGATACGGGTTCGACAGGTGGCGGATGCCGCAGCCGGCCAGCAACGTGGCGGTACCCCAAGGAAGTGAGGGAAGCTCGATGTGATGTGCGGTGGTCAGCGAAATGCCCCATTCGCGTTCCAGACGGCGAGCCGGATAGAAGGTGCGCAAGACGCCTTCAGCGCTCTGCATCCCCCACAGTGAATTGCAGAGATACGGGCTGACATACACGCGACCTTCCTTGATTCGGTCGATCAATTCCTGTTTGCGGTCGGGGTACTTCTCCACAAAGCACAACGCTTCCTGTGTGACGGCCATATTGTAACGGTCACGGGTCTCCGGCGACTGGCCGTCAGTGCGTTTCATTTCGTCGAGATGCCCGCGAACCACATCGGCGAACGCCTGACGCGTCTGCTCCTCCGTGAACCCCCACGTGTAGTCGGGACAATTGTCGTTCGTAACATAAATCTTCCACGGTTCATGAGCCGATTCCTGCCGCTGCGCGACGGCCGTTGGAACAAGGCACACCAGCACCGCAGTGATCAATACGTGGATTCTCAACATGCCTCTCGGTCCCTGGTCATAACGAGTCTGGATGCGGTTCGGATAAGCATCCCTACCGCGCCTGTAGCGCGAGTTGTGCTTTCTCGGCGATCAACACCGGGGCGTCGTAGAGGGGGATTCTGCGAAACACCGTGGTATTGCTCGCTGTCGTAATGCTATTGGCTGGGATTTCATAAACGCGGCCGGAGACAAGATCGACCCATACCGGCTCTCTGATGGTGAATCCGTCGATTTTCACATCCGCCGGACGCGTGTCGAACGAATCATTGGGAATTGCCGAACAGTCCCACAGCGCAACCAGATGATGGCCCGTTGCCACCTGCCGGAATACGAAACTGGCTGTCGGCTTGTCATACGTCATCGTGACGGTAGGATCCTTCACCCGCTGCAGTTGGTCATCGAACACGGCCGCCGCGTTCTGCACTGAGTAGTACGCCAGTTTGATCTTCTCAACTTTCTTATCAGCCGTGGCGCGCAACAGGCCCTTGCGATTGATCTCGCGCCCCGTGTGGTTGAAATCACAGATCGTGAAGACCGCCGACTCCACATCGTGTCCCAGATCGCCCAGCATGCGTCGCAGGTCCCACTTCGCCTGGCTGTATTCGGTCCACGGGTGATTGGAGAGGGCAAACTTCTTGGCCAGTTCCGACGGGCAACCGTTTTCCCCCTGGCGCATCTTGGCTGTGGTTGAGTACCTGGCGAGCGTCTCTTTCAAGGCTTCGACATTCTTGTAGGAGCTGTCCGGATTGGCCGCATAGCCGTGGTAGATGAACCAATGGAAAAGGTCCACGCTGCCGCGATCGGCCAGGGCCTTCAAGCACTCGTCCAACAACTTCGGGCTGGAACTGGCCAGTGACAGGCCGGCGATGCGCGCATCGGGAATCACGCGTTTGATGATCTCGGCGGTGCGGACATTGAAGGCGACGATGTCGGCCGGTCGGTGTTGCTTGTTAATGTCCGGTTCATTCCACATCGCCCAGTCCCGCACCTTGCCTTTGTAGTGCGTGGCCATGGCCTCCACCCAGCGGTCCCACGCTCCCAGAGCTTCGGCGGAAGTTGGAAAGCCGCCAGCCAGATCCCAGCCCCCGCCGCCTTCGTAGGCGGGGTTGCCGTAGTCCGTTTCCAGCAGGATGTTCAAGCCTCGCCCGCGGGCATCATCGATGATCGTGTCCAGCCAGGTAAAGTCGTAGATTCCCTTGGCCTTTTCCGTCTTCGCCCACCCCCCCTGCAACCGAATTGTCTTGATGCCCAGCGGCACAAGGTACTCCCTGTACTGCTGATAATCCGCAAAATCGCGGTCCAGCGTTTCGCATCCCAACGTCCAATTCGAGCCGGAGATCTCATCCGCGCTGCGCGGTTTGATCGTACCGAGCAGCTTCAGCCCTGGATCCAATGGTGTCTCTGCCCGGCTCGGCGACGTATCGATCCGCGGTTTCACGACGGTCGGCTCCTCGGCGTGGGACCATGACCGAATCATCGCCAGAGGCAATAGGATTCCGCAGCAGAGTGCGACCGTTGGGAGGTACAGACAACGAACCAAGTAGTGAGTCTTCATGGCGTTTTCCAATTCAGAGATAACCGAGCCTCAAGGGCTCATCGCGTCCTCCGTCGCCGTGTGCCAGGCCAGGATCGCTTCGCGCAACCGTCGGGCCACGTCGGGCTCCGCCGCGGCGACGTTGCGCGATTCCTGGGGGTCAGCCGCCAGATCATAGAGTTCCACATCCGTCGCGTCCGCGTTCATCAACAGTTTCCAGCGACCATTTCGGATCGCCAGGGTCGGAGATCTTGACTGCGGTTCGTCCGGATAAGGAAATGCCCGGATGACGGTGGGACCGGCAGCAGCCGACTTGCGACCATATTCCCAGAACAGCGGCTTGCTGCGCACCGTTGGCTGGCCGCGAAACGCGGCTGACAGATCCTCGCCGTCAAACGCGATGCCGGCCGGCGCCGGGATATTTGCCAGTGCGCAGAGCGTGGGGAAGATGTCGACGGCCGCAAGCACCGTGGCATCGTTGACCGCGCCCGCCGGAATCGTACCGGGCCACCGTACGATGAGCGGGGTGCGGATGCCCCCTTCATAGAGGCTCCACTTCATGCCGCGCAGGCCACCCGTGCGTTTGCGGTCGTAGCTCGGCTGCGGACCATTGTCGCCGGCCAGCAGCACCAGCGTATTCTGGTCGAGCCTGGCGTCGCGCAAGCCGTCCAACAAGCGTCCGATCTGCCGATCAGTCTCCTGCAATACTGCCCGATAGGCCGCCGTTCCCGTTCCTTCGCCAGCAGCACGCAGTTGTTCTGGCGACGGCACATACGGCGTGTGAACGTCATCGAGCCACAGGTTCACGAGCCAGAGCCTTTGCGCGTGCTGCTTCACGAACGCCAGTGTCTCATCCACCATCCAGCGCGTACGGTCATGACGCGCCACCTGTTGTGGCTCCCGTTCCTTGCCCCACGGCACGGTTTTCAAGCCGAGGCCGGGCGCAGGTTCCGGACTCTCGTAGGTTCCCAGCCCCAGATCGTAGCCGTAGGCGGCGAATTTCGGCGCGTCCGTCACGTCGCGTCCACCGCCCAAGTGCCATTTGCCAATGTGGGCCGTGGCGTATCCCACCTCGCGGAACGCGCGCACGAAGGAGGGAGCCAGCGGATCGAGAGAATCAGCCTGCCCGCACTCCCGGTTGCCGGCCCGCGTCTGAAGGAAGCTCGTGATGCGCCAGCGCACAGGGAACTGACCTGTGAGCAGCCCGCAGCGCGACGGCGAACAGATCGGAGCAGCCGTGTAGAACGTGGTAAACCTCGTGCCTTCCCGCGCGAGCTGATCCATGCACGGCGTGGGGACACCCGCGCCGCCGTTGGCGTTCAGGTCTCCCCATCCCATATCGTCCACGAAGATGCAGAGCACGTTCGGGCGCGCCGGTTCGGCCGCTGCACCGGCCAGCGAGATGAGGCCAAACATCAGGCCAAGCGAGCACCATGCCGGAGTGAAACGCATCGCGTGGCTAATCCTCCGAATAGAGCGGGGCGTGCAACTTGGCCAACTCCGCAGCCGGCGATTTGATGACCTTGCGGTCGTACGTCATCAGGCCGTTGATTTCGCCTTCCACGTCGGTCGTCTGCGTGTAGATGCCGGCGGCAATGCCCTGCGATTTCAATTCGGATAGCAGTCGGAACGATTCACGATAGCGCGCGAGCCATTCGTCCTTGTCTTTCGGCAGTCCGCCGTATCCCCAGTTACGCGTCTTGGGATTCCAGAGATGACCTTCGACCGGATAGCCGTGGCCGCCGAACTCACCGACGACTTTCACATACGCGTCAAACCGCCCGCCCGAACCAAGGTCAAATGGGAACCCGGGATGCGGATATTGATGATGATCGACGACGTGTCCCGCGGGGTACCAATTCCCACCGCTGGCGATGTTCACCAATCGCGTCGGATCGCGCTTCTCCAGCCAGCGGCCAACGTCGACCGTTCGGTGCTGTCCCCAGGCCTCGTTGAACGGCACCCAGACGTTGATCGACGGATGATTCTCGAGCGTATCGACCATGCGCTCTAATTCCAGCATGAACTGCTGGTGCTCCCCGTCCGGCCAGTCGGCATCCACGGGATCCGGCGCTAAACGCGTCCACTTCGGGCCTTGCCCGCCGCTGACATGATCCTGCCAGACGATCAAGCCCAGCCGGTCGCAGTGATAGTAGTAGCGTCGCGGCTCCACTTTGATGTGTTTGCGGATCGTATTGAAGCCGGCCGCCTTGAGAAACTCGATGTCGAACAGCATCGCCTCGTCCGCCGGCGGCGTCAGCAAACCGTCGGGCCACCAGCCCTGATCGAGCGGACCGAGATGGAAAATGGGCTTTCCATTGAGCGTGAACCGCCAGTGGCCCTGCGCGTCGCGATTCCTTCCCACGGTGCGAATTCCCGTATAGGACGTGACGTGATCCAGGATCTTCCCGTTGCCGTCGAGCAGCGTGACGTCGAGGCCATAAAGAAACGGTGACTCCGGGGACCACAACCGCGCGTCGTTGATCGTCAGCGTGACTTCCTCGCAGGGAGAGCCGCCCAGGACCCGGGTGGTGGCGTCGGCAACCTCCTTCTGGCCATTCCTGGCGACAATTCTGACACTGCCAACTCCGCGTGCACCTTCGACCACGGGACGAACCTTGATGGTCCCGGATGCCGCATCCGTCGTGATCTTCAGATCGGCCAGGTAACTACCGGACACCTGTTCCAGCCACACCGTCTGCCAGATGCCGGAGACCTGCGTATACCAGATGCCACGGGCGTCGAGCGTCTGTTTCCCACGCAACTGCCAGGCTTCGGTTTCATCTTCGACGCGCACGACCAGTTCGTTTTCGCCGTTGCGAACGGCCGCGGTGATATCCAAGGTAAATGGCGTGTTGCCCCCTTGGTGCGTACCTACGGATTGCCCGTTAACGAAGACCTCGCAACGGTAGTCAACAGCCTCGAAATTCAGCAGTGTGCGCTGGTCGGGCGATTTCGTTACCGAGAAGGAACGCCGATACCACAGTGCCTCCGTAGCATCGAGCAGCCGCTGCACGCCACCGAGTTTCGATTCCAGGCAGAAGGGCACGAGAATCTGTCCGCTCCATTCGGCGGGAGTGTCCTGTTGTTCGATGGACGTGATCGCATAGCTCCACTTGCCGTTCAAGTTCTGCCAGGTATCACGGACCAACTGGGGACGAGGATACTCGGTCCAGGCGTTTTCCGGCGTGACCTGCTCACCCCAGGTCGTGATTAACGTGGACTGGAACGGCGCGGTGCTGCGCTTTGCCGGCGGCAATTGCGGGACATTGTCCGCGTCGATGACGTGGACATCGATGAACTGCCCGCCGTCCGTTTGCCGGCAGTGCACGGCCAGGATGTTCTTTCCGACGCGCAGCGCCGAGTACTTTTCGACGTCGAGCGACGCGACCTGATACTGTCGCGTGTATCCCTTCAAGCTGGCTACGGACTGACCGTTGAGATACACCTCGACGTCTTCATCATGGTGGATCAACAATGCCGGTTTCGCGGGAACCGCCTTCAGGGTAAAGACTTTCCGCAGCCAGATATTGTTCGTGGTCCAATCGGTCCCGACGCGCGCACCCGGTGTTTCGCGTGTCCCGAATCCGCCGAAGCCCTCGGACCAGGTGGAGTCATCAAAGTCCACTTGTTGCCAGTCTTCAGTGGGTTTGCGCAACTCATACCGCCACTGGTCCACGATCTCTTGCGCCCAGATCGCGCCGCAGGACAATGCTATCAAGGCCGTTACGAAGTGCCGCGACATTGCGGGAACCGCGTGGCGTACACGTTCGGCATACCGTGGGCTGATCATACTCATTTTGCCTTTCCATTCTGCTGGTAGATCACGTTGACTCGCCGCGCCCATTGCTCCCACTCCGCCGCCATGGCTCGCACGCGATCCGGGTACTGTCCGGCCAAATCGTCGGTCTCGCAACGGTCTTCTGCCAGATTGTACAGTTCCCACTCAACATCGTGTGGCATGCGTTTGGACCAGACAAGTTTCCAGTCCCCCTGGCGATAGGCGCGTGCTCCCTGGTGTTCGAACCCGATTCCGCGTTCGGGCAGGCTGACGCCGCGCATTGCGGGCAGCAAGCTGACGCCCTCGAGCGGTTGGATGGGATTTCCGCGAAACGTGGTGGGATACCTGGCGCGTGCCGTCTCGATCAGTGTCGGCAGCACATCCATCACGTGCGCGGGCTGGTTGATCCAGCGGTCTGGCCTGCCGATACCCTTCGGCCAATGAGCGATGCACGGCGTACTGATACCACCTTCGTGAGTAAAGTGTTTGTAGAGCCGGAACGGTGTATTACCCAGATTGGCCCAGGCGCTACCGTACGATTGATGCGTACCACGGCTGCCGATCTGCCGCACCGCGTCCCCGGTGCGCAACATCGTCGTGCCGCGGCGTGATTCGCCGTCAAAACCGTACGGGCCCCATTCGTAACACGCGCCGTTGTCACTCAAGAAAAAGATCAGCGTGTTGTCGAAGTCGCCCGTGGCTTTCAAGTGCTGCACGATCCTGCCAACGCCTTCATCGACAGTCTCCACCATGGCGGCGAACACGGCCATGCGCCGCGCGAGATCGCGCCGGCGATCGTCGTCCACGGACGACCAAGCGGGATTCTGCTTCCCCGCAAAGCCGTTGGCGATGTCATCGCGATCCACCGGCACGATCGATCGCGGCGTCAGCTTCCAGCGGTCACCATCGATCAGCCCGACCTGCTTCATGCGCTGGTATCGCTCCTCGCGCAGCACGTCCCAACCACGAAGGTAAACGGCATCGTACTTGTCCGCCCTTTCGGCCGGAGCCTGCACCGGAAAGTGGGGCGCGGAGTGGCCCAGGAACAGGAACCAAGGCTGCCCGCGGGCTTGACCCTGCCGAATGAACTCGACGGCATACGCATTGAACACGTCGGTCGCATAGAACTCGCTCGAAGGCGGGTCGATTTCCTTCGCGCGTCCCGCCGGCAATCGCTCATAGTAGTCCGCATCATACTGGTCGTGCGAATGATCGCGAGTGAACCCATAGAACTCGTCAAAACCGCGCTGGATCGGCCCCGTCTGCTCGTGCATGTGCCATTTGCCGACGTAGTAGCAGCCGTACCCGGCCGGCTTCAACACCTCGGCCATCGTCACGCACTGATCGTTCAATCGCCCCAGATAACCCGGCCCGCGATCGGGGCTGGGCCGAGCCGTGGTGAAGTCGCCGATGCCCGCTTGCGACGGATACAGTCCCGTCATCAGCGAAGCGCGACTCGGACAACAACGTGCCGAATTGTAGAGTTGCGTAAACCGCACCCCGCCCCGCGCCAGTGCATCCAAATGCGGTGTCGCGATCTCGCCGCCGTAACAACCCAGATCGGAGTAACCCAGATCGTCCGCGAGAATCAGCAGAATGTTCGGGCGGTCCTCCGCAGCGGCCGCCGTGCGCGCCGGGGCCGTCAGAGTCACGAAGCAGAGCATCAAAGCCGGGACTCTCATGCGGTCACCTCAATCGCGAAGCACGCGCGCCCGGATTATTCACCACAGAAGCACAGAGGGTGAAGAAAGGCAAGCGGTTGCGTAATGATCTTGAACGGGCTGAATCTGACAAGCTGTGAATTCCGGCTCTATCTTGCTTTCCTCTGAGTTCTCTGTGGCTCTGTGGTGGGTCGTTTCGTTTCGTGCACTATTCGTGCTACCGGACTTCCACGGTTCCGATGCGATAGAACCCGGCCTCGTCACGCAAATCCGGTTGCAGGGCCACCAGCACGTCGCGACCGGCGGTGGGTGATCGAAGCTTGAATTTCAGTGTGTAGGTCCCCGACTTCATCGTGGTCGGCAACTTGCAGCCGTATCGTTCGGCAATCGGCTCCTGCATCTCCGGCAGCCAGCGTCGATTTCCCGCATCCAGCGACTGCTCAATCACGACCGGTCCCTCCCAGCGCAGTTTCAGTTCAAAGGGAAGATACGCCGGCGCTACGCCGCGGTTCTCCCATACGAACTCGATGTCGGCTGTAGCGCCCGGCCGCAGTTCCGCGGGCAGCGCGACCCGCTGCAGGAAATACCAATAGCCGCAGCGATTGAGCAGCTCACCGGTCAGCTCCCGATTATCGGCCAGCCATTCGTGGGCGTAACCGTGGTAGCCGATATAGGTGGCGTGGAGCAGCCCCAGCGCGCCGCGGAAATAGTCCGGTCCCTTCTTGCCTCGACCATGCTTGGCCGCCAGCGAATCGGGTCGGGCATCCCAATTCCCTTGCCTCTTTACGGTGCCGTAATGTTCCAGCTCGAAGACCGTCGGCTTCTTGAGGAAGGCATCCGCAAAGAACTCGGGGCTGCGCACCGTGAACTGATCGCTGGTCCCCGTCAGGTAACCATTGACCAGGATACTGTCGTCGCGGTAGCTGATGCCGTGCTGCAGCAGGTACTGGTGCAACTCCGGTCGCTCCGCAACATCGCGCAAACTATAGACGTAATCATCCGAAGCTACGAGTTGCGATCGGTGGAAGTGGGCCAGGTGCAGATCGACGTGCCGCTTGCGTATTGCCAGACCGCACTCCTTGTGACTGCCCGATGACGTATGCCCCTCTCCCCAATCGCCGATGCTGCCGATGTCCACATACCGCAGCCACGGCTTGCCGTCGTACCGCGCGGCGAACGCGGCGAGAAACCGATCGAGTTTGGCGAGGAACACGGGATCGCCGAACTCAGGCTCCCACGGACCGTCTGGTCCTGTGGCCTGTCCCCGCAGATAGTGTCCCCCCTTGGCACCGGCATCCACCACCCATTTTGGCGTGGCGTATTGCTGCTCAATGCGGTCGGTACTGGTCTCACGGCAGCTGATGCGAAAAGCGATTCCCAAGCCGTGCGCCGTCCACTTGTCGATCAACCGGTCGATCACCGGCCAGTCGAACTCCCCTTCCCGCGGTTCCAGATACGACCACGCCAGACGGATATAGAGGTGATCCATCCCCGGGAAGTCGAGCAGGTCCGCGTCCTGCGCGATCTGGTACTTGTCGGGGTGGTTGTCGGGAAAGTGGTGATACCAGCCCTTGTGCGGGTTAGCCAAAGGCGTGCGTTCGTCGGCGCGAGTCCGTAGATCAAAGACCTGGGGCTCAGCCTGTGACACCGAGGACCCGGACACGACGATCAGCAAGCTACACGACCAGTACCCAATGAACGTCAATAGCCGCTTCATCAAGAGTCTCCCTTCCACAGGCGATAACTCGTATCGTTGCCCGAGCAGTCATTACCGCGGTCACAGTTTCCACTTGCACAAGATACAAGATATCAAAGAGCGACTGCCGTCGGCCACGGTTCTTGTTTGGAGGTGCCCCATAGCCGGCTGACATATCCCAAGGAGAGCACGTCCTCCAGCGCGTGCAGCCAATAGGCGCCTTTGTCCGTGAGCACGATTCGATCGCCATCGTCTTTTGCGAATCCCGTGAGCCTGAGCATCCGCAGGTATCTGCCATACACGCGGTCAATGTCCCGCCCGAACCTCCGCGAGAAATCCTGTTTCTTGAATTCCGTCTCGTAGATCCGCCAGTAGAGCCAACCGGCCATCTGCATCTGTTCGGTCAAGTCGAGGGACAGTGCCACCGCCGTCCCCTTCTGTTCCATGGCCATGATATATTCGGCAACACTGAACGTGTTCAGATAGAAGACGTCTCGCAGATATGATCCGCCGCTGGCGCCCAGCCCGACGTAGAGCGGCACCGTGACCGAGCAGTACTTCGGGATTCCGGACTTGGTAAACGCCCAGACCGATGATCGCTGGTATCCCGACGAGTAGAACACGGCTTCCAGCACTTTCAGCATCTGTCGCCTTTTGACGAGGAGACTCCAGCCGTAGTTGTTTGCCTGACCGTTACTGCCCATGCGCGTGTAGGGAAAATGAAACAGCGGGTACGCCGCGACCTGATCTACACCAAGGTCCGTTACGATGCGCGCAGCTTCTTCCACTTCGCGACAATCTTGCCCCGGAAGCGCGAACATCAAGTCCACGTTGAAGCACTGGAATCCCCGCCCGAGCGCCCTTGCGATGACGGTCTTGGCCGTATTGGCCGTATACGGTCGTTCCAGGAACTGCAGGTGCTTGTCCTGCAACGCCTCGACACCCACGCTGACATGCTGTATCCCCAGCGACTTGATCAAGTCCAGATTTGCTGGACTCAGGTCATTCAGATGCGCTTCCATGTGAATGGAACACTGCACGGACAGCGCGTGATGCAGGTGATCGAGGATGTCCGGTAGTCCATGCTGCAGCATGGTCGTCGGGGTCCCGCCGCCGATGTAGAGGGAGGTTACCGGCCGGCCGCCGATGACGTCGGCGTAGAAATCGATTTCCCTTTTAACCGCGGACGCGTATCTATCAGCCGCCGCGTCGTTCAGCAACTCCTTGTTGTAGGGGCAGTAGGGGCAGATCTGACGGCAGAACGGGATGTGCAGATAGACTCCCAGTTCCTCGATCTCCTCGAACTTCTTGCACAGCTCCTCCTTCGTCGGCGCGCGTGACTCAAGGACCAGTTCCGATTGCCCCGCGAACAGCCGGGCCAGCCATCGACGCAACAATGCCCCACGCACAGTACCTGCTCCTCTGGTTCTGGGAGGAAAAAGGGGGCCCCTCACCCTACCCTCTCCCCGCATGCGGGGCGAGGGAACAAGAGAAATCCCGGCCTCCGGTGCGAACACGAAACTCGTTCACTGGAAGCGGCACTAGACCCATATTCCGCTACCCGTGATGTGTTGCAAGCGAGGGCCGACGGCGGAGGTGCATAACGATCAAGGGGCGCGTGGCAGGCGACGGCTAAGGATCTGCGCGGGAGTTTCAAAACCGAGT
>Ga0233425_10005294_pt1 | contig 20520 bp, 20 predicted proteins | sample Watercolumn_Towu_2_FD_181712 | JGI IMG/M metagenome (GOLD analysis project Ga0233425, IMG submission 181712) | Freshwater microbial communities from Lake Towuti, South Sulawesi, Indonesia - Watercolumn_Towuti2014_140_MG | ecosystem: Environmental > Aquatic > Freshwater > Lake | place... | reverse complement strand
AAAAGAGGGCCAGAAAAATACCGATTAAAACACTGATTCTTGCGATAGAAAAGGAGACAGGCGCAGGAATGTCTGATATGGTATCTAGACGACGAAGTGAACAACTCCGGAAGGCTCGGGGAATCCTCGTATCACTGGCAAGGGAGATTGGATATAATACCATGGAGCTGCAGGGGATATTAAAACGGGACATCTCAGTTCTGTCACGCCTGGCGAGAATTGGTGAAACAAAGGGAATTGAGAAGACATTGCGGAGGGTGAGGGAAAGGCTATTTGCACACTTGCAAGCCTGACCCCATAAAATACAAGCATTGGTAAGAAGTTATCAATTCTGGACAGAGGACGTTCAGATTGAAAAATAGAAGAATATTGAAATAGGAAGTATAACCAGCACATCCATGCCGGCGCGGGCTACCGCCCGCGCCCGCTGATCCGCAGCGTTATGTGCATCAGAACTCTATACACTAGGAGGAAAGGTTGATCATGAACACGAGCATAAATGTCAGACCATTTGAGAACTGCCCGGCCTTGGACGGCTATCATTGTCAAACGAACTCCTTAGCCAAGATATTTCATTACCACAATCACCCTCTTTCAGAGGACATGCTTCTTGGCCTCGGCTCAGGGATGGGGTTCATCTATTGGAAAATGAAGATGGGCTCAAGCACATATGTCATCCTGGGTGGCCGTGCTAACAACAAGAATTTCTTTGCTGACGTTGGAAAAAGGACTGGCGTCGAAATACGTCCTCTCTCTACAGGCAGCGCCAAGAAGGCGGAGGCTTCCCTTCTATTGAAACTCGAAAAGAAAGAACCAGTAATGTTGTTTGGGGACATGGGGTTTTTGCCGTGGTTTCATTTTCCTCAAGAGTACCATTTCGGTGGACACACCTTTGTTGTATGCGGATATGATGCGGACAGCGCTGCTGTATTGGCTTCCGATATGGACCAATTCGCTTCCGGTTTAAAGAAAGGCTTCTATGCTCCGATTACTCTGGAGCAGTTGCGCGAGGCGAGAGGATCGGGTTTCAAGCCTTTTCCGCCCAAGAACATGTATCTTGAGTTTGATTTCAGTGCATACCGTAAACCAGGAACAGAGGAGATCCACGCTGCAATCAAACAAACCGTTGAAGCTCAAATGAACCCTCCAATAAAGAATATGGGTGTCAAAGGTCTGCGGCATGCGTCAGAAGAATTATTGAAATGGCCTGACATGTTTGAAGAATACGAGCTGCGGATGAATCTCTTCAGTATCTATATTTTCATTGAAATCGGAGGGACTGGCGGGGGTTGCTTTCGTTACATGTACTCCCGTTTCTTGAAAGAATCCGCCAAGATCACAAGGGATAACCGGCTGTCCAAATCGGCAGAGGGCTTTGAAAGAGCAGGTGACATGTTCTCCGAAATAGGACTTCTCTTCAAAGAATCTGAAAAAGCAGTGGACCTGGACCAGAGAATAAGAAAAGCAAGTAGTATGTTTCACACTGTCGCTGAATTAGAAGAAAACATCTATTCGGAACTATCAGGAATCGTCAAATAAGCATACAGCAGAACAGCACATAACAACGGGTTGCAACCGACGTTGCTCCACTACGCTCCGCAACGCGGCTGAACCGGAGCGTTAACCAGAGAAAATGAATAAATCAAATATTAAAATACAATGGTTTCCTCCCTCGTGGGTGGGAATACGAACAGAAAAGAAAATAATTTATATCGATCCTGCTTACCTGCGAACAAACTTTTCTCATTATCGGAAACGCATTGAATTCACGAAATGGCCTGATCCGATAGATGGCCTGCCTGAAGAACTGGAAAAAGCAGATGTTATTCTTGTAACGCATCATCACAAAGACCATTGCAAGCATGTGACGGTGAAAAGGCTTTGTATGCAGACCACTCAAATTATTGCTCCCCGTTCTTGCATCAAGGAGCTTGGAGAAAGCATCACTGTTATAAAGGCGGGTACGGAGATAGTTTTGGATAAAATTAAAGTTAAGGCAGTAGAGGCATATAATCTTCCTCAAGGCACATCAGCCAAAATAATGCACAAGAAGGGCAATGGTGTCGGTTATCTCATCAATATAGGTGATGAAGTAATCTATCATGCCGGAGATACGGACCATATTCCAGAAATGCAAAATATCGGAAGGGTTGATGTTGCTTTATTACCTATAGGCGGAAGAGGTTTTACTATGGATATTGACGGGGCTGTCAAGGCAATCGAAATTATCAACCCGAAGATTGTTATTCCCATGCACCAGTTTGAATCTGATGCTAAAGAATTGAAGACAAAAACTGAAAGCAGAACCACTTCCAAAGTGGTGTCATTAGAGGTTGGTGGTATATACGAATTGAAGTAAAAGCGGCTATCAAAGCAATCCAGCGGACGGCAAAAAACGCCGCCGCTGATTTTGGCCGTTCCCTTTGTCTTCGGTTCGTACTTTTGGCAGTATCCATTACCATAGATACCATCGTTCTCCTGCAGGGAGTTTGCACCACATAATTCTCCTCAGGCTTAATCACAGCGGGAAAACATGAAGGGAATCATTCATCTTTTGAAGATGACGTTTTTCTGAATAGCGGTTTCAGGGCAAAGGGCAGGAGCAGGGCCGCGGTAGCAATAAGAATTCCAATCACCAGCCCCCTTATGTTGCCCTTTAAAACAAGTTCCCCCATTGAACTTCCGAATGCCACATACGCTATACACGCAGGCAGCATAAATACAAACGTGCTCCATAAGTAATGCAAAAAGGGAATTGGCGTTATCCCGAAAAGATAATTCAGGACAGGAAACGGGAAAACCGGGACGAGCCTCGCAAACGCCACAGCCTTCCATCCATGTTTTTCCACCTTTTCAGCAAGCCCCTGCCACCTTTGATTGCTGAAGCGTTGCCTTACAGACTCCCCCATGATGTATCGCGAAAGCAGGAAAGGTACGGACGCGCCAATGGTTGCGCCGGTTATGGACAGAATAACGCCCCAGAACGGCCCCCAGAGAAAACCCGCTCCGAGAGTAAGCGGAAGGCTTGGGATAAAGAGGCTTGGACCTACCGCGTAGAGGAGGAGGAAAATAAACGGCGCCGCTGCTGAATAATGCCTGACCGCTCCCAAAATGGCTTCCGGTGAAATATAACCCTGTTTACGCAGATATGTCGCAAAAAAAATGCACAGGATGACAATCAAACCGAGAAAAAGTTTTTTGCTCATTATCCGCTGCCCCATGGCAAGGGAAAACCTGTTAATCCATTTTTTCGCGGATGAAACCGGTTTTTCCAGCGGTATTATGCCCGGCAGGAACTCAAGCAGATGGTATGCCTTTCCACCTTTTTCAAGGAATCTGCCCTTGCACCCCATACAATAAGTCAAGACGACATTCCCCCCTGCTAACCTGACGCCGCCTTCCGCAAATGAATCCGACAGCTCCTTTGAAAGCAAATCCAGACCTCCTCCGCAGCCGCAGCAGGAAGGCATGCGTGTTTCAGATATACTTTCGTTTTTCCCGTTCATAAGAGACCTCGCTCTCCTCTGAGTTCCTTCAAAGCTAAACGAGGGACAGGGATGATGAAGATAATACCCGCCCGCCTCAACTTTGCGCAAAGGAGGCAACCTGGAACTGTCAGACAGAGCATTTTGGGAATCAGCCTTTGCGTTAAAGGAACAAGGAAGAGTAATCGCGTTTCCGGGCAGGACTTCCAAAACATGTTCGACCTTTATTTCCGGAAGATATTTCGAAAGAAATTTTGTACAATTGGGACATCCTGTAATGACATGTTTAATCCCGTGCTTTTCCAGTTTGGTTTTGACATTTCCAATAATTTTTTCAACGGTAGAGATATCACCCACCTGATATACCGGGTCAAAGCAGCAGTCAAGCAGCAACCCGACTTTTTTCTTCAGGACGTCACTTAGAATTTGCACGGTTTTTTTCACAATCTCAGGACTTGTTCCGGCCAAACCGCACCCCGGCCAGAACACGGTATCTGTTGATGGATAATGAGAAAAAGGGAACTTATGCCCTCTCATGGCAAACCCCCGGGCGGATTCAATGGCATTCCTGACCGTCACCGGAATGTCTTCTTTTTGAATCATACGGTGTTTTGTTTCAAATAAGGCATTCGAAGGAAAGAATCCTTCCGGGCAGATAAGAGTGCATTTCCCGCAGTTTGTACAGAAAAAAGCATCCTGTGGGTGCTGTGAAATAATCTCACCGGGAGTGCCGAAAGATCTGAGAAACGGGCATGCCTTAGAGCACTTGCCGCAGGATTTACAGGTCTTCATGAACGCGTCAGTCCCGTTCAGCCCTGAAACGGCATCCTGAAATTCTTCACTCTGGACGTTGTTGATAAGCGATTTTTCTTTCATGGTTGCTTACCGGTAAAAACCGGCAAGCCTGTCCGGCCTTACCCCGGACAGAAACAATATCACAAGAAGCATATTCCTGATACTTAACAATATAGGGGAAAGCGGGAAGGGTTTTCTGATACGGCGTGCAGATGCTGTCACGGAAGGGGAAAGGTATTTCAATCTCCCGTGTTTTTTCACCCTCAGGACAATGTCGATATCCTCGAGAAAAGGATAATCCCGGAACCCGCCGATTCTTTTAAAAATATCCCTTTTGATAAACACCGCCTGGTCGCCGTATGGAAGAGAAAACAACCGGGAGCGCGCGTTCGCGAAAACACATACAAGCCGTGTGCTCAAGGAGCGGTCATCGAACTGCAAACGGAAAAACCCTCCGGCATACCCATTGTCCACTGTCTGAAAGAGAATGCCGCTGTTATCCGCGCTCAGGAATGAATCAGCATGAAGAAAGAGCAGGATATCACCTCCCGCCTGCGATGCCCCACGGTTCATCTGTATACCTCTGCCTCGAGGAGAGCTTATTACCACAGCTCCCGCATCAAGAGCTACCTGTCTCGTCCTGTCGGAACTTCCTCCATCAACAACAATTACTTCCATGGGATCAAGCCTGAGGGCTGATGCTATGCATGCATGAAGGGTATTCTCCTCATTCAGTGCCGGGATGATAATTGACAGCCTCCGGTTATCCATCCTGAGTTATCCAATCCATCGAAGACACCACCACGGGGAAAAGACCGGTGGTCTCATCTTCGAACCGGGACAAAATTCCCGCTGTCAAGCTCACGTATCAGGTCATCTGTACTGCAGATATCCCTTTGAAACACTGTAGCGCATTTCCCGATTTCCTCAACTGTATGCGCGTCGCTGCCGCCTGTCAGCCTTATCCCGTTGCCATGACTTTTTACCCATTCACTACAAAGGGCATTCTCATGCGGCCTGTTCCTGCCATTCAGCCCCTCAATAATAATGCAGGATTCAAGAATTGCAGGGTCTGCAGGCCTCTCTTTACGAAAGGGATGCGCGGGGATGACAATACCTTTCTCCTTCCGGGCCCACCTGAAAAGACCGGCGGCATCCATTTTACCCGGGATATTTTCAACCGGGCCGAATACCAGGAAATCCCCCTGATGAGTTGTATATTCGACTCCCACAATCACGCAGATTCCAGGATTCTCGACATCTCTTCGCAGGAAAGAAGCGGCAGCCGATGTGTCATGGTCGGTAATGCAGATGCCGTCAAGACCGCTTCTCGCGGCGTGCCGCAGAAGATGGTTGATTCCTATGACGCTGCAGGGAGAATATCTGGTATGGATATGCATGTCAATTATCATGTTTAATGATAGTTTTCCTTAATGAACTATGTCAAATAGACGTTACAAATCAAACAGGTTTGGTTTATAGTTAATATCTATTGGATGAAATGATGACAAGCTGTTATAAATAGACATGCGCTGCATTTTATTAATACTTGACGGACTCGGAGACAGGGGGCAGGACTGCTTCGACGGCATGACGCCTCTTCAGGCTGCCCATACACCCAATCTTGATTATCTGTCCTCGATTGGCATGAACGGTCTTTACCACAGCCTGATGCAGGGCATACCAATGTCAAGCGAAACAGCTCACTTTCTCATCTTTGGCTATGATCTGGAAGATTTTCCGGGCAGGGGAATCGTCGAGGCAATAGGTGAAGGCATCCGGGCTGGTGACACAGACGTCGCTGTTCTCTGCCATCTCTGCTCTGTTGAAAAAAGAGATTCACACCTGATACTCACCCATGGCCGTCCGGGCCTGAGCGTTGAAGAAGCCGTTTCACTGAAGGAAGAGATTCAGTCATTTGAGTCTGACGGGATAAGGATTCAACTCATCCATTCAAAAGGTATTGACGGTTTTCTTGTGGCAAGCGGGAATGCCTCAGAACGCATCACTGATTCAGATCCGATATATGAGGGAAAGGCAGTCATCGGGATTACCCCTGTTTTCAGCGAAAAACCGCTTGCGGCAGCAAAAAAAACCGCAAGGGCTCTCAATAAATACCTGAAATGGTGCCATCAAAGGCTGTCCGGGCATTCCATAAACAGGAAACGTATCTCCGAAGGGCTGCTGCCTGTAAACGCACTTGTCACGCAGAGAGCCGGGAAGAGAAAGCAGCTGCCGTCTTTCAGGGATAAATGGGGTCTGCGGGGCCTGTCAATCTCCTCAGGCGCCATTTACTGGGGATTATGCGCTGAACTTGGCATAGAAACAGTGAAGGTCAAAGACACGGGGAACGTGGAAGAGGATCTGTCTTCCCGGCTCCGTATCGCAAAGGACGCGTATGAATATGACTTCATACACGTCCATACAAAAATGCCTGACGAGGCCGGCCATACAAAAAATCCCTGGTACAAGAAGGATGTTATTGAAGCCATAGACCGCGCATTGGCTGTAGCTGTCAATGAGATTATCACGGACAGGGAGGTGCTGCTGGTTGTCACAGCAGACCATTCTACAGCGTGCTCAGGGATTATGATACATACAGGGGAGACAGTCCCCCTTGCCATGGTGGGGAAATATGTCAGGAAAGACAGGGTCGCGGAATTCAATGAAGTTACCTGTCCAAGAGGCGGGTTGAGCATCGTTAAGGGCAGGGAGCTTATGTATCTTATCCTGAATTTCCTTGACAGGGCAAAAATGCAGGGACTTATGGATACCCCGGTTGATCAACCGTATTACCCCGGGGATTATCCGCCATTAATTATTTAGGAACTATGGAGAATAACCTGCTTGATATTTTTGCCCGCAAGCCGGAAATCATAAATGATTTTCCGGAATGGATGCTTCCGGGCTCTGCCATCAGGGAAATCAGGAAATCTGAAAACGTCGCGATAGCTGAGGTCGCCGGAAGGGACAGTATTGCAGCCCTCATACGTGTGTGCGAAATACGTACAATTCAGTCAATAGTTCCGACAATCGCCTACACCGGCACGGAATACGGGAACTGGGAAATCCCGTTTGAGAAAGTTGAAGCAGCACGGGAACGCCTGCAAAAGAACCACATTTATGTCTATGACCCTGTTGTACTGGGCTCCCCGAAATTATGGTGGGCATTGTGCGGAAGATATTCCCTTCATCTGTTCAACACCCTCGGGTACTATTCTCATTGCGCAGGCTGCCATCTTTATTTTCATGCCATTCGGATACCCCTCGCGAAAAAACTGAACTGCTCCCTTTTAATCGGAGGGGAAAGGGAATCCCACGATGGAAGGATAAAGATTAATCAGACCGGGACCGCCCTCGACACCTATGTTTCATTTACGGGCAGGTTCGGAATCGAGCTTTTACTTCCACTGAGAGATGTTGCTTCCGGCAGGGAGGTTGAATCCATCATCGGCGTTGAATGGGACGAAGGCGGTCAGCAGCTTGAATGTGTTCTTAGTAAAAACTATCAGAGCTCTGACGGGAGTGCCCTGTTTTCTGAAAACGCCATAAAGAGATATTTTGATGAATTCGCGGTCCCGAAAGCGGAGGAGACAATAAAGGGTTATCTTGGGTAAAAACATGAAGGAGGTGTCGTATGGGCGGATATTATAAAGAGGAAGACCTTGGCAGGTTCGGAGAAATCGGCAAATATAACCCTGATCTCTTTAAAAAATTCATGGATTGGTACAATGCGTCCCTTGAACCCGGATTATTGACTAAAAGGGAAAAAGTGCTCATAGGACTTGCGGTTGCGCACACGGTTCAATGCCCCTATTGCATAGACGCCTACACCCGGTCATGTCTTGAGGAAGGCATGAACCTTGAGCATATCACGGAAGTAGTCCACACAGCCTCGGCTGTCAAGGGCGGGGCATGCCTTATTCATGGGATACAGGCACATAATACAGCAGGCAAAATATCACTGTAAAAGGGCGCAATGACCGGGTTTGAAAAAAAGGTACATGAAGTTCAATCCGGGCCTCTGCAGGCCTGCGGCATAAAGATCCTGCAGGTAAATCTTGGCTATCAATGCAATCTTGCCTGCAGGCATTGTCATATAGAGGCCGGACCTTCCAGGACCGAAAGCATGGGCATGAAGGTTATTGACCAAGTAATTGATGTGCTGGAAAAATCCCCGATTGAAATTCTTGATATAACCGGAGGCGCCCCGGAGCTTAATCCGCATCTCCGGTATCTTGTTCAGAAAGCGCGGGGCGCCGGGGTTCATCTTATTGCGCGGACGAATCTTTCAGTCTTTTTTGAACCCGGGATGCATGACATACCCGGATTCTATGCGGAGAATGATGTTGAAATAATAGCTTCCCTTCCCCATTACATGGAAACTTCCGTGGACAGGGTCAGAGGAAGCGGGACATTTACCAAGAGCATTGAAGCTCTCAGAACACTAAATGGTCTCGGGTATGGAACAGAGCAGGGGAAAAAGCAGCTGCATCTCGTATATAATCCTCCCGGCGCGTTTCTCCCGTCTTCCCAAACAGAACTGGAAAAGCAATACCGGAAAGAACTCCTGTCCAAATTCAATATTGTTTTCAACCGGCTTTATACCTTTGCAAATATGCCGATAGGCAGGTTCCGCGATTTTTTAGTCCGAACTGACAACTATCAGGCTTATCAGGAAAAAATAAAAGGCGCGTTCAACCCCGGGACGCTCAATGGGCTTATGTGCAGATACATGATAAGTATCGGATGGGACGGCACCCTTTATGACTGTGACTTCAATCAGGTCCTCGGTCTTACGGTAGACATGGAATGTCCGGACCATATCAATGATTTTGACTATTCGGTTCTCGCCGGAAGAAAAATTGTCACCGATGACCACTGTTTCGCCTGCACCGCGGGGCAGGGCTCAACCTGAATAGGCGCCATAACTTAGCAGACGGGACGTCTGCCGGAAACAGACAGTTTTTAATCCAGCCCTCCTCAGCATTCAAACACAAAATCTATTTGTCGAGACCTATATTATAGAAATAATCTATTTGTATTATTGTTTATATCTATATAATATAATCGTTGAGGGGTAAGGGGTTGGCGCCCCGCCTGGTCTGCAAAACCAGAGTCATGAAAGGCTAAAATGCCTCATGGTGAGTTCGATTCCCACTACCCCTCTCCATTTTAGCTGCAACATGCCATGTCCTGCTCTTTGTGGAGGGCTCCGGCTGCGGAATATAATACTTGGGACAGCAGGCCATATTGACCATGGCAAAAGCGCTCTGGCTAAAGCGCTTACAGGAACAGACCCGACCGGCTGAAGGAAGAAAAAGAGAGGGGCATGACCCCGGAATGCGCCTGTTATCAAAAACAGGGATATTGTTCATTTATATCTCGGCACCTCCGAGGTAATGTCAAGGATTGTTCTGTACGGCAGGAATGAACTCGGGCCGGAAGAAAGCTGTTACTGCCAGTTCAGGGGCATGGAGCCTGTTATAGCAACGTCCGGAGACAGATATGTTATCCGGAGATTTTCACCGATAGAAACCATTGGAGGAGGAGAGATATACGATCCGAATATATTTGCAAGAATTGGGGTATTTTTCAGACAATGGCCAATTGAGGCACATATCGAAATAACTTTATGCAGAAATATTCAGAGCACATCCCCTGTAACTAACGCTTTTGTAAACACCCATAACTGAAGGCTTGGCAATTTCCCGAATAACCCTCTTGACAATTTATTTTATCAGGAGTAATGTTAAACAAATAGCAGCCGAAATCCATTCCTTGAATGGATACGGGGGAACCGTTTTATGGGGCGCATTTCCATGGGTTGTATGGAATAGGGCACTTTCAACCCCGAGCCCGACAGCTAACCTCGCAGGCATTTGAAAGGGCAATAGACAGAGCATTAAACCGCTGCCTTGCCAGCGGTTTTTTATTGCTCCTCCCTTGCCCTCAGAGGAGGAGACATGTTTCACAGGGAATCTCATGTCAAAGGGATTATACAATCCCTTGGTCTCGTATTTGGCGATATCGGGACCAGCCCCATTTATACCATAACAGTTATTTTTCTTCTTACAAAACCTACAGAGGCACATGTCATGGGGGTCCTGTCCCTGATCGTCTGGACACTGTTGATCCTTGTATCTATTGAATATGCGTGGCTTGCAATGAGCCTCGGACACAGGGGAGAAGGAGGCACAATAGTTCTCAGGGAAATTCTTATGCCCCTGCTGAAATCCGGGAGACAGGCGTCTTTTGTGACGTTCCTGGCATATATAGGCATATCCCTGCTTGTCGGCGACGGTGTTATTACGCCTGCCATCAGTATACTGAGTGCGGTTGAGGGCATTGCGCTGATTCCCGGGCTGGAAAAAACCGGACAGGGTGTGCTTCTCATGATTGCAGCATTGATCGCAATAGTATTGTTTTTATTTCAGAGAAAAGGTACTGAAAAAATATCCGGCGTATTCGGCCCGCTGATGATGATCTGGTTTTTCGTTTTGTCTTTTTCAGGAATTCTTTCAATTATTCAGGTGCCCTCCGTACTCAAGGCGGTTAATCCATATTATGCGGTCAGGTTTCTCTCTGAAAACGGAATAGTCGGGTTCATGGTGCTGTCAGAGGTAATACTCTGTGCAACAGGCGGCGAAGCGCTTTACGCTGATATGGGGCATCTGGGACGAAAACCCATTGTCCGGGCATGGTATTTTGTGTTTGCCGCGCTCATTCTGAATTATCTGGGACAGGGCGCATATCTTGTTCAACATCAGGATGCCGGGAATGTTCTCTTTGAAATGATGTATCACCAGGCTCCTTCTCTTTATGTTTTTTTTCTGATCCTGAGTATTCTTGCTACTGTAATAGCGTCACAGGCAATGATCAGCGGGATGTTTTCTATTGTCTATCAGGGAATAACAACCCATATTATGCCGCTTTTCAAGGTGGACTATACATCCAGGGAACTGAGGTCACAGATATACATAGGGTTTGTCAACTGGTTCCTCCTTGCGGCGGTACTGTTTATAATGGTACTTTTCCGTGCATCAAGCAATCTCGCGGCTGCTTATGGACTTGCAGTTACAGGGACCATGACACTCACCGGAATACTGATGACATGGATTTTCATCAAAAAAAGGAAACCGTGGAAGGCCGCCGTGTCTGTTTTGGTAACATTTGCAGATATCATGTTTCTTTCTTCAAACAGCTTCAAGATACCGCATGGAGGATACTGGTCGCTTGTCATCGCCGCAATTCCTTTGATAATTATTCTTGTTTATACCAACGGGCAGAAACGACTGTACAAGGCACTGAAACTGGTTCCGCTTCATGAATTTCTTGAAAGATACAACCTGGCTTACAGGACACTGGGCAAAATAAAGGGAACAGCCCTTTATTTTCTGAAAGATTCCCAGAAGATACCTCCGTTTATGTTCCGCAGCATGTTTGTAAATGGAATCCTTTATGAAGACAATGTGATTGTTACGATAATTAAAAGGTCTGATCCGTTTGCGGTTGCAGGGTACTTCAAGGAAGACCTTGCCCCCGGGCTAAGACAGTTTGAAATCCAGCTGGGCTATATGGAGATGCCGGATATCGAGCAGATACTTGAGGAAGCGGGAATCAAAGAAAAAACAATATTCTATGGCCTTGAGGATATTACAACAACCAATGTCATTTGGCGGATATTCACCACAATAAAAAAACAAGCTCCCGCTTTTGTGCAATTCTACAGACTGCCTGCACATAAACTGCACGGAATCATGACAAGGGTAGAGATGTAATAATAAAAACGAAAGTCATCTGTTCATTTTGGAGGAAACAAATGAAACATTCAACGTTTAGCCATAAAATTATCTTCCCGGGTATTCCCCTGAAACTGCTGAATATTGTCATCGTTATTTTGTTTTTTGCCTCATCCTCCGCGGCATCACAGTTTGGTTTTTTTGGACCTCCTTCAGATTTCATAAACAGCAATCTGGCTGTCAGGACAGACACAGGCATTGAACATTTGTCAATAAGACTGATTGATTTTTGATAGGAATTCAAACCGATAAGATATGGGAGAAAAAAAGTGATGCCCATTGGATTCTTAAAACCGGGTTCATAGACCCTGTTACCGGGGAGTATATGGCGTATGTTCTGGAATTTGAAAAGACAGACAGCCTGATTATATTATCGACTATTACTTTCAATAATCGCGTCTCTCACATCAGGAAACGGCAGGCTTCGCGAAGCAGATAATACAGAACTTTGGCAAACACATAAGCATCAAATAGAGGCTGTCCATCAAGTCTGCTTCTGTCATCCTCCAGTTCGATTGTGGGATTTAGAATTAAAAATGAGCAGGCAATTCATTGACAAGCTCTTCTTATTTGCCGCTGGATTAGAATTATGGAAAATTGATATTATTACTTTAAATCCTTATGATTGCGGATAATCCGCATCACACATACAAATAAAGGGAAGGAATATAATACATGGAACGTGAAGTGATAGAATTCGATGTTGTTTTCGTCGGCGGAGGGCCAGCCAATTTAAGCTGTGCGATTCATCTGACAAACCTCATTCAAAAATATAATGAAGATATTGAAAACGGAAAGCAGCAGGGGGGGAAAATAGATACAGAAGACAAGATTGCCGTTCTTGAAAAAGGCGCTTATTTCGGGGCGCATAACATTTCCGGAGCAGTGCTCATTCCCGATGTTCTTTCTGAGCTGTTGCCTGAACATAAACAGCTTGATTGTCCCATTGATGCAGAGATAAACAAGGAGTCCATTTATTTTCTTACCTCAAGGGGACAGATTAAAGTTCCGTTTACTCCGTCCTTCCTGAATAATCACGGCAATTATTTGCTTTCGCTCTCCAGATTTACAGGGTGGCTTTCCAAAATTGCGGAAAAGAATAAAGTCATGATGCTTGAGGGAACTGCCGCGGTGGAAATCCTCTATGAAGGCAGCAAGGTAATAGGAGTAAGGACAGACGATAAGCGCCTTCAGGAGAATGGTGAATATGAGACCCCCGGATATATTCTGAACTCAAAGGTCGTGGTGCTTGGAGAGGGAAGCAATGGTACTTTACGCAAAGGCATTGTTGAAAAACTGCATCTTGATAAAGACAGGGCTCCTTCCATCTATGAACTCGGAGTAAAAGAGATATATGAACTGAAGAATAATCCCCTTCAAAAGGGAGAATGTATCCACACACTCGGATATCCCTTCAGAAAAGGACTTTCAGGAGGTGGGTTTGTATATTGCATTTCCGAAAACAGGGTTGTCATAGGTCTGATATCCCATCTCAGTTCCGAAGACCCCCGGTTGGACCCTCACATGGAACTCCAGAAATACAAACTGCATCCGTTGATCAACAATATCATCAAAGACGGAAAACCCACGCATTACGGCGCTCGGACACTTCCCTGCGGCGGTTATTTCTCCATACCCAAACTTACTTCCGATGGAGTTATGATAACCGGCGATTCCGCGAACCTTGTGGATTCCCGGAAGCTGAAAGGGCTTCATACATCCATAAAATCTGGAATGCTCGCGGCTGAAGTTCTCTTTGAAGCCTTCAGGAATAATGATTTCTCGGCAATCCAATTGGCAAAATATGAAGAGAAACTGAAAAACAGCTGGGTATACTCTGACCTCAGGATTAGCCGCAATTTCACACCCGCGGTTGCCATGGGAATTCCCTTGCCGGGCGGGCCTCTTCTTGGATTCCAGATCCTTGCCGGCGGCGCTGCCCCGGCAGGTGATCTAAAAACAAAACCTGATTACTCGGCAACGGAAGACATGAAGAGCTTTTACGCCGGGAAATCACCTGAACAGCCCCTGAAAGCGGATGACAGGATTATTGTAAGCAAATTAACGGATGTCTATTTCTCCGGCACAGCGCATGATGAAAAACAGAAAAGTCATATCCTGTTAAAAGATGAGGCTGCATGCAAAAAATGCATTTCAGAATATGAAGCACCATGCACAATGTTTTGCCCTGCGGCCGTCTATGAGCTGGAAGATGAAAAAATAAGAGTGAACTTCAGCAACTGCATGCACTGCAAGACCTGTGATCTGAAATGCCCTTTTCAGAACATCGTCTGGAACCTCCCGGAGGGCGGAGGCGGGCCGAGATACACCCTGCAGTAGGAGCAGTGTTTTAAAATACCCCATTCTTACTCAAGACGATTTTATTGTTTTCAACTTCAGGAATTCGGACAGTTGGGCCAGGTGCCTTTCTGCTTCTTCACTGCTGTCCGTTATAATAACCTCCTGCGAACTGCCCGGACCTGACAGTTCCAAAGCATATATAACCTTCAGATATCCGTCTCCGGCAGACTCCGCTTTAGGCAGAATCCTGACGGAATTAAAGGAAGACAAAGATTGAACATTTTCCCTTCTGAAAAACAGCACTTTGGATATCGTCCTGATAATACGGCTGCCGCGGTTTATCTCCAGTTCGCTTTCCCTGGCTATAAGCATCAAAATAGCGGCTATGCCGGACGCATAGCAAAACCAATGAATCGTCTTTAAGTCCATTCCTTTTTGCATGGCAAATATGATAAAGAACCCGGTAAATATCCCTGCCAATATAAAGCCTGCTATCGCGTTCGCAGGCTCCAGTTGATAAATCCATATATCTTCAGACTTCTTTTTGAAAGGCATTTTCATAATATTAGTTTTACAATCGCGGGAACAGACATGTCAAATAGATAGTATCTAACTGCTTTTTGTCATCCATAGAAAGTATCTATTGTATATGTGTTTTCCCACTTTGTATCATTAAAGCAATTCAATGAGAAAGGCATGATTAAATGATATTAATTGATATTCCGGGCTCCGGGGCAATGGGAATCGGACATTTTGTTACCGACTTTTCAGGGACGCTGTCCGAAGACGGCATCCTGCTTAATGGAGTAAAGGACAAGCTGAATGAACTCTCCTCTAAACTTCAGATACATATTCTCACATCAGACACCTTCGGTCGTGCACGGCAGGAACTCGAAGGAATCAATTGTATAATCCACGTGCTGGAAGGAGATGGACATTCAATACAGAAAGAGAAATATATATGTTCCTTGGGCGCAGATGCTGTTGCGGCCCTTGGAAACGGGAATAACGATGCCGGGATGCTAAGGGCGTCGGGGTTAGGCATTTGCGTCTGCCTGAAAGAGGGATGCTCGGTCGAAGCAATGAAGGCATCCAGGGTGTTTGTCAAATCGCCAATAGATGCTATTGATCTCCTGCTTAACCCGAAAAGACTCATCGCCACGCTGAGAGCATGAGGCAAACTGCAAAGAGATATCAGCCTTTATCCAATATGCAGATAATGGGCGCACCCCAAATCCTGAATCAGCAGGGTTTTGTTGTCCATATGCCTGCCTGTCATCCGGCTTAAACTGTTTTTCTCATGCAACGTGTCACGATGATTGCAATACTTACGGCATTTGATATGTCAGGGCCATGGTGTATGTAGCGCCTGCCGCCGTATTTTGTCCAAAGACAGCGGGATTATAGCCAAGCTCAAGGCCCCATGCCCTGGATATCCTGTAACCGAGAGTCACATCCAGTTTTCCCAAATCAAAATTATTAGTTGTGGCCGGATTCCCACCGGAATCAAAACGGCTGCCGTTGTCCATGCTGTAAGTACCGTCCAGCTTGACCCTTCCATAGAATGATTTTGAGAAGTCAACTCCAGCCTCAGCCAGATACCGCAGTTCGTCAGACGGGTCTTCAAAACGCCACCGGTACCCAATCTCAAAATTGCAGTAACCGGGCAACGGCCAGAGAGACCTTCCATACAGGATTCTTGCTTCAAGGTCGTACTGACCATTACCAAGCGGGAGGGGGTCGTTCTTATCATACGCTGCTGGGATCTTAGCCAGCATCTGGGCAGAAAATACACCAGGTGAACCTTCAAATAATTTGACCTTCACCCCTGCATCGATATCCCCGATTCCGTATGTTTTTTTCTCCTGCAGGTCATCCTTTCTCTGGATATGCTTGAAATACAGCGAATTTATCAGGGTAACCCTATCGCTAAGACCGTATTCAATATAATTATTCAGGTTGAGGTCGCGAAATTCTCCGTTTGCGGCAAAATCCTTTTTACTGTTTTCTTTATCAAACTCCTTTTCAGCCAGATAGTAATTAACCGCCAGTCTGTCATACAGTTTTCCTTTCTGCATGGCCCAGGCGCCGGCAAAACAGATGCCTGAAAGCAAAAAAGACGTTATGATGACGACGGACAGAATAAATGGATATTTATTGTATTGTATTCGCATTGTCAACCTCCCTGAAGTTTATTCTTTAATGTACTGTGGCGCTTCCTATGAGTCAAATAGATAATATAAATATATCCGGGCGCAGCTATCCAATTAAACTATGAGAAGTTGACAGAATGAATATGTTATACATACAGAGTATGTTTATCATTCTTATACAGTTTCTTACACTGGTTCATTTTTTCGCGTTAGGCTGCCTGTCTCTATATGGCGTTCACAGACTGTGGCTGCTTTATTTGTGGCACAGGAAACGGAATGAACCACCCTTTTCACTCAACAAAAGCCTGATTCCTGATAATCATCCCAGGGTAACTGTTCAATTACCTGTTTACAATGAACGTTTCGTCGCAGCAAGGCTCATTGACTCGGCTGCACAGCTTGACTGGCCGGCAGATAAACTCGACATACAGATACTCGATGACTCTGACGATGACACGAATAGGATTATTGACGAGCGGATTGATTACTGGGGAAAACGGGGGATTACAATCAAGCTTCTCCGAAGGAGCCAGAGGGAAGGATATAAGGCAGGCGCCCTTGCTTGTGGCCTTGCCGCATGTTCGGGCGATTATCTTGCCGTTTTTGACGCGGACTTTGTGCCTCCGTCAGACTTCCTGAAAAAAACCGTTCCGTATTTCATGGATGCGGAGGTGGGAATGGTGCAGGCTCGCTGGGGCTTTCTGAACGCGGATCATTCCTGGCTTACCAGGATTCAGGCGATATTGCTGGGAGCCCATTTCAGTATCGAGCATTGGGTCAGGTACAAATATGGAATGTTTTTCAATTTCAACGGGACTGCCGGTATCTGGCGCAGGGAAACAATAGAAAGCGCGGGTGGCTGGCAGGCAGACACCGTAACAGAAGACCTTGATTTGAGTTATCGCGCCCAGCTTGCCGGATGGAAGTTTGTCTATCTTGACGATCTTGTTGTTCCATCTGAACTTCCAGTAACCATTTCCGCTTTTCGCAGTCAGCAGCAACGCTGGGCCAAGGGTTCCATACAGACTGCAAAAAAGATTTTACCTGCCATCATGAAGTCACCACTGCAGCAAAAGATAAAGATGGAATCGTGCTTTCATCTTCTCGCCAACTTCGGATGGCTTATGGGCATGATAATCACCCTGACACTCTTTCCTGCCATTGTATCACGAACCCATATCGGCCCATGGCAGATGCTCAGGGCGGATGTCCCCCTTTTTATCGGGACAAGCTTGTCAATATTGTTCTTTTTTCTTATCTATACCTTTCATTATTCCGGACGCAGATTGCTTGCAGATGTGTTCCTGCTGCCCGTCTTTTCCATCGCCATGGCTCCGGGGATAGCCATGTCTGTAATCAAAGGGGTGTTCAGCCGGGGCGGCGTTTTCTGGAGAACGCCGAAGTTCGGGATACAGGGCCGTCAAAGGCTCCTGCTGCCGGCATTGATTTATAAGGACAGAAACCATTCAGGCCTGTTGGCTAACATCGCGCTTCTTCTCTACAGCTTACTGCCTCTCTGCTATTCATTAGGGCGGGAGACCTGGTTCGCACTTCCCATGATAATACTTTTCCCCTGTGGTTTTCTTTTGCTTATATTGAAAGAAGCATCTGAAATCACGGAAACCGTTTCAGCAGCAAAAAAGGGGAGACTGCCCTCCGACAGCCTCCCCCTGTAACTATGATCTTATATTCTATTTACCAGCCGGTTTCAAAAGGTCTTCCAGAAGGATTCTGGCACCACCCCTGCGCTCCGTCATTACAGGCAGGGTCCTGTGTGTAAGTTGTGCTCCATCCTGCCCATCCATCAGAGTAATTTCTGATATTGTCATATCCCATCATATATGCATACAGGAATGTCAAACTGGAACGATATCCCCCACCGCAGTAGAAAATAACTTCACGGTCAAACTGGTTTTGTACTGCCGTGGATTTAATGCCCAGCAGTTTCCACATCCCCCGTATTTCCGTATAACTCCGCAGAGTCCGGTCAGCGTCATGATAGGCAATTGATTTATCGTCAGCATCATTAGCCCATACGGAATTTGGTATGCGGCCTTTTGTAAAAAGATAACTGTACCCGCTGATTATTCCGGCGTTTTCACTTCCTGACCTGACATCTGCAAGAAGGATATTTGCAGTGTCTGTGTACTTTGCATTAACATAATTTGTCGTAGCAATAAAGCCTGGCTGAACAGCTCCTGCAAAAGCAACCGGCACAGGGTTATTAGTTGTTGTTTCACCTGCATAACCGCTTGCGGTCCATTGCTCGTAGCCCCCGTTCAGATAACGGACATCCTGCACACCGGCATACTTAAGTATCCACCATAGGCGGGCAGCAAATATGGGACTGTTGCTGTATACAATAACTGTTGTGTCTGCCGCAATCCCCATGCTCCCCATTGTTGTTTGAAGTTCGGCATCGGGATTCAGAAACCACCGGGGCTCGCCATTTTCATAAATATCCGAATTGGAGTGTATGGCCCCGGGGATATGCCCAAGCAGATAGGAGTTGTCAGCCCATCCCTGCTGCATATCGTTAAAACTTCCCCACTGTGTCTCAAAAATCAGATACTTATGATCCCGGTTATAGGGATATTCAGGAGGCTGGGCCGATGTGCTTCCAGTCTTGTGGTACTCTATAACTGCCTTTACCCATGCCGGATAAACGACTGTTGAAAACCGTGGGGCTTTTTCCATGGGCAGTTCGGGTTTTGCTGCCCATTCAAGTATTGAAGCATCATAGTTTGAAATACGCTCATATCCCATAAGACGCAGGACAAAGTACATATATGCACTGCGGATGCCTGCAGTACAGTAAGCCGTTATTTCCTTATCCGGAGTTATTCCCTTTGATTCCAGAAGTAGTTTCAGTTTTCCTAATCTCAGGGTTGTTTTATCCGAATTGAAAAGCCAAGCATAGGGGAGGTGAACTGCATTTTTGATATGTCCGCCACGCGCTTCACCATAAAGCTGCCATCCGATAAACTCTTCATCAGTCCGGGTATCGATAATTGCAAAATCCCTGTCATACAGGCGATACGCAATATTTTTACTTTTTGGTTTTATAGCAGCATTAAGCTGCGCAGTAAATGTTGCTGCCGCAAGTGTTCTGGCTGCAGTTTCCGTCGGTCTCCCGTCAGCGACCCATTTGTCCCAGCCGCCGTCAAGGATATGAACATCATGGCACCCGAGGTATTCGAGCATCCAGAATATCCTTCCTGCAGCGCCCCATGATGCGGTTGTATCATCATATATGACGATTTTCTTGTCACGTGTCAGCCCCGCTGCACCAAGCTGGCTCTCAAGCGTTGCCGTAGCCTTAAGACCGGTGCCGCCGGTAAAGTAATCACCGAACTTCACATTGATAGCGCCCGGTATGTGTGAAGTCGCATAACCTGAAGAGCGGGCGTCAATTATTACAAGATTTACCGCGCCGAGGCTCTTCTGCACGGACTCGGCCGAAACAAGAAGGTCCGCGTTTGGATAATCGGGAGACGCCGCCTGAAGCGCAGCCGTTGTCTGCGTTGAGCCCGTGGTCTGCGATTCGGAAGAGCTTCCGCATCCGGTTAACAATGCCGCGGTTAATAACAGAAAAACAGCAAAAACAGCCAAATCCCTGAATCGTTTCATGTTTCCCCCCTGGAGTGTTGAATTAAGAAATTTTCCCATAAGGGCAAAAAGATGTCCAATCGATAATATAGATAGAATAGATGATTTTGATAGACTAAAACTATTTTTTATCAGGCGGGCAGCCGGCCATATCGGGCCTGATATCCTGATAATGAAATACCTGGAAGTATAACAGCAAGGAATTCATTTTAATGAATGGCCCTGCGGCAGGACCACAGGGAAATGCCAGATTAAACAGTTTTTTACTTTGCCCTTCTGCTCCATGCCTCATATCCGCCTTCATAGTTTCTTGCCGCGGGCAATCCGGACAGTTGATGTACCATCCACACGTATGCAGACCTGATGCCTCCCGTA
>Ga0233425_10005293_pt1 | contig 20525 bp, 9 predicted proteins | sample Watercolumn_Towu_2_FD_181712 | JGI IMG/M metagenome (GOLD analysis project Ga0233425, IMG submission 181712) | Freshwater microbial communities from Lake Towuti, South Sulawesi, Indonesia - Watercolumn_Towuti2014_140_MG | ecosystem: Environmental > Aquatic > Freshwater > Lake | place: Indonesia... | reverse complement strand
TTGGCGACGCGGACAGCGATGGTGCCGCGCCGGCCACCGTGGTCGATCGCGTTCTGGATCAGGTTCATCAGCGCGCGGTCGAGCGCCGTCTCATCGCCATCGACCCTGATTTCGCCGGTCTCGGCCTCGAACGACATCTCGTATCCGGCCGTGAAGGCGAGCGGTGCGAGATCGAGGACGGATCGCTCGGCCAGCGCGACGAGGTCGACGGGGGCGAAGGATGCCTGCTCCCGGTCGAGACGCTGCAGATCGAGGAGTTGGCCGGTCAGCACCGTCAGCCGGGTCGTGTCTTCGAGCAGGCGGATCTTGTCCGGGCCCGGCTGTAGCGCGGAAATGCGCGTCGTCAGGATCGCGATCGGGGTGCGGAGTTCGTGAGCGGCGTCGGCCAGGAACCGCTTGTGACCCTCGTAGCCCCTGTCGAGCCGGGCCAGGGCACCGTTGACGGCGTTGACCAGCGGAACGATCTCGACGGGCACGCCGACGGCCGGCAGGCGCGTGCCGCTGCGGGTGATGTCGATCCGTTGCGCCTCGTCGGCCACCCGCCCCAGCCCCGCCAGCGCACGTTGGACGACGAACGGTGTGACGAGAAAGGTTGCCGCCGTCATCAGTCCGATGATGAGCAGGGTCAGGTACAGCATGGGCAGGAAAGCGGCCACGACCTGGTGCAGCAGGAGGCGGCCCCGCCCTCCCGTGAGCATCTGGACCCTGCCGGCCGCCGTATCGAGCCGCTGCACGATGGCGAGGGACGGCCCCTCCCCGACACGGTCGCTTCGCAGAACCGCGCTCTCGATCCTGTCGAGTCCCGGCATCAGGAGCGCCAGCTCGGCGGGAGCATGCCCTTCGGACACGTCATGGCCTTGCGCGTCCCGAACGATGAACCAGAAATCCGGGATCTCCCGCCGCAGCCGTTCGAGTTCCGGCGTCGTCTGGAGGATCAGTTCACCCTGCGCGCCGCGGCCGACCGCCTCGGTGAGCGCCTCGATCGTGCTGCGCTCGTAGATGCCGCTGCTGATCGAGCCCCGCATCCACAGCGCTCCGATCACGCCCGTCATGGCGAGGATCAACAGTGCGAACATCGTGCCCTGTGCGGCGGCGACCCAGGTGACGAGGCGCCATTTGAGCGAGCGCGGATGCCGGATGCTCACGCAACCTCCCGCAGGAGGTAGCCGACGCCCCGGACGCCGTTGACGACCACACCGCTTTCCGCGTCCGCGAGCTTGCGGCGCAAGCGCGAGACCTGGGTGTCGAGCGCGTTGGGCTGGACCTCGTCGTCGAGTGCGAACACCGCCTCCATCAGCACGGCGCGCGGGACCATGCGCCCGACCCGTCGCAGCAGCGCTTCCAGAACCAGGGTCTCGCGCCGCGTCAGTTCGAGCACCCTGCCCTCGATGCTGGCCTCGCGGTTGGGGACGTCGAAGGACAGCCGGCCGGCCCGGACGACCTCGGACTGCACGTTCGCCGGCCGCCGCAGGAGCGCGCGCAGCCGCGCCAGCAGTTCCTCGAAGGCGAAGGGCTTGGCGAGGTAATCGTCCGCTCCGTGATCGAGTCCCATGACACGATCGGCGATTTCACTGCGCACCGTGAGCACGAGCACGGGCACGCGGTTGCCGCCGGCCCGCAGCTTCGGGATGAGGGAGAGCCCATCGCCGTCCGGCAACTGGCGATCGATCACGAGGACGTCGTGAGCGCAGGAAGCCGCCATCTCCTCGGCCTCGCGCAGGTCGGCCGCATGATCGACGATCATGTCATGACGCGCGAGGACGGTGCACAGGGCCGAGGCCATCTCCGGTTCGTCTTCCACCAACAACACACGCATGGACGATCCTCGCGGGCCGCCCGCATCTCAGAGGGGCACCCGACGAGCGCGAGCCTATCGCAACTGTCTGTCGGCAGCCTTGCAGAAACGGCGGCGCGAGATCTTTTTTCAAAAATCATCCGCAGATCCTTCAGCGACAGATTGCCGACAGGCAGATGTGAAATCCAATCGATCCCGGCGCATCCAATCACTGCCGTAATGACGGCGCCAATCTACTGGGATTCAAGATGGAATTTGAAAACTATACTTTCACTCATGATGGTGCGACGAACCGGGCGCGCGGGTTCGGCCCTTCGATTGCCGACATGGTGCCCTTCCTGCGCGAATGGGTCCGCAATCCCCGAGGCGTTGCCTCGGTCGCGCCGTCGGGTCGCGCGCTCGCTTCGCTGATCACGCAGGAGATCTCAGCCGAGACCGGTCCTGTGATCGAACTCGGGCCGGGAACAGGCGTCATCACGCACGCGCTGATCGAGCGAGGCGTACGGCAGCAGGATCTCACGCTCGTCGAATACGGCTCCGATTTCGCGCGGCTGCTCCAAACGCGCTTCCCGCAGGCCCGGGTCCTCTGGATGGATGCGGCAGCGCTCAACCGTCACGTGCTCTTCCCGGAGGCATCGGTCGGCGCCGTGGTGTGCGGCTTGGGCATTCTGAACATGGAGCAGCGCAAGGTCGCCGAGATCCTTCGGGGTGCGTTCCGCTTCCTGCGGCCGGACGGCGCCTTCTTCCTCTATACCTACGGCGGGCGCTGCTCGGTATCGGATTTGCTGCTCGAAGAGCTCGATCTGGAAGCGTCCCTCATCGGCCGGACGGTTCGCAACATCCCTCCGGCTTCCGTCTATCGGCTGTCCCGGCGCCGGACGATGGACGCGTGACCGCGATGGCCTCCTCGGATCTCATCGCCTTTTTCCTCGGTCTCGGCCTTCCGGGGATGTTCAGTCTGGCATTTGCGGAAAAGTTCGTACCCATTATCCCGTCCTACGTGATGCTGATGCTGCTGGGCATGACGGTCACGGAGACAGCGATGCTGCTGCCGGCCATCCTCGCGACGGCGACGGGCTCGCTCGTTGCCTCCCTCGGCTGGTACGGGATCGGGCGCTGTTTAGGTGAAGACAGGGTCCAGGCGGCGGTTGCCCGGTTCGGCAAGTACGTGCTCCTCCGCCCGCGGACCTACGAGCGCCTTGCCGCTGCCTACCGGGAGAACCGCTTCCGAGTGACGCTGATCGGGCAGACGGTACCGGTGGCGCGGATCTACCTTGCTCTTCCGGCCGGTGTGCTCAAACTCCGACCCGCCGCCTTCGTCCCCGCGGCCGCCATTGGCATTCTGCTGTGGAACGCACCGTTCCTGACGCTCGGCCACCTTCTTCGCGAGAGCGCCTACGATCCGGTCGATGTCGGCTTCTGGGTCTCGATCGCGCTCGTCGCGGCGGAAATCGGCGTGGTCGCCGCAATCCGGCTTCTCGTCCGGGTCCGCGCGCGGCGGCCATCTCCTGCCGCCACCGATCCCGGATCAGGCGCCGACCTGCCCGGATACCAACGGTCAAGCGAGGACGCCGTTCTCTTGCCCCTGCTTGCGTCCGTTCATGACCGGACGCCGCTCCGGTTCCGGCGCTGCTTGAATCGTCTCACCGATACTCCGGCTCGGAGAAGCGGCGACATCCTCGCATGCTCCGAGCGAGCCAATCGGCTACGGTCGCCTTGGCGATAGGTCGTCCCCAGCGACCGCGCTCCACGAGAACTGCGCGGCGGCGCGGATCGCTGCGTCCGGCAACTCCAGAGGATTTATCGGTGCGGGCCATCCACAGCCGGCCGCAATTGTCCTTCTTATGGCTCTGACCCGGAGCGCGACGCTCCGGGCAAGCGCCCGTGCCTACCTGCTCCCCGATGTTGCCCCCTCAAACCCTCCTCGACGAGGCATCGGCGCAGTTGCCGCTGTTCGATGACCTGACCGACGCCGCTGTCGATCGCCTCGCGGCCGGCGGCTTCGGTCGCGGGCTCCTCAGTGCAGCGCTGCGGGCACGGCTCCGCAAAGCCGGCTTTTCAGATATGGAGGCATTGGCCCGCGCGACGCCGGCAAACCTAAAGGCTGTGCGTAAGATCGGTCCTGTGCGCGTCGTTGCGATCCGGGCCCACATCCTCAACGAACTGGCCCGATTGCTCCCGGATGCGCGAGGAACGCACGATCAGAGCGCGACCGATCAGCGACGCCTCGACCGTCTTCGCGCCATGCCGGCGGGAGCGCTGCTTCTCGTTCCGCCTCTCGTCGAACGGTCCGGCTCGGCCGATCCGACCTGGGCTGACCTTGCCGCGATGCGGCGCGTGGAGGCGGCGCGGGCGCTCGGGCTATCGGCCGCGGATCTCGACGCAATCGTCTCCGCTCTCGTTCGCGCCCTCTTGCCGGAGAGGCAGCGCATCCAATCGGCGCCGATTCACGATCAGGATGCAGCGAGCGATGTGCGGAACCAGGAGGCGCACACCGAGCTGTTGCGTGCGCGGGACCGCGAATGGGACGAGGCTGCGCCCAAGAGATCTGTGCCATCAGCCGGAGCGTCCTGAGCTTGGGGTAGCCGGTGGCGTGAATGCCATCGGACTCCACCCTGATGAAGCGACTGCGCTGCGCGCGAATCCGGCCGTCTCCGCCGCCGCCGGCTCCGGGCCGGCGGTGAAACCGGAAGAGATCCGTCGAGCGTCACGCGTCGGCGCCTCGGGCCGCCTGCGGTCTGAACGACGCCGCAGGCACGAGGCGGGACAGCCATAGGCCGAGTATCATGGCGGCGACGAAGGCTGCGGCCTGGGCCGGAGCGATCGCGAGGAGGGTCAGCGCCGGCCCAGGGCACAGGCCGACGAGACCCCAGCCGACGCCGAAGATCGCAGCGCCGGCGATCAGCCGCGGATCGAGGTCACGTCGTGTCGGGATCTCGAAGCGGGGCGCGAGCACCGGCCGATCGCGCCGCCGCGCGACAAGGAAGCCGGCGGCCGAGACGGCGACGGCGCCCGCCATGACGAAGGCAAGGCTTGGGTCCCAGCGCCCGGCCAGGTCGAGGAAGGCGAGGACCTTCGCGGGATTGGCCAGGCCGGATACGAGCAGACCGAGACCAAACAGAAGGCCGACGGCGAAGGCGGACGCGATCTTTGCCATGGCTCAGAACCCGACGAGGTGGCGGGCGACGAAGACGGTTCCGACCGCGACAGTCATGAAGATGCCGGTCGCAACCAGGGACCGGGGCGAGCCGCGACCGATGCCACAGACACCGTGACCGCTGGTGCAGCCGGCGCCGAGGCTCGCGCCAAAGCCGACGAGGAGACCGGCGAGCACCAGCAGCGGGAACGAGGCGTCGACCGTCACCGCGACCGGGCTGCCCCTCAGGCCGGCGTGAACCAGCGGCGCGAGGATGAGTCCGGCCACGAAGGCGAGCCGCCAGCCGATTTCGCGTGAGGATCGGGTGAGCAATCCACCAAGAATGCCGCTGATGCCGGCAATGCGTCCGTTGAGCAGCAGGAGTAGTGCCGCAGAGGCGCCGATCATCAGCCCGCCGATCGCGGCGTGAATTGGCGTGAAACCGTCCATGGTCATCACTTCCGAGAACCGACTGGGCCGCCTCATCGACGTGGGCCGTAGGAGGTCGCGCCAAAGCCGTTGTATCAGACCATGCTTAATTAGTTTTATCTAATGTAATGTCAAGGATCGCAGTTGGGTTCCATTCGGAGTGGTCAGACAGGTCTCCCATCAAAGTGGACACGTGCTACGCGGGCGGTGAAGACCGTCGTCCCGTTCCCGGAACGCCGTACACGACGGTAATTGCCCGATCTGCTCAGCTCACGTCCCGGCAGAAGATGTCCTTCAGGGTCTCGAGCACCCGCGCGGCCCTCGGATCCTCCAGCCGGTAGTAGAGGGTCTGGCTCTCGCGCCGGAATGCAACGAGCCCTTCCTCACGCATCTTAGCAAGGTGCTGCGAAAGGGCCGATTGGCTGAGTTCGACCGCTGCGGCGAGGCTCGTGACATCCATCTCGCCGCGAGCGACCAGCAGGCACAGGATGAGGAGGCGCTTCTCATTGGCAAGGAGCCGCAGAAGGCGCGCAGCGTCCGAAGCTTTGTCCTGAAGCCGCAGCAGGTCGGTCGGCGTCACGGCATTCATCGATCCACATCCCAGTCCATTCGCTCGACCTGATTTAGGCAATCCTAATCTAGTCTCGTCGGCTGCAGATCCGAGTAGGGTGAAAGAGCCAGAGGCGACACCGCATCAACGCGGTATCTCCGCTTTCAGCCGCGGAGACGCGGGTGACGATCCTCCGCGAACCGGCTTCGGCGTCCTCACGAGATAGCCCCTGTCCCACGCTCGTCGGCCCAGGCGAGGGTCGAGAGGTAGCGCTCTGCATCGTCCCACGCGGCCTCGCGCGCAGCCAGAGCGACATAGCCGTCGGGCCGGACGATGACGAGGTCGGATCGCTCCGGCGACGGGCGCGGCGCCGGTTCCAAAAGGCGGGGAAAGCGCCTCGTCAGGGCTGCCCCGCGCCGCATATCGGCAGCGTAGAGAACGAATCGCGGCTCTCCGCCCGCGCCCGGCGGCGGTCCGGCATAGGCTTCCGGTGGCCAGCGCACGCCGGCCCCCGGCCCGTGTGAGAGAGGAGACTCGCCATAAGCGATCTCGATCTCGCTCATCGTCGTGGCTATCCTGTCGCGGACGGCGTGCAGTCCGAGCAGGAAGCGAAGCGCAAGGTTGCGCGCGAATTGGGCCGCCGGGTTCGACAGGGTCGCCATATCGGTGAGCCGTCCGGCATTGCGCAGCACCAGATCACCGACGGCGCTCCGCTCCGGGCTATAGCTGTCGAGCAGGCCCTCGCCGGCCATGCCCCGGATCACCATCGCCAGCTTCCAGGCGAGGTTCACCGCGTCCTGCATGCCGGTGTTCATGCCCTGGCCACCCGCCGGGCTGTGGATATGCGCCGCGTCGCCGGCGAGAAAGACGCGCCCGCGCCGATATTCGGAGACCTTGCGCTCGTTGATGCGAAAGTTGGTCAGCCAGACCGGATCGGACACGCGGATATCTCCGCCCGCGCGACGATCGACGAGTGCCTGCACCTCGGCCAAAGTGGGATCGGGGCGCGCGTGGCCGGCTTCCGTCTTGCCCACGGTCGCGACGACGCGGGCCCGACCATTCGGGATGGGGAAGATCACGAAGGGGCCATCGCGGTGCAGGTAAGTCGCGATTTCGTCCGGCGGCGGTGCACCCGGACCGTCGAGGCGCACGTCGGCGAGCAGCCAGTCGTCCCCCTGGGCCGAACCCGTGAAGCCGAGGCCGAGGCCGTGCCGCACCGCGCTATGAGCACCGTCGCAGCCGAGGAGCCAGGGCGCCTGCACTGTCTCCTCGTACCCATCGGCATGCCTCAGACGCGCCTCGACCCCGTCGCAGGCCTGCCTGAACCCGATGAGTTCGACCTGCCGCTCGACCTCGACGCCGAAGGCGCGCGCATGCGCGGCGAGGAGACGCTCGGTGTCTCGCTGCGGAATCATCAGGGCGAAGTTGTAGGCGCTCGCGATCGTGTCGAAGCGGGGATGGCCCAGAGTGCGGCCGCCGCTGCGGATCGAGGCGCCGGGGGCTCGGAGGCCCGCCTCCAGAAATGCCTGGCTGCCGCCCATACGGTCCATGAGTTCGAGCGTGCGTGACCAGACCACGAGGGCTTTCGAGGTCTCGGTGGCGTGCGGCGCGCGATCGATGAGGCGCACGCCGACGCCGTATCGGGCGAGTTCGGCCGCCATGGTCAGGCCCACGGGGCCAGCACCAACGATGAGACAGTCCGTCATGGTGGCTCCTTCCATCTCACCCGGTCGCCGCAGCTCGGTCGCCCCGTCGGCCGTCAAGTGGAGACGATCAAGCGCTCGAACACAGCCGACAGAAATATTCCGCGATTGGTGACCGAGATCGGCGGTCGAAGTGGGTGCGCCTCTTCGTTCGCGTCCGTAGATCTCGCTCGTCTTGCAAGTTCGCGCGAGCACATTCGCCTCGACGGGACGACATTCGGCCTCGTCGCTGTCGAGAAGGCACACGGGGCCGGCGGCGGGCAGCCGCAGAGAGAGCTTCCGAGCCAGCTTGTCAGTATTCTTGATCCCGTCCGGATTCTAATCGGCAGATGCAACCTCGAGCATAAATCGGCGGCCTTCCGACCTGACACCCAAAAGATCGGACACAACCCACGTATGCAAATCATATCAACAATCCAAACAAAGAAGTTTGGACGCCTATTGATTCGGTTTTATGAATATCGCTGTAAATCAAAGGATCATATTTGAACATGCGATCCAATTACTTATATTGCTTGGTAAGAGATTTTCAAAATATAATAGCATAGATGCTGCGCAAAGTTCGACGCTTTACACAAAGACGGGCTGCAAGTCCGCGGGTCGGCAATCCACCATTCGTGCATGAAGGAAAAACCCTCACCCGAGAGTTTTTCCCTTTTCGTTAGGTGTTTTTTTACTCCAGCCAATTCGCGCGGCGGATGGAATGCTGCGGCCACTTCGATGATGCCCCGGGCACAAGGGGCTCTCGATCCATCACCGGGCCGGCTGATGCCGCCTGCGTCCGTGTTTGGGAGGTGGCCATGGCCGTTAAGCTCAATCTCCAGGATCTGACCTTCATCCTCAAGCAGATCAAGATCGCCGAAGCGCACGCGAGCGGCATCAAGCTTACGGAATTGCGCGTCGATGCCGCCGGCACGCCTCTCATGGATCGCGCCCTTTACGATTCCGCCGGCAATTGGCTCGGCGACGCCGCGGCGCCGAAGGCGATCCCGGATCCTCACGTGCCCTACGGGCTGCGCACCGTCGACGGCACCTACAACAACATCGTGCCCGGCCGCGAAACGTGGGGCTCGTCGGGCCAGCCGATGCCGCAGATCTTCGAGCCGACCTACCTCAACGACGCGGATGGAGACACGATGGCACTCGGACCGGGTGCTCCGGTCATCACGAACAACAATTACGGGACGCCCGGCTCCGTCGCCGATGCCGACCCGCGCATCATCTCGAACCTCGTGGTCGATGCCACGCTCGACAACCCGGCCGCCATCGCCGCAGCGCTTCGGATCGCCGGATCTGACAATGTGATCGCCGATCAGCGCGCCATCACGGCGGCGCACGAGGCCCTGAAGGCCGCCAGGGCGGCGGACCCGGCGGGGGATCACACAACCCTGCAATCGAACCTCGATTCATTGCTGGAACAGGCGGGTGTCTCGGTCACGAACGGCTCCATCGACGTCCTGAACGTCTCGCCCGACGAAGGACTGTCGAAACCCTTTAATGCCTGGATGACCTTCTTCGGCCAGTTCTTCGACCATGGCCTCGATCTGATCTCCAAGGGCGGGAACGGCACCGTCTATGTCCCGCTCGCCGCCGACGACCCGCTCGTGCTCGGACAGGACGGCATCGCTGGCACGGCCGACGACCTCGCGCCGCACCTTCGCTTCATGACGCTGACGCGCGCGACACAAGTCGAGGGCTCGCAGCGCAACGTGACGACGCCGTTCGTCGATCAAAACCAGACCTACACCTCGAACGCCTCGCACCAAGTCTTCCTGCGGGAATACGTCCTCGTGGATGGAAGGCCGATCGCGACCGGACGTCTGCTCGGGGGCGCCGACGGCGGTCTCGCCACTTGGGCGGACGTCAAGATCCAGGCGCGAACGATGCTCGGCATCGAGCTGACGGACGCCGACGTCTCCGCCGTCCCGCAATTGCTGGTGGATGCCTACGGCGAGTTCGTTCGGGGTGCGAACGGCCTGCCGCAGGTAATGGTTGGCGTGGGACCCACAGGGCAGGCCGTCTATGCCAGCGGTAGCCTCGCCGAACCGCTCAAGCTCTCGGCCATCCAGCTTCCCGTCGGAACGGTGCTGATGGGACCCAACGGCACGCAGAACGTCATCGAGGCCGGTGAGACGGTCGCGGCGGCCCGCACCATGAACGCCTTCCTCGACGACATCGCCCACAACGCGGTGCCGGTCATGGTAAACGGCGTGCTTCGGCCCGACGCCGACGCGCTCACGGGCAACGCGGTTCAGATGAACCCGCAGACCGGTCGCAATCTCGAATACGACAACGAACTTCTCGACCGTCACTACGTCACCGGCGATGGGCGCGGGAACGAGAATATCGGTCTGACGGCCGTCCATCATATCTTCCACTCCGAGCACAACCGGCAGGTCGACGCCCAGAAGCTCACCATCCTGCAATCCGGCAATCTCGCGTTCATCAACGAATGGCTCGCGACAGACATCGCGGCGCTGCCGGGCAACTTCGCGCAGATGACGCCGCTGGCGCAGCTCGCCTACGCCAACACGTTGTCCTGGGACGGCGAGCGGCTGTTCCAAGCGGCGCGCGTCGCCACCGAGATGCAGTACCAGCACCTCGTCTTCGAGGAGTTCGCCCGCAAGATCCAGCCGCAGGTCGATCCCTTCGTTTTCAACTCGATCACCGAGATCGACCCGTCGATCTTCGCCGAGTTCGCCAACACGGTCTACCGCTTCGGTCACTCGATGCTGACCGAGAACATGCCGCGGCTCGGGCCGGACGGGGAGCCGCTCGATGCCGATCTCGGCCTGATCGAAGCCTTCCTCAACCCGCTGGCATTCGACAATGATGGCGGCCTGTCCCACGACGAGGGCGCGGCCGCCATCATGCGCGGCATGACGATCGAACGCGGAAGCGAGATCGACGAGTTCGTCGTCGGCGCCCTGCGCAACAACCTGCTCGGACTCCCGCTCGACCTCGCCGCCATCAACATCGCCCGCGGTCGCGACACCGGCACGCCGACGCTCAACGAGGCGCGCGCGCAGCTCTACGCAGCGACCGGTTCGACCTTCCTCACCCCCTACAAGAGCTGGGTGGAGATGGCGGCCAACCTCAAGAACCCGCTCTCGGTGGTGAACTTCATCGCCGCCTACGGCACCCATGCCACCGTCGCCGCCGCGACCACACTCGCGGGCAAGCGCGACGCGGCCATGATGCTCGTTTTCGGCGGCGAGGGCGCGCCGGCCGACCGTCTCGACTACCTCAATTCGCGCGGGAGCTGGGCCGGACGGGAAACGGGCTTCGGTGCGGTCGATCTCTGGATCGGTGGCTTGGCCGAGAAGCAGATGCCGTTCGGCGGCATGCTGGGCTCGACCTTCAACGCCATCTTCGAAGCCCAGATGGAGAACCTGCAGGATGCTGACAGATTCTACTATCTGAGCCGCGTCCAGGGTCAGAACTTCCTCAACGAGCTCGAGCAGAACTCGTTCTCGAAGATCATGCTCGCCAATTCGAGCCTGTCCCTGCCGGGGCCCGACGGTATCCGCGGAACGGCCGACGACATCGTGCCGCGTCATATCGGCGTCGACGCCTTCGCGGACTACGACTTCGAGCTCGAGGTGAACGCCGCCAACCAGCTCGACCAGAACGGCACCGCCCCCGGCCGCGACCCGACCGGCAACGATCCGGTGCTGGAAGCGATGGGCCTCGGCAAAGTTGTGCGCGACGATCCCGGAACCGTCGCCGACGAGGGAGCGAGCGGCTTCCACGCCTCGATCAACGCGCTCGTGCGCCGTTACGGCGCCGACGGGAATCCCACGGGCGCCCTCGTGGACGGCAGCGAGGACGGCGTCGGTGACTCCGGAAGCCCGGTGACCTGGGCCGATCTCAAGGCCAATGCGGCGAAGCTCGGGATTGCACTGAGCCAAGCCGACATGCTGGACGCGCCGATGCTCCGGATCGGCGCCGACGGCCGCCTTGCCTTCACTCCCGGCTCGGCCGTTCCCGAGGCGGTGGCGGTAACCAATGGCAGCTTCGAGGATCTGGCGTTGGTGGCCGGACAGGACGGCGTGAACCTCGACGCCAAGGGCAACTACACCACGACGAATCCGGCCGGCTGGACCATCGCCGGAGGCGTCGGCGGCCTCTACGCGCCCGCCGACTCAGTCGTCGATCCCGGTGGCCGCGACGGCGCGAATGTCGTGTGGCTGCGCGGCGGTGCGACGCTCTCGCAGGAAGGTGGAACCACGCTCCAAGCCGGCGTCACCTACACCTACAGCTTCCGGGTTGGGGACCGCACCGATTTCGCCTGGCCGGGTGCCGAAGCGCGCCTCGTGGCCATCGGCGGGACGAGCCCGGTCACCCTCGGCACGCTGACCCTGAGCGAGCCGGCTGACGGCCAGTGGGGCACCTTCACCCTCGCGACGGGGGTCGTCCCGACGGCGGTGGCGGGGCTTCAGCTCCGCCTGGAAATCCGCAACACCGGCACCGGCGACGCCCAGATCCTCGTCGACGACGTCGAACTCGTGCGCAGCGCGCCGGCCTACCGGTCCGACCTGACGCCGGCGCAGACGCCCGGATACGATCCTGCCGCCGACCCGTTCATGCGCGATGCCAGCGGCCAAGTCCTGCGCACCGGGCAGAGCATCGCCAGCCCGGCCGGCGCCGGTCTCGACGCGACCATCATCGATCCGGCCGCACTCAACCAGCCGTTCGCCACCGGGCACTACCTCCGCTTCACCGGCGGCGAACACGTCCTGGTCGGCGGCACGGACGGAAACGACACCATCATCACCGATTTCGGCGACGACGGAATCTGGGGCGATGCCGGCGACGACCGCATCGAGGCGGGCGCGGGCGTCGATCTCGTGAATGGCGGGGCGGGCGACGACATCATCACCGATTCCGGCGATTCCGGGGACTTCCTGAAGGGCGAGGACGGCAACGACGTCATCGCCAACTCGAACGGCCTCGACATCCTGATGGGCGGGCGCGGCAAGGACGCGATCTTCGTCGGGGTCGATGCGACGGAGGTCTTTGCCGGCGAGGGCGACGACTTCATCCTCGGCGGCGACGGCGCCGATTTCCTGATGGGCAACGAGGGCGACGACTGGATCGAGGCCGGCGGCGGCTTCGACACCACAGCCGGCGACAACTCGGAGTTGTTCTTCAACTCGGCCATCAAGGGCCACGACGTCATGTTCGCCGGATCAGACGAGCATGACTTCGACGCCGAGTCCGGCGACGACATCATGGTTCAGGGCGAGAGTGTGATCCGCAACGAGGGCATGTTCGGCTTCGATTGGGCGATCTACAAAGGCGTCCAGATCGCGGCCAATGCCGATATGCGCATCCCGATCTTCACCACCGAAGAAGCCGACATCCTGCGCAACCGTTTCGACAAGACGGAGGGGCTCTCGGGCTGGAGGCTCAACGACACGCTCATCGGCGACGACCGGACCGCGCCCACGAATGCGGACCCGGAGGAAGCGGCCGGCGCTCCGGTGACGGCGGCGAACGAGGGCGTGTTCTTCAACGACGGTCTCGATGCGGCCGGCATCGCGCGGATCGCGGGTCTCGAGCAGATCGTGTCGCTCGCACCCGGACAGCAGTTCTTCGAGGCCGGCAACATCCTGCTGGGCGGCGGGGGCAGCGACACGCTTCAGGGCAACGGGGGCAACGACATCCTCGACGGCGACCGTTGGCTGAACGTGCGCATCAGCATCCGCAATCCGGCGAATGCCGGGCAGGAGATGGCGACGGTCGACAGCCTGAAGCACGTCTTCGACAACAGCGCCGCCAATCAGGCGCGCGGCTGGGCCGGGAAGTCGCTCTTCGAGCTGATGATCGATCGGGTGATCAGCCCGACGCAACTCAACATCGTCCGCGAGGTGATCACCACCGGCGCAACGGCGGCGGATGTCGATACCGCCGTCTTCAACGACATCCGGGCCAATTACACGATCACTCGCGCGGCGAACGGGACGCTTACGGTCGCCCACACCACGCTGAGCAATCCGGCCGTCGATGACGGCACCGACACGCTGCGCAACATCGAGAAGCTGCGCTTCGCCGACGGCACGGTCGACGTCGCGCTGGTTCTCAACCAGCCCTTCGACAGCCTCACCATCAGACCCCTCGACGCGGATGGCGACGATTCCTCGACGCTCGTCGCGACGCTGGTCAACCGGGTGAGCCCGGCCACCCGCCCGGTCACCCTGCAATGGCAGGTCCTCGGCGATAACGGACAGTGGCGGAACGTGACGGGTGCGGACGGCCAAGTCACGAACGGCGGCACCTTCTTCACACCGACCGGGGCCACGGGCGCCGAGATCCGCGTGGTCGCGAACTGGACCAGCACCGTCGCGGGCAATGTCGGCCCGCAGCAGACGGCCTCGGTGCAGACGGCCTTCGTGGGAGCCGCTGCCAACGACGACATCGCCGGCTCCGCCTCGCCCAACGTCATCCTGGGACGCGACGGCGACGACGATATCGAGGGCGATGTCGGCAACGACGCCATCTACGCCGGCAACGGCGACGACCGGGTCGACGGCGGCGAAGGTGACGACACCCTCTTCGGCAACGACGGTGCCGACACCCTCATCGGACGGACCGGCAACAACACGCTCGATGGCGGCAACGACGACGACCAGCTCTCCGGCGGGCACGGCAACGACCGCCTGATCGGCGGCGCCGGCACCGATACCGCCGTCTTCGCGGGACCGATCGCGGCCTACAGCTTCGAGCGGAACGCGCAGGGGGAGGTCGTCGTCAGCGACAATCTCGGGGCCGAGGGCGACGGTGTCGATACGCTCGTCACGATCGAGCAGATCCAGATGGGCAACGACGTGACGCCCTACACGCTGGGCGCCAATGGAACGGCGGCGGTCGACATCGTGGTCGGCACTGCCGGTAACAACATCCTTGCGGGTGGAGCGGGGAACGACCTGGTCTTCGCGGGAGCAGGCAACGACGCCGTCCTGTGGCGGACGGGCGACGGCCGCGACTTCATCGATGGCGGCACCGGCACGGACACGTTCCGGATCATGAACGGGACGGGCCCCGTCCAGCAGCTCACGCTGGCGCAGGCGCGGGCGCAGTTCGCCAACCTCGCCTTCCGCGACGACACGCAGACCGTCGTCGTGCGCAACGGAATCGTGATCGGCGAACTCAAGAACGTCGAGCAGGTCGTCGTGAACTCGGTCGCGACGGGGGCTCCGGTCGTCACCGACGCGACGCCGACGAACGGACTCGTCTCGCCGACGGAGGGCCAACCGCTCGGCGCGCTGCTCACCGCGATCCAGGACGGCGACGGCCTCGGAACCATCACGCTCCGCTGGCAGCAATCGGGCGACAACGGTCAGACCTGGACCGATATCGCGGGCAATGCCGCCGGAACGGTGAACTACACGCCGGGCCAAGCCCAGGTCGGCGATCTCTTGAGGCTTCGTGCGAGCTTCACCGACGGTGCAGGCAATCCGGAAGAGCTGTTCTCGGCGCCGACCGGCGTCGTGGGTGACAACTTCACGGGAGTCCCGTTCCTTCTCACGACCTTCAACGGCACGGCCGGCGACGACATTGCGAACGGGGCCGACGGCAACGCCTTCGCCAACGACACGATGAACGGCGGCGGCGGGAATGACGTCCTGAACGGCCGGCGCGGCAACGACACGTTCATCCAGTCCAGCACGGACGGGCGCGATCTCGTCGATGGCGGAGCCGGCACCGATACCTACCAGCTGAACGGCGTCGCGGGGCCCGAGACCTTCCGCATCTACAGCCGCTCGGCCTGGCTGCAGGTCGCCGGCAACACGGAGGCGCAACTCGCTGTCGGGACCGAGATCGTCATCACCCGCAACGGAACGGGTGCGGGTGCCATCGTGGCCGAGCTCGACAACGTCGAGGAAATCCGCGTCAACACGCTCCAGGTGACGTCGCCCGGCGGCCAGAACGGCGGTGCCAATGGCGGCGACACGATCCAGGTGATCGGCAGCTTCACCGGCACCAGCCTCAACTTCAACACCATCACCATCGACGGATCGTCCGGCGACGACACCGTGGACATGGCGGGGCTGGCTTCGGCCCACCGCATCGTCTTCCGCTCGAACGGAGGCCACGACACCATCGTCGGCACGCTGCGCCCGCAGGACGTGATCGAATTGCCGACCGGCTCGAACCGGGCGGACTACGTCACGACCGCGGGTGCGAACGGCATGACGATCCTCTCCAACGGCTCGCACAGCATCACCTTCTCGGCCGCGGGCGGCATGCCGCGGATCGCGGTCGATGCCGGCGCGGACGGAGGGAATGGCGAGGGCGTCACCGGCGGCTTCGCCTACACGACCGCCGACATCGACGGATTGGAGGCGCTGGTGCGCGGCCAGCGTCCGGACAATGCGGGGGATGACGACGTGCCGACGGGCTACCGCGAGCTCAGCGGGCACGGCAACAACCTCGACCACCCGACCTGGGGTAGCGCCGACCAGGCCTTCATCCGCCTGACGCAGGCCCGCTACGGCGAGCCCGACGCCAACGGCAACCGTGCGATCAACCCGATCTTCAACGGCCTCGACGCGCGCACGATCAGCAACATCCTCGGCACGCAGGAGGCCGGCCTGCCCAAGGCCGGAAACGAGGCCAACATCCTCTTCATGGCGATGGGCCAGTACATCGACCACGGGCTGGACTTCCTGCCCAAGGGCGGCAACGGCTCGATCGTGATCGGCGCGCCCGGCGGTGGTGCACCGGGCTCCAACAACCCGGCCGACCTGACCCGCGGCACCGTCATGACAGTCGACGCCAACGGCATCCCGCAGCACAAGAACCAGACCTCACCCTACATCGATCAGAACCAGGCCTACGGCTCCAACGCGCTGGTCGGCCAGTTCCTGCGGGAGAGCGACGGGGCGCAAGGGGTTGGCATGCGGCTCCTGGCGGGCGCGCCGGACCCATCCAACCCCGCCTTCAACCTGCTGCCGACCCTGCGCGAACTGATCAATCACCACTGGCAGGCGGATACGGTCTTCACCGGACCGGACGGACCGATCAGCTTCCGGGCCTACTACACGAATTTCGCCCTGTCGGAGGGGGTGACCGGCACCTTGTTCAACACGGAGTCCGGGGCGTTCGACCCACAGGTGCTGACGAAGCTCGTCGGGGACTTCATGGGCTCGGGCCACCCGCTGCTCCTCGACACCAACCCCTTCATCAGCGTCCTCGATCACTTCGTCGCCGGCGACGGGCGGGCCAACGAGAACTTCGCTCTCACCTCGATCCACACGATCTGGGCGCGCAATCACAACTACCACGTCGAGAAACTGCTGGAGTCCGGTTTCGAGGGCACGCCCGAGCAGGTGTTCCAGGCCGCCAAGATGGTCAATGAGGCGGAGTACCAGCGTGTCGTCTTCGACGAGTACCTGGAAACCCTGATCGGCGGGCTGCGCTCGGACGGTACGCACGGCTTCGAGGCCTACGATCCGGGTGTGGACGTCGCGATCAGCCATGAATTCGCGGCGGCCGTGTTCCGCTTCGGGCACTCGCTGATCGGGCAGACGCTGAACGTGAAGGGTGCCGACGGCGCGACCGTCCCGGTCAGCCTGTTCGACGCCTTCCTCAACCCGAGCAACGATCCCTCGGTGTTCACTGCGCCCCTGCCCCCCGGCTACGTGCCTCAGCCCGGCTACGCCCAGTACGGCGTCGGCGGCATCATCGGAGGCACCATCGAACAGGCGGCCGAGGACGTCGACTTCAACATCGTCGATGCGGTCCGCAACGACCTCGTGCGCATCCGGGCCGACCTGTTCGCCTTCAACGTGGCCCGCGGCTGGGACGTGGGACTCGGCACACTCAATCAGGTCCGTGCCGATCTCGCGGCCTCCACCAATCCCTACATCAGGGACGCCGTAGGGTTCGCCGGCGGCGACCTCTCCCCCTACGCTTCCTGGGAGGACTTCCAGGCGCGCAACGGCCTCAGTGACGCGGTGATGGCCCAGTTCCGGCAAGCCTATCCGGACCTCGTCCTCGCCGCCTCCGACATCGCCGCGTTCCGTTCGGTCAATTCGGACATCGCGGTCGCCCTGCAGGCCGATGGGACCGGCGTCGTGAAGGGCATCGACCGGCTCGATCTCTGGGTCGGCGGCCTCGCCGAGAAGCATATCAACGGCGGCATCGTCGGCCAGACCTTCTGGGTCGTGCTGCACGAGCAGTTCGATCGGCTGCAGGACGGCGACCGTTTCTACTATCTGGAGCGCTTCGACAATTTCGACTTCTACGAAAACTTCATCGACGGTCAGGGCTTCTCGGACATCGTTGCCCGGAACACCGGCCTGACGATCCTGCCTGAAGACATCTTCGCGGTATCCGACGAGGACGGGCCGGGGAGCGAGCCCGGCGATGACGACGACGGCGCCACCGATCCGGTCGGCGGCGGCGACAATCCTGGTGACGATGACGACGATGACGACGGCGTCACGGACCCTGTCGGAGGCGGGGACGGTCCCGGCGACGACGATGACGACGGAGACGATGACGACGGACAGGGCGACGGGGACGGGACGACCGACCCGGTCGGTGGGGGAGACGACGGCGACGAGGACGATCCGGGGACCGGCCCCGGCCCGAACCCGCCCGTCAACCACGTTCCCGGCGTCGTTGCCGGCGGGTCCGGCGCCGACATCCTCAGAGGAACGGAGGGGTCGGATACCATCCTCGGTCTCGACGGCGACGACAATGTCCTCGCGGGAGGCGGTGCCGACGTGGTCCGAGCCGGCGAGGGCAACGACTTCGTCGATGCCGGCGAGGGTCGGGACGTGGTCTTCGCCGGAGGGGGCGACGACGACGTCCTCGCCGGGAGCGGCGCCGACATGGTGTACGGCGACGGCGGCAACGATCGCATCCTCGCAGGAGCCGGCAACGACATCGTGACGGCCGGCGCCGGCCGGGACACGGTGATCGGCGGCGAGGGAGACGACCTGTTCGTGGCCGAGATCGGCGACGGCGACGACACCTACTGGGGCGACGAGACGGGCGGCGGCACGGGGAGCGACACGCTCGACATGTCGGCCATCACCGCCAACATCGCGGTCAATCTCGGGACGGGTCTGGCCGGACGCGGCAGCGCGACGAGCACCCAGTCGGGTCGCGACGTCCTCTGGGGCGTCGAGAACGTGGTCACCGGTTCCGGCGACGACGACATCACCGCGAGCGACGCCGTGAACGTGATGGACGGCGGTGAGGGCACGGATACCTATCGCTTCGGCTCCGCGGCCGCGGCGAACGGCGACACCATCGAGGGCTTCCGGCCGGGCGACAAGATCGACCTCAGCGCGATCGACGCCGATGCCGGTCTCGCGGGGAACCAAGCCTTCACGCTCGCCACCGGTGCGGCCTTCACAGGGGTCGGACAACTCCTGGTGACGCAGGAGGCGCGCGACGACGGGGATTACGTGGTCGTCCAGGGCAACACGGCCGGCGACGCCTCGCCCGAGTTCAAGCTGTCCATCAAGGGCAGCACGGCTCCCACGGCGGCGGATTTCTCGCTCTGATCCCGACCGGGCCCCGCTCCGGGGCCCGGTCTCCCTGTCTCTTGAAGGGAAGCGTCCGCCATGCGTTCCAGAGATCAGAAGAAGCTCGCTCAACAGCGTTGCGCCGAGCAGCTCACCCGGAGCATCCGGGGGCCCTTCGTCTTCTTGTTCGGGATGTCCGGCATCATCAACGTCCTGGCGTTGACCGGCTCCTTCTACATGCTGCAGGTCTACGACCGCGCCCTGCCGAGCGGGAGTCTGCCGACGCTGGTCGGGCTCTCGATCCTCGCCGTCGGCCTCTATCTGGCGCAGGGCCTGTTCGACGTTCTCCGCTCGCAGATCCTCGTTCGGCTCGGGGCGCAGTTCGACCGTCGGGTCGCACCGCTGGCGCAGCGGGTCGGGATCGACATGCCGCGCTTCGGTTTCTCGACCGCGGAGGCGATGGAGCGCGGCCGCGACGTGGATACCGTCCGCGGCTTCCTCGGCAGTCCGGGCCTCGTCGCCCTGTTCGATCTGCCGTGGGTGCCGGTCTTCCTCGTCTTCGTCTACATGCTCCACCCTTATCTCGGAGCGCTCACCGTCGCGGGTGCGGTCGTCCTCGCGCTGCTGACGATCCTCGCGGAGCTCCTGACCCGACGCTGGACCGGCGCTACGCAGCAGGCGGTTGTGGCGCGCAACGCTATCGCGGACTCGAACGCCCGCAGCGCCGACGTGCTGAAGGCAATGGGCTTCGCCGACCGAGCGGTGGATCGCTACCGCCGCGCCAACGACGAACACCTCGACCTGCAGACCCGCACGACCGACATCAGCGGAACCTTCGGAGCGATCGCGCGCGTCCTGCGCATGATCCTGCAGTCGGCCGTCCTCGGGCTCGGCGCCTATCTGGTCATCGGCGGCGAGCTCTCCGCCGGGGCGATCATCGCGGCTTCGATCACATCGGCCCGCGCCATGGCACCCATCGATCAGGCGATCGGGAACTGGAAGGTCATCCTGGCCGCGCGAACCGCGTTCCGGCGCCTGAAGGAGACCGTGATCGCCCTCGCCGCCGTCGAGCCGCCGATGCCGCTGCCGCCGGCCCGCCGGTCGCTCCGGGTCGGCCAGATCACGGTGGCGGCTCCCGGCACGGGTCGCGTGCTCCTCTCGGATGTGGGGTTCGAACTCAAGGCCGGCGAGGCGCTCGGGGTCATCGGGCCGAGCGGCGGCGGCAAGACCACCCTCGGTCGCGCGCTGACCGGAATCTGGCCGCTGCTGCGCGGCAGCGTCCGGCTCGACGAGGCCGACCTCCCGCAATGGGACGAGGCGAGTCTCGGGCGGATGATCGGCTACCTGCCTCAGGAGGTCTGCCTTCTCGACGCGACCGTCGAGGAGAACATCTCCCGCCTGGCGGAGGATGCGGACCCTGCGCTGG
>Ga0233425_10005292_pt1 | contig 20536 bp, 13 predicted proteins | sample Watercolumn_Towu_2_FD_181712 | JGI IMG/M metagenome (GOLD analysis project Ga0233425, IMG submission 181712) | Freshwater microbial communities from Lake Towuti, South Sulawesi, Indonesia - Watercolumn_Towuti2014_140_MG | ecosystem: Environmental > Aquatic > Freshwater > Lake | place... | reverse complement strand
CTGCGTCAGCACGCGCGAGGATATTGCGGATTACGTACTGTTGCGGATCAGCTACGATGGCGGCTACAGTTGGCTCACGGTACCAGGCTTCGCGAAGAACGGTGCGACAGTAGAATTCGCCTATGTTCCGGCGGGTCGCTGGAGCATGCTGCGCGCCCGCTGCTGGGACGGACAGAACTGGAAAGCAGAAATTCATGAGACGCGAGAATGTGATCGCAGTCACTGGGACGGACTCCCGACTCCTCCTGTCTCGCCACACCGAACTGGCCGATCGGCGTCCCCTGAGTCCACGGCGCCTGGGTTGCGTTCGTCTGGTTCTGCTGGCATTGGTTTTCCATCTGGCAACTGGCGCTGCTGCCGAACCAGTCGAACGCGGATTTGAGATTGTGCGGAAAGGAAAATCAGTTGCCTCGATAATCAAAGCCGACATCGCCGAGAATCCGAAAGTGATCGACGATGCGGCGAACGAACTGCGTTATCACCTGGAGCTCGCGACCGGTGCCAAGCTGCCGATTCTCCAAGAACGAGAATGGAAGGCCATTCCGAGACGCAACGAGTCTGCCATTCACGTCGGGCCAACCGGTCATGCGAAATCAGCCGGTATCGACGTCAGTCTGATGAAACCCAATGGCTTTATCATGCGAACGGACGGCAACCAGCTCTTTCTGTTGGGAAAGGACGGCGGCGAAGACACTCCGCTGCATGATCGCGTTTCTATGGGAACGTTGTTTGCCGTTTATGAGTTCTTGGAGCAGCAAGTGGGAGTTCGGTGGTTGTGGCCCGGCGAGTTGGGGGAGTTCATTCCGCGGCAGGAGACGATTTGTTCCGGAACATGGGATCTCTCCGAGGATGTGAGGCTCATGCAACGGCAATGGCAGTTCGAGACAGTGCCGAGCGCCGGAAAACAGGGATGGAGCACCGACGCGGCCTGGTACAAACATAAGACTGACACCTACCGCTGGCTGCGTCGTCAACGGATTTCCCGATCCTATACCCTGGATTATGGGGAGGCCTTCACCGAGTACTGGCAACGCTATCAGACGAGCCATCCCGAGTACTTCAATTTGCTTCCCAACGGGCGGCGTGAACCCGATGCTCAGCATCCCGGGCACGTGTCCATGTGTCAGTCAGAGTCGGGTCTCTGGAAACAGATTGTCGACGACTGGAAGTTGCACCGCACGACAATGCTGCCGTGGGTCAATTGCTGTCCGAACGACACTCCCAACAAGTGTGTCTGCGAGAAATGTCTGGCATGGGATGGCCACACAGTCGCCGGGCAGACGTCGGTGCTGACGCGGGTTCGTGAGGCGTATGATCGGAGTGCGTTGACGCCACAGGACTGGTATCGAGAACTGGGGCCGGTTTCCAATCGTTATGCCCGCTATCTGCTGTCGGTGCAGAATGAAGCCCGCAAAGTCGATCCGGAAGCGACCGTGATCGGATATGCCTACGAAAACTACATGCGGCCGCCGCAACGAGTGCCGTTGAATGATCGCGTCGTGGTCATGCTGGCGAACTATCTGTCGTTTCCGTATGACGAAGAAATCTCCCGCGAGTTGCGCAGCGATTGCGAGGGCTGGTCGGCTACGGGCGCGCGCCTGATACTGCGTCCGAACATTACTTACGGCTGGCACAATCTTCCGGCTCATTATGCGGATCGCGCCGGAGCCGACGTCCAGTTTGCTTTGTCACACGGCGTCATCGCAACGGACCTGGACAGCCTGACGGGCCAATGGGCAGCGCAAGGACCAAGTCTGTATGTGATCGCCAGAGCGCAACTTCATCCCCGGCAGCCCGTTGCTGAAATGCTGGGGGACTATTATCGCGGATTCGGCCCGGCTGCTGTGGATGTTCGTGCTTACTTTGACCACTGGAAAGCCAACCTGGCAGGTCTTTCACGTGATCGATGGAACGAGATCGCCGCCGAAAGCCTGCGTCTGGATCCAGGCATGCTGAACTTCAGAACGTTTTATACGGTCGCGGCGAAGTTTTATTCCCCGCGAGCCTTTGCCGAAGGACATGCACTCCTGGATCGCGCTGCTCTTGCAGCTCGGGGGGATGACCTGGCTAGCCGACGCGTGGCTTTTCTGCGGGCGGGTCTCCGGGATGCCGAGCTGACTCTGGCAGTACAGCAGGCCTTTGTTTCCATGCGGCGTGGCGGAGATCCTGCCGCGTTCCAAACGGCCAGAGCAACTTTGTTTCGCTTTCGTGTGGAAAACGAACCCATCCTGTATTCGAATATCGCCTATACAACGTTCTGCGAAAATCAATCATGGGGACCCTAGCGATCAGCAAGAACTCGACGACTATCTCAATTCGGTGCGCGAGATCGAACAGCTGGCGGAAGTGTGATTGGCTTAGACAAGTTAGTGAAGAGTTGAGAGACGACCGATGCCTGGCAGCAGCGGAGGAGCCACCGAAAGAATTCGGACACCAGCCCACGCGAGCCAGCCGGTGAGTCTGCACTTTGTCATGAACAACGTCGACGTGTATTCGATCCGCTTTCGGGAGTGAATTGAACTCCAGCCAGGAGACCGCTCAACATGTGGAAGCACGCAATGAAAACAGTTGTTTTGCTGGTCCTGGCGCTGTTCGTCGGCCACACGCCGGTATCCGCGCTCGAACCCCAGCGCGTGGATGTGCGCGACATGGAAAACTGGTCGATCATTGTGTCAAAGGACGCGCCGGAGAGCGAGCGATACGCGGCCGAGGAGTTTCGCGACTTCTTTGCTTTGGCAACCGGGCATCGACTCATGATCGGCGAGGAGACTACCGCCGCCAGGCACAATATCCTTATTGGTGCCAGCAACTCTCTCAAGCAAAGCTCGCTCGCACATGTCCTCGATGTTACGTACAAACCGGAGCAACTTCGGATTGTCATCGCAGCGGAGAACATCGCCATCGTAGGGGGTCGGCCTCGAGGCGTCCTGTACGGCGTGTATCAGTTTCTCGAAGATCTGCTGGGTGTGCGATTTCTCAGCCGCGACGTCACGCATGTGCCGAAATTCGCGTCGACGGATTCGCTGCCTCGACGAGGAATCCTCGCACCTATGGACTACTCCTACGATCCAGTTCTGGCATGCCGGTTTGTTTCGTTCCCGGAGTTGCAGGATTCCACCGCACAATTTGCAGCCCGCCTGCGAATGAATGGCCGCTACCGAGGCGATCCGAGCGTGCAACCGGAATGGATCAAGAAGGTCGGCGACTTCAATCGCAATGGACTGATTCTGCACAATGTGAACGAATGGCTGCGATCGTCACCCAAAGACAATCCCGACTTCTACGCCGCCGATGAAAAGGGGAAGAGGCCGGTCAGTCATCAGCCCTGCTTTTCTCATCCGGAAGTGATCCGCCGAATCACTCAAAACGTATTGGATAGCCTGAAAGACTTCGCAGACGGTGCCATGATTCCCATGGCACAGGAGGACACCAGCCTGTGTCAGTGCGACCGATGCCAGGAAGTGATCCGGAAACATGAAGTGGACCCCTTCGGCAACGGGGGCGAGAACTGGGGCACGCCGTTGTTTCTGATGGTCAACCATGTGGCGCGGGAGGCGGCGAAAGTGCGTCCGGATGTGACCATCGCCACCTACGCCTATGCGCCGTCGGCACGTCCTCCCAAGAACCTGAGGATGGAACCGAGCGTCCGCATTCAGTATGCCACCTACAATGCGGACCAGCTTCATCCCTTCGGGTCGCCCGCCTCGTTGACCAACCTGGACTACCTGCGCGACATCCAGGAATGGAACCGGATTTCCACGGGGATGATGTACTGGTACTACGGCATGGGCAGCTATACCGATTTTTTCGCGCCACCCGTGACTCTGCGCATGGCCGGCCCCCACATGCGCACACTGATCGAAAGCAAAGCGCGCAGCATTTTCGTGCAGGGGGATCCGGTCGTCTTCAGCGAGCTGCTGCAGTATGTCTACGCACGATTGCTTTGGAATCCGCGGCTGGACAGCCATGAGGTCATCGGGGAATTCGTCGATCTGTATTACGGCGAGTCGGCCGGGCCCGTGGCTGAGTTTCTTCGATTGGCGGATCGCGAAGTCCGCCAGGCCGCGACGCATCCCAATTGCAATGCTCCCGACATTTTTGCCGCCTACGGATACACCGAGGATCTCGGGTGGAAGGGAATCGAATTGTTCAGCCATTCCCTTGAACTCGCACGGACACCCGAGTTAAAGGCTCGCGTGGAAAAGGCATCCCTGAGCGCCTATCGTTTATCCCTCGGCAAGACGTGGCTGGGTCAGAAACCTCAGGATCTGACAGAGACCCGGCGCACACGCCTCCGTCAAAGCGCACGGACGCTGTTTGAACTTTGCGCGAAGCTCAAGATCGAACAGGTTCACGAGGCGCGCCGGATCAAGGACGCCCAAGCGGCCGTGCGCCGTGCACTTGATATCCCAGAGGATGAGCCATATTGACATCCATGACGAAAGTCAAGTTGAAGTACTGAAAATCCCGGATTGAGGGCGCAGAGTCGATGAAACACCCCTTCACACTCCTAACCGCGCTGCTGCTCGAACCGTTGGCTGCGCGGCCAGGGAACACCGAGGTGCGATCCATGGTTACCGTCTGCCGCTGGTGGCTGATTCTTGTCCTGCTTGGCGGGATCATCAATAAAACAGACGCACAGACAACAACAACTCATTCCTATCTGGACCCCGGTTACCGGTTCCTGGGTGTTTACGGCGGCGGAGATGATCGCCATTTCGACTACCACCTGGGCAAGCTCAGTCTGGGCGACACGTTCCCCGACAAGACCGCGTGGTGGGCCGGTGTGAAGGCGAGCCGCGCGGGACGAGATAACGCACATCGCCATGATGTATTGATTGTTTACTGCGGAGAACGGGACACGGATCTGGAGACGGGCAAACGGCGTCTCGATGCGTGGCTGGCGGCGGAGAAGGATTGCCCGACCTATCCGGAGTTGATTCCGGCAATTTGTCTGGGCGAAGAGAACACCGGCGGCCGTGTCGAGGTGCTGGACGGTCTCGCTCGGTATGTCCGCGAGAAGTATCGAATCCCCGTATTCCAATGGTACACCGACCCGTTTCCACCCGATCCCAACCTGACCGCAGATGGATGGATCTGGGATTCGTACGGTTGGGACCGAGTCCGGTTTCGCAAGCATCTGATGAAGTTCGTGGCCCTCGGCAAACCGGCGATCTGCGTCCCGTGGGCGACCGATCCGCACTGGCGGCAGTGGACGCAGTATCCGACGACTGAGGCTCTGATCAACCTGGAGTGGCACCAGTTCGATACCTCTCGCGAATTCAACGTATCGTGCGCGGCATTCGCGGTGGCGGGTCCGACCGGGTCGGTCAATCATTGGATGGGGAGTGAAACCGCCGACATGGTGCGGTTGCGGGCTGCGCTGCAGCTCAAGCGAGAGGAGATGCATGACACGCTGCCCGGGACGCTTCCTCTGTCTTCTGCGAACTTCTCCGTCCGTGATCGTTGCGTGCCGGTGGGGGGCGATCGCGGCGCAGCGAGCGATTACCAAGTGAAGTTCATGATACTATTCGTCGCATGAGGGCAAGACGAGCGTCTACTTGGCGCCGCATCGGTTGCCGACCGGCCACGAGTTGAAACAACAGCCGCGTGAACTTGGTGGCGATCTTGCTGCGGATGTAGCGCTCATCCTGGTCCTCCGCCTTCCACGCCAGGGCCTGGCCGCGATAGTAACTATTACAGGTGGCCAAGTTGTCGGCGGGCGGGTGGCACGTCCTTCCGAGCCGATATGGGACGCTGAATCTGGGTGGCACGTCCCTGAACGAAGCGAAGGGCGTGGCCATGTACTGGCATATGGATGTTCTCGAGTCTTGCCTCTGACACCGAAGTAGACTCACGTTGTCCGAAGCCGATCGTGCTCGATCGGGCGGCGGCGCGTCCCGTGAATCAGCACAACCCAATGCACCCGAACATCCCACGCCCATCGCTACGCTTTGGGCGTGCCACCCACATTTTGGACTACAACATCGGATCATGAAAACGTCAGCGGGCGTGCCAGCACGTTTATCGTTTGCGAACTTTCCAACCCTCTATGGGTTTCACCGTCGCACAACTCGGCCCGCCGTCCTTGCCCGTTCCAGGCAAACGGGCTTCGAGCACTACCTTCGTGGATGCCTTCTCGATCATGTCCCAGGTGATACCACTCAACGGAACCTTGATGCGCCGTTCCCAACATGAGTCGATCTGTCCGGCGGACTTTCCAATGTCGATGTAGATGAATCGACCCGTTGTCGGCCCTTGCGCCCGCGGGCCGAGGAAGTTTGGCAACCCGTCATCACGGTTGTCCTTGACTGTCACCGTGAACTCGAAAACAAGGTCGGCATCCTTCGACCGCTGCCTGAGGATCGTCGTGTAGCCGTTGCCCTTTCCCTCTTGAACACCGAAATCAACACCGGGAGGAGGAGCGACCAGGACGATGCGAAGCTCGACCTCGGTGTCCAGCATTGGCGTTTCGTTTCGTTTCTTCGTCACGTTGCAGCCTCCGAGTTGTCGTGGTACCGCACGCCCAACCACACGGTCGCCTCATCCGGCGTCGTCCAATCGACTTGGTGCTTCTTGTGGGCGGGAATGTCGATGAAATCACCGACTTTCATTTCGATCATGCCATCCTCGAATTGTAACCTGGGAGTGGGCACCTGCGGCCAAAGCTGCGGCAGGTGCTTGTTCGACTCGCGCCCCGGTCGGCGGTCGTGCTCGGGAAAACGCCACGTCCGCGTGACTGACGAGGATCTCTTCCGCCGCCCTAACTCCTGACAGACACGCGTCATGTGCTGCGCCAAAGTAGCTCTGTTCGGTGGCTTCGCCCGCAAAATAGAGCTTGTGGGCCAGCGGCTGGGCGAGTTCGCAGCGTATCCTGGGATGAGCACCAACGGGGTTGAACGAATAGGAGCCGAGGGCGAACGGATCGCGACAAATACGAGCAGCCCCCAAAAAAAAGGCAACTCATGAAAGTCGTGAATTCTGTAAAATGAGTGGCGAGTGATATCGCAACTCTGATGCTCCTGTCATATGGGGTTGTCGCCGCTGGTGAAGGCCGCGCCGACGAACCATCATTGATCGTCTCGGAAATCGGATTCTAGTCGGAGGTAATTATGCCACGATCCGTAATGCGAGAGACGCTGATCGCGATGCTGTCGTTCGCGGCATCGTTGCTCAACGTAGCTTCAATCGCAGCCGAGAACTCGATCGACCTGACGGCCCGCGTCGAATCGATCGATGAGTTGTGGGCCGGCTATGATCCGCGCAGAGAGCCGCTCGACATCACCATCGAGAAAGCGTGGGACGAAGCCGGTACGCGGATCGAACGCCTGCGGTTCACCGCAGAGACACGCGATCAACGACCAGTGCGAGTGTTTGCGTATCGTGGTACACCGATCGGCGTCGAGGGAAAATTCCCGGGCGTCATCCATATTCATGGAGGAGGGCAGACGGCTTCGTTGGAGTGGATCCGCTTCTGGGGCATGCGCGGCTACGCCTGTGTTTCGTTCGATTTCTGCGGCCAGCATCCTGGCCGGGCGGCTGACGTCACCACCGATTGGGGGTCGGTCGATGCGAACATGCTTGCCCCGCTCAAACCGCCAACCATCGTCGAGCCTACGGCACGGCACTCGGCCTGGTTTCATTGGGCGCTCGTAAGCCGACGGGCGATCACGTTGTTGGAGCAGCATCCACAGGTGAATGCCGAGAAGCTCGGAGTCTTCGGCGTTTCGGTCGGCGGGACGTTGACATGGCTCGTTGCCGGCGTCGACGATCGGGTGAGAGCCGCCGTGCCGATCTATGGCGTTGGCCAGAATTCCTACACGTATCCGTGGGAGAAGCCGGCAGAGTTGATCGACCCGCAGCGTCGCCGTTTTCGCGACCTCTTGGAGTGCGAATCGTATGCGCCGCGGATCAAATGTCCTCTGCTGTGGCTCAACTCGTCGAACGATCACCACGGCCGACTCGATCTCGGCATGAGAACATTGCATCTAACGGCCGCGACGATCGTGCGGCAAGCTTACACGCCGCGTTACATGCACCACATCGCTCCCGCCGAAGCCGCCGATCTGCCGCTGTGGATGGATTGGCATTTGAAGGGCATCGGCGATCCGTGGCCGGTAACGCCGGAATTGAACATTCATGTCCAGGAACCGCAAAACGTGGTTGTGGCGGAAGCGACGGTCGATCGTCCCGAAGACATCGAGGAGCTCGCCTGGCATTGGGGGATCAACAACCCTTGGCCGATGTCGCGGCATTACCACGTCGTCCGGCAACGCATGGAGTCTTCCCAAGAAAAGAGGCTCGCGACTCGACTGTCCATATCTTCGCCCGACGATACGATCTATGCGTTCGTCAATGCCACGTATCGTTCCGGCGTGGTGCTCAGTTCGCGGCTAGAGACGTTTTCTGCACGTGGCAAACCGGTTCGACCGGACGAGGAACGCCTCAAGCTGATCGATTCGATGTCGACAGCCGACGCATGGTACTGGTTCGGCGTGCCGACGGATCCGTGTCATCTGCCGAAAATCTTCGAGACTTGGACGGGGCCCGGCGAGGAAACGGGCTTCATCACCCCGCTGCCGGTATTTCAGTTCGCCACCAACCTCTTGTCCGATCCGTGGCGACATGGCCGCGGTCGGCAGGCGTTGCAATTCGACGTGCTCACCCAGAACATCCCGGCGGAATTGGAGGTCGAAGTCGCGGAGCGATTCTTCCAACCGGGCGGGACGCATTACAAATTCCGCCCTACCCTGTCGACAGCCGAAGACCGCTGGACGACGATTTCGCTGCGACCGGAACTGTTACAGGACGCGACTGGAAACAGTTTGTCGAACTGGAAGGACGTCGACTATCTGCTGCTCCGCGGCAAGCATTCCGCCACCGGCCCGGCAGTGTTCCGCAATTTGCGTTGGGAGAGTCTGGAAGAGTAAACAGACCTTAGGCAGCCGGACAGAAAGAATCGGCTCTTCACCAAGGTATGGGTTCATTGACCGTACCGTGCCCACGCGCTGGTTCACAACAACGTGTTTACCGGGATTTTTCGAGTGCCCCGCAAGTGCCCCGCCCGGAATTTGGCGGCGCCGGAAACTACCTGCACAGCAGGGAAGCCGAGAAGTCCTACGGTGATCTGATCCGTTGGGTGCGTAGCGTTGGCCACGCATTCGACCTGTCGCAGGCTCGAGTGAAGCCGTCACCTTCCGCCGCTGCGGGCCGAATCGCCAAGCGGAGTCGGCCAATCGCGGCGGGTCGCGACGACCGCTGTATCGTAAACGCCCAGCCATCCCGGCTGACCATCGATCACCACGACGAGTTCGGCCTTTTTGTCGTCCTCGAGGTCGCACATCGCCAGATTCACCGGCCAACCTGGAAGTTCCTTCCGCTCCAGGATTACGCCATCGTGACGAACCACATACAGATCGCCCCAGGGTTCGCTATTGGGGAGCCGGGCGTAGCCAGACGGATTGCCGGCGCCGACGATCGCCTCGAGCCGGCCGTCTCCGTCGACATCGGCCACGAGCGGAGAATTCGTGTCCAAGTACGCGCGAGGAATCGGCGTCGCCCACCGTCGTTCGCCGGTCACAAGATCGACGCAGCGAATCTCTTTTCGCCCGTTGTGTCCGCCGTCGCGAGTGTTCGACAGCCCCACGCCTTCGACGTGGCCGTCGCCGTCGAAGTCGGCCAGCGCGATTCCGGTGCAGCCGAACTCAATTCTCCTTAGCAGCTTTCCCTTCGCGTCGAAGACGTGGACGTGGTTCCACTCTTGCTGCTGGCGGTGCTCCAGGTCGAGGCCGACCTTGACGATCTCGACTCGTCCGTCGCCATCGATATCGAGCGGAAACGCCGGCGTCGAACCGAGGTCCTCCGCGTGGCCGTCCGATCGCCACAGCCGGCGACCCTTCGCGTCGATGGCGATCATCGACGAGTCTCCCCGTTCGTTGTTGTATTCGCTGCCGAAGACGATCTCTCGCCGACCGTCTGCGTCCAGATCGAACAGCGCCGGCAGGCTCCAACAGAAAACGACCCCTTCCGAGAATCGCCAGCGCCGTGTCAAACCGGGCAGGTCGTAGCACGTCAAAGTCTTCTGATCGGCGTAGAGGAGCTCGCTCGTGCCGTCCTCGTCGACGTCGGCGACCAGCGAGTTGTTATTGCCGAACCGAGTCGTGTTGGCGATCTCGCCGCGCACACGACCATCGGTCGCGTCGACCAACCTGGCGCCGCCAGGTTCATCGTCCGTCTCGGGAACGTACGAGTACAAGACGCCCGGTCCCGCTTTCCCCTGGCCCGGTATCCACTGTAAATAGGCGCCTGGAAGCGAATCGCTCTCACGGCGACTCCGCCAAAGCGATCGCCCGTCACGCCCCAGCGTCTCGATCGCCGCGTGTTTGCGAGCTTCGTCCAGTTCGGTTCCTTGGACGCAAAGCCGCGTCTCCTCTCCGATTCGCCCGACGATTGCGTTGGTGGGGCTGTGGAGGGAGAGGAGCGACCGCCAGCGTTCGTGGAGCGAGTTCCGCCTTTCCGCGAGCGGCTGGTCGGCCACGGCCGCGACTTGCATGACCAGGTAAAGCACGGCGATAGCAAAAATCGCGTGTTTCATCGGACCTCATCGCGTGTTTCATCGGACCTCGTCGCCCGCCCCGACCGAAGGTATCCGCGGAGTTCCCGACCTCCCACTCGATCATTCCTCGTTTATTCTAACGGACGGAATCGGATCGAGTATAGTCGGCCAGGCTGAAGCCTTCGAGGGGATTTCCAGCGGCCGTTTGCATCTCCACGCTGACGCTGCCCGCCGCCGAGGTCGTCTTTCAACACTTCGAAGCGGGTAATTGGAAAAAAAAACCGTCCTGAACTTGACCGCTGCTACACAGTACGCAATAACGCGTACACATCAAACCGTAGGAGGTAGCGTTTGGTCGGACGCAAGGCTTTGGCGATGACGGAGCGGCAATTCCAGGCGCTCAAACTGCTTTGGGATCACGGACCACTCACGGTCCGCGAGTTCCTCGAACATCTGCCCGACGGCACGCCTTACACGACAGCGCTCGCTCTGTTCCAGAACATGGAGAAGGCGGACCTCGTCGCAGTGGAAAAACTCGGGCCGGCCCACCGCTATCGGCCCGTTCCCTCGGCCGAACAGGCCACTGGCGATCTACTGCGAGATTTCGCCCGCCGGTTCTTTGGCGGCTCGACACAACAGTTGACGGCAGGCCTGGTTGACGCCGGCGAACTGACCCCCAAAGACTTGGACGAACTCGAAGCGAAGCTCAAGGCCAAAGTGAAATTCAAACCACGAAAGGGAAACCCATGAACGCGTTCCTCGAATTCGCCCCGGTGTGGCTGGTGTGGACCGGCGCGTGGTGGGGCCTTTTGGCCGCCGGTGTAGCGCTGTGGTTTTGGGCGAAGCCTCCGCGGACGGCGGCGGTGCGGCACGCGGCGCTGGCGGCGGCGCTCATGGCCGGGACGCTCGCCGGGTTGATTCCGCGCTGGGGCACCGGCGTCGTATCGCTCCGCCAAACCGAAGCTGTGCCGTCGACGAATTTCATGTCAGCACCGATGGTCGAGGAACCGACCGCAGCCGAGACATTGGAGTAACGCAGCATGCTACGAAAAATCGTGACGCCGATTTGGGGAGTTAGGCGATCGGCAAATAGGAATTTACCGCCAGTACGACGGACATCTTGTCCGTCGCTCCTGTCTCGACGGACTAGAAGTCCGTCGTACGGTCAGAAGCCATCTGTCGCTCGCCTTATCTCGCAATTCGCCTGGCTGGCTTTCGCAAAGCTGTCGTTGGCCTTGATGTTGGTGGCGTTGATGTTGCTGGCGGCGTTCGGCGCGAGTGATGTCGCTCGCGCCGCCGAACCGGGCGGGTGGACGTTGCCGCTGGTCGGGGTTGGGGAGACGGCGACGGAGAATGTGGCGTCGGTGGTGGCCAATCGGGAGCAGCGGAAGCTTTATGTTGGCGTGTTGTCGCTTGATGCGGGGCGGTCGGGGTTGTGGGTGTTTGATCTGGGCGAGGATGGGCAGCCGACGGGGAAGGCTCGGAAGTATGCGGATCATCCGGATGAGTTGCCGGCGGGGCATCACAGTACGCCGGTTTGTCTGTTGCATGACGCGAGAAATCGAAAATTGTTTCTTGGCGTGCAGGGGTCGCATCCGACGCACGCTCGGTCGTTGGTGATGTGGTCGCTGGATGAACGGGGCGAGCCGGTTGGAAAGCCGGAGGCGTTCGATCATGGGAACCCGAACAAGTCGTGTGATGCGATGACGATTCATCCGACGAACGGGCGGCTGATTGCGGTGGGCTGGGGTGGCGAGGGAGTGTTTGTGCTCGACCGCGATGATGCGGGGCGGCCGATCGGTAAGCCGACGTTTCATCGGACGGGCGGATATGGCGGGTCCGCGGTCGCACTGCGAGCGGACGGCACGAAGCTGTATCGCGGAACGTATCCGTCGGTCATTGAAGTCTGCGATTTGGATGCTCGCGGCGAAGTCGTTGGAGCGGCGCGGCTCAAGGAGATTCCCAACGGGCCAATGGAGTACGCGCGCTTTGTCGCGACCGATCGAGCGATTTACTTTCGCGGGCCGGATAAGCGGCTGGCCTGGTTCACGCTCGACAAGACGGGCGAGATCGTCGGCGAGATGCAGTCGGCGGACATCGCCAACTTGCAAGCCGTCGCAGCGGCGGAGAAATCGGATCGGTTATTGATCGCGGTGGCGGCCCGGTTCACCGATGCGATCACTGGGAAGGAGATCGTCCATGGTGTCGAGGTGCGCGAAGTCGCTTTGAACGCCGACGGTACACCGGGCGAGGTCGTGCGAAAGACTCCGCCGTTCGTTCGCGCGGAGGCGGTCAGCTTGAGCGGCGGGAACGGAGCGGCCTTGGCGGCGAAGTCGCTGGGTCGCGGGTTTCTGGGGAATCGGATCGCGGGACTGAAAGCGCGCGTGACGCTGTTGTCGCTGGAACCGGACGGCGCGCCGTTGCCGGCGCTCACGGCGATCAAGTTCGGTGAGCAGCAACGTTACTTGCGATTCGCGGTGTCGGCGAAGTTCGGGCGCGTGTATGCGGCGGCGGATGATTCGATCGTCGTGGCGGACGCAGCGTCGGCTTTCGCGCCGCGGAACCACGCTCCTTTCGCGGAGCGAAAGGCGACATTGTCCGGTGCCGTCGCAGTTGATGATCGGCGCGGGATGTTGTTTGCGGCATTGGCGAACGGATCGATTGTCGCGCGGAAATTGAATGAGCGTGGGGAGCCGGTGGGTGACGGAGCAGAACTGAAGACGTCCCTCAGCGCGATCGGTGCTTTGGCGGTGCATCCGGAAACAGGGCTTGTATACGCCTTTGGATTGCCAGGCGGACTGAAGGTTGAAACCGCCGGCGTCGTTGCGATTCCGGCCGGCGGGCATGTCAGCGATGCGGTGTTGGATGCGGAGCGCGGGAGGTTGTATGTCGTCGGCGCCTATCGCGGGCGCGAGAACACGTCGGTTTGGAAGCTCGATAAGCGTGGGCAACTTGTGGCGAGCGAACCGACTTGGTTGGCGGACGGCATCCCCGTGGAGAAGCCGGAGATTCGCGGGATGCTCTCGGCTGTGCGGCTCGATGCGTCGCGGCGGAAGTTGTACGTCGCCGGTGCGCAAGAGAACCCCACGACACAGCTGGGCTACTTGATCGTGCGCGATCTCGACGAACGCGGCGACGTCGTCGGTGAGCCGCGTCTGTTGCCGTCGGCAAATCCGCGCGTCTCGTGCTGGGCGATCGAGCTATCGAGCGACGGGAAGTGGCTGTTCGAGTCCGGCTGGGGCGAGAACAGCATGTTCGTGCGGTCGCTCGACGAGCGGGGCGAGCCGTCACGCGAATCGACGAAGTGGCTGGTCGGCAATCATGGAAAGCAACAACTCTCGTTGCTGAAGCGCGACGGCAAAGACTTGCTGCTGGCGGGAACTTTTCCGTCGGAGCTGGAGGTCATCCCGCTGCGAACGCCCGGCGAGGCGGAGGCCGGGGCACAGGTGGAGGTCGCGGTCGAGACGCTGCATCGGAAGCTCGGCATGATGTCGGCGGGGCAGACGTCCGAGTGGATTGATCTCGACGCGGCGTTGAAGGACGGGATCGGAGCGGCAGTCGTGCGCTGCACGCTCGGCGGCACGAACGTCAAACGAGCGACGTTGCGTTGGGAGGTCGCTCGGCAGGTCGGCGACAAACTCGAGCCGGTGCGGTCGGCGGAGCTGTCGCTCGTCGGCAACGTCGGGGCGTTGGTCGTGCCGAAGTATGGACTCGACGATGCGGGGCCGCTCGCGTCGCGCGTGACGACGAGTGCCGAGGAGTTCGCGCGGTATCGGGAGTTCGCTCAGAAATATGCCGTGTCGCCGACCGAGCGGCCGGAGCGGTTGCTCGTCGCGAACGGGCTGATCGGATTGGACAGCAGTGACGAGGCGCTCGAGGCGGGGATGGCGACGCTGGAGTTGCTCGGCCACAACGCGGCTCAGATTTGGAACTGGCCGGGCGTCGCTCCAGAGACGATCCGCGCGGCGGCCGAACGGCATGGCATTCGCCGCTTCCGCGAGGCGATTTACAACCCACCGTCGTACTTTCATTACAACGTCGATCTCGTCGCGCCTGAGTCGCTCGACAAATGGGCCGCCGGGTTTCGCGATGCCGCGGCGAAAATGGGTGCGAAGCCGAGCGAACTGGAGCTGATGCACATCGGCGACGAGCCGGGTTGGTATTTTCCGTCGGAGACGAACGACGTCCGCAATGACCCGCGCCGCCTGGCAGTCTTTCGCGAGTACCTCAAGTCGAAGGGACTGACTCCGGCGGACGTCGGAGCAACGAAGTGGGACGAGGTCTTTCCCGGATCGCTCAGCACGGCGAAGACGCTGCCGCAACGACGGCTCTTCTTTTGGACAACTCGGTTCTACGCGGAGTCGCTGAGCCTGTCGTTCGCGGCGGCGACCGAAGCGCTGCAACGGCAAGTCAACCCGCGCCTGCTGACGACGATGAACCTCAACAACTGGCCCGGCCGGTTCTACATCCCGTCGCCGGGCGTGAAGCTCGCCAACAACAGCGACGCCGGCCCCGATGCCGGCATGGGGATGCCCGATTGGTTCGACCTCGGTCGCAAACGAGCCGTGACCTGCCTCTGGACCGAAGACTGGTTCGGCGACAGCGACGCCCAGTTGTGGTCGCTGTACGGCGACCTGCTGAGATGCGCGACTCGTGAAGGAAGTAGAACGGATTTCCAATCCGTTCCGAACAACGCTAAGTCAGCGGGCAAGAAGGCAGCGGATTGGAAATCCGCTGTACGAATCGAATATGGCGGCTATCCCGTCGGCCAATCGACCGGCGCGATGCCCGATGGCGCGACGCTGAAGATCGCCGCGCTGATCGGTCATGGAGCGACTGTCATCGACCCGTACACCTTCGGCCCAAACCTGGCCTTCGGCGATGGCTGGTCGGAAAAGGAAGTGACGTACCGCAACCTCGGCTCGGCCCTGCGACTGATCGGCAAGGCCGAGCGATTGACACTGCGCGCCGAGCCGTCGGCATTCGGCCGCCCGCGAGACGGCTCGGTCGCCATCGTCTTCCCGCAGGCCAGCCAAGTCTGGGACGCGAACTCCAACTCGAACTGTTACCAGCAAGAGTTGTACGGCCTGCACGCCGCGCTGATTCACGAGAACTTCCCGGTCGATTTCGTTGATGACTTCTCATTGGAAGCAGGCGACTTGAAGCGCCGCAAATATGCCGCGATCTATGTCACCGCGCCGAACCTGTCGGTCAAAGCTCAACAAGCCCTGCGAGCGTGGACCACAGCCGGCGGCACGCTCGTCCTCTTGCCCGGAGCCTGCGCGGCGGACGAGTACAACGAGCCAACGACCGAACTCCGCGCGCTGATCGGAGCCACGCAGGACACCGTCCCGCGAGTCGCTCCGCCGCATTACTCGCAAGCGTTCCGCGTTGATCGCGCGCCGGTGACCTGGAAAGTCGGGCTGGAAGACCAACCTGGAGGGTTCGCCATCTCTCAAACCGTGCCGCTGACGCCGACGACCGCGAAGCCGCTCGCGACTTTCGCGAACAACGACGTCGCGGCGACGGAGATCAAGCTTGGCAACGGCCGAGCGATCGCGTTCGGATTCTGGCCTGGAGTTTCGTATTGGCTCAGTCCCGACCGCACCGATCCCACGCGACTCCCAACGGATTGGTCAGACGCAGCACGTCAGATCGCGACGTTTCCCGCGCGGCAGGCCAACGCCGCGCAGCACGTCGTCGTCGGCAAACCGGGCGTTGAAGCGTGTCTGCTCGAATCGGAAACCGGCCTGACCATCACGCTGCTGAATTGGACCGGCCGACCGATTCCGAAACTCGCCGTGACAATCCCCAACGCGGGACAATTTCGATCGCTGCAAGGGGCCGAAGCCGGAATGCTCACCCCTTCGCGCAATCAGCAATCGCTGTCAATAGAATTGCCGCTGAACTCGGCCGAGATTGTGGTGCTTGGACGTTAGATTGATTCCGGCAAAACGCCGAGGTGCGATCGATGGTTACCGTCTGCCGCTGGTGGCTGTGTCTTGTCCTGCTTGGCGGGGAGGGAGAAAAAAGGGTCAGGTCTCCAGACACCTTTTCTCTGTCTTTGCCATCCGTGCTATCAATATCCGAAGACGAGCACGGATGGCAAAGCCGGAACACGGATTTCGAGCAGATCGGAGAGTGTGATGAATCGACATCGCATGTGGCTGGGATTGGTCTGTTGGTTCGCGGCGTCCGTCGCGATCGCAGGCGAGACACGAACTTGGAGGCCGAATGCCTCAGGGGATTGGCACGACTCGGCGAATTGGTCCGATGGCAAATTGCCGAGCGACGGCGACGATGTTGTCATTCGTGGCGAAAGCTCGCGAGCGACATTGGCGAAGTCGTCACCAAAGCTCGGTCGCGTCGAGATCGAGGGGTCGTTAATTCTGCGCGGGTGGGAAACGGTCCTGACGGCACAGACGATCGGCGTGCTTCGCGGCGCAAGAATCGGGTTGCCGGAGCCATTTCAGAAACAAGAGTCCGCGCATCGGATTCAGATTGTCTCCGGCGAGCGATTGCTGGTCGCGGCCGGCGCGAAGATTGATGCCGACGGACGTGGCTTTGCTGGCGGAGTCGGTCATGCGAAAGACGACGATCCGCAGTCGATCGGCTTCGGTCCCGGCGCGGGAGGCTTTCCGAAGATGTGGGGCGCGAGCGCCGGCGGAAGTCATGGCGGTCGCGGCGGGACGTTGTCATCGACGGCAAGCTATGGCTCGATCAAAGAACCGACTCAACCGGGCAGTGGTGGTGGTGGTGGAAATGGAACCGGCGGCGCGGGAGGGGGTACGATTCGGATCGTTGCGAAGTCGCTGGTCGTGGATGGCAGCATGTCGGCGAATGGCGGCGATGTGGTGGATCGCAACTGGAGCGGCGGCGGATCGGGCGGCAGCATCTGGTTGATGTGCGATTCGCTCGGTGGTAGCGGACGAGTCGAAGCGAACGGCGGCTGGGCCTCGGTCTATGCCGGCGGTGGCGGAGGCGGGCGAATCGCGATTCATGTCGCGAACGCGGTTCGCGTGCAGCCAACTCCGACGTTCGCAGCGCTCGGTGGTGGCAATGGCCGCTGCGGAGTCGGTGTCGAAGAGCCGAAGCACTTCGGCGAACCGGGAACGATCTGGTATTCGACGGCGGAGATTCCTGGCCGAGTGTTGCCGAACAGCGGAGTCGTGTTGCGTGGTGACGAGTCAGCACCGACAGATGTCGGCAACCGAGCCACAATCGCGTACTTGATGCCGTGGCTGGTGAACTCGCCGATCGCAACGACGACGAAGTCACTGCATCGCGAGCATCCTCGTCCGCGCGCGGCGGCTCGGACCTCGCGCGAGTACGTCGGGCCGAACATCGAACTGCTGGAGACGCAAAGCCTCGAAGTGCTCGACGATGTCGGCGAGAATATCACGTCGCGCTGGTCGCTGGACAACGGGCGAACGTGGTCCGAGCCGGTCGCGGTGCAGGTATCAAACAACGTGAAATACGGCGACGTCACCGTCTGGGAAGGTGGCGGCGGCAATACCTACGATCAGACCTCGAAGCGACTCGTGCAGAATTGGCTGCGGCAGATTCAGGTCGGCAGTTTGTATCACTGCTTCACCTACTCGCGCACGTCGAGCGACCTCGGCCGCACCTGGTCCACGCCGCTGCCGATGAAGTACGAGGACGGCCCCGACTTCGATCCGCAACAACCGCGCAGCGAGAAGTTTCTGAATCGCAACGAGGGCTATCCGGGCAACAACATCCTGGTGCATTCCAGCGGCGTGCTGATTCACTGCCTCGCGCACACGAACGCGGCGGGCGATCCGAAGAATGACTCGCGGCCGTGGCGCATGGGTTCGCGGCTGATGCTCGGCCGCTGGAACGCCGAGCGATCCGAATACGAATGGAAGTCCGGCGCGAGCGTCGAAATCTCACCCGATCAATCCGCTCGTGGCCTGATGGAACCGGAAGTCGCTGAGTTGCGCGGCGGCCGCCTGCTGGTCGTCTGGCGCGGCTCGGACCAGGGCTGGGACGGCACGAAGTCGAAAGAGCCGGGCCGCAAATGGTTCAGCATTTCCACCGACGCCGGCCAAACACTCAGCCTGCCCCGGCCGTGGCACTATGACGATGGTTCGCCGTTTTTCTCGGCCTCGTCGATACACCGCATGATCCGCCATCGAGTCACCGGCAAGCTCTACTGGCTCGGCAACATCAATGCCGGCCCGCCGCAAGGAAACGCGCCTCGCTACCCGCTGCTCATCGCCGAGGTCGATGAAGTTTCCGCGATGCTCAAGAAGGCAACCGTCACGCTCCTCGACGACCGCGATCCCGAGAACCACGACTTCAACTACCAACTCTCCAACTTCTCGCTGTTCGAGAACCGCGAGACTCACGAATTGGAGTTGTTCCTGACGACCTACGGCCAAGTCCAAGGCCAGGAAAATTGGAGCACCGCCGATTCGTACCGCTACCGCCTGCAACTTAAACCACCCGAATAAGGACACTTCACGCTGAAGCCGACAGTGATTTGAAGTTTCAGGCGGCTTTTCGGTTGGGTTTTGACATCAAAGGGGGCAGGCCTTTTTGATTTGTGTTTGGAGCGTGCGATGCTGTTGTTTTGCCAAATTGGAGTCGAAGCAATGCCTCGACCTCCTGCCAGAGTTCTTCCGTGAAGAGAGCAGGAAAAAATGAACAGATTCGTTTCGCGGTGGTTCGTGTGGCTGGCGCTGGTGGCCTCGATGAGAGTCTGCAAAGCCGAGTCTCCTGCGTCTCCGTTGAGAATCGTGAATCCCAGTTGGGGGGACATCACGTTGGTTTACGGGCCGGGAGTGGATGTGGCGATGGATTCTCCCGAAGGGATGTCCCGGCTGTTCGCGCATTGGCAGAAACGCGGTTTTCGCGGCGTGCATCTGCGCAGCGATTTGCAACAGTACCCGCCGGGATTTGTCCGCCGTCACGGAGGGCGTACCCAGCCCGATCCGCGACTGGCCGTGTTCTGGAAAACCATCGACGACATGATGGAACGCTTCGATCCGCATGTCAGCGCTCGGAATGCTGCCCGAGAGCAGGGATTCGATTACTGGATTTACCATCCTCACGTCTACAGCGAGGGAGCGCCGGTGACCGCGGGGGTACCCGGGCCGGGGCGCATGGTCCCCTGGTCGTACGAGCATGGCTACCTGGCCGACCATCCGGAAGTCGTCACGGTCGATCGAAAAGGAAACAAGTACTGGATGGTGCCGGAATACGCTTATCCAGGGATGCGGGCCGCCAAAGCCCGCGAATTGGCGCATTTGGCGAAGACGTATCGTCCCAAAGGAATTCTGTTCTGCATGCGGAGCGAGGCGTCGCAACTGCAACCTGCTGCTGATCAGGCTGATCGCTATGGTTTCAATCAACCGGTGGCCGAAGAAATGCAGCGGCGACACGGCGTCGACATTCTGACCGATCCCCGCTTCGACGTGGACCACCCGGATTTCCGCAGCGATGACCCGCTGGTGCAGAAATGGCGCGACCTGCGCGGAAGTTACGTCACCCAACTCTATCGTGAAGTTCGCCAGGCCATTCGCGAAGTCGACCCGAAGATTCAACTTGCCGTCACGTTTTCCGGCAAGTCTGTCGGGCCTCCCCTGGGCAACTGGACGCTGGAATGGCAGAAATGGATTGACGAAGGATTGATCGACGTGCTGGTTGCTTCAATGACATTCGAAGCGAGTTACGATCCGGATGCAGGCAAGAAGGGATATCTCACGAACGTCCGGCAAGGGGAGGGAACGGTTCCGTTCGCAGAGTTGCGGAAGTACATCGACCAGAGTCCGCATCCCGAAATTCAACTCATTTCCACGGGCGCCCCCTCGTACCTGTATACTCCCCCACCGGATGGGGCACACGGTTGGCGCTGCGACGTCTGGTACGACGTGTACACGCTGGGAGTCTTTCAGCGCTGGCAGCAGTGGCAGGCAGACCTGGCGGAATTCGGCCATATCAAGTTTCTGAAGCAGGATT
>Ga0233425_10005291_pt1 | contig 20538 bp, 23 predicted proteins | sample Watercolumn_Towu_2_FD_181712 | JGI IMG/M metagenome (GOLD analysis project Ga0233425, IMG submission 181712) | Freshwater microbial communities from Lake Towuti, South Sulawesi, Indonesia - Watercolumn_Towuti2014_140_MG | ecosystem: Environmental > Aquatic > Freshwater > Lake | place... | reverse complement strand
TACGGCCTGCCGTCCAAGACCATCCGCGAGATGATCGTCGGCTCGGTCGACGTCATCGTCCAGGCGGCGCGCCTGCGCGACGGTTCGCGCCGCATCACCCACATCACCGAGGTTGTCGGTCTGGAGGGCGACGTCATCGTCACCCAGGATCTGTTCGTCTACGAGATCACCGGCGAGGACGAGAACGGCAAGATCATCGGCCGTCACCGCTCGACCGGCATCGCCCGTCCCCGCTTCTGGGACCGCGCCCGCTACTACGGGCTGGAGCGCGAGCTGGCGGAAGCCCTCGACGCGGCGGAGTAGGCCGCCATGCTTCCCATACTCGCTGCGGTTCTGGCCTTCATCACCATCGGCGGCCTGGGGTGGGCCTTCGTGGGCGGCGGCGATTCCACCGACGTCGCCCTCAAGCGCGCCGAAGGCTTCGGCGGCCCGAAACAGGCGAACGCCGCTTCGAAGAAGGCCGCGGCCGCCAATACCCCGGAAGCCCGCCGCAAACAGATCATGCAGCAGCTCCAGGAATCGGAGCGCGCCGAACGCAAGGCGCGCATCAGCCTGAAGGCCAAGCTGAAACAGGCCGGATTGAAGACCACGCCCTCGACCTTCTGGATCATCAGCGGCGTGCTGGGCGTGCTCGCCTTCCTGCTGCCGCTGCTGTTCGGCCTGAACATCTTCATCGCCCTGGGGATCGGCTTCGTCGCCGGCCTGGGTCTGCCGCGCTGGTGGGTGGGCATGCTGGGCAAGCGGCGGCGCAAGAAATTCTCGAGCCATTTCGCCGACGCCGTCGACGTCATCGTGCGCGGCATCAAATCGGGCCTGCCGGTCCACGACTGTTTCAAGATCATCGCCCGCGAAAGCCCCCAGCCCCTCGGCGCCGAGTTCCAGAAGCTGGTCGAGGGCCTGGGCGTCGGCCTGACCCTGCAGCAGGCGCTCGACAGGATGTACGAACGGATGCCGACGCCGGAGCTGAAATTCTTCGCCATCGTCATCGGCATCCAGCAGAAGACCGGCGGCAACCTGGCCGAGGCCCTGTCGAACCTCTCGACGGTGCTGCGGGCCCGCAAGATGATGGGCGAGAAGATCAAGGCCCTGTCGTCCGAGGCCACCGCCTCGGCGGGCATCATCGGCTCGCTGCCGCCCGCGGTGATGATCCTCGTCAGCATCACCACCCCGGCCTATATGGCCCGCCTTTTCACCGATCCGCGCGGGCAATTCATGCTGTTCGTCGCCGTGGCGATGATGGGTTTCGGCATCTTCGTGATGAAGAAGATGATCTCGTTCAAGTTCTAGGAACCGCGCCGTGATTGAGTTCGTCACCAACGTCCAGAACCTGCTGAGCCTCGGCGTGGGCCTGCTGGTGTTCGCCACCATCGTGACGCTGGCGGGTTCGTTCGGCGGCGGGGCGAAGCTCGAGAACCGGATGCAGGCCGTGGCGGTGCGGCGCGAGGAGCTGAAGCGCCGCTCGCGTCAGGCGATCGCCTCCCAGAACGCGGGCCCGCAGGGCCTGCGGCACACCGACGAGGGGTTCAAGAAGCGGGTCGTCGAACGGCTGAACCTGAACAAGCTGCTGGAAGACCCGAAGGTCGCCGACAAGATGGCCCAGGCCGGCTATCGCGGGCCCAAGCCGCTGACCACCTTCTACTTCTTCCGCTTCTCGATGCCCTTCGTCTTCCTGGCGATCGCGGCCTTCTACCTGTTCATCTTCAACGACTTCGGCCTGCCCCTGATGACCCGGGTGACGGCCTGCATGTTCGCGGCGGTGATCGGCTTCTACGCCCCCAACATCTTCCTCTCGAACCGGATCGCCAAGCGCCGCACCTCGATCATGCAGGCCTTTCCCGACGCCCTGGACCTGCTGCTGATCTGCGTCGAGGCCGGCATGTCGATCGAGGCTGCCATCCAGAAGGTCAGCCAGGAGATCGGCGGCTCGTCCATCGACCTCGCCGAGGAGATGACCCTGCTGTCGGCCGAGCTCAGCTATCTGCCCGACCGGCGCATGGCCTATGAGGGCCTGGCCAAACGGACCAACCATCCTGGCGTCAAATCGGTGGCCACGGCCATGACCCAGGCCGAGACCTATGGCACGCCCCTGGGTTCGGCCCTGCGCACCATGGCCAAGGAGAACCGCGAGATGCGCCTGTCGGCCGCCGAGAAGAAGGCCGCCGCCCTGCCGGCCAAACTGACCGTGCCGATGATCCTCTTCTTCCTGCCGGTGCTGTTCATCGTCATCCTGACGCCGGCGATCATCAGCATCCAGGACACGATGGCCGCCGGCGCCGCGGGCGGCTGACGGCTCAGCTTTCGGGCGTCAGAGGCCACAGCCGGTCGACGGGCCGCTCCAGCACATCCGCCGCCACTGCGTGGAAATTGGCCGGGGCCAGTCTGCCCCGCTGAACCGCATCGGCCAGCCAGGTCTCGATCGAACCGCCGGTGCGGCTCCAGCGGTCCTGACGCAGCAGGCCGTAGAAGCCCGCCGCGAGCACATGGATGCCGTCGTCCGCCATGCGCCAGCGGTCGGCCGGGTTTCGCGCCACGCCCAGCGCCTCGCTGACCATCTGGTCCAGCGCTTGGCACAGGTCCTCGTTCAGCATGCCGGGGAGGGTCGTGTAGCCCCAGCGCGGATCGTGGTCGGCGACGATCCGGGGGATCAGGGGATCCTTCTCCAGCACCGCCAGCGCGGCCAGGGCCACGGGTCCGTCCATGGGCAGGGGCGGGTGCAGAAGCTCATGCGCCGCGATCCGCACCGTGGTCGCCGTGTCGTAGTCGGACGACTGCAGGAACCGCTGACCGCGCACCTTGATGCCGTGCGGTTTGACGAAATGCAGCAGGGTGATGTCGATCGCGGGTTCGAAGGTCCGCCCGGTCAGCTTCTCCTCGACGCGGATGATGTCATAGGTCGCCAGACCGCTGCGCAGGCGTTGCAGCCCCTCCTCCAGCGTCGCCGCGCCCCGCTCCTGCAGGAACTGGCCGAAGCCGGCGGCCTTCAGGCCGGCGAACACGGCGCGGAGGCGCGGCGCCTGGGCCACGAACCAGGTCCAGTCGTGCTCGTTCCAGTAGGTCCCCGCCTGGAAGGCCGGGCGGATGGTCGCCTCGGGATCGTCGAGCGCCGCCAGCACGTCGTCGAGCGCAGCGTCGGTCTCGGCATGCGAGAGGATCAGCGCCAGATTGGGCGACAGCAGGCCGACCCCGTCCTCCTCGGCTTTGGCCCAGAGGGCGGGCACCTCGGCGCGGACCTCTTCGCTCAGCCGCGGGGCGAACAGGGCGACATCGGCGGCGTAGAAGCGGGTGTAGAGTTCGCGGCCCGACAGGGGCCCCAGAAACGCGATGGCGTCCTGTCCCTCGGAGCCGTGGACCCGCCAGACCGTGCGCATGGGCGGGCGCTCCTGCGCCATTGCCGGCAAGGCGGGCACGAGGGGAGCGGCGAGGGCGGAGAGCAGCAGCGATCGACGGTTCATGCCGCCTGACTAGCGAGAGGCGGCGGCCGGAGGATTGTATCGACTTGACCTCAACCGGCCCGGCGCGAGGCCGGTCAGGGCCGAAACCGCCCGGGTCATATGGGCCTGATCCACGAACCCCAGATCGGCGGCGAGGGCGGCGAGGGGGTCGGCGCGCGTCACCAGGGCTTCCGCCGCCTTCAGGGCGCGCTGTTCGGCGCGGTACCGGCGGGGGCTGGTTCCGAAGGCTTGGCGGAAACCCCGGCTGACCGTCGCGGGCGCGAGTCCGGCCGCCTCGGCCCAGACGTCCAGCGCGATGGCGGGATCGCGCCGCAGCGCCGCAGCCAGTAGGTCGGGCCAGTCGTCGAGGGCGGCGTCCAGCGGCCGCATGGTTTCGCGCAGCAGGGCCTCCGCCCCGGCGAGATCCCGCTCGGCCGCCCGGGCCACCGCGTCCGGGTCGGCGACCGCGCCGGCGCCGAAGCCGACCGGACCCGTCAGGGGCAGGTTCAGCACCCGGGCTCCGGCGCCCGAGAAGGCGTCCATGTGCGATTCCCAGGGGCCGTGGATCAGGACCTGGCCGGGCCGGGCCTGGAACCGGCCCCGGTCGCCGGCCTCGACATAGCCGCCGGACAGCACCAGGGCGGCGTAGGCCTCCGCGTGACGGTGCCGCTCCATGCGGTCGCCGGCGGTGCAGGTCTGGAAGGCGCTGTGGTGCATGGGACCCCAAGGTGGGCGACGATCCGGCCGAATCCTAGACCGGCAGGGCCCCGCGCTTCACCACCGTTCGCATCGCCACGCTGGACGAGACGCGCGTCACCCCCGGAATCCGCGTCAATTCGTGGGAATGGACGCGTTCCAGGTCGTCGACGTCGCGCACCACCAGCCGCAGCAGATAGTCCGAGCCGCCGGTCATCAGATAGCATTCGACCACCTCCGGCACGGTGGCGATCGCCGTCTCGAAGGCCGTCAGGGAGGCCTCGGCCTGGGACGACAGGGTCACGGTCACGAAGACGCTGATCGGCAGGCCCACGGCCCGTTCGTTGATGATGGCGGCGTAGCGGCTGATCACCCCTTCGGACTCCAGCGCCCGCAGACGGCGCAGGCAGGCGCTCTCGGACAGGTTCACCGTCCGGGCGAGATCGGCGTTGGTCATGCGGCCGTCGGCCTGGAGGGCGCGGATCATCTTGCGGTCGGTGTCGTCGAGGGCGACGGCGGAAACGGTCTTCATTGGGCGTCTCGTTCGCAGATTCTGCGAGTGTATGGCGTTCAGTCGAGGAAAAGAACAGGAACCTGCGGCGAAACCGCCGCTAGATTGCCGCCCGAAACGGACTGGCAGAGGAAACGGTCATGCGCGTCGGCGTCCCCAAGGAAATCAAGAAGAACGAACACCGCATCGGCCTGACGCCGACGGCGGTGCGCGAATACGTCGCCCACGGCCACACCGTCTCGATCGAGACCGGCGCGGGCCTCGGCGCGGGCTTCACCGACGCGGACTACAAGAAGGCCGGGGCCGTGATCGTGGCCGATGCGAAGACCGTCTTCGCCGACAGCGACATGATCGTGAAGGTCAAGGAGCCGCAGAAGGTCGAGTGGGAGATGCTCCGCGAGGGCCAGATCCTGTTCACCTATCTGCACCTGGCGCCCGATCCCGAGCAGACGAAGGGCCTGCTGGCCTCGAAATGCGCCGCCGTCGCCTATGAGACCGTGACCAATGCGCAGGGCGGCCTGCCGCTGCTGGCGCCGATGTCGGAAGTCGCCGGCCGGATCGCCGTCTTCTCGGCCGCCGAGACCCTGCTCAAGCACAATGGCGGCATGGGCCTGCTGTTCTGCGGCGTCCCGGGCGTGGCCCCGGCCCGCGTGCTGGTGCTGGGCGGCGGCGTCGTCGGCCTGAACGCGGCCCGCATGGCCATGGGCCTGGGCGCCGAGGTCGTGGTGCTGGAACGCTCGATTCCGCGCATGGCCTATATCGACGAGGTCACCAACGGCCGCGTCATCACCCGCTATTCCTCGATCGGCGCGATCGAGGAGGAGATGGTCAAGGCCGACGTGATCATCGGCGCCGTCCTGGTCCCGGGCGCGGAGGCGCCCAAGCTGATCAAGCGCGAACACCTGAAGCAGATGAAGCCCGGGTCGGTGCTGGTCGACGTCGCCATCGATCAGGGCGGCTGTTTCGAGACCAGCCACGCCACGACCCACGAGGACCCGACCTACGTCATCGACGGCGTCGTCCACTACTGCGTCGCCAACATGCCCGGCGCCGCGCCGCGCACCTCTTCCGAAGCCCTGAACAACGCCACCCTGCCCTTCGGCCTGGCGCTGGCGGACAAGGGTCTGGACGCCCTGAAGGCCAATCCGCACCTGGCGCGCGGCCTGAACGTGCTGAACGGCGAACTGACCTATCCGGCCGTGGCCGAGGCGCTGGACATGCCGTGGAGCGATCCGTTCGGCGTGTGGGCCAAGGCCTGATTTCACCCGGACGGCGAACGCGAGGCCCCGGCGGAGACGCCGGGGCCTTTTCGTACGCGGCGCCGGAGCGGCGAAAACACGGTGCAGAGCGTGCACAGAGTGCGCTGCGTGCGACCGGAAAACACCGTCCGAAGGGTCCGCCCGTTTGGGCCGACGGTCGACGGGAAGATTCGATTGTCAAAGATCGCAGACGGGGTCAGGCCCGGATTGTCGCACGGGCTGTTCCTGCGGCTACGAAATGACGCTGCCTCCTCCGGCTATGCCAATGAAGTCAGCGGGTTGGGCGCGCGAAGTCGTCTGTCTGGGAGGGACAGCCAACCCAAAACCGTGCATCCCCGCGAAGGCGGGGACCCAGGTTTGAGCGGCGGCCGGACTGTCTGAAACGAACCGGCCCTGATCCGAACACCGGCGGCGGAGCCAAAGCCTGGGTCCCCGCCTTCGCGGGGATGCACGGACGAGGTGACGCCTTGCGATCCGCCGTTACGCAAGGGGCGCATCCCCGCCTGTAAATCGCCGCGCTTTTCCTACATAAGCCCGCGATGAAGTTTCTCGACCAGGCCAAGATCTATATCCGCTCCGGCAACGGCGGGGCGGGCGCCGTCTCGTTCCGGCGCGAAAAATTCATCCCGAACGGCGGACCGGACGGCGGCGACGGCGGCAATGGCGGCAATGTCTGGATCACGGCCGTCGAGGGCCTGAACACCCTGATCGACTACCGCTACCAGCAGCATTTCAAGGCCCAGACGGGCGTCCACGGCATGGGCCGGCAGATGCACGGCGCCAAGGGCGAGGACGTCATCCTGAAGGTGCCGGTGGGCACCCAGGTGCTGGACGACGACAAGGAGACGGTGCTGCTGGACATGGACGTGGCCGGCAAGACCGAGATGCTGCTCAAGGGCGGCAACGGCGGCTGGGGCAATGTCCATTTCAAGGGCCCGCAGAACCAGGCGCCCGCCTACGCCAACCCCGGCCAGGAAGGCCAGGAGCGCTGGATCTGGCTGCGGCTGAAGCTGATCGCCGACGTCGGCCTGGCCGGCCTGCCCAACGCGGGCAAGTCGACCTTCCTGGCGGCCTCCAGCGCCGCCCGTCCCAAGATCGCCGACTATCCGTTCACGACCCTGGTGCCCAACCTCGGCGTGGTCGATCTGTCGCCGACCGAGCGGTTCGTCATCGCCGACATCCCGGGCCTGATCGAGGGCGCCCATGAGGGGGCCGGGATCGGCACCCGCTTCCTCGGCCACGTCGAGCGGTCGGGCTGTCTGATCCATCTGATCGACGGGACCCAGGACGACGTGGCGAAGGCGTACCGCATCATCCGCCACGAGCTCGAGGCCTATGGCGCCGGCCTCGCCGACAAGCCCGAGGTCCTGGCCCTCAACAAGATCGACGCCCTGACCCCCGAGGCGCGCGAGGAGAAGGCCGCCGAGCTGGAGGCCGTCGCCGGCCGCCGGCCCATGCTGGTGTCCGGCGTCTCGGGCGAGGGCGTCACAGAACTGCTGCGCGCCGCCTGGACCGAGGTCCGCAAGGATCGGGGCGAGATCGCGCCGGCCGAGGAAGACGAGACCGTCATGGAAACCCCCGGCGGCTGGGCGCCCTGACGCAGCCTGACGACGGCCCCTCCTGCGCGGGCAGGCTACCAGGCGTTCCCCGCGCTGTGGTCGAACAGGGTGGTCCAGGTCGTCAGTCCGCCCACGGTCGCCGCAATCAGCACGTCGCCGGCGTCGCCCCTGCCGCTGCCGTCGCTCATCCAGACGACGCAATTGCCTTCGGTCGGCTGTGGCGGATCCCCGATTCGCTGGAGCAGGCGGATGCGATCGTGGAAATAGCGATCTCCAAGGTTGATCTGATCGTCGGCCCCGGGGTCGTCGACCTGGGCGAGACGCCCGATCGCGATATTCCGTGAGCCGGTGGTGATCGCGGATCCGGCTTCGGAGCCGAGCGCCGTATTCCCCTCGCCGGTCTCAATCGCAAAGCCCGACCGGAAACCGATCAGGCTGTTGTCGTTGGCGTCGATGCCGGGATCGCGAAAGGCCAGGGAGCCGACGACGGTCGATCGGCTGGCCGAATAGGGGTCCGGCTCCTGCCCGCGTCCTGCAAGGGCGCCGACGAAGACATTGTCGTCGCCCGTCTCCTGCGTGTAGCCGGCGTTCATGCCGACGCCGGTATTGCGCGAACCCGTCGTGTTCACGTCAAGACAATAGGCGCCGACCGCCGTGTTGTCGTCGCCGGTCGTGGTGGCGACCAGCGCCTGCGCTCCTATCGCCGTGTTGCGATTGCCGCTCGTGCAATGTCCCAGCGCCTGGTTTCCGATCGCCACGCCGTTCACGCCCGTCGTGAGATAGTAGAAGGTCGACGGACCGATCGCGACGACGTTGTTCATCTCGGTGGCCGTGAACAGGGCCTGGGCGCCGATGGCGACGCTGTTCACTCCGGTGGTGTTGGAGCGAAGCGCCTGCGCGCCGATGGCGACGTTATAGGTGGCGGTCGAGGTCGACAGCCCGGCCTCGGCGCCCACGAAGGTGTTGCCGCCTCCGGTGGTCACCCCGGCGCCGGCGCCGCTCCCGATCATCAGATTGTTGAGCCCGGTGGTCAGGTTGTAGCCCGCGTTGTTTCCTACGCACATATTGCCCGAGGCGGTCGTCGCCGACCGTCCGGAGGCTTCGCCCAGGAAGACGTTCTGGGAGCCGGTCGTCAGGCTGAGACCGGCCTCCGCCCCGATGGCCATATTGGAGTCCCCTGTCGCAGCCGCGAGCGCATCCACGCCGATCGCTACGTTCCGGTTGCCCGTCTCATTGGCGGCGAGGGCGTTTGGTCCGATCCCTACGTTGAGGTCGCCTGTCGTCAGCGAAGAGAGGGCATCGTCCCCAAGCGCGATGTTGTTTCCAGGCAAGGCGCGAAACGCGAAGGTCACAGCTCGATACTCCCAGAGGCTCTATCGTAATGTATTGATTTCATAGGCGTTCTGCGAACGCCGTCAGCCGATCAAGCGATACTTCAGGGCAGCGGATCCGTAGAACTGGGCCGTCCCCGAGTTCCTGGTCGCGCCGAACTGGAAGATCTCTGCCGTGCTGGCGATGACCGCGCCGATCGCCACCGGGCCGGAACTGGTCCACTGCGCCGTCCCGCCGAAGACGCGTGTCCACGACGCAAGCACCGAGCGCGTTGAACCATCGACAAAGGCGATCTCGGCCGTCCAGTCCCCGGCGGTGTTGAGATAGCCGGCGAATGTCGCCTCCATGGCCCATATGTCGTCCTGTCCGGCGAAAGGACTCGCCGCCTGAACGACATTGGCGTTGGTTTCTGTGATCGGAAACGCATCGGCCCGCGCCGAAAAGTCCAGGACGAACAGTTGCAAGGACAGCCACTGACCGGCTGCCTCATCCCAGTAGTATTCGATTTTTCTTTCGGCCTGAAACCAGATGTCTCCATCGACTGGATCCGACGGAAAGTCCGGGCCACTGCGATTTGTAAGCGAAAATCCGCCCATCGTTATTCCTGTCCAGCGGTCGGGGACCTTCATTCGCCGGGACAGAGCTTTAATTCTTTCCCAACGCAGCGCCATTCAGGACCAGCGGCGCCGGTATTTTGTGAGGACAACCCTTCCAAGAGCGTGATCGGCGGATACGTCGCCGCCAGCGCCGGGATCAGGCGACCCGCGTCCAGTTCATGATCCAGTTCCAGTCCCAGGTCGCGCCGCCGTCGCGCGACACGCCCTGACGCCAGCGACAGGATGTGGCGGTGATCTGGTCCCAGCAACCGCGGTAGATCACCGGCTGGCCGGCTTCAGTGTCCGGTGTATCGAAATTGCCGACACCGTCGACAAACCGCCCCGGCGTGCCGGCCGAACCGGGCACGCCGACCCTGGCGTTCATCCAGTAGTCGAGCCAGACGCCATTGGCGGCGTCCAGCGTCCTCAACCCCATGCCGCTGAAATCGCGGGACGGAATGCGCAGCTCCTCCACGCTGGCGACGCCGCCGAGGATGCTCCAGCAGGTCGCCTCGCCCTCGAATTCGTCCCAGTCTCCGGGCGCCTTCAGGCGACGGTGGGCGATCCGCCAGTCTCCGGAGAGGAAGTCGAACTCGCCGGGCCGGGCGGACAGCTGCGCGGTCCGGGCCGACGCGGGAACGGCGCCCGCGCCGGCGAGCGCGGCGGCGGCTTGCAGAACGGTGCGGCGACGGGGTCGGGAAGGGGTCATGGGCGTCTCCTGTGAGATCGTGACCATGGCGCGCCCTGCCTGACACGGAGCGTCAGGTATTCCGGCCCGGCGCAGATTTTCCGTGCGTTGATCACAGGCGACACCGGGCGGGCGGCGTGTTAGCTCCACGCTGAGCATAAGTCCGCGCGAGCCCTGCCGCCTTGCCCTTTTTCCACGCCGGTTCCGCGCCGAAACCCCAGGGGCCCAGACCGGGCGTGCTGCGCGACGGGCTGGACCTTCAGCCGGGCATGGCCGTCGGCCTGTTCGGCGGCTCGTTCAATCCCGCCCATGACGGCCACGCCCATGTCGCCGAGACGGCGCTGCGGCGGCTGGGGCTGGACCGGGTGGTCTGGCTGGTGTCGCCGCAGAATCCGCTGAAGGACGCCCGCGACAGCGCCCCCCTGGCAGAGCGCATGGCCTCGGCCCGCGCGGCGGCGAAGCTGGCGGCGGACGGGCGAGCCATGCTGGTGTCGGACTTCGAGACCCGGGCCGGCACCCGATGGACGATCGACACCCTGCGCGCCCTGAAGGCGCGGCATCCGGGGGTGCGCTTCGTCTGGCTGATGGGATCGGACAACCTGGCCGACTTCCACAGGTGGCGCGGCTGGACGGACATCATGCGGATGATGCCCGTGGCGGTGATCGCCCGGCCCGGATCGATGCTGGAAAGCCGCTCGGCCCCCGCCGCCCGGAGGTTCGCGGGGCATCGCATATCCTCGCGGGAGGCGCGGCTGCTTCCCGACATGCCGGCCCCGGCCTGGACCTATCTGCGGGCGCCGCTGAATCCGCGCTCATCGACCGCCCTGCGCGCAGCCCGTGACGCCGCCGCGCATTTGTGATAGGCTTCCGCTTTAGTAATCTCCCTGGAGCCCTCCGCTGACCCCCTCGCCCGCGCACGATGCGCAAGACGCCGCCGTTTCGAACACGGCGCACGAGATGGACGAATTCGAACCCATCCGCTCCGAAGACGGGTCACCGATAGATGGGCCGCAGGCTCCCCTCCCCGTCGGCTCGACCGCGCTGGAAACGGCGATCCTTGCGCGTCTCGACGACGACAAGGCGCAGGACATCGTCCTGATCGACCTGAAGGGCAAAAGCCCGATGGCCGACACCATGATCATCGCCTCCGGGCGGTCGCACCGCCACGTCGGCGCCCTGGCCGACCACCTTCAGCGCGCGCTGAAGGAACAGGGTCTGGGCAAGGTCAAGGTTTCGGGCCTGCCGCACTGCGACTGGGTGCTGCTGGATGCGGGGGACGTCATCGTCCACCTGTTCCGGCCCGAGGTGCGCGCCTTCTACAACATCGAGAAGATCTGGTCGGTCGAGAGCGGCCACCGCATCGACGCCCGCGCCTGATTTCCTGAACCCCAAGACCTGAACCCATGAAGCTGGCCGTCATCGCCATCGGCAAGCCGGGGCGGGGACCCGAGGCCGTGCTGGCGGCCGACTACGCCGAGCGCGCCACCCTGGCCGGACGGGCGCTGGGCCTCGGCCCGTTGGAGCTGGTCGATCTGGAACCCCGCAAACCCGGCAAGGCGCCGGAGGCGGAGCTGATCCTCAAGGCCGCCGAGGGCGCGCATCTGATCGCCTGCGACGAACGCGGCAGGACCTTCTCCAGCCGCGCCTTCGCCGACCATATCGCCATGCTGCGGGACCGGGGCGAGCGGCGGCTGGTGTTCGCCATCGGCGGCGCCGACGGGCTGGGCGAAAGCGTGCGCGCGGCGGCCGGATCGACCCTGGCCTTCGGGCCCCAGACCTGGCCGCACGCCCTGGCGCGGGCGATGCTGGCGGAACAGCTGTATCGCGCCGTGACCATTCTGGCCGGATCGCCCTATCATCGCGACTGATGCGTCCGCTGGTCCTGATCCTCTGCCTTAGCCTGACCGCCCTGCCCGTCGGCGCGGCGCCGAAGGTCGACGTCGCGCGTCTGCAGGCGGAGTTCCGCGACGAACAGGCCCGCGCCCGCCGGCTGCGCGCCGAGGCCGCCGAGGCGGCGGCCGAACTGGCCGGGCTGGAGCGGTCGCTGGACCAGCTGCGCGCTTCGGTGGGCGAGGACGACCGGCTGATCCTGGCCCAGCGCGCCCGGCTGCGTGAACTGGGCGCGCGCGAGGCGGCGCTGGTGGCGCAGCTGTCGCAGGCGCGGGGGCGTCAGGGCCGGCTGCTGTCGGCGCTGCAGATGATGAGCCGCCGCCCGCCGCCGCCGCTGCTGGTTCCGGCCGACAAGGCGATCGACACGGTGCGCGCCTCCATCCTGATCCGCGCCATGGCCCCCACGCTGCAGGCGCGGGCGCAGGGGCTGGCCGACCGCCAGGACGAGATCAACCGCGTGCGCCGCATCGCCGCCCTGAACAGCGAACAGCTGTTCACCACCGAAAGCGCCCGCGGCGACCGCCGGGCCCGGATCGAGGCCCTGAGCGCGCGCAAGACGGCGCTTCTGGCCGTGCTGCGCGCCGAGGCCGCGACGGCGGAACGGGCGACCCGGGCGCTGGAGGCTCGGCTGAAATCGCTGGGGGCCGCCGTGCCGGTCGCGGACGCCGAGGCCCAGCCCGCCGCCGCCCGCCTGCCCGCCGGACGCAGCAGCCTGACGCCGCCCGTGGACGGCGCGCCGTCGCAGCGGTTCGGAAGCGGCTCCAGCGGCTGGCGCTGGCGCGCCGACCGCACCGAGGCGCGGGCGCCGGCGTCGGGCCGGGTGGCCTTCGCGGGCCCCCTCAGCGGCTGGGGGCAGGTGGTGATCCTCGACCTCGGCCCCGGCTGGCGCGCCGTTGTGTCAGGCCTGGACGAGGCCGCCGTGCAGACGGGCGACCGGGTCGCCGACGGCCAGGTTCTGGGCCGGTCCGGCGCGGACGGCGAGATCGCCTTCGAATTGCGCCGCGACGAGCGCCCGATCGATCCGGCGCCGTGGTTGCGGTGAGGGCGAAACCGCTTCCCAAGCCGCGATGACGCTGATTTTATCGGGAAACCGCCGCTCGGCCACGATTTCGTCGCTGCGCGGTTCGTAAGTGACTATGACGCCGCCTGACCTCTGAAAGAAACCCGATGCGTAAACTGCTTCTGATTGGCGCCGCCGCCGTGGCCGTGGTGGGCGTGGGCGCCGCCACCGCCGCCGGCCAGACGCCGCGCAACGAAGCCTTCCGCATGCTCGGACTGTTCGGCGACGTGCTGGGCATCGTCGAACAGGCCTATGTCGTGCCGGTCGACGACAAGAAGCTCATCGAGGCGGCGCTGCAGGGCATGATGACCGCCCTGGACCCTCACTCCAACTATCTGCCGCCCGACGGCTACGGCGACCTGCAGGAGCGCACCTCGGGGGCATACTCGGGCGTCGGCCTGACCATCCAGTCCGAGGGCGGGCTGGTGAAGGTCATCTCGCCCATGGACGGCGGACCGGCCGCGCGCGCGGGCGTCAACGCCGGCGACGTCATCTCCTCCATCGACGGCCAGAACGCCTCGGGCCTGACGGTCAGCCAGGTGTCCGAGAAACTGCGCGGCGCCGTCGGCACCTCGGTCAAGGTCACCTTCCTGCGCGACGGGGAGGAGCCGAGGGAGGTCGTCCTGACCCGCGAGGTCATCAAGATCGAATCCGTCACCGGCCGGGTCGAGGGCGAGTTCGGCTATCTGCGCGTCTCGACCTTCAACGAGAACACCGGCCGGGAACTGAGCGAGACCATCGCCCGGCTCAAGGGCGAGAATCCGGACATCAAGGGCTATGTCCTGGACCTGCGCAACAACGGCGGCGGCCTGCTGGACGCGGCCATCGCCGTGTCCGACGCCTTCCTCGAGCGCGGCGAGATCGTCAGCCAGCGCGGACGCAAGCCCGACCAGATCCAGCGCTACGCCGCCCGCCCGGGCGATCAGACCGGCGGCCTGCCGCTGGTGGTGCTGATCAACTATGGATCGGCCTCGGCTTCGGAGATCGTGGCCGGCGCGCTGAAGGATCACCAGCGGGCCACGCTGGTCGGCCTGACCAGCTTCGGCAAGGGTTCGGTCCAGACCGTCATTCCGCTGCGCGGCGGACAGGACGGCGCCCTGTCGATCACCACGGCGCGCTACTACACCCCGTCCGGCGCCTCGATCCAGAAGATCGGCATCGAGCCGGATCTCGAAGTGTCGCGCTCGGCCGCCGAGGCGCGGATCGTGTCGCGGTCCAACTTCATCTATTCCGAGGCCGCCTACGCCACCGCCCTGGACTCCTCGATCGGCGCCGAGCGCAAGGGACCGCACACGCCCCGCGAGGCCCCCGGCGAGAGCTATGACGAGGACAAGGACTATCAGCTGGAGCGGGCCTTCGACGTGCTGCGCGCCGGCGGGAACCTCGCCCAGCTGGCCGCCGCGCCGGAAGGCATTGTGGTGTCCGAGCCGGGCGCGACCCTGGCCGCGGTCGAACCGGACCCCGCGCCGGAAAACTGAAGCAGGGCCGGGCGTCCATGCCTAACGCCGCGTTAGGCTTTCTTAACCGACGCCCGCCAATGTGACGCCTGAAGGAGTCCGCTTCGCGGACCCCCGCATCAAGCGTCCAGTTCTGCCCATGTTCGCCAAGCGCCAGTCCGTTCTAGCCGCCACCGCCGGGATTCCCCCGGTTCGCCGCTCGATGCGCGAAAGCCTCGCGCCCGTCATCCGCTTCGCCAGCAAGCCGCCCGTGGCCGTCGCCGGGGCGGGGCTGCTCCTGCTGGGGGCCGCGGCCCTGTTCATCACCGTGCTGGGCGATCCCCGCGCCGGAGCCCCCTCGGCCCGCGCGGCGCTGAAGCGCGAGGCCCCCGCCGCCGCCCCGGTCCCGACCGGTCTGGAGGCCTTCTCCATGGGCGCCTACGGCTCGTGGCAGGATCTGGCGGCGGCCGAAGGCGGCGCGGTCGACCCCGCCCTCGCCGGCGAGGCGGTCATCACTCTGCCCAACGGCGCCACCGTCTCGGGCGCCGGAGCCCCGGTCACCGCCCCGCGCGTCGAGGCCTCGCCCCTGCCCGCCGCCCCCATCGCCGGACTGAGCCAGCCGGGCCCGAACGGCCCCCTGCCGGTCATCGCCAGCGACGGCCGCGTGCCGGCCCAGGCCTACGCCCGTCCGTTCCGCTCGAACGGCCGGCCGCGCGTGGCCCTGATCGTCGGCGGTCTGGGCCTGAACGCCGTCACCACCCGCGCCGCCATCGAACGCCTGCCGCCCGAGGTGACGCTGAGCTTCGTCCCCTACGCAGAGGGCCTGCAGACCTGGATCGACCTGGCCCGGGCGCAGGGCCACGAGGTCATGCTGGAAATGCCGATGGAGCCGACCGGCTATCCCGACAACGATCCCGGCCCCTACACCCTGCTGGCCTCGGGCTCGCCCGCCGACCTGCAGTCCAAGATGAACTGGTTGCTGGGCCGGGCTGTCGGCTATTTCGGGGTGACCAACTATATGGGCGACCGGTTCGCGACCTCGGACGCCGGCATGAACGCCTTCCTCGGCGTCCTGCGCCAAAGGGGCGTGGCCTTCCTCGACGACGGCTCGATGAGCCGCCGGCCCGGCGCCTGGGCCCGCGCCAGCGCCAACCGGATCATCGACGAGCAGCAGACCCCCGCCGCCATCGTCGGCCAGCTGAACGCGCTCGAGGCCCTGGCCAAGGGCCGCGGACAGGCCCTGGGCACCGGCTTCAGCTATCCGGTCACGGTCGAGGCCGTGGCGCGCTGGACGTCCGAGCTGGACGCGCGCGGCCTGCAGCTGGCTCCGGCTTCCGCGATGACGCAGCGGCCCGGACGGTAGCGCGACCGCATCCTTGCTTGCTAAGGCGGGCATATGACGGCCCCCGACCTCTCCCGCTACCGCCCCAACGTCGGCGTCGTGCTGTTCCATGCGGACGGCCGCGTCTGGTACGGACGGCGCGCCGGGACGGAGGGCCCGTATAACTGGCAGTTCCCCCAGGGCGGGGTTGACGACGGCGAGGACCTGGAGACCGCCGCCCGCCGCGAACTGGGCGAGGAGACGGGCGTCGTCTCCGCGGAACTGATCGCCGCGACCGACGGCTGGATCGTCTACGACTTCCCCGAGGGCTACGGCGGGACCAAGGCCGCGCGCGGCTGGGCCGGGCAGAAGCAGCGGTGGTTCGCCTTCCGCTTCACGGGCGAAGAGTCCGAGATCGATCTGGAGGCGCACGGGGAGATCGAATTCGACGCCTGGCGCTGGGGCCCGCTCAGCGAGGCCCCGGATCTGATCGTCCCGTTCAAGCGCGCGGTCTATGAGCAGGTCGTGGCGGCGTTCGCGCCGCTGGTGGTCTGATCAGCCGACGCAGGCGTCCGGACCGCCGCCGGTCTGATAGACCCCGGCCCCGCTGCGCGCCGTGGCCGGGGGGTAGACATAGGCTCTGACGACAGCGACCCGGTCCGGACCCGAAGGCATGCAGGCGATGATCCGTATAAAGCCGTCGGCCTGACCCGGCGAGGCCATGACGACGTCCGGACGGCTGGCGGCGGCGGAGCGCACGGCGGCGACCAGCGCGGCCTCGTCCTCGCGCCCGATCCAGAGGTGGCAGTTCCGCATGGGCCGGGTGGTGAGCGCCCCGTCCGGCGCGCGCAGGCGTTGACCGCTGATGACCTGAACGGTCGCCCGGCCTCTACGGAAGGTCGGCCCCGGCTGGGGACTGAACGGGTCCGGAAGCTCACGCGTCCACCAGTTGCCGAGACGGCGCCCGACCTCGTCAGGGTCGATGCCGTCGACGACGTAGGGGATGCAGACCTCGCGGATCACCCGCTCGGTCAGGGCCAGGGGTTGTTCGCCCTCTCCGACATGCGCACAGGACGACAGGGCGACGGAAACCGTCAGGGCGGAGGCCAGCAGACGGGACGGCGCCATCGGCTTCACCGTCACGCCGCCGCGCAGCCCTGCGGCTTGAGCACGCGTTTCGTCGAGGCCGGGTATTTCGCCATCAGATGCGCAGGCCTGAGGGGGCGGGCGACGAAGCCGCCGCCGCAGTTGGGGCAGACGCCCTTCAGCACCCCGTCGACGCAGGCCGCGCAGAAGGTGCATTCGAAGGTGCAGATGCGGGCCTCGGCGCTGTCGAACGGCAGGTCGCGGTCGCAGCACTCGCAGTTGGGGCGCAGTTCCAGCATGGGCGTTCTCCCTGCCGCGATCCTGGGGCACCCCGCGCCGCCGCGCAATGATCAGTGCGCGGGGCCGCCCGGAGCCAGACGGAACATCACCAGTCCGGCGAGTACCAGCACGGCCGCGACGACCCGCATCACGCTGAGATGTTCGCCCAGCAGCACCACGCCGACGATGAAGGCGCCGACCGCGCCGATGCCGGTCCACACCACATAGGCGGTGCCCATCGGCAGGGTCCTCATGGCCAGCGACAGCAGGGCGAAGCTGACCGCCATGAAGCCGAGCGTCGCCACGCTGGGCCACAGCCGGGTGAAGCCGTGGGACTGCTTCATGAAATAGGCCCAGACGATCTCGAGCAGGCCGGCGATGAGAAGATAGATCCAGGCCATGGCTGCGGCCCTCCTTGCAAAGGGCCGGGCCGTCCCGGACTTTGCCCGCGACCGGAGCCGCCGGGGCGAGGACGTGGCCTCGTCTGCAGGGCTATCTAGGGCCTGACCGGCACGGGTCAAGGGCCGGCGCGGCGCAGGGTGAGGATCACGATCTCCGGAGGGGCGCGGAACCGCACCGGCAGGATGGAGACGCCCACGCCGCCCGTGACGAACAGTTTGCGCCCGCCCTCGTCATACAGTCCGCAGGCCCAGCGTTCGGACATGCGCGAGGCGTGCACCAGCCGGCCGAAGACGGGCAGGTTGACCTGTCCGCAGTGGGTATGGCCGGCCAGCGTCAGGGCGACCCGGCCGGGGACGTCGACGAACGGGTCCGGCCAATGGGTGAGCATGACGACCGGCGCCTCGTCCGTGACCTGACGCAGCGTCGCCGAAACCAGCGGCGGCTCGCGCCGCGACTCCATGTCCGCCAGACCGGCGAGCCAGAAGGCGCCGTCCGGGCGGGCGATCCGTTCGGCGCGATTGTCCAGAAGGCTCACGCCAGCGCGGGTCAGAGCCGCGCTGATGGCGGCGTCATCGTACCAGGAATCGTGATTGCCGAGCACGGCGTGCGCGCCCAGCGGGGCGGACAGACCCCTGAAGGCCTCGACCCCGCGCAGGATCTGCGACTGCGCGGGCAGGGCCCGGACAGCCGCGGGCTCGTGACCGCCGGCGTAGTCGCCCAGCAGGACGACGACGTCCGGCCGCTCGCCGTTCATGCGCTCAACCAGCCGCTCGATGCGGGCGACGTCGGTGTGGGGCGCGGCGACATGGGTGTCGGAGACGACGCCGATGCGCAGCGGCGGGCCGCGCCAGGTCGCGCTCTCGACTGTGACGTGACGGACCGTCAGCGTGGCCGGCTCGACCAGGAAGGCCCAGACGCCGAGGCCCCAACCCACGGCGGCGACAGTCCCCAGAGTCCAGGCAAGAAAAATCCGGCGGCCGCGAAGCAACCGCCGGATCAGAAATACGCAGACGACCGGTCCGAGGACTGCGCCGATCCAGGCCATGACCAGAACAGCGCCCGGTCCGGCCATGGGCGGATCAGGCCGCCGCGACTTCCGAGGCCTGTTCGGCCAGGATGGTCAGGCCGGCCGGGGTCACGTCGGCGAAACCGCCGTGGACCTCGAACTGCCGGCGCGAACCGCCGTCGATGACCGTGACCACGCCTTCGCGCAGGGCGGTCATGAAGGGGGCGTGGTCGGCCAGAACGCCGAAGTCGCCCTCGGCGCCGGGCGCGTCGACCTGATCGACGAGGCCGTTGAAGACCTCGCGCTCAGGCGACACCAGCGAGAACTGCAGCTTGCCGGCCATGCCTAGGCCGCCTCGGCCAGCTTCTGGGCCTTCTCGACGGCTTCCTCGATGGCGCCGACCATGTAGAAGGCGGCTTCCGGCAGGTGGTCGTATTCGCCGGCGACGATGCCCTTGAACGAGCGGATCGTGTCTTCCAGCGAGACGAACTTGCCGGGCGAGTTGGTGAACTGCTCGGCCACGAAGAACGGCTGCGACAGGAAGCGCTGGATCTTGCGGGCGCGCGAGACGACCAGCTTGTCCTCTTCCGACAGCTCGTCCATGCCCAGGATGGCGATGATGTCCTTCAGGGCCTTGTACTGCTGCAGCACTTCCTGGACCGAACGGGCGACGTTGTAGTGCTCCTCGCCGATGACCAGCGGGTCCATGATCCGCGAGGTGGAGTCCAGCGGATCCACGGCGGGGAAGATGGCCTGGGCGGCGATGTCGCGGCTCAGCACGGTCGTCGCGTCCAGGTGGGCGAAGGAGGCGGCGGGGGCCGGGTCGGTCAGGTCGTCGGCGGGAACGTAGATGGCCTGGACCGAGGTGATCGAGCCCTTCTTGGTCGAGGTGATGCGCTCCTGCAGGTTGCCCATCTCGGTGGCCAGCGTCGGCTGGTAGCCCACGGCCGAGGGGATGCGGCCCAGCAGGGCGGACACTTCGGAACCGGCCTGGGTGAAGCGGAAGATGTTGTCGACGAACAGCAGGACGTCCTTGCCTTCCTCGTCGCGGAAGTATTCGGCCTGGGCCAGGCCGGTCAGGGCGACGCGGGCGCGGGCGCCGGGAGGCTCGTTCATCTGGCCGTAGACGAGGGCGCATTTCGAGCCTTCGGTCGAGCCGCCGTTCTTGGCCGGGTCCACGTTCACATTGGACTCGATCATCTCGTGATACAGGTCGTTGCCCTCGCGGGTGCGTTCACCCACGCCGGCCAGAACCGAATAGCCGCCATAGGCCTTGGCGATGTTGTTGATCAGCTCCTGCATGGTCACGGTCTTGCCCACGCCGGCGCCGCCGAACAGGCCGATCTTGCCGCCCTTGGTGTAGGGGCAGATCAGGTCGATGACCTTGATGCCCGTGACGAGGATTTCCGAGGAGGTCGACTGCTCTTCGAACGAAGGCGCCTCGCGGTGGATCGGGCGGTACATCTGGGTCTTGATCGCGCCCTGCTCGTCGATCGGATCGCCGACGACGTTCATGATGCGGCCCAGCGTGCCCGGGCCGACGGGGGCCAGGATGGAGGTGCCGGTGTCGGTCACGGCCTGGCCGCGGGTCAGGCCCTCGGTCGTGTCCATGGCGATGGTGCGGACCATGTTCTCACCCAGGTGCTGGGCGACTTCCAGAACCAGGCGGAAGGGCTTGCCGGTCTTCTGGTCGACGTTGGTCGTTTCCAGGGCGTTCAGGATGGCCGGCAGCTGGCCCTCGAACTCCACGTCGACGACGGCGCCGATGACCTGGGCGATCTTGCCCACGCCGGTGCCGGCCGTATAGGCGGCGTTGCCGGTGGCGGCGGCGGCTGCGGGAGCCTTGGGAGCGGCCTTGCGGGCGGCGGGCTTCTTGGGGGCGGTGGTGTCGGTCATCAGTGCGTTCCGGTTCGGAATGTCGGTCAGGATCGGATCAGAGGGCTTCGGCGCCGGAGATGATCTCGATCAGCTCCTTGGTGATCTGCG
>Ga0233425_10005289_pt1 | contig 20540 bp, 17 predicted proteins | sample Watercolumn_Towu_2_FD_181712 | JGI IMG/M metagenome (GOLD analysis project Ga0233425, IMG submission 181712) | Freshwater microbial communities from Lake Towuti, South Sulawesi, Indonesia - Watercolumn_Towuti2014_140_MG | ecosystem: Environmental > Aquatic > Freshwater > Lake | place... | reverse complement strand
ACGGGTCTATGTGGGTGAACACTATCCCCTGGACATCTTGGCAGGGGCTGTTTTGGGAGGCTTGGGGGCGGGAATAGGGATTTTGCTTTTCAATCTACTAATGACCAAGTGGCTGAATAAATCAAATTTAGTCAAGTAGACCAGATTCTCTCTATCGATCCGGAGAACCTTGAGAATCACGCCTTGGCGTGATGCGGACCAGCATGCGGACGGTGTCGGGAGTATGGTTAAGCACTCCCCTTTACCCGATTAGCATTTTCATCTCGGTGCTGTTCCTTCTATGGACTTCCTAATCTTTATCAATATCCGTAATAACCAAGGCTCCTCAAATTGAAAAATAAACTATTTCGATTAATCTATTTGAATTTATTTTCTTTGTTGATTTGTTCAATATCCACACTTTGGTTCCTTGAACAGTACTCTGTTATTTAAAGTTTATGAGCCTGGGGAAAGGCTCCTGGTAAGAGATCCAGCGATAACGGCCTTGGACAGCCAGGTATGCTCCACGAATAACCCCTTTTTCCATTAATTCTTTTGCCGTACCACAACCGATAACCAAGACCATTTCTTTTTCTTCTTCAGTTAAGGAATAGACCTCTCTGGTGACCAGGAGATCAGGGATGTCCGTATCCGGATCCAGTTCTTTGGCCGGCTGCTGGATGACTTTTAGAGAATCCAGCTTCATCTGCCCGGCGATCCAGGTAGCCGCGACATCGGCGGTTTTACAATCAGTGGCCCAGACACTGACCGCATCAGCCACTCCCGGAGAAAAAGAGCGGCCGCCCCAGCCGCTGGTGGCTATTCCGCCGATACGATGTTCAGGACATACCTCCAGAACATGAGAAATAGAATCGGTCCAGGGATCCTTTAAGCCCACCCTCACCTTCCGGCCATTTCGCAAACCTAAGGCGATATCCCCGCCGTTATTTACGATGACTCGATCGCCTCCCTGTTCAATGGCGAACGAAACCAGCTCGTCGGCCACCAGTCCGGCAATGGCGGCCATCCCGGTCAGTTCCGGCGAAATGTTCAAGCAGGTTGAAACAGCTTTTTTGATTAGCGGAGAAAGACTGGAAAACGATTTGATTTTTCCTGCGGGAATTTTAAGTTTGGGCTGATCTGCTGCTAATTTTTTTAAGAGATCTAAGGCGCGCTGCGCTACTTGAACCGCCATGACCGGTCTGGCCTGATTTTCGGCCCAGACAGAGATGGTCAAAGTCATAGGGCCCCAATCGACCAGAACCAACTCGGGAGAAAGGACTTGGATGGGGATGAAAAGTGAGGAGGCCTGGAGCCTGAGGCCTGAGGAGCGGGAAGTCGAGAGTTCGGAGTTTAGAGTTCGGAGTTCAAAATTCCGGACACCAGAAAACAGGGATCGGGAAGAATTCGTTACGGACGTCTGGGTTGTTTCCATCGAATGACCCGGCCTCTGATTTCAGAGAAAGGTTTCACGGCCTCTATATGGCCGCCCATGGCTTCATAGTCTTTCAGAAACATGGTGTATTCCACCGGAATGATAATAGCCGGGGTCGGGGTCCAGGTAAAGGCCCCTTCCTGGACCTGTTCCACATCGACATAAAAAGTAATACCGCCACCGGGCAGTACGAACACCGGGGCACCGCCCACGGTTAAGACCGCTTTATGTTGATGCACGGCCTGTGTCAATTTCAAGGGATAGCGGGTTACACCGGCCCGGGCCGATCCGCCGGTCCCTCCGGCGAAAAAGGCCGAGACCCGGGACATCTGGCAGGTCTCCCGGATAGCCGCCACCGCTTCCTCCGCCTCCGGAGTCAAAGGAGACGGAACAAAACCTTTATCGGCATAATAGACATAATAAGCATACTTTTCACCCGTTGTTTCGGTGATCAAAACCCTGGTCCCATCCGGAGTTTTAGAGGCATCAACGGACTCAATGACTTCCAAAGGATGTTCAATCGTTGTGCCGCCCCATCCTGCCCCATGCCTGCCGAAATACCGCCCTGGTGTTGATAAAAGAAAAACAAGCTTAATTCCCGTTGGAGACATCCCCACAAAACGTCCAGAAGCATGATGGCTGAATTGGGAGGTAATATGAGAATCCAGAACGATTACTTCGTCGGCGGCCCGTTTTAAAAAGGAGGCGAAAAGTCCGGCCGTGGCCGATCCGCACCCCACCCGCATCCGGGCGGTTTTCTGCTTATTGATGATAGGTTGGTGACCGACCTGAAGGGTGAGGCTGGCGCCCTTCTTGATGGTCAGATCGATAGCCTGTCGGTTGGCTACGGCGGCAATGGCTCGGGCCGCGGCAAATCCCTGTTTGCCGGTCAAGCGGTTGACTCCGCCGATAGCCAGGATCTTGGACCCGTATTCTTCCGTCTCCACCATGCCCACCGGACGGCCTTCAAAACGAATCTCCGCCCCTTCCGAACCGATAGATAAATCAGTATCCACCTTGATTTTAATTCCCGAGTAAGACAATGGGGCCTCGGTCACTACCGTAACCACATCTATTCCTTTCCGACGGTCACTGATTAAATAAGGGGCCGGGAGATGATCGGGGTAGGTGGTTCCGGCGCCGATGCCGGTGATCAAAGGAGTCTGAAGGGTTGGAGAAGGCGGAGGCAGCAGTTGATCTTTAATTTCGTCATAAAAAACAAGAGGTCTTATGCGGATCAGTTCCCCCTGCTCATTGACAAATCTTCGGCAGGCCCCTGGTTTTTCCGGAGCAATCCGGCAATTGACCGGACAGGCCGTGCAAATAATCCTGTCCCCGAGGTCTTCTTCGATCTCCTCAACGGCCTGGCGGGGACATACCCGCACACAGGTGCGGCACTGCACACATTCCGAACCAATAACCGCCTTCTCCTCGACAAGGCTGATGCATTCCAGGGGACAATCCTTGATGCATAATTCGCAGGCATTGCATTTTTCAGGATCAATAATCATACAAAAACCTCATGTCCACATGAGCGGGAGCGACGATGAAAAAAGATTTTTGCACAGTACATCCTACCGGGAGTCAGGGGGTCTTGTTTTTGAGTGGTCCACCATTACTCCGAAGCTTCTTCACCGGGCTAATATTTTCCCTTACTTCAAAAGCAGGCCTACACCCAAGTTGGAAACTGGCTCAGGCGAGTGCCTTACTCCGAATCAACTTTGCTTTTGGGCCGGATTATCCTTAAGGGTAACCTTTGGACCACTCTAAAAATAAGACCCCCTGACTCTTTAAATTCAAATATTCTTGGCTAGGTTTTCGCCGAACACCGGACACCCAACGACTAACGTTATTTCGTTTTAACTCTACTCCATGGCCCCCATAATCGTTTCCAGCGACAAAGGCAGCTTGGTCATCGGTTTTCCCAAGGCTGCCGAAACCCCTCCGGCCACAGCCGGTGCAGTGGGAATCAAGGCCGGCTCGCCAACCCCCTTGGCCCCGAATGGTCCGCTAGGTTCTTCTTCTTCCACGAGTAATGGGGTAATACGCGGGGCATCCGGCATGGTCGGCAGGTGATACTCCCGGAAGTTCTCGGTCTTACCGGGAATGAATTCTTCCATGGTGGCAAATCCAAGGCCCATGACCACACCGCCGCATATCTGACCATAGACCCCACGCCGATGAATGGCCCGGCCCACATCATGAGCGGCCGCTACACGGGGAACCCGGACCAGTCCTGAGTGACGATCTATTTCCGTCCAGGCCGCTTGAGCGGCAAAGGCATAACTGCCATAGGGGATTCCCTGTCCGGTGGTATGATCCAAAGGGGTGACTATGGGATCAAAGCGACCTTCGGCTTTAAATTCTTTTCCCTGGACGGCATAACAGGCGGCAATCTTAAACAAGTCCAAGGTGCGGCCATCGGGAGCTACAATCTCAAGGCCGTCTCGACGAAGTTCCGAAGGATGCACACTAAATTGAAGGGCGGCTTCCTGCAGCAAAAGGCCTTCAATATTTTGTACTGCCGCTAACACCGCATTCCCTGAAATATAAGTCTGCCGGCTGGCCGAAGAGGCCCCGGCACTGGTCGTGCGTCCCGTATCCCCACGGACCAGTTGAATCCGGTCCAGAGAAAGGCCGAAATACTCCGCAGCCATTTGGCATAAGACGGTATCCGAACCCTGCCCGATCTCAGCCGCCCCGGTAAAGAGGATCAGTTTTCCATTGGGCAAGACCTGGATCTGGGCAGTCGAAGGGTTGCTGACCCCGGTATTTCCCAGACCATAGAACATGGCGCCTACCCCTATTCCCCGCAGGACCTCCTGATCGGATACCGCCTTTTTCCGCCAGGCATAATAGATCTTTTTGATCCTCTGTAAACACTGCTCTATACCTATACTGGAGGAAAGGAGTTGCCCGGTAGAGGTGTGCGACCCCGGTCTCAAACAATTACGCAGACGAAATTCCAGAGGGTCCATACCGATCATCCCGGCCAGGCCGTCCATCTGCCCCTCATGGGCAAAGGCCATCTGAGGCACACCGAACCCGCGCATAGCCCCGCACCAGGGGTTGTGCGTGTAAACCATCCGGCTGTTCACCCGGACATGAGGAACGGCATAGGGTCCGGTGGCATGGATGGCTGCCCGCATGCACACAGCCACACCATAGGAGGCATAAGCCCCGCTGTCTCCTATGATATCAACTTTAACGGCCGTCAACTTCCCCTTGTCATCGATCCCGCTTTCATAGTCGATCCAAAGGGGGTGCCGTTTGGCTGTGGAGAGAAAAGATTCTTCCCTGGTATAAACCAATCGAACCGGTCTTTTGAGATGATAGACGGCCAAGGCCAGATAACTCTGGACGCTCAAATCCAATTTCCCTCCGAACCCGCCGCCGGTATCCGTTTGGATAACCCGTATTTTTTCTTCAGGAAGACCAAGTAAGCGGGCCAGATCACTTTGATCATAATGGGGATTCTGGGTGCAGGCATAAATAATGATCCTGCCGTCATGCCATTCGGCCCGGCCACCCTCGGGTTCTAAAGCGCCGTGTTCTATAGGAGAAGTGGAATAGGTGCGTCTTAAGCGGTAGACAGACCGTTCAAGGGCTTCTTCGGCTGATCCCTTGATGACCCCTTGCCGAAAAAGCAGATTCCCCTTTTCCTGCACCAATGGGGCGCCGGGTTCCAAAGCCTTCAAGGGATCAAAGACTCCCGGCAAAAGGTCGAGTTCCAAGATCACGGCCTTGGCACCTTCAAGGGCAGCCTGATGCTTATTAGCGGCAACCAGAGCGATAGCTTCACCAGGACAGCGCACAATCCCTTCGGCCAACACCGGCTGATCCTTGGACATAGGCATAATGCCGATCTGATTGATCCCCGGAATATCGGCAGCCGTAAAGATCCGCACCACACCGGGCAACTTTTCAGCGGCCGTTAAATCAAGCCGCACTATTCGGGCCGGGGCTTGATACGCCCGAACCAGGGCTAAAAACAGATCTCCCGGTTTACCTTGATCGGCCCCGAATAGCGTCCGTCCCAGGGCCTTTTCCTCAGCCCCGAGGCGTATTGGACTTTTGCCTATATGTTGATACAACTCTCTGTCCTGATAAAAATAAATTTATTGATTGGAAAAATTTATTTACTACACATCGGACTTGAAGGCTGTAATGTCATGGCATTTCTGTCATTCCGTGCAAGCGAAGCGCGACACGGAATCCAGGGTTAAAAAAAGGGCCCAGTTTTTACAAGGCCACCGCCTGGATACCGGTTTTCACCGGTATGACGCCTTAATGACATCTCCTTCCCTAGAATGATGATGATTTCGTTTCAAGCAAGCATGCCGCAATCCCTTAGTGACTAACCCCTTTAAAGCCGGAACCTTATAAACCATGGAAGGCCGGTTACCGCTTTCAGTCAACATCACCTGGGCAGCCGCCTCTCCTGCAGACAAAAAAAGGGCTTCGCCGGGGCTTTCATTAGCCAGCAGTTCTTCCACCTCTCTGAGTCGACGGGGTCGAGGCAAAACCGCTCCTGCGGCTATGTGTGCCGTTGAGATCTTACCGGACGCATTAAAAACCAATTGAATAGCTGTGTTCATCCGGGCAATGGCCACGGCCTGTCGACGCATAACTTTTTCAAAAAATAAAAATTCCGGTTGAGAGGGTAATTTTACGATAAAACCGGAGATCAATTCATCAGCTTCCAGCGTGGTCTTTCCCGGACCGGTGATCAGCTCAGAGACTAGCAGACGGCGTGTTCCTCTGGTTGATTGAATGATCGCCTCCGCCTCTAAGGCCACCAGGGGGGTAATCCCGTCTCCGGCCGGAGAGGCCGTCCCGACATTTCCACCCAAGGTCGCCAGGTGACGCACCTGTTGAGAACCGATCCGGGAAGAAGCTTGGATCAAGAGAGGCAATTTTTTTTGCAGGTCTGGATGGAGTATTAGATCATGGAAGGTTACGGCCGCCCCGATCCGCACTTCATCGTCATGGAGCTCGATGGAACGCAGGTCGGCAATGAGGCTTATGTCTAGGAAGAAATCCGGGCAGGGTGCGCCGTCCATCCGGGCTGTTCGTAACTCTACCATCACATCCGTCCCCCCGGCCAGGACTTTTGTTCTATCTCCTTTCAAACGAAGATGGTCCAAAGCCTCGTCCAGGGAATGGGCGGATTGATACTCTGGGATCATTGTCCCTTCCTCATTGCTTTGGCCGCTTTGTTAACGGCCCGGAGGATATCATGATACCCCGTACAACGGCAGAGGTTTCCGGAGAGCCCATCCAGAATATCCTGACGGGACGGAGAGGACTTTTCTTTAAGCAGGGCATAAGCGGCCAGGATCATCCCGGGTGTGCAAAACCCGCATTGAATGGCCCCCAATTCCATAAAGGCCTCCTGAAGCGGGTGAAGGGCCCCTTCCTGGGCCAATCCTTCTATGGTCAATACTTTGCGGCCCTGGACCTTGCCGGCGGCCAAAAGACAGGCATTAACGGCCCGGTCATCCAGCAATATCGTGCAGGCCCCGCACTCCCCTACCCCGCAGCCTTCCTTTACACCCAGTTGACCAAATTGGTTCCGTAATACTTCCAGCAAAGTCTCACTGCCGGAGCATTCGACAGAGGCCGGTTTGTTATTTAAAACAAAATCAAGTTTCATCGGAATCGGTTGGCAACTATCATTTGTCAGGGAACCTTTCGGTACCCTGACCTACAAACTTTTTTTATCAACTAGAGCTTTCAGCTTTGTACTCTGTCCTAATTCTTTTCACTCCGAACACCGAACTCTGAACTCCGAACTTTATCTTCTCTCACACCCACCTCACCGTCACTGTCTTTTCATCCAGAAACAGTTTAACCGAATCCATACGGGACTTGGAATTGCCGAAGGCCGATTCTTTTTTTGATCCCAATCCGAAAAAGGCATAAGGCTGAGGGATTCCGGCGTTGACACCCACATTACCCACTTCGCACTCCCGAATGAACTTTCGGGCCGCCTTGCCGCTATCGGTAACGATACAGGCCGAATGGCCGTAATTGGTGGAGTTGATCAATCCAATGGCCTCATCCAGGTCCTTAAGCTGGAAAAAATTACAGACCGGCCCAAAGGCCTCTTCCTGAGCGATGCACATATCGGGCGTGACCCCTTCGAAAATGGTCGGCCCCAGGAAATAACCCTTTTCATACCCCTTGACCAGAGCCGATCGTCCGTCAAGAATTAACTTGGCTCCAACTTTTTGGCCGGACTCGATGAAATCGGTCACCGCGAGACGACCGGTTTTAGTGGTCATCGGCCCAAGCTCCACGGTTTCATCCAGACCGTACCCCATCTTCATCTCTTTGGCCGCCGCTATTAGCAACCCTTTCAATGTTTCATACCGGGTATTATCTCCGATAACGGCCACATTATCGGACCCCAAACAGCGTTGGCCGCTCATACCGAAGCACCCGCGCATAATATATTGAACGGACTGTGTCAAATCGGCATCGGGCATAATGACGATATAATTTTTCCCGTTGCCGTTCAAGGAAGACCGTTTCCCGTATTTACCGCACAATTCAAAGATTTCCTTACTGACCCTGGTGGAACCGATCAGGCCTACGCCTTTTATCCTGGGATCGGCGATCATCTGTTTGTTCAAATCCCGCTCCGGCCCCATATGGAGCAAATTGGCCACTCCCGGAGGAAATCCTGTTTCATCCAGCATCCTGAACATTGCCTCAGCCGAAACCGGGCATTGGCGACTCGGTTTAACGATGACCGTACAGCCGCAGGCCAGGGCAAATGGAACGAAAGAAGACCAGGCATGCATGGGAATGTTGCCCGGGGTGATGATCAGAAAGACACCCATCGGTTCCCGGAGCAGATAACAGTCGATACCGGTGGCCAGTTGATCCACATGCTCACCCTTGTACAGGCTGTAGAGAGCACTTCCGGCGGCTTCGATATTCTCCATGCACCGGGAGATCGTTCCCCGTCCCTCGTCGATGGTGCATCCGTGATCCTGGACGAGGATTCGGGCCAGTTCCTCGTGATGCTTGGCAAAAGTCTCCCTCAGATTAAATACCAGTTTGGCCCTATCCCGCAGGGGAACATCCCGCCATTTCAAAAAGGCCTCCTGGGCGGAGGCCAGGGCCCATTCCATTTCTTCGGCCGTGGCCACCGGGGCCTCGGCAATCACTTCATCGGTAGCCGGATTGGTGGTCTCAAAAAACCGATTGGATGCCCCTTCAATCCATTTCCCGTTAATGTAGAGTTTCAATTTTCCATAATGGCGGCTTATTTCAGGCAATAGGGCCATGTGTTTCTCCTTCTTGGCTCATAAATCTTTCTTTTCCTCACTCGTTAGCAATAGGGATAGTCTGCCTTCTTGATCATAGCGCCAGGTCAGCCTTTCATCTGGGCAGGCAGGAAGGTGGCAATCTTGGGAAAGATGGTGATCAGGAGGGTCACCACCAGGATGCCCAACAGAAAAGGCATTGCCCCCTTAAAAATCTCCTTCATGGGGATATCCGGAACGGTCCCGGCCACGGTATAGACATTCAAACCCACGGGCGGGGTAATCAGTCCGGCGTTCATCATCATCACACAGACCACCCCAAACCAGATGGGATCGAAGCCCAGGTTGACCATCAAAGGGAAAACAACCGGCATGGTCAAAACCATCATGGAAACGGCATCCAGGAAACAACCCAGAATAAAATAAATGCCGATGACGATTGTCAGGACCATATATTTGGAAACACCCAGGGCCCCGATCCAGGTAGAGACCGCTGCCGGGATAGTGGAGAGGGCCAGAAAATAGCTGAACATATTAGCCCCGGCCACCAGAAAGAGGACCATGGTAGAGACGCGGGCGGTCTCAAAAAGACTGTTGACGAATTCTTTCCACCCCAATTCCCGTTTGGCTGCGGCCAAAATCAGCAGGGCCACGGCCCCGATCCCCCCGGCCTCGGTGGGATTGATAAACCCAAAATAGAGACCGCCGATGGTGATGAAGAAAACAAGCAGCGTTTCCCAGATCCCTTTCAACGCCAGGACCTTTTCCTTCCAGGTCACCTCTCCGGAGGGCATGGGGGCCACCGTCGGGTCAAGCTTGACCCAGGAAACGATGGTAATCACGAAGACTAAAGAAAGCAGGAGTCCGGGGAGCATACCGGCAATCAACAGCTTCCCGATGGACTGTTCGGTCAACATGCCGTAGACCACAAACCCGATACTGGGAGGGATCAGGAAATCGATGGTCGCCCCGGCGGCTACAATGCCCCCGGCGAATTTGGGTGAATACTGGTACCGGCGCATCTCTGGAATAACAGTCTTGGAAAAGGCGGCTGAGGTGGCCACCGAAGACCCGCTGATGGCCGAAAAACCGGCAATGGCCACGATGGTGGCGATACCCAGCCCTCCGGGCCAGCGGCGGAACCATTTGTCAAAACTGTCGTAGAGCCGGCCGGTAATCCCCGACTGGTCGGCGAACCCGCCCATAATGACAAACAGAGGGATGATGGTAAAGGGGTAATGGGAAACGGATTCATAAATAGTGCGGGCCACCATGGGTAGGGCGGCATCAAAGGTTGTCAATTTCCAGACACCCAGGAAGCCCGTGAGCATCATGACAAAGGCGATGGGCATACGCAGAAAGACCAGACCGATCAGAAAGACGCACCCCAGGATTCCAGTGCTTATCGGGTCCATTATTTCCCCTCCTTCCTGCCGCGGAGTGTATCGGTCAGATCAAAAAACAACTGCAGCCAGAGCAGGACGCCGCTGATCCCGACCAGGATCTTGAAGGGGGCCTTGGGGATCCGTAATTGATCGGTCACCGCCTTTTCCTCCAATCCCAGGACCAGCCCCTGCCAGATGACGATGGTCATGACCGAGAGGCTTAAAATGGTGGTCAGCACCTGCAAGGCCCGCTGGGTGGTGGGGCTGAAACGGGAAGTCAGGAAATCGACTGATACATGTCCCTTCACCTGCTGGGTATAGGCGGCACTTAGGAGGATGATCACAGCCAGCATATACTCGGACAATTCAAAGGTCCCGGGGATAGGTTTATTAAAAAGGCTTCTCCCGGCCACGTCTCCGGCAGTCAGGAGCATCAAAGGAACGACAAAAATCATGCCGACCGCTGCAGTGAAGGTGATACTTTTTTCAACCCAGCGGCGAAAGGTGGTATAGACGTCCATTTTGTCCTTTTAAATGGAGAGTGATGAAATAAGTCAGGGCCACCGGCCGGTAGCCCTGACAATTTAGAAATGGTTATCCGACTTAAATCTTTTTTAATTCCGGCGGGCAGGCCACCAGGTTGACCTTCCTTTTTTCGCACTCCTCGTTCATAATGGCCACGGCTTTCCTGGCCGGAAGACCCTTGGCTTCCAGATCGGCCACCCATTTACGGGTCACATCCCGAAATTTGTCATACCAGAGATCGGCCTCCGCCTTGGGCAGATTGATCAACTTGACCCCGGCCTTGGTGATGTCCTTCATGATGGCTTCATAATCATCGCTGGTCAGTCCGCCGGTCGTCTTGAAGGGATTGGTGCAGACCTGCTCAATCACGGTTTTTTGTTCGGCACTCAGATGGTTCCAGGTGTTCAGATTCATAACCGTCCCTTCGGAGACGCAGCCGAAGGTCAGGACGGTGGCATGTTTGGCCACTTCAAACAATTTAAAGGCCAGGATGAGAGGCGGGCAGGTGACGATTCCGTCCACGGTTCCTGTTTCCATGGCCATGTAGACATCCCCCAAGGGCATAAAGATCGGTTCGGCCCCTAAGGCCTTGATGTAATTGGTCTGATGCCCGCCGGGAGAACGAAGTTTCATCCCCTTCAGATCGGCCATCTTGGAAACCGGCTTCTTGGTCCAGATAAAAGACTGGATGCAGCCGTTTAACTCCAGGACCTTTACGTTTTTAAACTCATCCTTCAAAACCCGGTTATAAACGGCGTTTCCGATGTCGGCGGCGATATCCTTGCCGTTGACCCAGACCGCCAGAGAAAGGACATCCGTTAATGGGAATCGTCCCGCCGTCCAGGTGGCCGTAAAATACCCCAGATCGGACATACCCTTGGCGACGATATCGAAATGCTCCGGACCCTTCCCCAAAGCGGCCCCGGCATACATGGTATAGGCCATCTTCCCGTGGCTTCTCTTTTTTACCTCTTCCATCATGGGTGTCCAGACCGTTTTCACCTCACGACTCATGGGTGGATGCCAAGTGCTGAATTTCAAATTTTCGCCTGCAGCCAAGAGCGGGCTTTGGTCCATCAGCCCCAGTCCCAAAGCCGTTCCGCCGATTAAAGCGCCTTTAAGGAAATCACGCCGCGTCAATTCTTCGCATTCCCTGCACATCGTCTGCCTCCTTTATCTATTAGGGTTGTTTAAAAAAACCTTGACTCCACTTTTTTTTAATTATATTTTAATTATTAAAATAAAGGTTAAAAACTATTCCGTCAAGCAATTTTAGCATAAAAAACGAAGATTCAAAACAGGATTACCGTTTTTGGAAAATATTGGAAAAAAGATCAGAGAGTTGCGTGACCAAAACGAAATGACCCTTCAGCAGCTCGGTAAGCTGTCCGGCCTGACCGCTTCCTATATCTCTCAAATCGAACGGGATCAGACCTCTCCCTCCATCGCCAGTCTGAAAAAAATCGCCGCCGCCTTCCATATCCGCATCGTCGATTTTTTCGTTGGGGGAAGTGATGAAGAGCCGGTGGTCATGGCCCCGGAAGACGGTGTTCAGGTCAGTCTCAAGGGCTGGCGGGCCCAGATCCATCAGTTGGTCAAGACCGTTTCCACCAAACGGATGCAGCCCTTCTATACCGTCATCGAACCCGGCGGGGGTTCACGGGAACCCTACAGCCATATAGGTGAGGAGTTCGGCATCGTCCTCGAGGGCAGCTTGACCCTGACGGTGGGGGAAAAGGTTTTCAAGGTCCAGGAAGGCCACAGCTTTTATTACTCATCCCTGATTCCTCATGCCTGGACGAATAAAGGCAAAACAAAGACGGTCGTGGTCTGGGTAGTGAGCCCGCCGAGTTGGTAATGAGCAAAAGATTCCGGCGATGTTTAGGCCAAGAAATCTTAATTGATAGAGGTCGATTATGAATAGAGTCTATATAAAAAACATTGGATTATTACTATCCGGCGATGTGGCAGCTCCCGTTCTTAAGTCCGATACGATCCTGGTCGAGGATGGGCTGATTAAAAAAGTGGGGACGGCCGCTGAATTCCCCCGACCTGAAGGGGCCCTGGTCATCGATGCCAATGGATCAGCAGTGACGCCGGGGTTGATCGATTCCCACTGTCATGCGGTCTTTGGCGATTTCACTCCCCGACAGCTAACCATCAACTTTCTGGAGAGTACCGTCCATGGCGGAGTCACCACGGCCATCTCCGCCGGGGAAGTGCACCTGCCCGGCCGCCCGAAAGATCCGGCCGGGGTTAAGGCCCTGGCGGTCCTGGCGGCTAAGAGCTTTCAGGCCTATCGACCCGGAGGGATGAAAGTGGTCGGAGGTGCTGTGATCCTTGAAAAGGGGTTGACCGAAAACGATTTCATTGAAATGGCCCAAAATGGGGTTAAGGTTGTGGGTGAAGTCGGTCTGGGTTCTGTAAAAGATCCTCAGGAAGCCGCACCGATGATCCAATGGGCCAAACAACAGGGCATGGTGGTGATGATGCACACCGGGGGAACGTCTATCCCCGGCAGCTCGACTGTGACGGCCGAGATGGTCATGGCCGCCGACCCGGATATCGTCTCGCACATTAACGGAGGGCCTACCGCCGTATCTAAAGAAGAGGCTTACAAATTAATCGATCAAACAACCTATACCCTGGAGATCGTTAATTGCGGAAATCCGTTGCGGGCGGTGGAAGTCTGCCGGCGTATCGCTGAGCGGAAAGAATTTTCCCGCCTAATCCTGGGCAACGATGCCCCATCGGGGACCGGTGTCGTACCGTTAGGAATTCTACGCACCCTGAATCTGGTCAGTGCCCTGGGAGGGATTCCGGCTGAGCTGGCTATCTGCATGGCCACAGGGAATACGGCAAAGCTTTTTGGTTTAAACCGGGGACTGATCGCTCCGGGCCGAGAAGCAGACCTCGTTTTTATGGATACCTCTCTGGGCTCCTCGGGAGATGATTTGCTCTCCTGCCTGGCCACCGGGGATACGCCGGGAGTTTCGATGGTTATGATTGACGGCCAGGTCGTGGTTAAAACGAGCCGGAATACGCCACCTCCCAAAAGGGCGGCCAAAATTGTTTAAAAAAACCGTTCGTCGTTCGGTGTTCGTCGTTCGTCGAAACCAATGAATATATAGCCTCAAAGCTCAATCAAGTGTTTATTAAGGAGTAACAAAAAAATTGAGAGGTAGAGAAACTATTATGAAAATTCGAAAGATTGTAACCATACTGGAAGAAACCCATCAGGAGATGGGCAAGACGGTTCAGCCGCCGACGCGGAAGGCCGCGGCCATAGCGGTAATCAAAAACCCTTTTGCCGACCGCTATGAAGAAAATCTGGACCCCTTGATCACCATCGGTGAAGAATTAGGGAAAATGTTAGGGGACAAATGTATCGCAGTTTTGGGCATCGATCCGAGCAAAGCCCATTCCTATGGTAAAGGGGTTATCGTCGGCACCGGCGGGGAATTGGAACATGCCGGAGCGATCCTGCACCCCAAGCTGGGAACCCCTTTTAGAGAAGCCGTCGGCGGCGGCAAGGCCATCATCCCTTCCTCAAAAAAAATGGGCATCCCCGGCACTTCGCTCGATGTGCCGGTCCACTATAAAGACGCCGCCTTCGTCCGCTCCCACTTTGATGCCATGACCGTCAGTGTTTACGATGCCCCCTGGCATGACGAACTCGTGGTCGCCCTGGTAGTGACCGATTCCGGCCGACCGCTCGCCCGCATCGGCGGGCTGACCGTGGATCAGGCTAAAAAAGAAGACGGCTTGCGCTAAGCGGATATTTTCCCCTCCCACCAATAAATCACAGACCGAAAAAGGAGCCGGCCCTAAATCCGGGAATCAATCATCCCGTTGATACCGGCTCCGCGAATATCCAATCCAATTTTTGAATGTTCAAGCACTCCTTGTGGCTCCCTGAGATTTTATTACGAAATCGCCCCCTTTAGCTCGCGGTATGGACAAGGATGAGATTCGTTCCAAAAAAGTTGACAGATTAGTAACTTTATAGTATACAATAAGGTAAACAAAACTTAAGCAAGGGGAAGATATGCCAAGTTCTACGGTCCGCATCAGCAAAGAATCCAGTCAGGTACTAAAGGAAATGGCTGCCCGGGAAAAAACTTCCCTTCAAACGGTCCTGGATAGAGCCATCGAAGAATATCGACGTAACCGGTTTCTTCAAGAAGCCAATAAGGCCTATTTGTTATTAAAAGAAAATCCAGGGAAGTGGAAGGTGGAGATGGATGAACGAAAACAGTGGGAAGCCACTCTAGCCGACGGTCAAAAGGATTAGGAAATGATTGATCCAAAACGTGGAGAGGTTTGGTTGGTTGATCTAAACCCCACTCGAGGCCGTGAACCCTTTGGAAGAAGACCGGCCCTGATTGTCTCGGTGGACCTGTTTAACCAGGGGCCGGCTGACCTTATTGTCGCCCTGCCCATCACCTCTAAGGAAAAAGGGATTCCTTTCCATGCCTCTATTGAAATTTCCGAAGGGGGACTTCAAAAACGAAGCTTTGTCAAATGTGAAGATATTCGTTCCATCTCCAAAGATCGGCTTTCCAAACGATTGGGATCGGTGTCTGCGGAAACCATGGCTGCCGTAGAAGACCGCCTCCGTATTCTCCTAAATTTATAATCGGAAAGCCCTGATTTTATCCATTGCCGAACACGTTCTGCCGAAACGTACCGATATACGACTTGAGCATTTTTTTCTCCGAACTAATTCCCATGCCCCGAGGGCACCAAAAAGGATGAAAATAAATTCTGAAACCGCCCGTCAGCCTGAGGCTGACTTGATATCGCTATTATTTGCCCTCGGGTGATAGTCCCCGAGGCAACGGTGTCTTTTCTCGGCACACAGCTTGCTCTGTGAAGCAGGGTGCCGATAAAAATCGTCCCGTAGTTGTCCTATCTTTGTCAAGTGACCAAAGGGAACAGCGGTTAAAATATTTTCTGTCTCCGCACTCCGACCTCCTCACTCCAAATTTTTTTATCCCTCCCCTTTCAATTTTCAGCTTTGAGATCTAATCGATCAGCCTTTATTATCTGAATTCGGCCTGGAAAACGCTTGACAAAGCTTAAACTATATGCAAATAGTTTGACGTTTAGTAGCACTATATGACAGGGAGGGCCCGTATGGTTCAAAGACAATATTGGCAAAAATTAATTGAAACAGCCTGGCGCCGAAAGCCCATCATCTGGCTCAGCGGAGTCCGCCGCTCCGGAAAAACCTTTCTCTGTCGAAGCTTGCAGGGGGTTGAATATTTTGACTGTGAATTACCCCGAACCCGGCGTTCAATGGAAGATCCGGAAGCCTTCCTGGACAAGTTGAAGGGCAAGAAGATAGTTCTGGATGAGATTCACCGACTTCCCAATCCGGCCGAACTTATAAAAATAGCAGCCGATCATTACCCTTCGATCAAGGTAATCGCTACCGGTTCCTCCACTTTGGAGACGTCTTACCGGTTTCGGGATACCTTGACCGGGCGCAAACAATTAGTTTGGTTGACTCCGTTAACCTCAACTGATCTCATTGATTTTGGGAATCAAGACTTGTCCCACCGTTTATTGCGCGGAGGGTTACCCCCGTTTTTTTTAAGCCGGGAATTTCCCGACGCCGATTATCAGGAATGGATTGACTCATACTGGGCCAAAGATATCCAAACCCTCTTCAGGCTCGAACGTCAATATTCCTTTAAACGTTTTTTGGAATTACTGTTTCTTCAGAGCGGAGGGATGTTTGAGGCCACCCGATTTACCGGACCTTGTGAGGTAAGCCGGGGGACAATCGGCAATTATTTGAGCATTCTGGAATCTACCTGGGTGGCCCATGTGATCCGACCTTTTTCTTCCAGACGTTCGACGGAAATCGTTTCGGCACCAAAAATTTATGCTTTTGATACCGGATTTATCTGCGCTTTCAGGGGGTGGAGCCGGTTGCGGGAAGAAGATCATGGTTTACTTTGGGAGCACTGGGTATTGAACGAAATACACAGCCTCCTGCAAACCCCGGCGGTCCGATACTGGCGGGATAAACGAGGACACGAAATTGATTTTGTGTTAAGCAAACCCGGTCAACCGCCGACAGCTATTGAATGTAAGTGGAAGTCCGCTCATTTTGAAGGTTCCAATTTAAAAGCCTTTCGGATTCAATACCCGGAAGGAAAGAATTGGGTCGTCTGTCAGGATGTTAAGGCAGGGTTCAGTAAAAAGATGGGGCATTTAACCGTTGATTTTTTAAGTTTGGAGGACCTCAGAAAAAGACTGCAATAATCTTAATTTCTATTTCACCCCTTCGCAACCCATTTTCGATTATATTACAGGTTTGAAAAATTATTACATTTTAGAAATCAATTTCTATTTTGCAAAAAAATCATTACCTTCTTCCCTTTAAATCTATTTTCACGGCCGAACTCTGAACGTCTTTTCTTAACTCCTTTTGGACCTTGAAATTTCTGCATCGAACCTTTCCTTTTTCGCCGAACGCCGAATCCTGACGGCGAACGTTTTTCCTCTGTTCCCCTTCGAGCTTTCACCTTTAAATCCGCCTCACGTCTCGCACCTCACACCTCACGCCTCTCGCCTTTTCCCTCATCGAGCTTTTTCACAAGAACCCCTTGACATTTTAACCGGTTATGATAAAAAATCTTTAACGGCTCAAGTCTTACATTTATATTTCCATAAAATCTTAAAAAGAGTGATGGTGCAAGCCCATATCACTATAACCATAAATCGTTGACTTTGGGAGTTGGCCTTTGCCAGCCTCCAAAGAAGGCAACTGGACAGGGCATCTTGGAGGGATAAGGAAGGTAACAGTCTATTTAGAACCTGAAAATACCTATTTCAGGAAGATTAATAACTAATAATCAAAAGGTTGACTTGACCCGATCCCAAAACACACGACCAGAACAAAGAATATTCGAAGATCTGGCAACCCTTTGTTCGTCTCCTGGTTATGTGCATGCGATTGCCTATCTCTGTTTTCGCGACAACATGATCCGCTACTCAGGCGAAATGAAGCCTGATGATATGAATCATCTTTTCTCCGCGACTCGTCTTATCCGTACAGAGACATCTACTCTAATTGGGCTTCTCCTGAAGAACGACATCGACTACAATCTTCCAGCTCCGGATGTAATGCAAGAGTACGTCGCTAGAACAGAAGCCCTCCTAGAAGAAATTCACCATTCGATGTCCGCGCCATTCTGGTCACGCTTTGATCCCAAGCACGCTATAGAAAATAAGGATTTCAATCCCTTTACGATCGGGGCCGTACTCCGAGAACCAATTTTTTACGGCGGGGAGTCTGCCTACAGTTTTCAATATCGCGACTTATCGCCACAAAAATACGAAAAAGATGACATGTGGCTAAAGGCTAACAAGGGATTCTCGATTCGAGATGCGCGGGAGGTTGCATACGCTGTTGGACGCGTTCAAGACGAAAAATCAGTTACGACATTAACAGAAATGAAGAGTAAGTCTCCCGAACAAAGGACCTTTCTCCCGAAGAATACCTTTACCACGGCGGAAATCGTGAAATATACGGGCCTTAATATGACCACGGTCAAGAAAGTGCTAACGGCGTTTGCAGTGCCGGAAGGGGAAAAAAACGAACAGTTTCAAGCCTTGCACGATTTCAACATTGCGAATGCCTTGCCCCTAATTCGGATCGCGGAGGATACATACATTCTATTTCATATTTACAGCTTGGTTGAAGCGCTATATGAGTCCCCATTCTATTGGATGATTGGCGACAAAGCCTATATGAACACTGCTATGCGGCACAGAGGATTGTTTACTGAAAAATTTTCAGTTGAGCGCTTGGGGCTTGTTTTTGGCAAAGACAAGGTTTATCCCAACGTCGATATCTTCGCGTCCGATGGGAACAAGGTTGGTGAAATTGACGTATTAGTTCTCTTCGGGAACCGAGCAATAGTTCTCCAGGCCAAGTCTAAACGATTAACGATTGAGTCCAGGAAGGGGAATGATCTTCAAATCAGGGACGACTTCAAGAAGAGCATTCAGGACTCCTATGACCAAGCACACAGGTGTGCAACACTGCTCGGTGATTCAAATTATATGCTCAAGGACGGTCGTTCAAAGCAAATCCCTACCCCGACGGGGCTCAAAGATGTGTACATTCTTTGCATTGTTTCCGACCATTACCCGGCCCTGAGTTTTCAGGCACGGCAGTTTCTAGAGCTCAAGGAAACCAAGGTAATGTCACCACCCTTCATCTTGGATGTATTCATGCTTGATGCAATGACAGAAATGCTGAGTTCGCCACTACATCTGCTGAGCTACGTGGATCGTAGAACAAAGTATACCGAAAGATTGATTGCATCACATGAATTGACAATTCTCTCTTATCACCTCAAAGAAAACCTTTGGTTAAGTGAAGAATACAATATGGTGCATTTGGGAGACGACATATCGGCCGACTTAGAGTTGGCAATGCTTGTCCGCCGAGAAGGTATCCCAGGGAAGAGCACCCCAGACGAAATATTGACTCGACTTGTATCCACAACATTGGGGCGCATCGTAAAGGAGATCGAGAATCGACCTGATCCGGCGACGATAGACCTTGGATACATGATCCTTACTCTAGGGGAGAAAACCGTCATTGAAGTGAGCAATGGCATCGACGAGCTTGCCAGACGGGCGCGCATTGACGGGAAGAACCACGACCTTACCATATATCTTGAGCCAGCAAGTACCGGGCTTACTATACACTGCAACCACGCCCCTGTTGGAATTGCAAGAGTTTCACTGCAGAGGCACTGCTACGCTCGTAAGTACACCCAACGCGCCCAAACCTGGTTTGGGGTATGCGTGCGCCCCAGCGATACAACATTGCGATTCGGCCTAAAACTTGACTACGCGTGGGAGCCTAATGAAGAAATGGATACTCTGACTCAGCAAATGGCCAAACCAGGCAAAATTCCAAATTTACAGAAAGCGTCAGTCCCATAGAAACGGAAGATCGGTCGCAATGAACCGTGTCCATGCGGGAGTGGCAGGAAATACAAAAGGTGCTGTCATTCCGCCCCCGTGTAACCTGTAAAGGGGTCTGGCCATGCGAATCTTTTGCATTTATTAATCGGCTCAAAATAGAACACACATAAAGTCACTAGACATAATGGCTGACGGTTAAAGCTAATGAGGGGTCGGACCATGCGAACAGTTTGAATTTAAAATAAAACCCCTTAAAAATGGGGTCAAAAAAGACCTTAAACATATCATTTATCCCCCGAAAAGAAGCCTTTAAGGAAAATGGGACGTTGCTCAAAAAAATCAAAGAATAATTGTCGTTGTTGATTGGATCGGACCAGTAAGCTGATGCGGGTCGGACCTCGCCAATCTTTTGCACTGAAAACAAAATCCTTTAAAACCGTGGGTCCTAAAAAGCCGTAACCATATCATCTGACGCCCTGAAAAGGGGCGTTTATGACCAAAATATTTGGGAATGTCCCAAAGTTACGTGAAAGCGGACTCAAGGGGTGTTGATTTTGTGGTTGTCCAAAGGGGATTTTGTTGCCCAATCCCGGCCCTGATTTCTATGTGGGTTCCCTATTAATCAGATGGTCCTAAAGGGAAAAAAGTTATTATATTGGCCTGCTTAATCAAAAAAACGATAATGATTAAGTTGTGTTGAGATCATGGCGTTTAGGTGGACAATCCACAAAATCAACACCCCTTGAGTCTGAACGATATTTGGCATTGATTCCCTCAACAACACAACTATCACGTAACCTTGGGACAAACTCTAATATTTGAATGAAGTGAAATGCTTCTATAGCTATGTAAAGGGATTGATCCTAACCGATCTCAAGATGATCCGCTACTTCCTGTCGCCGTTTAAAGCCAAACTATTTTCTGCTCGGCTTCCACGGCTTTAAATTCCGGATCGCCGGTATAAATTTCCATTTTCCTCTG
>Ga0233425_10005288_pt1 | contig 20541 bp, 17 predicted proteins | sample Watercolumn_Towu_2_FD_181712 | JGI IMG/M metagenome (GOLD analysis project Ga0233425, IMG submission 181712) | Freshwater microbial communities from Lake Towuti, South Sulawesi, Indonesia - Watercolumn_Towuti2014_140_MG | ecosystem: Environmental > Aquatic > Freshwater > Lake | place... | reverse complement strand
CACGCAGGACATCACGGGCGGTCTGCCGCGTGTGACGGAGATCTTCGAGGCCCGCAAGCCGAAGGATCCGGCGATCATGGCCGAGATCGACGGCAAGGTCGAGATTCTCGGCGAGAAGCGACGCGGCAAGCGCACGATCGTCGTGCGTAATGAGAGCGGGCTCGAGCGCGAGCACCTCGTCACGCACGGCAAGCACCTCCGGGTGCACTCGGGCGACAACGTGAAGGCCGGCGAGGCGCTCGTGGACGGGCCGCTCGTGCCCCACGACATCCTGCGGATCTCGGGCGAGGAGGAGGTGCAGCGCTACCTCGTCCGCGAGATTCAGAACGTCTACCGCAGTCAGCGCGTGGACATCGACGACAAGCACATCGAGATCATCGTGTCGCAGATGCTGCGCAAGGTGAAGATCGAGACCGTCGGCGACACGACGCTGCTGCCCGGAAGCGTGATGGACAAGTTCGACTTCCATCAGGCCAACAAGCGGATCGCCGACAGCGTTCGGATCACCGACAAGGGCGACAGTGAGTTCGCGGTCGGGGCGATCGTGCCGAAGGACGTGCTCGCGCAGGCCAACGCCCAGATCGAGACGCTCGGGGGCGCACCGGCCAAGGGTGCGAAGCCGAAGCCGGCGACCGCCAGCACGCAGTTGCTCGGCATCACCAAGGCGAGCGTCCAGAGTTCGAGCTTCATCTCCGCGGCCAGTTTCCAGGAGACCACGAAGGTGCTCACGGAGGCGGCCCTCGCCGGGAAGACCGACAACCTGGTGGGCCTCAAGGAGAACGTCATCCTCGGCCATCTGATCCCCGCCGGAACGGGCTTCAACACGTTCCAGTCGGCGGAGGTGCGGGTGCGTCCCGAGGCGCTCGACTCGCTCCGGATGGACGCCGGGAACGTGCTGACCCGGCAGTTCCCGCTTCTCGAGGCCGCGACCGCGGACGTGGCGGGCGATGGAACGGCCGCCGCGGGAGGGGACGTCGCAACGCTGGAGCGGGCCGAGGACGAGTAGGCCGCTTCCGGGGTCGGGATCACCGTCACAGCCATTTCTCCCGGCACGACCGGAGGAGGTGCGTTTTTGCACCCCCTTCGGCGACGAAGTAGTGTCGAGGGCGGAGGCCGTGGTCCCGCCCGCTTGGAGCCGTCCCATGACGTCGTCGCCGTCGCTCACGCTCGTCGCGCTTGCCATGATCGCCGTGGCGACCAACGCCTCGGCTGGCGCCCCCTTCAACCCCTACGACGACGGCAACGCCGCGCAGCCCCCCGTGTCTGCCGACGGCACGATCCACTGGGGCACGTTCTACAAGTCGGCTGCGATCCAGAAGTCGTACGAGCGGCTGTGGAACCTCGGTGCCTGCCGCAATACGAACAAGGCGATCACGATTCCGGTCGCGGAGAACAAGCTCGTGATCGACCGGCTTCCTGAAGCCGAGTTCAAGGGCGTGGTGACCGCGTCGGCAGGAGGGCTTGCGGGGGGAATGGTGGCGTTCGTGCGGGAGGGTGAGTCTCCGACGGAGGCCGATCCGCTCGTCGCCCAGTTCCATCCCGCCGGCGTCACCAGGTTCGCGATCCAGGGACGGGCGCCGGCCGCGATCCTCGCGCCCGGCATGGTCGTACGGTTCCGGGCGGAGGCCGATTCCCGAGGCCGGATCGCCGAGCCCGTGCGGGCGCTCGACGTCGTGACGCCGCCGAAGGGCTTCAAGCCCGACGAGGTCCGCCCGAACCGCGTGGACACGATCGTCGGCTCGGTCGTGAGCATCCGCAAGGGAACGGTGATCGTGCGCGTCGATGCGGGTCGACTCCGCAAGTTCACGCTCACGCTGGCTGATGATGCCGAGCTCACGATCGACGCGGCGCAGTTCGATCTGGTCGGCCCCGGGGACGTGATCGAGGTCAAGGGGCGACTCTGGACGGGTGAAGGCTCCGCCGGCGCGGGAACGGTTTTCGTTTCCGACGTGTTGGTCACGAAGCAGCCGCCGGCCGCGGGCCAGGCGATCGTCGCACCGGGGCCACGAACCGTCGGAGCCCGCTGACCGAGCCGCGCCGCCCCTGCTGGCACCGCCGACGCGGGCGTCCTAGAGTGGACGTTGTCAGGCCTCTCCTCCGCGGGGCGCCCCGCCGGGTGGCCGCTGTCGCGGTGGGCCATCGTGATGACGTCCGGGGCGGTGAGCCAAGCGGGGGATGGCGACGCCAGGGGTGTCGCCCACGAGACGCCCACTCGGGTGCGTGATGTCGCGGTGCGCACGCTGCGCTGGCGGTTCGAGACGTTGTGGTCGGAGTTGGGCGCCGCGTGTGCCGACGCGCACGATGCCGAGGCCGTGCACCGCCTTCGCGTCGCCTGCCGCCGCACGATCGCCGCGATCGCCGCATTTCGCGACCTCCTGCCGTCCAGGCAGCGTGATTGGTTCTCGAAGCGGTTGCGACGGCTGCGGCGCGCCGCCGGAACGGCGCGGGATCTGGACGTCCTCAGCGCGCGGCTCACCGGGCGCGGCGGTGACGCAGCGGCCATCGCCGGCGCCGCGCGGCACCGGCTGATCGCCATGCTCTCCCGGCAACGCGTCGGTTCACGGGTGCCGATCCGCGAGGAGATGGAACGGCTCGTGGCAGCCGACTGGCAAGCCCACGTCGAGCGGTTCGTCGAGGCGGCCGCCGACGCCCGCGACGGGGACGAGACCTTCGCGGAGTACGCCCGACGACGGTTCCGCCGCCTTGGAAATCGCTTCTTCGACCATGTCGATCGCAGGCTCCACGGTGACGCCGAGATCCACCGCCTGCGAATCCATGTGAAGAAACTGCGGTACGCCCTCGAGATCTTCGCCCCGGTGTTTCCCGAACGGGTGACCGCGAAGTGCGTCAAGGCTCTCGAGCGACTCCAGGAACACCTCGGTGAGTTCACGGATCACGCCGCGGCGGCGAACCGTCTGCGGCGCTGGTCGCGGCAGGACGGTGTCGATGCCGCCCAGACCGCGATCGTCGCGCTGCGCAGGATCGAGGAGGCAAGGGCGGACGAGGCACGCAGGACGTTCGTGAAGTGGTGGACCCCGGGCCGTCGCAAGGGGTTGCGGCGACGGTGCGAACGAACGTCGCGGCGGAGAAGTGCATGAGCCGCCGACGCGAACCGCCAGCACCAAAGGCCCGGCCGCGCCCACGGTGGCTGGCCGCCGCGTGGCTCGCGCCCGTGATGCTCGCCCTGGGGGCGTGGGCCGCGGGACGCTGGCCGCGACCGGGGGTGGCGTCGCGTTCGCCCGAAGCGCACGTCGGCGACGATTTCGCGGCCACCACCCCGGCCCGGCCGCACGCGCCGGGCGTTCCGCCTCCCGGGATGGCCTGGATTCCGGGAGGCGAGTTCTCGATGGGCTGCCGCGACCCGCGAGGCATCCCGTTCGGGGGCACCGATCCGATGGCCGACGCCCGGCCGATTCACGCCGTGCGCGTGAAGCCGTTCTGGATGGACGTCCACGAGGTGACCAACGCCCAGTTCGCGGCGTTCATCGCCGCCACGGGATACGTGACGGTGGCCGAGCGACCGCCGAACCCCGACGATTTCCCCGGGGCCCCGCCCGGATCGCTCGTGCCCGGCTCGATCGTGTTCACGCCCCCGGACGAACCGGTGCCGCTTCGCGACGGGACGCCAACCGCGCACCTGCGCTGGTGGGCGTACGTACCCGGCGCGTCGTGGCGGCATCCGACGGGGCCGGACAGCGCCATCGACGACCGCGGCGACGAGCCGGTCGTGCACGTCGCCTACGAGGACGCCCTCGCCTACGCGACATGGGCCGGCAAGCGGCTTCCGACGGAGGCCGAATGGGAGTGCGCCGCGCGGGGCGGCCTCGCCGGCAGGAGCTACCCGTGGGGGGACGAGTTCCGCCCTGGCGGAGCGTGGATGGCGAACACGTGGCAGGGCGCCTTTCCGCGGGAGAACACCGCCGACGACGGCTTCACCGGACTGGCGCCGGTGGGGCGGTATCCGCCCAACGCGTACGGACTCCACGACGTATCGGGCAACGTCTGGGAGTGGTGCAGCGACTGGTATCGCCCCGACACCTACGCCCGCGACGCCCGCGGCGGCGTGGCCATCGATCCCCGCGGCCCCGACGACAGCTTCGACCCCGTGGAGCCGGGCCAGCCAAAGCGCGTGCAACGCGGGGGATCGTACCTGTGCAGCGAGACCTACTGCTCTCGCTACATCGTCGGCACGCGCGGCAAGGGGGAAATATCGAGCGCCACCAACCACATCGGCTTCCGATGCGCGAAGGATCCCTGACCGAGGACCGTGGCGGGGCTCATCGCTTCAGCGCCATGAGTTTCCGCAAGCCGGCGAGTGAGCGCGTGTTGGCGACGTCGTCCGCCTCGAGACCGGCGCGACGAGCCTGCAGAACTCCACAGCGCATCACCTCGAGGCCGGACGTCGAATGGGCGTCGGTGGAGACGACGAGCTTCACACCGGCTCGCTTCGCGGCGGCCGCATGGCGGTCGTCGAGGTCGAGCCGCCACGGGTTGGCGTTGATCTCGAGAAACGTCCCGGTGCGTGCCGCGGCGTCGATCACCGCCTCGATGTCGACGTCGTAGGGCGGCCGGCGGTTGATGAGCCGCCCCGTCGGATGGCCGATCACGCGGACCGCCGGATGCTCGATCGCCTCGATGATCCTCGCCGTGATCCGCTCGCGGGGCTGGTTCTGACCGTAGTGGAGGCTCGCCACGACCCAGTCGGCACGGGCGAGCACGTCATCGGGCAGGTCGAGCCCCCCCTTCTCCAGCATGTCGACCTCGATGCCCTTGAGGACCACGATCGACGGCGGCCCTTCGGCGGCCAGCGACTCGTTGAGCCGGTCGATCTCGTCCCACTGCGCCAGGAGCCGGTCGCGATCGAGGCCGCGTGCCATCGTCACCCGCTGGCCATGGTCGGTGATCGCCACGTAGGCCAGCCCACGCGCCGCCGCGGCCCGCACCATTTCCACGAGGCCGTCCTCGCCGTCGGTGGCCGACGTGTGCATGTGGAGGTCGCCCCGGATGTCGGCGAGTTCGACGAGCGTCGGCAGGCGGCCCTCGGCGGCCAGCGCGATCTCGTCGCGGCCCTCGCGGAGTTCCGGGGGAATCCACGCCAGGCCGACCGCCCCGTAGACGTCGGATTCGGTCCGCCCCGCGACCGTCTCCCCGGCGTCGCCGCTGCCGGGGACGAGCCGGTGCACGCCGTATTCGTTGATCGTGAGCCCGTGGTCGCGGGCCCGCGAGCGGAGCCGGACGTTGTGTTCCTTCGACCCGGTGAAGTATTGCCACGCCGCCCCGAACGACGAGGCGGCGACGACCCGCAGGTCGATCTGCACATCGCGCGGGCCACGGACGCTCGTCTTCGTTCCCCCGCGCTGCAGCACGGCCGTGGTGCCCGACCAGCGTGCGAGGTGGTCCATCACGGCCTCCGGCTCCGTGCTTTCGACGACGAGGTCGAGGTCGCCGACGGTATCCCGACCGCGCCGCCAGCTTCCCGCCCCCTCGACGCGGCGGACGGCGGGGGATGACCGCATCCACGCGATCGCCTCCTGGACGATCGCATCCGCCTCGTTCCACAACAGCCGCGACCGCTCCGGATCCTTGGCGAACGCCATGCTGTCGAGGATCGCGGCCTGGGTCTTCTCACCGAACCCCTTCACGCCGGCCACGCGGCCGTCGCGGCAGGCCTGCTCGAGCGCCTCGAGTGAGTCGATGCCGAGGGCTTCGACGAGCTTCTTGACCTTCTTCGGCCCGAGCCCGGGCACCCGCATCAACTCGAAGACGGCCGCGGGAACACGCTTCCCCAGTTCGTCGAGGAGCGGCAGCCGCCCGGTGTCGAGGAGCGAGTCGATCTTCCCCGCGAGATCGGCACCGATGCCTTCGAGATCGGTGAGTTTTCGGTGCGGGTCGCGGCGCACCTCGGCCAGGGATTCGACGAGTCCGCCGATCATGCGGGCGGCGTTGCGATACGCCCGCACGCGGAACACGTTGCCCCCCTCGTACTCGAGCAGGTCCGCCACGTGCTCGAAGGCGGCGGCGATGTCGGAATTGGTCACGGGCCGCCTCGTCGGGTGGTCGGCCCGCGAGTTTACTGCTGGAGACGCGAGGGGATCGCGGCGGTCGGGTACCCGGTCCGGCGGCCGGTCGGCGCGCCGCCGATGATCGCCGGCTGCCACGACGTCGTGTGGCTCGTCGGCTCGAGGAGCCTCGGAAAGGCGTTGGTCGATGCCTTGGGGCCGTCCCCAGGAAGCACCGGCATGCCGCGGGGAGCGGGAACGGGGCTCTGCAGCCCGTTGGTGCCGGAGGCCGGCGGGGCGGCGGGATAGGGGGAGCCGCCGATGGGGGCGAGCGCCGGGGCCGCGCCCTGGCTCGCGGCCGGGGCGGGAGCGGGGGTCGGGGTTGCCGTGGCTCGAGGCATCTCAGGGATGGGCTTGAGCGACGGCGCAGGTGAGATCGAGGGCGTCGGTGCGAGCGGCGGCGGAGCCGAAGGCTGCGGCTGCGGAACCGCTTGCGGCACCGCCGGCTGGTAGGTGCCGGCCTGCGGCGTGATGGGCTGTTGGAACGACGGCTGATACGTCTGCTGCGGAACCGTGCCCGGCGGCAGCGCGGGAGGCGCGGCTCCGGGAACGAACTGCTGCGGCACGTCGGCTCCGGCGGCACCCCACGCCTGGGGCGTCGTTTGAACCGGTGCGGCGAACGCGCTGGCGGCGGGCGGCGCAGCGACGCCCGCGGGGGCGGCAGGAGCGGCGAACCCGGGCGGGGCCGCGACGGGCGCCGCACCGTAACCCGGCTGCATCTGAACGTACTTCGTCGTCGTCACGGCGCGGTACTGCGTCACGGGGACGTTGACCGCCTGCTGGACGTACTGCGTGACAGGTTGCATGCACTCTCGGGGGCAGCCGGTGCAGGGATCGATCTCGCACGACGGCTTGTAGGTCGTGACCGGGACGTTCTGGTACTGCGTGCGGTAGGTCGTCTCCGGCACGTAGCTCGTCTGCTGCACCGGAACCATCACCGGTGGCGGTGGGGCGGCGATCGGTGCGACGACGGGGGCCGCCACGGGGGCCACCGCGTAGACCGGGGCCTTGCGAAAGCAGGCGCCGCATCCCGCGAACAGGTCGTTGAGACAGCACTGGGCGTTCGCGTTCAGGGCGTGCCCGAACTGGGCCGCCAAGGCCGCCAGGAGGATCCGGGTGAGTCGTCGGGTCGTCATCGCACGTTTCTCCACGTGCCGGCCGGTCTCGCGCCACGGTTCCGGCGGCATCACCCAAGACTAGGTTGCGCGGTGGGGGCGCCGGCGTGAAAAAACTTCGAAGCGTTCATGAATTCCCGATCCGACGCCCGCAGGATCGTCACGCCGGGCATGGCCGTCACAGCCGGACCGGTGGACGCCTGAAATCCCGCGGGCAGACACCCGTGGGGGGAGCCGGCGCGGCGGCCCTTCCGCGAGCCGCACGTGCGCCGGCGATCAGCGGCGGCGCTGCTCGAAGCGGTCGTAGAGGTCGAAGAGCGCCTCTCGCACATCGCCCGAGTGCCGTGCGAGAGCCTCGTCGATGTCCGCGCGATCGATTCGGCCGCCGTGCGACGGGAGGCGGTCGATGATCGCGGCGAGAAGGGTGGGCGAGGTGTGGCAGCGGGCCAGCACGGGCAGACGCATGGGACGGTGAACCGTCGCCACGACGACGAGCCCCCTGAGCCGCGCCATCGCATGGATGAGAACGAACGCCCCGGGCGGGAGCCGCTCGCCGCCGTCGAGACCGACGAGAGCCCCGCGCGGGATCGCACCGAGCGCCGCGGCCATCCGCCACACGTCGCTCGCCGATGTGCTCCGCAGGCACGCCGTCGGTCGTCCCTGCGTCGCGGCGTGACGCACGAGCGCGATGTGGAGTGTCGATTTGCCGCTTCCGTGCGGGCCTTCGATGGTCACCAAGGGCCCGAGCGCGATCGCCCGATCGAGCAGCGCCGGCACGTCGATCGGCCGGCCAGCGCGATCGAGCGGCGCGATCATGCCCGGCCGTGTGAAACGGGTGGCGAATGGATTGGCCGCGGGGGCCGGTCGGGTGATCCGGGTGGCCGGGATGGTGGGTGTCATGATTGCGTTGCCATCGGCATGCGGGCCGGCGGCAGCTGCCCCATCGTGAACACGTACTCGGAGACGAAATCGCGTCCGCCGACAAAGAACAGCCGGACCCGCACGCACCAGCGGATCTTCACGATCACGCCCTCGTACGAGAGCGGACTCGACGGAAGGTCGGTGGCGAATCCGCCCGGCGCGTTCGCCGAGGGAAGCTGCTGTTGATCGACGATCCGCTCGAAGAAGTGGACGCCGAGATCCTCTTCCCCCTTGCCCTCGGTGTACCAGAGCACCGAATGCTCGACGGCAAGCAGCTCCTCGCCCGCCAGCCCCTGAACCTCGTAGCGCACCGTGAGGGCATCGAGCGGCTCGTACTGCCGGTCGGCATGGCAGAACTGCACGAGGACGTGGGACGCCGGCGGCCGGGGGTCGGATGACGTGCTCATGGAGCGACCTGCGACGGACGACGGTCGCCGACACGCCGTTCCTCGGCAGTGGCGGGCACGACGACGAGCGGGAATGCCCGCATGAACGGGGGCCAGCGCACCGGAGCCCCACGCACCACGAGCCGCCATCCCACGGCGTTGTGTTCCGAGGTGAATGAGTGCATCGCCGTCTCCGGAACGGTGACCGTGGCCCGGCCCTCGAACCGGGTGCCGGGCGCGAGCGTCAGGTCGCGCCACGATCGCACCCGCTGTCGCCACACGGTGAGCCGCTCCGTCCGCGTGTCGGTGCCCTGGCGAAACGTGGCCAGTTCCTCGAGTTCGAGATCGAGATCGAGGCGTTCGATCCCGCCGGAGCCCCCCTGTGCCACGAGCACGTCGTAGGTGCCGCCGGGCAGGAGCGGCTGTGCCGCGATCTCGACCTGCGTCGTGCCCACGGCCGTGGCCAGCAGGAGGCCGCGGGCGAAGACCACGATGCCCGCCACGCCCACCACCGCGAACGGCACCAACAGCGCGATCAAGAACCAGTCGATGCGGCCGCCGAGGAGATCGAGCCCCGCTCCGACGGCGAGCACGGCGAGCACGCTGTTCCACAGGACCGCGAACAGGCCGAACCCGATCAGGCTCCAACTCTCGGGGCTCTCGATGGGCAGTCGGAACCGAAGGAACGTGCCCGGTGAGTTCACGAAATCGTCGCAGGACGGCACCGCGGGATGGCCGTGGGCGTGCCGCGTCGCGGCGGCGAGCGGATCGAGGATTCCCGACAGCCCCGAGCGGGCGGCGCATCGCTCCTCGGAGCGGCCCCAGCGCCGCAGCGTGCGGACGAGTCCGGAGCCACCCAGCACGATGAGCGCCCCCGGCAGCACGAGGGCCAGCAGCCACATCGGCCAGTTGTAGCCGCGTTCCAGGACGACGCTGCCCGAGTCGGACGGGTCGTACCAGCCGGGCACGCTGCCACCGATGTTCCACGCCGAGAGCCGGCGCACCGCCTCATCACGGTCGGCCGTGATGGTCGAACGTGCCGCACCGCTCCAGGATTCGACGATCGTGCCGCCAGCGGCGTACCGGACGCGGAGGCACGGCTGCCAGGTGGACGACGAACCGCCGCCGGGCCCGGTGACGGCACGGCGCATGAGGCCCTTGCCGAGGACCTCGCAGGTCGTCGGAAGGAAGTCGTGGTTGATGCGCCATTCGGGCACGGCCACGCCCGAGACGAGCAGCCCGCCGAACGACAGCCCGGCCACGAGGAGCGCCGCGTGGAATGCCGCGTCGCCCAGCGATGCCCAGGCCTGCGATCCGGTGCGGCGATGACCTCGCTTCTTGCCGAAGAATCGCGGCAGCCTCACGGCAGATCCTGCGGTCGACGGAGGGGGGAAGCCAACGGCGGACTGTTCCTCGGCAGCCTACGACGCGTGGCTCACGGGCTCCGCGTTCCGCTCGACGCTGTCCCCGGGGCCTCGCTGGGTCCGAAAGAACCCGATCTTTTCCAGCGACTTGTAGACCTCCTCGAGCGTCTTCTCGCCGAAGTTCGAGATCGAGAGCAGGTCGGCCCGCGTGCAGTTGAGCAGGTCGTGGACCGTGAAAATCCCCCGCTCTTCGAGGCAGTTGGTCGTGCGGACGGAGAGCCCGATCTCGGCCGTGCTCATTTCGAGCTTCTCGGCCATCTCGTCGGACTGCATGAGGTTCTTGTAGGGAATTCGCGGCATGGGGTCCCTCCCGTGCGAATCGATGGTGGGCCGCGGAGCACACGCATCCGTGAGCGGCCACACCGCAATATAATCAATCGTTCACAAAACCGACTACACCGCGCCCGCGCCGGGGGCCGCGATGGGTTCCGCGACGGTGCCGACATCCGTCCCGAGGGCAGTGGGCCGTGCCAGCACCGCGTTTCGCGTCGCTCAATCCTTCTCAGCAGCGGGCTGCGACCCATGTCGAGGGGCCGCTCTTGGTGCTGGCAGGCCCCGGTAGCGGCAAGACCCGGGTGGTGACGCATCGGATCGCCCACCTCATCGCCGAGGGCGTTCCTGCCGAGAGGATCGTGGCGATGACGTTCACCAACAAGGCCGCCGACGAGATGCGCCGGCGGGTGACGGACCTCGTCGGACCGCAGCCGGTCGAGATGGGAACCTCCACCGCTTCGCGGCCCGCCTGCTCCGGCGGCACGCCCGGCAGGTGGGCCTGACGAGCGACTACTCGATCCTCGATCCCGACGACGCTGCCGCGGTGCTCAAGCGGGCGGTGAAGTCGCTCGGCATCGCGGCCAGCCACACGCCGATCGACCGGATCGCCGGCGTGATCTCGCGGGCCAAGAACGACCTGCTCACCCCGCAGACGTTCGAGCCGCGATGGGGCCGCCCCGTGGACGACGTCGCCCGGCGGGTCTGGCCCGTCTACCAGCGCCTGCTGCTCCAGGCCAACTCGGTCGATTTCGACGACCTGCTCATCCACGTCGCCACCCTGCTCGCCGAGGATCCCGAACTGCGTCGCGAACTCGACGCCCGGCATCGCTTCATCCTCGTCGACGAGTACCAGGACACCAACGCCGTGCAGTACGCCATCCTGCGCGGGCTCTCGATCGACCATCCCAACCTCGCGGTGACCGGCGATCCCGATCAGGCCATCTACGGCTGGCGCGGGGCGAGCATCCGCAACATCCTCGAGTTCGAGCGCGACTATCCTGCGGCCACGGTCGTGAAGCTCGAGGACAACTACCGCAGCACGTCGAACATCCTCGGCACCGCCGACCGCCTCATCGCGCACAACACGCGGCGCAAGCCGAAGCGGCTCGTCACCTCGGCCGACCCCGGCGCGCCGGTGCGCATCGTGCTCGACGGCTCGGGGCTCGAGGAGGCGGAGCGGATCGCCGACGAGATCGCCGACGCGGTGGCGAGCGGTCGCCGGGCCGCTCGCGACGTCGCGATCCTGTTCCGCGCCAACGCGCTCTCGCGGTCGTTCGAGCTCGCGCTCCGGGGCCGCGGCATCGCCTATCAGCTCGTTCGCGGTCTCGAGTTCTTCAAGCGCCGCGAGATCCGCGACGTCGTCGCCTGGCTGCGACTGCTGCGGAACCCGCGCGACGACGAGGCGTTTCTCCGCGTGGTGAACGTGCCGCCGCGTGGGATCGGGAAGCAGTCGCTCGATCGTCTCGCGGCTTGGGCCGAGGACCATGCGACGAGCCGGCTCGAGGCGGCGTCTGCCGCGGCCGCGATCGACGGGATGCCCAAGCGGGCGGCCACGTCGCTGGCATCGTTCGCCCGGCTTCACGCGGACCTGACCCGCACGGCGGGCCGCGAGCCGAGCGTGGCCGGGCTGCTCGAGGCCGTGCTCGAACGGACCGGCTACCGGGCCATGCTCGCCGAGGAACAGGAGGACGACGACGAGGGGCAGGATCGCCTTGCGAACGTCGAGGAGCTCGTGACGGCCGCCCGGCAGTTCGACGACGACTTCTCCGCGGGCGAGGTCGCCGGGGCCGATGCCGACGCCCTCGGTGCGTTCCTCGAGACGACGGCGCTCGTGGCCGACGCCGACGCCTGGGATCCGACCGCCGACCGTGTGGCCCTGATGACGTTCCACGCCGCCAAGGGGCTCGAGTTCCCGGTCGTGTATCTCGTGGCCATGGAGGACGGCATCCTGCCCCACGAGCGCAGCCTCGATCAGCCGGAGCATCTCGAGGAGGAGCGCCGGCTCGTGTTCGTCGGCATCACCCGCGGCCGCGAGGAGGTCCACGCCAGCTGCGCGCGGATCCGCGACTACCGCGGCACGCGCCGAATCTCCGCGCCGAGCCTGTTCCTCGCCGAGATGCAGGGCTCGGAGACGGAGGTGGTGGGAGCCGAAGCCGAGCGGCCCGACGTGGTCTTCGACCCATTCGGCGACGCGGCAAGGGCCGCGGCGTCGGACTTCGACGAGTACGCGCAGGAACGTTCCGACGGCCGGGTGCGGCCGACGGCCCGCGTGCGACACGACGGTCTCACGCTCGACGCCGACGATGCCCAGGACGAGCCGCCCGCCCCCCCCGCGCGATCCCCGCGGCGCGGATACGACGCGGTCGTCGAACGCGCCAGTGACCTCGCGCGACGGATGGCCGGCGAGACGCGGCAGCGTTCCTACGCGGCCGGCCAGCGGGTACGGCACGCCGAGTACGGCGAAGGATTGCTGGCCGGGATCAGCGGCACGGGGCCGCGGTCGGTGGGCACCGTGATCTTCGACGGCCCGGCCGGCACGCGGAAGTTCATCCTCGGCCACGGGTCGATCGAGCCGGTCGACGGCTGACGCAGCCGGAGGCGATGCCGGATCAGGTCGCCTGCGATCGCCACCACGCCACGGTCTCCGCGAGGCCGGCCTCGAAATCGCGCCGCGGAGCCCATCCGAGCAACGTTCTGGCCCGCGAGATGTCGAGGCTGCGGCGGGGCTGGCCATCGGGCTTGGAGGTGTCCCACGTGACCTTCCCCGCGTAGTCGCAGGCAGCGGCGATCTTCGTGACGAGGTCGCGGATCGCAATCTCGACCCCACCGCCGAGGTTGATCGGGATGGGCTCGTCGATGACTTCCGCGGCTCGCACGATCCCTTCGGCAGCGTCGTCGACGTACAGAAACTCGCGTGTCGCAGCCCCGGTGCCCCAGCACACGACCTCGGCCTGGTCGGCCAGTCGCGCCTCCTCGCACTTGCGGATCAACGCCGGAATGACGTGGCTCGACGCCGGATCGAAGTTGTCGCCGGGGCCGTAGAGGTTCACCGGCACCACGACCGCGCTCGCCAGGCCGTACTCCCGCAGGTAGCCGTCGAGCATCACGAAGATCGCCTTCTTCGCGACGCCGTACGGCGCGTTGGTCTCCTCCGGGTAGCCGTTCCAGATATCTTCCTCGTGGAACGGCACGGGGCAGTGCTTGGGGTAGGCACACACGGTTCCGGTGTGCACGAACTTCCGCAGGCCGTGCCGGCGGGCATGCTCGACGAGGTGCATGCCCATCGCCATGTTGGCGTAGAAGAAGCGGCCGGGATGGGCCATGTTCGCGCCGATGCCGCCCACCTCGGCGGCCAGGTGGATCACCACATCGGGCCTGGCGATGTCGTACAGCCGGGCGACGTCCGCCTCACGCGTGAGATCGAAGTCACGCCGCCGGGGCACGAAGATCCGCTCCTCCGGCACGCCGCGCGCGGCGAGCAGACGGCAGACCGCGCGGCCGAGGAAGCCGGCTCCGCCGGTCACCACGATGCGTTCCGAGGCCAGGTCGATCATCGGTTCGGAAGCCCGCTCTCGTGCCCGGCCGCGAGCAGCACCTGTTCGCGTCGCGCCAGTTCGAGATCCGCGTCTACCATCATCTCGACGAGGCCGTCGAACGACACCCGTGGCTCCCAGCCGAGCCGACGTCGGGCCTTCTGTGCGGTGCCGAGGAGGAGGTCGACCTCGGCGGGGCGGAAGTAGCGAGGATCGATCTCGACGTGGTCACGGTAGTCGAGGTCGAGCCTGCCGAAGGCCTTCTCGCAGAACTCGCGGACCGTGTGCGTCTCGTCGGTCGCCACGACGTAGTCGTCGGGCTCTTCCTGCTGGAGCATCAGCCACATCGCCTCGACGTAGTCGCCGGCGAAGCCCCAGTCTCGCTGGGCGTCGAGGTTGCCGAGGTAGAGCTTCCGCTGCAGGCCGAGCTTGATGCGGGTGGCCGCGCGGGTGATCTTCCGGGTCACGAATGTCTCGCCGCGACGCGGACTCTCGTGGTTGAACAGGATGCCGCACGAGGCGTGGAGCCCGTAGCTCTCGCGGTAGTTGACCGTAATCCAGTGGGCGTAGAGCTTGGCGACCCCGTACGGCGACCGCGGATAGAACGGCGTCGTCTCCGACTGCGGCGTCTCCACGACCTTGCCGTACATCTCCGAGCTCGATGCCTGGTAGAAGCGGATCGGATGGCCGAAGGCGTCCTGAAAGTCGCGGATCGCCTCGAGGAGCCGCAGGGTGCCCACCGCGGTGACGTCGGCGGTGTAGGTCGGCTGATCGAAGCTCACGCGGACGTGGCTCTGGGCGGCGAGGTTGTAGACCTCGGTCGGCCGGATCTCACGGATCAGCCGCGCCAGGCCGTTGCCGTCGGCCATGTCGCCGTGATGCAGCACCAGCGGCCGCTCCACCTCGTGGATGTCGCGGTAGAGGTGCTCGATCCGCTGAGTGCCGAAGGTACTCGAGCGTCGGACAAGGCCGTGGACCTCGTAGCCCTTGTCGAGGAGCAACTCGGCCAGATAGGAGCCGTCCTGACCCGTGATGCCCGTGACGAGGGCCCGCTTCGAACCTGGTTCCACGCTCGTGATCCTCTGTACCTGATCGTGCTGTCCGCGAGGGCCGGCAACCATACATCGTGCCGCGACGCAAACCAACGCCCGTCCTCGCGACGCGGTGTCGCGGGGCGGCTAGCGCCTCGCGGTCGTCTCCTCGGCCGGTGCCGCGGTGGTTTCGACGGGGGCCGCCGACCGGGGGCCCTCGTCCGAAGCGGTTCCGCCGGCATCGATGACCGCCTGGTCGAATGCGGGGATGAGGGTCGCAAGGAAGTTCTCGCACTCCACCATCGCCTGCGCGGTCGTGAGGCGTGATTCATCCACGATCGCATACAGCTTGTACACGGCGGGTTCCCCGGCCAGCGCGATTCGGGCGATCTGCGGCGCGATCCACGTCCGGCTGCCAGCGACATTCTCCGCGGCGATGCTCTTCTCGTCGCGCACGCCGTAGGTCCAGAAAATCCGGATCGTCTGCCCCGTCTTGCGGAACGTGCCGGTGAAGGTCTCCGCGGATCGACCGTCGTCCAGCGGCACCGTCTCACGGTGCTCGGTCTCGCCGATCGTGAATCCGGCGCCGGGGTAGCAGCGATCCGGAGTGTGGCCCGAGGCGTCGTGTGGCCGGGCACAGACGACGAATGCTGAAACCCGGGCCTTGGTGCGGGCATTTCGGTAGCGTCGCGAAATGTGTCCGACCGCGCCGGCGCGATCGAGTTCCGCGGGATCGCTCTCGAGTTCCTGCTCCAACTCCCAATCGCCGAACCGCTTGGGAAACACCGCTTCGAGCAGCCGGGCCGCCTGGTCGAGTTCCTTCGTGACGCCGCGATCCTTCCAGCGATCGGTCCACGATCCCTGAAGGACCGTCACAAAGACCACGAGCGACATCGCCGCGACGGCGGTCCAGACGCTCGACGTGGCGATTCCCTTCATGACCCAGACTCCTCACGAGGCCTCGTGCCGGTCCGACTCAGGTCGGCATCGGCGAGGCGTACATCCGCCGGGGCGCCGTGTTCGAAACGCCGTTCACAACGGTGCCGAGCACCCGGATGCCGACCGATCGGAGGCGGTCCACCGCGTTGGTGATCAGCGGCACGCGACTCACGTCCCGCATCGTGACGACGATCGCCACGTCACTCAGTTGCCCGAGCAGGAGGACGTCGGCGAACGCCAGCACCGGGCCCGCGTCGATCACCACATGGTCGAACGACTCACGGAATCCCTTCATGATCGCGGCGGTCTCTGGCCGGGAGAGGGCCGTGATGGCCGCATAGTCGCAGGCGCCGCCGGTGACGGCGAACAGGCCGTCGATCGAGGTGGGCTGAATCGTCTCGTCGATGCCCTGCTCCCCCCGGAGGAGTTCGGGGAATCCGGTCGCCGCGTCGAGTCCGAGGGCGAGGTGGACGTTGGGGTGCCTGAGGTCGCCGTCGAGAAGGAGCGTGCGCCGGCCGGCCCGCGCGAGGCTCGCCGCGAGTTGGGCGGCGAACGTCGTCTTGCCCTCGTGCTCCATCGCACTCGTGACCAGGATCACCTTGGGCGCCTCACGGCCGGTCTGCGTGATCACGGCTCGGATGCCGTCCACGCACTCCGCCACGTGGCCGTCGTTGGGCTTCGTCTGCGACCGCGAGATGCGAGGAACCGTGCCGATGACCCGCAGGCCGACGCGCTGGGAGACGTCGTCCGCGGTGCTCAGGCGATCCCACAGATACTCGATCGCGACCACGGAGCCCATCCCGAGCCCCAGTCCGCCCGTGGCGGCGAGCGCGGCGAGCATCGTGCGCAGCCAGACGTTGCTGCCCTCGGGCACGCTGGCCTCCTCGATCAACTCGACACGATTGGGCGCGGCCACGTCGACCTCGGTGGCGTTGAGCTGCACGCCCATCTGGTCGGTGACCTTCATGAGCTGCTCGATTTCCTGCTTGCGGGCCATGAGGTCGGCGTTGGCCGCCCCGAGGGCCTTCACCTCCGTCGCGACACGGTCGAACTCCTTCGTCGTCTGCTCGAGCTGACGGGACAGGATCTCGCGACGCATCCGCAGGACCACGGGGCTCTCCGCCGCCGTGCCCGTGCGCCGCGTGGACGAGTCCATCGAGAGCTGGGCGACGATCTGCGGCCGCAGCTCCTCCTTGCGCTCCTCGAGCCGCCGCGTCATGGCGTCGCGCATCGACTCCAGCCGCTTCACCGCCGGATCATTCCGGCCGCGGGCGCTCCGTTCCGTCTGAAAGCCGAGGGACTCCTCGATGGCCGCGAGTCGCTGGCGAAGCTCTGCGAACGCCGGATCCCGCATGAGCAGGGCGTCGATCGTGTCTTCCGGGACGGTCTGCTCGAGGGAGAGCTCGCCCCGGTCCTTGGCGTCGAGGATCGCGAGTTCCGCGTCGATGAGCGTCAGGTCGCGCTGGGCGTTGTGCATCTGGGCCCGCAGCGTTCCGAGGTGATCGAGCAGCAGGCTGCGCTGGGTCGCCACTTCCGAACTGTCGGACGTGCCGAGTGTCTTGGCGAGGTTGTGGTAGGTGTCGAGGCTGGTGCGAACCTCGGCCATGTTCTCCTTGTATTTGCGCTCGAGGGCGTCGCGCCGCTGAAGCCGCTCCGTCTTCTCCTTGTTGACGACGTCGGTGAGATACGCCTGAGTCACCGCGTTGACGATCTGCGTGACCTCCTTCGCGTCCTCGCCGCGCATCCGGACCAGCACCACTTCCGACTCGCCCGGCATGGCCACGCTGACGTTGTCCATCAGATAGCCCACGGGATCATCGACGTCGGCAAACGTGGGCAGGTTCGCGATGCCCGGCCGCCGGAGCGCCGACATCAGCACGAACGGACTCTTGATGAGCTGCACCTGAGTCTTGCGGTACGCCTCGTACTCGGCGCTGTCTCGTCCGCCGCCGACGAACATGCCCGACTTGTCGCGCACCCGCAGCCACGCCACCGCCTCGTAGCCCTTGGGCATGAAGAGCCACGTCGCCAATCCGGCCAGGATTCCCACCAGCGCCCCGAGCGCGACGGCCGGGAGCCAACGCCTCCGCAGCGCGTGCAGCAACCGCACGTAGTCGATGCCGCCCTCGGTGAAATCCGTCGCCATACGCGACCCCGGTGGGGCCGCGCCTGGATCGTAGGGCGCGATCGCCGTCTCGCGAATCGGCGCGAGGACGCCTCCGACCGCACCCGGGGAGGGCGGCGAGGACGTTCCGTCGAGAGTTGCGTTGGGGTCGCTCATGTCGTTCGCACGTGTCCCTTTCGCGATGCCCCGGTCAGGCGCCCGGCCAGAGCACCGAACGAGGCTTGCTGAATCTTCAGTTTACCCCGCCGCGGTACCGCTGTCCGGGGGGCGGGAATCACGCCGTCCCTCCCCGAGGCTCACCCGTGGCAGGACCGGAAATGACGTATGCCGCCCGACCTGCAGAGGGGTCGCGTCCCGAGGTCCGCCCGCGACCGCGATCACCGGCGCCCTCCCGGCCGCCGGGGCGATCATGGCCGGAGCCGCGTCGTCGGTCACCACGAGCCACGAGAGAATCTTGATCTCGAGGACGAGCAATCCCACCGCCATCAACATCATCAGGAGCGCCGCCGTCAGGCTGTCGTGAAAACCGTCGGCAAGCGAGTGCCCCTTTTCGAGAAGCCCGAGTCCCGTGAACGCAGCCGACACGCCCGAGAGGGACGGCTCGAAGTGGTACAGGATGCCCGCGATCGTGATTCGAAAGGCGTTGCAGGTGAGGGCGATCGGGATGGCGCTGCACGCGATGACCAGATTCTCCCACCACTCGAGTCCCCCCACGAGCATCAGCATCGCCGCGAGCCACACGAAGATCGTGAGCATCTTGAGACCGCTGCACGCGTCGACCACGCCGAGCACCTGTCCGTCACCCAGGACGATGCGATTGCCGTCGCGATACGCGTCGAGGCCGATCGTCTGGAGGGCGTAGGTGCTCAGGATCGTGGCCACGGTCTGGAGCGGGCCGAGCAGGTAGCGCGTGGCCTCGTCGGGCAGCGGGTACATGAAGATGAGGGTCGCGATCGGAGCCCACGACCAGCGGAACATGCTCCAACCGCCGGCCAGCAGGAAGACACCCATCAGCGCCGGCACGAACGTGTACATGTCGATCGTGACGATGCGGTAGCTCGCGCAGAACAGCCGCAGCGCGAAACTCGCGACCAACAAACCGATGCCCGCGGCCCGCGCCGACGGCGTGACCTCTCCCACCGGCTGCCGCCACCAGAAGAGGAGCATCACCGAGAACACCGGCACGATCCAGCCGTGCTGGTACTGCGGATTGTCCCAGCTGGATCGGGCGTTCATGAGCCCCGGCCAGTAGCTGTAGACCAGCATCGCGAGCAGCGAAGCGATCACGATCCACGGCGTCGCCTGGTCCGGCGAGCGGAGTTCCTCCCTGAACGCGCGGGCCCGTCGCATCGCGCCCTCGACGATGCCCTCGTCGAGGGGCTCCGATGCTCGCGCGCCCGACACGACGGCCCCATCGCCGCGAGTCTCAGGCAGCGAGGAAGAGTTCGCCGGTAGGAGCGGACGAGGGGAAGACATGCTGGTCAGGCGGGCGTTTCAGAACGAAACTACACCACTATACATCGCTGCCGACGCGAGTTCACGTTTTCCGGTCACCGTTTCCGGCCGGTCAGGATGCGGTCATGGCTCGCCATGCCGAGCCGACGGCAGCCGTAATCGGCTTCCAGCACACGACTTGGACGGTCGCGGCGAAGACCATGATCCCGGCGTCGATGGGAGGCGGGCGCCCGCCGTCGTCCGCAGCCCGTGCCCCCTGACGCAGCAGGGCGACGACGGCCGCCATCGCGGCCGCAGGCTGCCAGCCACAGGCGGCTCCCACGAGCGCGAGGCTGCATGGATCGGCCGGGCGGCCCGTCAGGCCGCCGAAGGTCAGCCCCGCAGACGCGCCAAGCAACGCCGCGGTCAGGGCCGCGACGCGAGGTTGTGCCGGCGGCCAGGCGCTTCCGTCGGGCCACACGCCCACAGGACCGAGCTCGGGCATCGCGGTGACCAGCACGACCGTGACGGCCATCGCGATGGCCGCCCGGTGACACGGCCGGCCCATGCCATCGAACGCCAGCAGCGACCATGTCAGCACCGCAAGAAGCACGGCGGTGTGCAACGCCCACGCGGTCACCATCGTCCAATCGCCGTGGAGCAGCAGGCGATCCGCTCCCGCCGGTCCTGCGGCCAGCCGCGAGAGCCGCCCGCCGCCAAGTTCAGCGACCGCCACGAGCGCAGCCAGCACGCCGCAGGTCGCTTCCACGACCGGGTAGCGTGAAGAAATCGCGAGTCCACAGTCGCGGCAGCGGCCGCGCAGCAGAAGCCAGCCGACGATGGGAATGTTGTCGCGAGGCCGGATGGCGGCGTTGCACTGCGGGCAGCGGGATCCACCACCCGCGACCGACGTGCCGCGCGGCACGCGGTACACCACCACATTGAGGAAACTGCCCAGGGTCGCGCCCCAGGCGAACGCCGCGGCGATCAGCGCGGTCTCCACCCCGGGAAACAGGGGCCACCAGGGTTCGGTCGAGGGCATCGGTACAACCCGGCGGGATCGGGGGGAGTTTTCGTGTAAGGTACCCGCCCTGCCGCCGCGATCCACCTGCCGCGGCGCCCTGCGTTCCGGGTGATCCCTCGCATGCCCGACGATCACGATCCCGACACGGCGGCAACGCGCCGGCGGCTCCTGCCCCCCTGGTTCGGCCCGGTCGCGCGGGTGGCGATGACCGTGGCGCTCCTGGCCTACGCGCTGCGCGGGGTGAAGTGGGAAGACCATGTGGTCGACGGGCAGGTCG
>Ga0233425_10005287_pt1 | contig 20545 bp, 27 predicted proteins | sample Watercolumn_Towu_2_FD_181712 | JGI IMG/M metagenome (GOLD analysis project Ga0233425, IMG submission 181712) | Freshwater microbial communities from Lake Towuti, South Sulawesi, Indonesia - Watercolumn_Towuti2014_140_MG | ecosystem: Environmental > Aquatic > Freshwater > Lake | place... | reverse complement strand
GTGAATCGACTTCAAAGAAGAGTAATCACCATTGATAATGGCCGCATTATTAGCGATCAACAAGTTGGAAAATATATTCTTTAAATTAATATTTTAAAAAATGTTTTTATCATTATTTAGAGCAATTAAATTCAGCATCCAGGATATTTTTCGAAATATATGGTTATCATTGGTAACAGTGATAATTTTAATATTGGCCTTGTTCACGGTTAACATGTTGATCGTGGTAAAGGTTGTCGGTCAAACAGCAGTAGACGCGATTAGAGAAAAAGTCGATATCAATCTTTTTCTCAAAAATGATGCTACAGAAGAGCGGATTAAAATTTTGCAAAACAAAATTTCTTCCTTGTCCGAAGTAAAAGAAGTGACTTACATTTCTCGCGAGAACGCTCTTGAAGAATTTAGAAAAAAGCACCAGGATAATCCGGAAATACTTGAAGCCATGAAAGAGTTGGGCAAAAATCCGCTTACTCCGATTTTGGTGATTAAACCAAAAGATGTCAGCATGTTTGATGAGTTGATAAATCAACTAAATATTATCGAAGATGATATAATTGAGTCCAGAAATTTTGCCAATTACAAAATAATGTTAGATAAAATCAATGCTATTACCGACAAAGTTTCAGATGCCGCTTTGTTTTTGTTCATGATTTTTCTTTTTATAACCATCCTGGTGATCTATAATTCGGTTAGAGTGGCGATCTATACTCACAAAAAAGAAATTATGATTATGCGCTTGGTGGGCGCGTCCAACTGGTTTATTCAAATGCCGTATTTGATTTCTTCGTTTTTTTATACTTTTTTGGGCGTAGTTTTTGTGATGTTAATTTTTTGGCCATTTTTAAATTTGCTTCAGCCGTATTTGGAAACTTTTTTTGTGACATACAATGTTAATTTAGTAAAATATTTTTATAGCGACGCTCTTAGAATTTTCGGTATCCAATTTTTAGCCGCAAGCATGATTAATGTTTTTGCCAGTCTTCTGGCAGTGAAAAAATATTCCAATATTTAAAAATTAATAAAATTATAACTATGAAAAATCAAGCTCCGCGTCTAATAGGAGGCATTATTATTTCAATAATCCTTACCCTTGGCCTCTCTATTTCTCTTCAAAATCTTTTAGCCGCCTGGTTGGCGCCTACCGGCAACCCGCCGAGTAATAATATTGCTAGACCAATACATAAGGGAACAGAATCACAGGTTAAAGATGGATCACTGGGAATTTTGGGCGATTTAAATGTAGATTTGCATAATTCATCGTATACTTTAAAAGTTGATAGCACTAATCACAATGTTAACATTGGAAGAAGTTTAAGTATCGCTACTGATTTAGGGGTTAATGGTAGTGTTGGCATTGGTGTTGTTGCTCCAAGCGCTAAATTAGAAATTGATATGAAAAATTTAACTACTACCGAAGGTTTAAAAATTTCCCGTGATGGATCCAATAGTTATGCGTATTTGAATATTGAAAATGAAAATGCAACTAATAATACTATTTTTAAAGTTCATGAAAGCGGGAATATAGGAATTGGAGTGGCTACGCCTGACTCAAGGATATGGTCATCCTCTGATTATGGGAATGTCCAACATTTAAGTAGGATTTTGGATATAACAAGCACTATCTCTAATAGAGGCGTTGGAATATCTATGCATGCTCAAAATCAGGCTGAAACAGTGATTGCTAATAACGGAGAAAAGTTAATACTTTCAGTGGCTGGAGCGACTAATATAAATAAACAGGGAATAATTTTTTCAACAGAGGAAAATGCAGAGGAATTTACTCCAACGGAGAGAATGCGAATAAATGCTCAAGGAAATGTTAGCATCGGAACATCAAGTCCAAGTCCTGGTTTAAAACTTGATGTTGAAGGCAAAATTGGCGCGAGTGAATATTGTGATAAAGATGGAAATAATTGCAAGAGCATTGGCATGCAAATTGAAAAATATTTTATACTTAATAATGTTACAGACCCCGTCTATAATCCAAGAGCCTCCTGCGCCTATGTTAATGGCACTACTACTACTATTTATATTAATAATATTCCTATTGCTACCCCCATAGAGTCAATACCGTTTAGCGATTCAAGCGAACAAAGAAATCAGAGGTGTAGATGTAGTGATGGGTATACAGAAATGGGTATATCGATTTGGGGAAATATTGGAGGTTGGGGAACGTGTGACCCTCATGGGTGTAGAGGAATAATGTGTGTGAAGTTTTAACCAAAATGAGGTGTTGGTAATAATTTCTTGAATTCAGTACGCCTTACGCATTTCTATTTAGCCTTTACAATATTATCCTGGCTATTTACAAACTATAAACAATATATTAATATATATTTGCAACCGCCAAATAGGTGGTTTTTCATTTGAATAAAATTCGGAGATCGTCTAGTGGTAGGACTCCAGGTTTTCCTGCCTGTCGCTGTCGCAGACGGCAGACAGGGGTCCTGGCCTCGCTAGAATTAAAAATTTTAACATGCATTTTGTTTATATATTAAAAAGTAAACAAAAGAATAATTGGTCATACGTTGGCAGCACGTCCAATTTGCAACAAAGAATCAAGGATCATAATGCTGGCAAAACTGTATCCACAAAAGCTTATAGCCCGCTTTATTTGGTTTATAGCGAACAATATAAAACAAAAGAAGAGGCCTACAAGAAAGAGTTATATTTTAAATCAACAAAGGGAAGAAGAGAGAAGGCTAAAATAATTGAAAAATATCATTCGGAGATCGTCTAGTGGTAGGACTCCAGGTTTTGGTCCTGGCTACCGGGGTTCGAATCCCTGTCTCCGAGCAAATTATAGAACTCCAGGTTTTCCTGCCTGTCGCTGTCGCAGACGGCAGACAGGGGTCCTGGCTATCAAGTGGGAGTTTATCCGCCACAGGCGGAAATCCCTGTCTCCGAGCAAGTCAAAAATAACGCTAATTTTAGCGTTATTTTTGATTATATTTGCAACCACAATACTCTTGACTTTTTTATAATATATGTTAAATTGTTATATTCATCGTTCTTACCAATAACTAAAAAGGAGAATTATTATGCTCAGACAGTCTGCTGTTTTTACATGCTCTATTTGCGGGAAATTTTATACAGATGAAGAAACCGCAACACAAACTTGCGGGAAAAAAGGTCTAGCCTTACCAAAACACAAAATAGGAGACATGGTAAGCTACCAAAAAATAACTAGCGGCGATGACTGGGGACCAACTTATTCACCTTCCAATGGAATTATTATCGGAGTAGATTTATATTTCTCAGAAGGACTGATAAACAACGGGGAGTTTTCCGTGCCGCACTCTTCATTTAGATTCCCACAACATGATTATTTTGACAGTCGTTTTTATTACGTCATCGAAGATAACAACGAACAAATCAAAGTAGAAAAATGGCAAGTCGACGGAGAAAAAGATGGTCAGATTGTTCACAGTCTCGATGAATATCTTAAAACATTAAAGGAAATGTTCCCCAATAGACTGCCACTGAATTTGATTGAAGATATGAGAAGGATGTGTGCGAAATAAACACCACCAAACAAATCAAAAAAACACAAAAGCTACGCCAGCAATCGCGTAGCTTTTTTTTCCATTAATTTGCCTAATCTTGCCCTGAATCAACTATGACAAGTTTAGCCAATTTAATTCCAACAACGTCCCAAACACCGAGCAAATTATAAAACTCCAGGTTTTCCTGCCTGTCGCTGTTATTTTTTTGATAGTTTAGTTTTTTGTTGTCATTTTTTGTTGTCATTTGACTTTGTTTTTAATAAAAGTTATTTTGTAAATAATACAAATCGGAGGTTTTTGGTTCTTTTTAACTTAAAAATAGGAGGATTAGCAGATGATTGACGCAAAGAAGAATTATGTTGAAGGTGCTTCTATTCAGGATGTTTGGCGGGAGGTGATGTGGCTTTGTGTTAATCAGGGCTATGATTTTGTGGTGAAAGGCGGTTCCTATGTTGGTCAAATTCGCAAACAGCTTCCATTCGTCACTTTAAATATCACACAACCTTGGTTGCGCCCCTTGGCGCCAATTATGCCACCTAGTTTGCCACTGCCAACAACAGATGAAAAGATCGAGTTTTATTTTGTTAAGTATCTCATGGATGATATTGTTGAAAAACATGAGCAATATACCTATGGCTCGTTTATCAAACCACAGCTTCAACGAGTAATCGAGTTATTAACAAATTCAAATGGCAACAGCAATCAGGCTTGTATTTCTGTTGGTGATAGAGAGTCGGTGCACTTGGCAGATCCACCTTGTTTACGCTTAATTGATTTTAAGGTAGTTGAGGGTAGGTTGAACATGACAGTCTTTTTTCGTTCTTGGGATCTTTTTGCCGGCTTGCCAGAAAATCTTGGCGGTTTGCAGTTGGTTAAAGAATATGCATTATCTCAACTTCAGGAAAATATGAAAGTTGAAGATGGCGGCATTATTGCGCATAGTAGTGGTCTGCATATCTATGAACAATATTTTGATCTGGTTAATATGATGAATATTGAACAGATTGAGGTGTCTAGTGATGTGATGGCTGATAAAATCAGTTTTGGAAACAAATTGGATAAGGGTTGATACTTTTTTTGAAGAAAATAGAAAAAATAAGCGGCTTAGATTATTAAGTCGCTTTTTTTATTTATTAAAAACATCGTTATTGCAAGCAAAGAGGCTAAAAAAGATTTGGGAGTAAGGAGTGTGATTTGTGCTGATGACATTGTCCAATAAAATCCCGCTACTGTCAGTGGGATTTTTTGTATCAATTATCAAAATATATAAAATTTGGTATAATGCGAATGTAGAGCTTTAAAAATATTGAGCAAGTGGATAAAATTTTAGCAATATTAATAATTTCTTTTTTAGGACCTATGCTGGGCTCTTTTTTTGGTATTTTTAAAAGTTATTCAGAAAAACAGATAAGATATTTGCTTCTTTTTGCCGCAGGTGTCATGACCGCTGTTTCTGTTTTTCAACTATTGCCGCAAAGTTTAAAATTACAAAATTCGCGCATAGCAATAATGGGTTTGGTTGCGGGGGGATTTTTAATGTATTTATTTAATATTTTGTTGCCTCACTACCATCATCTCAAAGCTAGCGGCTTGCCAGAAGTTGGCGACCTAAAAAGAATGGCAACTTTTTTATTTATTGGCATATCGCTTCACAATCTGCCAGAAGGTTTTGCAATCGGGGTTGGCGCAATGAGTAATCTTTCTTTTTCTCTTTTGATTGCCTTAGCTATTTCTTTGCACGACATACCAGAAGCTATTTGCATTGCGGCACCATATTATTACAACACCAAAAATCGATTTAAGGCATTTTTTTTAACACTTCTTACTTTTATTCCTACTATGGCTGGATTTTTAATTTCGTATTCCATAATGAAAAATATTTCTGATTTTTGGCTCGCGTTGTTTATAAGCTTCACTGCCGGCATAATGCTGTACATTTCAATGTTTGAAATAATTCCAAGATCAGCAACAAATAAAAACATGGAAAAGAAGAAAATGTTTTTATCCCTTACAATGGGTATCACATTTGTTTTGTTGTTGCAGCAATTAATTACGCTATTAGGGATTTATAAATAATTGAATCCCAGAATTTGATAATTGAAAATTTCATCAATATAAAAATCGCCCCGAAAAACGGAGCGATTTTATATTCTTAGAAATATATATCAATTGATAATATTTTAGAATCTGTTGCGGCTTGGTCTTTTTTGCTTGTGACAATCACGGCAGAAAAGAGGACGTTCACCATCTGGCTTAAAAGGAAGTTCTGTTATTGTTGCACCACATTGTGAGCAAGTCCAGTTACCTTTATGCATTTGGCGTGCACCTGCACCTGAAAAATTTTGTGAATTCATTTAATTTTATTTGTTTGATAATTTTACATATTACATCAAACAAATATTACATAAATTATATAAAAATAATAGCAAGAAAAGGTTGCAAAGTCAAGAGCGATGTGTAATGTGTACACACATATGGCGGTTTTTTAAAAAAAACAGTTTAAATCTTTTAAATTCGTATGTAAAAATAAAAAAATCTAAAATTGCACAAAATTATTTGATTAAAATTGAAAAAAATAATAAACAGCAGGTAGGTTGTTTTTTTATATTTATTTTAATATTAGCATATAAAATAACAATACGAAAAACTCTGACATACACTTGACAAGAAAAAATAATCGCTATATAATTGTATTAATAATATTAAACACATAAAATATTATAAAGTTTACCTAGTGATCTGGTAAAGTTTTTTAAATTTTACCAATTTTTTTGTGTTAGAGGATTATTTATTAAATGGGCAAAAAAAATAATAACGAAAAAACAATTGACTCAAAGGATTTTATCGAAGTTCAGGGTGAAATTATAGAATTAATGCCAGCAACTACCTTTAAGGTGGCTCTGGAGAATGGACATGAGATTTTGGCGCACTTATCAGGCAAAATGAGAATGAACAGAATTAGAATTTTGCCAGGAGACAGAGTGAAAGTTCAAATTAGCCCTTATGACTTAAACAAAGGAAGAATAACTTTTAGAATGTAAGAATTACTATATGAAAGTAAGAGCATCTGCAAAAAAAATATGTAAAGATTGTAAAATCATTCGACGCAAGGGTCGGGTGAATGTTATTTGTATTAACCCTAAACATAAACAGAGACAAGGGTAATTAAATTTATTTTAAAATATGATAGTTAGAATATCAGGAGTTACAATTCCTGCCGACAAAAGAATAGAAATTGCACTTACCTATGTGTTTGGCATAGGGTTAACAACATCCAAGAAAATTTTAGCCAAAACTAAAATCAACCCAGATACCAGGACCAAGAACCTAACTGAGGATGAGGTGGTAAAATTAAGAGAAGTGATAGAAAAAGGAATGCGAACCGAAGGTGATTTAAAAAGAGATATCGTAGCGAATGTTAAAAGATTAAAAGAAATTGCATCATACCGAGGCACTAGACATGTTAAAAGATTGCCAGTTCGCGGTCAAAGAACAAAAACCAACAGTCGAACAGTAAGAGGAAATGTCAGATCAACAGCCGGTTCCGGAAAAAAACCAGCAGCTCAAAAAACTTAATTACACAAAATCATAATTTAGAAATAATTACAAAGTAAGTCATACAAATATTCTATGTCAGACGACAAGCAACAAATTACAACCGAAGAAAATAAGACCGAAAAAGTTGAAAAAGAAACTAAGACCAAAAAAACAACTAAGGCGACAAAGGAAGAGCCGATTACAGAATCAAAAGAAAAAGTTCTTGGACTAGAGGAATTACCGGAAGAAATAAAGAAAAAATTGGAGAAGAAAAGTTCAGAAAAAGTTGCCAAATTTAAAAATAAGGTTTTAAAGAAAAAGAAAAAGTCTCCTAAAAAGATTTCATCAGGCAAGGCTTTTATTAAGGCAACCTACAACAATACCATAGTTACAATCACTGATCTGCAGGGTAATGTTTTATCATGGGCTAGCGCTGGTATTGCCGGCTTCAAGGGGCCAAAAAAATCAACACCATACGCAGCTCAAATTATTACTAGAATCGCTGTTGGTAAAGCCAGAGAAGAGCACGGCTTAACTGATGTTAGCGTGTATGTTAAAGGTGTTGGCACTGGTCGTGAATCAGCTGTTAGAGCTTTAAATAGCAATGGTTTAAATGTAACATTAATTAAAGATATAACTCCTGTTCCGCACAATGGTTGCAGACAGAGAAAACCAAGAAGAGTTTAATAAGTTGAGACATAATATATGGCTAGAAATTTAGAAGCAAAATGTAAAAAATGCAGAAGAATAGGTGAAAAATTATTCCTTAAAGGAGAAAGATGTACTTCTCCTAAGTGTGCCATGGTTAAAAGAAATTTCCCTCCAGGATTCCATGGACCAAAAGGTAAGAAAAGATTATCTGACTACGGTCAACAATTGTACGAAAAGCAAAAAATTAAAAGACAATACAACCTATTAGAGAAACAATTTAAATTAACATTTGAGGCAGCCAAAAAGCACTCTGGTAATGTTGGAGAAAACTTTCTTAAATTACTTGAAACCAGACTGGACAATGTTATCTTTAGATTGGGTTTTGCCGCTTCTCGCGCTGAAGCTAGACAAATGGTGGGTCATGGCATATTCACACTTAACGACAAAATGGTTAACATACCATCGATTCAAGTTAGAACCGGAGATGTTATTAAAATAAAAGCTAACAAGAAAAATAATAAAAATTTAAAAAATATCCAAGAAGAAATTAAAAAGAAAGAGATTCCAGGATGGCTGAACCTTGATACCAAAAATGATTTGATTGGAAAGGTTCTACACGCTCCAGATATCAAAGAATTGTCTCGAAGCGTAAACATTCATGTTGTAGTAGAATTTTATTCAAGATAATTTTCCGAGCGGAATGGTGATAAAATATTATAATTTTATAATTATAAAAAATTTATGCAAATTGCTTTACCAAAAAAAACAGATTTCAAAAAAGAATCAGAAAATAAAGGTCAAATTATAATTGAACCTTGTTTTCCTGGTTATGGAATTACATTAGGTAATGCTTTAAGGAGGGTAATGTTATCATCTCTTCCTGGGGCGGCACCTGTTGGTTTAAAAATTAAAAATGTTGATCATGAATTTTCAGCCATGCCGCATCTTAAAGAAGATATTTTGGAATTTGTTTTGAATTTTAAGCAATTGAGAATAAAAATGCACTCCAATGAAACAGAGAAATTAATTTTAAAAGTGCATGGCGAAAGAGAAATAAAAGCTTCCGATATCGAACCAAATGCTAACGTTGAGATAATTAATAAAGATTTGGTTTTGGGACACATTACTAGCATGCAAGGGAATTTGGAAGCTGAGATATTTGTAAAAAAAGGAATGGGCTACGAATCAATCGAAGAACGTGATGAAAAAAATGATGAAATTGGATATATTGAAATTGATTCGATTTTTTCTCCAGTTTTTTTGGCTGGTGTTAAGGTTGAAAATGTTCGTGTTGGAAAAATGACAAATTGGGAAAAACTAGTTTTAACAGTTGAAACTGATGGTACAATAACTATTGAAGAAGCTTTTAATCAATCGGTTGCGATATTGATTCAACAATTTTCAGCACTTTCTAATACTTCTAGCGATTCTGAAAATGCTTCATTGAGCGAAGATGATGATAGTGCTACTGAAACAGTGGGGAAAGAAAATGAAGAAGTTAACGAAGATGAGGAGAAACCAAGAAGAGGAAGACCTAAAAAAGAATAATTTTATAATTAAAGAATTTTAAAAAAATGCGACACAGAGTAGTGACAAAAAAATTTGGCAGACCAAAAGCTCCACGAGAATTGATGCTTAGAAATTTAGCAGCAAGTATTTTGATGTATGAAAAAGTTAAAACCACTACAGCTAAAGCAAAGTATGTCAGATCGATGGTTGAAAAAATAATATCATTAGCCAAGAAAGGTGATTTGGCCAGCAAGAAGAGAATTATTTCTATCATTCCTCAAAAACTAGCCGCCAAAAAAGCAATGGAGGTTTTAGGGGAAAGATATAAAACTAGAGATGGTGGTTACACCAGATTGGTTAAAGTTGGAAACAGACAAGGAGATGGAGCGGAAATTTCTCAAATCGAACTAGTTTAAAAATATATGAATACTATTGAAAGAAAATTTCATAAAATTGACGCCAGCGGTAAAACAATTGGAAGATTGGCAAGTGATATTGCTATCATGCTTCGAGGTAAAAATAAGCCAGAATTTACTCCGCATTTAGATATGGGCGATATTGTTGAAGTTAGCAATATTACAAAAGTTAATTTTACCGGTAAAAAAATAGATCAAAAAAAATATTTTAGATATTCTGGATACCCTGGTGGTCTTAAAGATGTTAAAATGAAAGACCTATTTGTTAAAAATCCAGGAGAAGTTTTAAAAAAGGCTGTTAGAGAAATGCTTCCTCCGGTTAAATTCAGAACAGACATGCTAAGAAGATTAATTATTAGATAAAATATTCGGAATTTTTCAAAAACTCTTTATTCGTTAAAAAACACGGAATTGAGATTTTGATCACAATAGAATGACAGAAGAAAAAAATACAATTATAGACGCTGAAAATCAACTAAAGAAAAATGATGAACCGGTTAAATTGAAGGGGAAGTATGTTGCCACAACGGGAAAGCGAAAAACATCAGTTGCGAGAGTTAGACTATATAAAAATGGAAATGGGTACATAATAGTCAATGGAGAAAAAGCTAGCAATTATTTTGAGAATGATAAGGCAAACGTAATCAAGCAACCTCTAAAAACATCTGGACACTTGCGAGATTTGAATATATCGGTTGTTGTTTGCGGAGGCGGCAAAATGAGCCAAGCGGTTGCAGTGAGACATGCCATCTCCAGGGCTTTGATTGAGTTTGATTCAGAATTAAAACCAGCCCTTAAATCAAAAGGTTGGACGACAAGAGATTCAAGAAAGAAGGAAAGAAAGAAGCCGGGCTTAAAGAGAGCCAGAAGAGCACCACAGTGGAATAAACGATAAACGTGTATGTTTGAAATTTTTCAACTAAACAACCAAGAAAGAAAGGGGGAAGCAATGAAAAACACCGCAGAATTTCGAGATGCACTGAACAGCGGAAGACTTGCCGAAGCGGAAAACTTCTTAAACAAAGTTGCTTCAAATCCCAATCAATTCCCGCAGTATGATGAGCGATGGCTTGACCATCGTCAGAGAGAGCTTTTCCAGGCTTTTTACAAAGTTAAAGATTGGCAAGGAGCTAAAAGAGTGGTTGAGTCCGATTCTCGCAGCCAGGAGGAAAGAAAAGCTCGGCTCGAAGAATTGTCTGGGATGAATTACGACGAAATATAAAAGCACACACAATGGGCGATCGTTTTCATTATGAACGACGCCCATTTTTAATTATCGTTCACCCAAGCACGCCTATCAGGCGCCATAATGGAATAAACGTTAAAAATTTTACAAAACACTCTCAGGACTTGAGAGTGTTTTTGATTGTATGGCCAGAAACTATTGCTGCTAAAATATTTTTGTGGTATAATTGTAATAGATTAAAAATAAATTATAAAGTTATCCCCATGCAAAAGAGTGGAAATAAATTAAGTTTTATTGATTTTTTGTCTGAGCAATTTAAAATTTCTTCAGAAAAAAATAATACAATTAGACAGAAGGAAAACAATTTTTTATCTGGTGAAATTTTGTCATCTCAAAAGGACAAAAAAATACCAACAAAAGATCGTTTGGCTCACGCGGATAAACTAATAAAAACAGTTGAGATTTTTTTGGCAAGCGATGATAGTAGTTTGGATATTGATGAAAAGTTAATAAAAGATTGGGACGACAAATATAAAACCATGAAATTGAATATTGTAAATGATGTGGATGAATATGTTAAAAGAAAAAGAGCCGGCATAAAGAAGAAACAAAAAGAACATAGACCAGTTTTATTAAAACAAAATATTCGTTATGCCATCATCAGGGAAAAACTAGAGTACGTGCCAAGTGGCAACACTTTAAATTACGCCGTAGCCATTGTTTCTCTTTTTATTTTGTCAATTATATCTGTTTTGACTTTCCCTTCATTTACGAACAACTCGCTTGTGATTTTGGATAAAATAATCACACATCCTTTTGAAAATTTATATAACGACAAAAATATTGCGCCTGATAGTCGGTTTGCAAATGAAAAAAAATCAAAAATTTTACCAACAAAAAATTTATTATCAGAATATATTAAAAAAAATAGCGCTAATTTAAATGAGGATAAGATCATTAAAGAGGAGGAAATCTGGGGACAGGTGGCAGGAATTGAAGAGATTGAATAACAAAGAATTTATTATACGTATTTAAAATCCCTCTCAAATAGGGATTTTTTTGATAAAATACATGTCAGAAAAAATTCACAACATAGCAAAAAACACATCTTACTATACAATTGCGCTAATTATGCAAAAGATTATTTCTTTTTCGTATTTTGCGATCTTGGCGAGAAGTTTAATGCCAGAAATGCTTGGTAAATATTATTTTGCCATTTCCTTTGCCACTATTTTTGGTATTTTTATTGATATCGGGCTCTTTAATGTTTTAACCAGGGAAGTGGCTAAGATTGATACTGAAGATTTGGAGATAAAGAAAAATAAAATTCAATCTTTTTTTTCAACAGTTTTAGCAATCAAAATACCAATGGCGCTCATTTCTCTCGCTATTGTTGTTTTTTTGCCATATTTTTTAGGTTATGAAAGCATGACAAAAAATTTAATACACCTTTCAGCAGCTAGCATGGTGCTTGATTCTTTTGCCACCACTTTTTATTCAGTTATGCGAGGATTTCATAATTTAAAAATAGAAAGTTTTGGTGTTTTTTTATTCCAAATTGTTCTGATGATTTTTGGTTTATTGGCGATTAAACTTGATTTAAATCTTTTTTGGATTATGATGGCGTTGGTAACGGCTAGTATTTTTGGGTTTTGTTATTCTTCTTTCTTTTTATATTTTAAGTATGGAATAAAATTAACACCGGATTTCACTTTAAAAAAAATAAAAACCATGATTTTTCTGTCTATGCCTTTTGCGACTTTTGCCATCGTGCAGCGTATGTATATTTATTTCGATACTGTGATGATTAATTGGATATCGGGAGATAGGGAAGTCGGTCTTTATCAAATACCTTTTAAAATAATTTTTGCTCTTCAATTTTTACCCATGGCTTTTACAGCCTCACTTTATCCAGCCTTTTCTGTCTACTGGAAAAGCAATAAAGAACAGTTGCCCATTTCTTTTGAAAGAGCAATGAATTATTTAATGATTATTTCGTTGCCAATATCTTTTGGCATTGTCGCATTAGCAGAGCCGATTATCGAACTTTTTAAGCCAGAGTACCGGGATGCCACTTTGATTTTGCAAACAGTTATCCCTTCGCTGGTTTTTATTTTTCTTAATTTTCCAATCGGCTCCCTACTCAACGCTTGCGATAAACAAAAAATCAACACCAAAATTATGCTCCATGGATTTATCTTAAGTTTAATTTTAAATTATTTTTTGATTCACAGATTTAACGCCCTTGGGGCAGGTATTACAGTAGTAATAACTAATGCGTTTATGTTTTTTTATGGTTATTTACAAGTTCCTCGGATAATACAATATCAACCCATAAAAAATCTAAAAACTTTTGCAAAGGTTTTACTGGCTACCATAGTAATGTATATTTTAGCTATAATTTTAAAGAAAGAAATTAATATTTTTCTAAATGTTATTTTTTCTGGTTTTATTTATTTATTTTTGTTATATTTATTAAAAGGTTATACCAGGGATGATGTTGGCAGCATAATAAAATCTTTTAAAAAAACATGAAAAGTCTTCTCTTTACATTGGAATTTCCACCCTTTAAGGGCGGAGTGGCAAATTACTATGAAAATTTGGTTAAACATTGGCCGCAAAATAATGAAATTTATATTTTGAATAATAACAACAATGAATTAATTTCAAAATATTTTTACCCCAAATGGTTTAAATCTATTTTGAGGCTTTATTTTTTTTGCTTAAGGAATAAAATTAAACACGTCATTGTCGGCCACATTCTACCGCTTGGAACAGTCACTTATTTTGTTTCCAGATTATTTAAACTTGATTATTCTGTTATTCTTCATGGCATGGATTTTTTTTTCGCGCAAAAAACTAAACGAAAAAAATTTTTAACAAAAATTATTTTAAATAATGCCAAAAAAATTATTTGCGGAAATTCGTATACAGCCGAACAGGTTAATATTTTTTTAGAGGAAGAAAATTGTAAAAAAATATCAGTAGTTAACCCAGGGATTAATGCTCATCAGGAATGCGATAGCTTGATGGTTGAAAAAATTAAACAAAAATACAATTTAAAAAATAAATTTGTTTTATTGAGCATTGGCAGAATGGTAAAAAGAAAAGGCTTTGATGTTGTTGTTTCTGCATTCAAAAAAATAAAGGAAAACGTGCCTAACGCGGTTTATGTTCTAGTTGGCGAAGGTCCGGATAAAGAGCATATTAAAAAACTGTCTCAAAATCATGAAGATATTATTTTTTTGGGATTATTATCTGATGCTGAAAAATGGGCATGGTATTGCGCTTCAGATGTTTTTATTATGCCGGCAAGAAGTATTGAGGGCGACATGGAGGGTTTTGGGATAGTTTATCTTGAGGCCAACTTGGCGGGCAAGCCCGTTATTGCGGGTGATAGCGGAGGAGTTAGGGATGCTGTTTGCCCAAATTTTTCCGGCATCTTGGTTGATCCCGAAAAAAGTGAAGATGTTGTCGGAGCAGTGGTGCGTTTAGCCAAGGATGAAGCACTGAGAGTGTTTCTAGGGCAAAATGGACAGAAACGAGCGCTAAAAGAGTTTGATTGGTCTATTCAAATTAAAAAAATACATACACTAATTAATGATTAAATTATATGATTAGTATTATTATCCCAGTCTACAATCAGGCGAATAAGCTTGATAAATGTCTGGAAAGTATTAAAAAACAAACTTATCCATATTACGAAATCATCATCATCAATGATGGCTCAACGGATAATTTGTCGGAGATTTTGGAAAAACATAAGAAAAATTTTCCAACAAATTTTCGATATTTTAGTCAAGAAAACAAGGGGGCAAATGCTGCCAGAAATTACGGATACCGTGTTTCCTGGGGGGAATTTATTCTTTTTTGCGACGCGGATATTATCTTGCGAGAAGATATGCTTGAAAAAATGAAAAATATCCTAAGACAATTTCCAGAAGTCAGCTATGTATATTCTTCACACAAATACGGTTACAAGAATTTTAAATTACATCCGTTTAATCCTAAAATTTTAAAAACTTATCCGTATATCCATACCACTTCTTTAATAAAAAAATCTCATTTTCCGCCAAATGGCTGGGATGAAAAAATCAAACGACTCCAGGATTGGGATTTGTGGCTGACAATGCTTGAAAAAGGAAGAGTTGGAATTTGGATTAATGAATACCTGTTCAGTGTTATTGCCGGCGGAACAATGAGTTCTTGGTTGCCATCTTTTGTCTATAAATTTTTCCCTTTTTTGCCAAAAGTAAAAAATTATAATAAAGCCGTTCAAATTATTAAAGAAAAGCATCATCTCGTGTGAGGTGTTCCAAAAATATGTTTTTAAAAAAAGCTCGTTATTTATTTATTTTAATTGTTTTTTTTGTTGTTGTTTTTGTAGCCAAAGGTTCAATTAATTACTTAAGATCGAATGATTTTCCAAATGTTAAAATTAATGACACTCTCATCAGAATAGAAATTTCCGATACACCAGAAGAAAGGGTTATGGGTTTAAGCTATCGAGAAAAATTGGAAAATGATTCTGGAATGCTTTTTATTTTCAACGAACAATCCGAAAGATCTTTCTGGATGAAGAATATGAATTTTCCCATTGATATTATTTGGATGCAGGGTGATCGGGTGGTGAGAATCGATAAAAATTTACCGCCAGAAGGCGATTCTCCGCAAAATCATTATTCTTCAATTGTTCCAGTTGATCATGTCTTGGAGGTTGCGGCTGGCGTTACTGAAAAAAATAATTTAAAAGTTGGGGATACGGTTAAATATGATTTAAAAAATGAAAAATAATAATATCTTTAAAATTTTATTTTTATTATCGACGCTGGACATACTTTCCTTTGTGGCTTTTTTATATCCAGCTGTTGGTAAAATTTTTTTTGTCATCTTGTCCATATCATTTTTGTTTTTAATTTTAAAAAAATTTGAACTTGGTTTTTTGGTTCTACTAGTTGATCTTGTTATTGGCTCAAAAGGCTATTTGTTTTTTTATCAAATAAATGATTTTAAACTCTCTATTAGGATTGCTTTTTTTGTAATTTTTATGCTTGTTTGGGCGGGGTATTTGTTGGTTGATTTTTTTAAAAATAAAATTAATCCTTACAAATTTTATATAAATAATCTAGAGAGATACTGGTTTGTTTTTTTTGCTTTTATTTTGTTGGGGGTGGCAAATGGATTTTTAAATAACCAATTAAGCTACGTATACCAAGATTTTAATGGCTGGCTTTATTTCTTATTAATTTTTCCAATTACTTGGTTTATTGCCAAAAAAAATACAGATTTTTCAAAACAAATTTTTGAAATCATCTTAGCGTCTCTTTTGTTTGTCTCTTTAAAATCTCTTTTTGTGCTTTATTATTTTTCGCATGATTTTTTAAATTCAATTCCACTGGTTTACAAATGGATAAGAGACACTGGGGTTGGTGAAATCACCAGAATGGAATCTGGATTTGTAAGAGTATTTTTTCAATCGCACATTTATCTTCTCTTTGGAATATTTGGCTGTCTGATAAATCTACAAGAAAAAATTATCAAAAAATGGTTGTTATTTTTTATTTTAACTATTTTCTTTGCGGTTTTTATATTATCTTTTTCAAGAACAAATTGGCTGGGTCTTGCCTTTGGGCTTTTGTTTTATTTCTCTTCATTTTTTTTGAAAAAAAATTTCAAAAAATTAACAACTTCAGTCTTTGTTGTTTTTAGTGCTTTTATTTTTTCTGTTTTATTAATTTTGGCTTTAATTAAATTTCCATTCCCAAAACAAAATTCAGACTTTAGTCCAATTAGTATTGCTGAGAGAGCAACGGATTCGGGAGCGGCAGTGTCATCTCGCTGGAAACTTTTGGACCCATTGAACGAGGGGATAATTAAAAATTTTGTTCTGGGAAAAGGTTTTGGCGCAACAATTGAGTACTCATCTGATGATCCCAGGGTTTTAGCTAATAATCCCGAGGGACGTTACAAAGCTTTTGCTTTTGAGTGGGGATGGCATGATATTTTGTATAAATTGGGAATTTTTGGATTTCTTTCGTATGTGTATCTTTTGGGCAGAGTTGCCATACTAAATTATCTTCAAAGCTTTTCTTCAAAAAAAAGTCTTATTCTCACGTTAGTCATTTTCTCCCTTTTTGTTATGCACATTTTTAGTCCATACTTTAATCATCCCTTGGGAATAGGTGTTATTTTGTTGGCTTATGTTAATATAAAAAAACCAAAAATAATATAATTTTGTTTATTATTAGCACTTTTTTTCTTTAAATATTATTCTTTAATAATCCTTGCAAAAATAAAATATTTATATTATATTAATTACTATAATTTTATACATTAAATAAAAAAGGATTATGAATGATCAAATAATTAGCCAAGAAGGCTATAATAAATTAAAGGATGAATTAGAGCATTTAACCACTGTCAAAAGAAGAGAAATTGCCGACAGAATTCAAAAGGCCAAAGAAATGGGGGACTTAAGTGAGAATGCTGAATACTCAGAAGCCAAAGACGCTCAAGCTTTTAACGATGGGCGCATTGCTGAGTTAACAATAATGCTAAAAAATTTAACCGTAGTAGAATCTTCAGGGTCAAAGAATATAGTTGGAATGGGATCAAAAGTCACAGTTGACTCAGATGGATCTGTTAAAAATTTTATAATAGTCAGTTTTAATGAAGCTGATCCGGTTAATGGAAGAATATCAAACGAATCACCGCTAGGGAGAGCGTTTATAGACAAAAAGAAAGGCGACTCAGTCAAGGTTATAACACCCAAAGGGGAAAAAATGTACAAAATAATTTCCGTTGAATAAAATTTTTAAAAATAATAAAAAGTAAAGGAAAAATGCCTTTACTTTTTTATTTAAATATATTAAAATTATTTATATATTTTTATAAAAAAAATTAATTTTTATCAATATCAAACAACATGGAAAATACCAAAATTAGCGAAAAAGATGAGAGATTGAAAAAAATAAATACTTTAGTGTCAGAAGGGGTCAATCCTTATCCCGCATCATCGAAAAGAACACACACAATTGATTTAGTATTGCAGCATTTTGATCAATTTGAAAAAGATCAAAGTGCTGTGATTATCGCAGGAAGGTTAAAAAGCAAAAGAGCACATGGTAATTTGTGTTTTTCAAATTTGTATTCCAATAATTTTTCAATTCAACTTGCTTTTTCCAAAAAAGAGATGCTAGGTGGCGATGGCTTTGAGTACAAGGATTTTATCAAGTTAATAGACATTGGTGATTTTGTTGAAATTTCTGGAATTTGTTTTACAACACACAAGGGTGAAAAAAGCATCATGGTTAAATCTTGTAATTTACTAACTAAAGCAATACTACCTCTTCCTGAAAAATGGCATGGATTAAAAGATGATGACGAAAAATTAAGAAAAAGATATCTTGATATTTTGATGAATCCTGACGTTTTTGATATTTTTGTTAAAAGAGCTAAATTTTGGGAAGCAACCAGAAATTTCCTTCAGGCTAATGGATTTATGGAGGTTGAAACACCGACTATAGAAAATACAACTGGCGGAGCAGAGGCTAATCCCTTTAAAACCCATCATAATGATTTTGATATAGAAGTTTTTTTGAGAATATCAATCGGCGAATTGTGGCAAAAAAGATTGATGGCTGCTGGGATTGAAAAAACATTTGAAATCGGTAGAGCTTTTCGCAATGAAGGATCCAGTCCTGATCATTTGCAAGAATTTACCAACATGGAATTTTACTGGGCTTACGCGGATTATGAAATTGGCATGAAATTTACCAGGGAAATGTATATTTATATAGCCAATCAAGTATTTGGCAAAACAAAATTCAAAACCAAAGGGTATGAATATGATTTAAATTCAGAATGGTCAAAAATTGATTATTGTGATGAAATTTTAAAGCAAACCGGGATAAATATACTACAAGCCAGCAATGAAGAAATGGAAAACAAGCTCAATGATTTAAAAGTGAAATACGAAGGAAACAATCGTGAAAGATTAACTGACACGCTTTGGAAATATTGTCGTAAAAATATAGCTGGTCCAGTTTTTTTGGTTAATCATCCCAAACTAATATCACCGTTAGCCAAGGAAAAAGACGACAATCGTGATCAAGTTCAAAGATTTCAAATAATTATTGCTGGCAGTGAAATAGGCAATGGTTATAGTGAGTTAAATAATCCCATTGAGCAGAGAAAAAGATTTGAAGAACAGCAAGAATTAATTAAAAAAGGCGATGCTGAGGCCATGATGCCTGATTGGGAATTTGTCGAAATGCTTGAACACGGCATGCCACCAACTTTTGGTTTTGGTTTTGGGGAACGCTTATTTGGAGCTTTGATGGATAAGCCATTGCGAGAAGTTACATTATTTCCTTTACTGCGGCCAAAAAAAGAAAACACTTCATCGGTTATCGATGAAAAATAAAATTTAAAACATAACTTATAAATTTAAAAATATGTTGGATATCAAATATATTCGCGAAAACAAAGAGGCAGTAATTCAAAATTGCAAAAACAGACTAGTTGATATTAATATCAATGCATTACTTGATTTAGACGAAAAGAAAAGAAAAATTCAAGTAGCCCTTGACGACCTAAGAGCAAAAAGAAATTCAGCGTCAAAAACCAAACCAACACCAGAAATTATTCAAGAGATGAAAAATTTAGGAGAAAGCATCAAGGAGTTAGAATTGAATAGTGAACAACTAACGGTTGAATTAAGAGAACTGCTTCTTAGGGTTCCTAACATGACACATCCTGATGTTCATGTCAGCGACAACGAAGATGACAACCCAACTGTGGAAACTTTTTTGGAGCCCACAAAATTTGATTTTGAGTCTAAAGACCATGTTCAAATAGCGGAAGATTTAAATTTGATTGAATTTGACCGCGCCACTAAGGTCAGCGGAGCAAAGTTTTATTATCTTAAAAATGAATTAGCCTTTTTGGAATACGCTTTAATTCAGTACGCTTTAGGAGTTGTCACCAGTCACGGCTTTACTCCTTTTTCCACTCCTGACTTGGCAAAAAGGGAAGTGTTGGAAGGATTAGGATTTAATCCCAGAGGGGAATCAACTCAAATTTACAATATAGAAAATTCCGATCTAAGCTTGATAGGTACGGCTGAGATAACAATGGGCGGATTGCACATGGATGAAATTTTAGAAGAAAGTGAATTACCAAAAAAATATGTAGCCGTTTCTCATTGCTTCCGAACGGAAGCTGGTAGCTACTCAAAGTTCTCAAAGGGAATATTTAGAGTTCATCAATTTACAAAAATTGAAATGTTTCAATATGTTTTACCAGAAAACAGCGAAATGGCGCATCAGGAATTATTATCTATCGAAAAAGAAATATTTCAAGGATTAAAAATTCCTTTCAGAGTAGTTGATCATTGCACGGCTGATTTGGGCGGACCATCAATTCGCACTTTTGATCTTGAAGCGTGGATGCCAGGAAAACCGAATAAAACCGGTGAGTTAGGGGATTGGGGAGAAATAACTTCAACTTCAAATTGCACGGATTACCAAGCCAGAGGATTAAATATAAAATACAAAAATAAAGACGGAAAAAAGGATTATCTGCACATGTTAAACGGTACGGCAATTGCCATCACTCGTGCCATGATAGCGATTTTGGAAAATTATCAACAAAAAGATGGTACAGTTGCCATTCCTGATGTTTTAAAAAAATATCTTCCTGATAATTTAATTCGTATTGTAAAAAAATAATCAACTTCA
>Ga0233425_10005286_pt1 | contig 20549 bp, 20 predicted proteins | sample Watercolumn_Towu_2_FD_181712 | JGI IMG/M metagenome (GOLD analysis project Ga0233425, IMG submission 181712) | Freshwater microbial communities from Lake Towuti, South Sulawesi, Indonesia - Watercolumn_Towuti2014_140_MG | ecosystem: Environmental > Aquatic > Freshwater > Lake | place... | reverse complement strand
TGCTTTTTCAAGTTATTTCTTTATATTACCTTATTTTGTCATTAATTTTCTTGCTTTGTAAATAGACTTTTCTTTATTTTATTACTTCCATTTTATCTTGCGTTGGCATTGTTCTGCAAAGCTCTCTAAGTAGTCAAAATGTGTTCCACAAATTTTTATATACCTTAGTTCCAGATTATCAACTCGAATTTTGAAAGTTAAAAAAATTGTATTGATTAAAAAAATCAAGGAAACAAATTATCGACTGTTGTTTTATTCAAGAAAAAAATCATATTACTTTATGTCGATAAGCCCATTTGAAGCCTCAACCCTAAGGATATTCTTATTTTTTGAAGGCACACAATTGGCTGATCCTCCCGCGGCCGACACCAACGCCAATCCTGCCGCCACATCCCATATCTTTATATCGTTTTCTATGTAACAATCCACTCTGCCAGACGCAACATATGCAAGGGAAAGCGCTGCAGAACCAATCATCCGCACTTTTTTGTAAATTTGAACATTGTTTACAAATTCCCTTAAAGCTAAGTCAGTAAAATTTGTGCTTACAGGAAAACCAGAACAAATTACTGCCTTTGATTTCTGGGATACCTTGCTTACAGTTATGGCCTTACTGTTTAGCCAGGCTCCACTGCCTACAATCCCTGTAAAGAGTTCATCATGGGTAAAATCATAAATAATCCCCAATAGCGGATTTGTCTCTTGCCAAAGTGCGATTGAAACACAGCAGATAGGAATACCCCTCGAGAAATTCAGGCTCCCATCAAGGGGGTCTACTATCCATTTATAACCAACCGAGTTATCAATGGATAGTGGCTGTTCAGATAATCCACTTTCTTCGGCAAGTATTGGATATTCGAAATATTTACGCAATTCACTGACAATATAAGATTCAATCTCTCTATCGGCACTGATTTTGATATCCCGTTCCAAATCCAGCTTTACCTCCCGGCTGCTAGAAAAATCCTTCAATGCCTCTGCAACAGCACCCTTGGCTATTGAGGTTACTATTTGACAATAATCATTTAGAGTTTCTATCTCCATTATGTATCCCTGAATGACTCAATGAGATTGTCCACTGATTCTAGCTCCATGGAACTACGACACTCGGCAGTATAAGAACCTATATGCGGAGTCAGAATTACCTGATCATAATCACAGAATATGCCATCATAAGGCTCTTTCTGATATGTATCTATCCAGGCTCCTATAACTTTCTTACTATCAAGAGCTCGCTTGAGTGCATTTTCATCAATCAAACTGCCTCTTGCTGCATTCAGAACATAGACACCTGTTTTCATCATATCGAACTCCCTATCACCTAACAAACAATGATCGCCACTTGCGTGCAAGGTAATAATATCAGCTTGACCTAAAGCCTCATCCATCTCAACAACAGGAATTCCATTTACCGTACCAGAGAACAATGGTTCCACCGCAATAATTTTTACGCCAAAAGGGGTTAATAGTCGAACTACTTGCTTTCCGATATTTCCTAAACCAATAACCGCTATGCATGCATCGCTAAGCTGCCGGCCTATTCGTTTCGACCATTTTTTTTCATGGAGAAGCTGATTCATCTGGGGCACATTTCGCAATAGACTAAGCAGACAGCCGATAGTAAGCTCAGCAACTGCATTTGTAGGACCCAGTGGAGTATTTCTAACAATAATTCCTAATGATTTCGCTGCTTGGATATCTACATTTGACATACCCGAACCACATCTGGAAATCACTTTGAGCGTAGAGCTGCTGAGAACAGCGCGATTCAAAGGCTCAAGCCCTGCAATAATACCTACAACTCCCTGTAACAACTCGACAAGCTCCGGTTCGGTCAGTTTTCTTTTATATGGATTTTCAACCACTTCATAGCCGGCTTCAATCAAACGGTTCAGGGGGGTTTTGTCGAATTCGGCAAACGATGATGGCCCTATGAGAATCTTATATTTCACAGTATAAATTGCCTTAGCTGGTAGGAACTTAATGTTACAATCAAATTCTTCGTGATATTCTCAAAGTAAGCTATTTGCATATACGTTCGAGACGGATCGAAACAGCGTCAAGTTGGACTAGTCTATGCAATCGCGATACCTCGTAGACTAACTTTTCATTTTTTGGATTCCAAGGATACTCTGCAAATCGGTTTGGAGGGTCCGACTGTTCTAAAGTATAGGCATCTATACCGCATGGAATTTTTTCGACCCGATTAGCAGTAAAAAAGAAACCCGACTCACGGCAGACTTTTTGAATCAATTTAAAATATACTTCAATCTGTGCGTGAGTCATCTCCTGAAAGGAATGGCAATTAATTGCCAAATCAACAAAGTTATCAGCTAGAATCTCTATCTGGTCCACGGTTATGAAAGCAAAATCAAATTTCCCGGATAGTCCATCATCTTGAACCTCGTGCGGCATAAGAAACTTCGCTTTAGGAAAAAGACTATGCAAAAATGGTATTGCTACAGCCAATGTTTCAGGCAGATCTACTAATATCAACTTCAATGGTGTCCAATCATGATATAGAATTGAGGTGAAATTGCCATTCCCTGCACCAATTTCCAAAACAGTGCTTATTTGCCCTTCGTCAATATATCCTCGTAATATGTTTTGATAATAATAACTAGTCAATATATGAGCTGAAGCATTGTAGCCAGACCAGTTTTTGTAATGTTTCTTAATAGTCGCTGTGCTTGCAAAGACTTTTGGGTGTTTGGCTAGTTTAGCGTGACTTACTCTAAATGGTGAAAGATCTGGGTCAGCCACCTCAGCACAACTCATAACTGCATCAAATGCCTTTTCATATGACATTAACCGAGGAATGCTAATCCGTTCTATAAATTGCCATACAATCCAGTCAACAGTCTTTGAAGGCTGAAGAATAGCTCTTCGAACCTTTTGGGCAGCACGAAAAATTGTTGCCCCCCTCTTAGGCACATAGAATCCGGAACATCCTTCAACATAAATAGTATTATCACTTATAGTAGTTCGAAGCTTGTCAGCGTGAAATTTCCAATAATCACTTTTTGCAATTTGAGAGTGAGTTGCAAAAAGATCGGAGTTAATAAACACCTGGAGTCTCTTGGCGAAATCATAATTAACTTTCAATTCAGAACTCATGCTACCGCTTCTGATGGGATCCAAGATATCTACCTTTTCTGCAAAGCCTCAAAAGGACTTGAATATTACTGTATAAGGGTTTGGATATTTGTACTGTTTATCATTTAAACTTTATGATAAAGTTTGTACTGAAACCAATGAGCCATAATATGGTTCAACACAAGGTGCGCATCTTCTACGGGGCCATATTCTCCAGTTTCCGATTTCACATGAACAACAATGTCTGATATTTCCTTTAATTGCCCACCCATAAAACCGGTAAAACTTATGACACGACCACCTTGCTGCTTTACCCATTCTGCGGCAATAACCACATTGGGTGAATTACCGCTTGCCGATATGGCCAATAACTTATCTCCTTGGTGATAATGAATCTTTAGTTGACTCAGGAATACATCCTTATACCCAATATCGTTTGCAATTGCGGTCATTACAGATGTGTTATCCGTTAGCGAAAAAATCTTGAATGGTTTTTCTATACCGGTCTTCTTAATAACATCAAAACCGATATCATTGGCCATGGTTGTGGCCGTCGCGGCAGAACCGCCATTCCCTGCCACAAATATTGTATTCCCCGTTGTTCGTGCGTTTTCAAACTCTTCTACGAGCTCATCAATTGATGAGAGAGAAATGGAATCCAATAACTGTTTTAAATAATTAAAGTATCCTTGGGCAAACTCGCCCGCAGTCTCTGACTTATCACATAATATTTCAATATTATTCATTATATTATAACCCCCTACGGACGCTGGATGTTGAAAGCTTCTTGCCACTTGCTATCGGCAAAGTAGATTTTATAGACAAGCTCCATTACTTTGAGGGCATCAGCACTGTTTCCGTTTTCAACCACTTCGTCGGAAATAATGATGTCGGCAAATTCATCAATCTCGGAACGCCAAGAGTTATCATCTAGATATGAATTATTTACTTCTAAAAATGAACCAACCGATGAACCGTCTTTTTTGGGTATTATCTTCAGTCGCTCGTCTCCATAACTCTTTGACCCGGAGAGAATGCCAGATAATTCCAGAAGAGCATCCCTCAAAGTGATCTCAAGCCTGAACTTATGTCGCCATTGCGTGGCCGTTGAGTGCAACATAGCGACACAACCTTCTCGATTCCTCATAATGGCGTAAGCGTTATCCTCCACATCATGGCGCCAGTAGTTGTTTGAAACGAAACTTTTAACCTCTTCAAAGTCACCAGCGAAATAGCAGATCATGTCGAGCATGTGGATACCCTGATCAAGAAGAATTCCACCTCCGGCATATTTTCGTTCTGCGCGCCAACCTTTATCGAAAGGTATTATGCTGCTTTTGCCGTATATTCCCCTCAAATTAATAATTTCACCATACTCACCGGATTCGATAACCTTTTTCGTTTCTATTACCGATTCATGGTAGCGGTGATTGAAGCCATACTTCAGTTTAAGATGAGGTTGTTTATTTTCAGCAACTATGACATCCCGGATATCCTGTATAGTTCTTCCCGGCGGTTTCTCGCAGAAAACATGCAGCCCCCTGTCCAACCCTGCGATGGTGCTTTCAGCGGCAAGATAGTTTGGTAGACTGACAAACAAAACATCAAGCTTTTCTTTGAAAAGTCCATGATAGGTTGGGTAGAATTTAACACCGTCAGGCATTATTCCTTCCTGGTGAAATTTAATATCGCTCACAGCAACGGTGGTCAGATTCGGGTTTAGATCAATAAACTGACGCCTACGCTTCCCCACTATACCATATCCAGCAATACCAACTCTTAGTTTTAAAGACGCCATACTATATTCTCTTTGCTACAAATATATTGTTTCCCATGCGTTGAAGGTATTCTTCCGTGAGCGAATCCCTTTGGAGAAGTTGCTCTACAGTTTTCAGGTCTTCCGGCACATCGACCCCGAAAATCCTATTAGCAGTGGGAACCATCTTGATCCTTACACCATGCTCAAGGAAACGATTCATATCGACAGATTCAATGATTTCAAGAGGCGTTGGAGTCATCTGTGCATATTCCAGCAGAGCTGTACGGCTGAATAGGATAACCCCCAATTGTTTCCACATCGAAACATCACCCAAATATTTCCTTCGCGAAGGGATGGCTTCCCGTGAGAAGTAGAGGGCATAATCTTGCCGATCACGAACCACTTTGACAACGTTCTCATTTTCGAATTCTTCTAGAGAGTCAATTTTTGCAATCAGATTGGTGATCTGCAGATCGGGATTAATCCGTATGGGAGCGACAAGCTCATCGATCATTAACGGATTCAGCATAGGCTCATCACCCTGAATCATGGCAACATAATCAACAGAATTACAGGTAATCTTCTCTATTCTAAGAATGGCTTCAGCTACCCTGTCAGATGCTCGCTGATGTGTATCAGCAGTCATGACAGCCTTTCCTCCGATAGATTCGATATAATCGACTATTTCTTTGTCACAGGTCGCTACCCAGACATCAGACAGAGATGGGCACATCTTGCTACGATAGTAGACATGGCCGATCATCGGCATACCAAGTATTTTTACCAGAGGTTTATTGGGAAAGCGACTTGATGCCATACGAGCTGGTATAACTCCAATTATATTCATAGCTATCTCTCTATTTTTTCCTCATCTTTCTCTCTAATTAATACTCCATGATATTAATTTCATCTGTATTTATGATTAAGACCGCATAAAGATATAGTTGTAACTATTGGCAAATTGTCCATTATCAAATATCGGTGAATGCTGTTTCTTTATTAATTTCAGTCCCGCTTTTTCAACTTCCACCATCACTTCCTTACAATAGCCTTCCCTGCTACTGTCCAATTCTACAAGAATTGATTTAACCCTTCTATCCGATAGAGTCTTGTTGGCGCCTTTTAATATTTTATCTTCAATTCCATCAACATCGATTTTGATATGATTTGGGAATGGGGGGTTAAATTGTCTTATAAAATCATCTACGCTGAATCCAAGCATTGACTGCTTGAAAGAAATACTAAATGAATTTCCTTTCCAATCAACGACCTCAGCGAAACTATTGTGTGCACCTCCAAGCTCGGTATTCGACATGTAAAGGAAATCCAACCGTGTCGTATCATTAAAAGCAATACATAACGCAGAAATGCGATTCTCCATTTTGTTTATCTTTATGTTCCGGTTTAACAAGTAGTAATTATTAGGTGATGGCTCAAACGAAACAACTGCTATATTTCTCAATGCGGCATACAGAGTATATACACCAACATTCGCTCCTATATCCCAAAAAACATCCTTATCGCTAAAAGTATTTATCCACTCAATGGTTTCTGGCTCTTTGGTTAATAAGGTTAGAGCACGCCACCCAGGTATTTTTCCAGGGCAAAAGAAGTATAGAACCCCGAATTCAGTATCTTGACTAACTATGGGAGCAAGCTCTTCTGCTATCTGTGCTGATATTAATACTGACCTTCGTCCACAAAAAACACGAATTCCCGTTTTAAGCAGTTTTATTGATGAATTCATTACTTTTTGCTTTAAACTCATATTTAGACCTTAATACTCTTTATCACTGAACGGCAGCATGTATCCAGCATGCGGAAATCCACACTAAAGGCTAAAAACCGATAACCTTCCAACGCACGCTGCTGAAACTGATCTAGATCAGGTTCAACAATATGATATCCTGAAATTTTCGAAGAGTTTCTCACATAAGCACTAATCTTGTTCATCGCTTCATTCATCACTTTATCATCAAACTGCCCAGGTACTCCGAGCGAACCGGATAAATCATAAGGACCCACAATAAAACCGTCCACGCCATCCACTGAAAGAATGGCATCTAAGTTCTCCACTGCCTTTATGTGCTCAATTTGAACAATTATAATTGATTCATTATTTAGCCAATCTTTATAATTCTCAAAGCTATTTCCATAACCCTGAGCGCGCGCCAACCCGACTCCACGCTTCCCATTAGGAGGATAGCAAACAGATTCAACTGCCTTTCTCGCCTCTTCAGCCGTGTTAACCATCGGAACAATAACCCCGTGAGCCCCTGCATCCATAACTCTTTTTATTTGTACAGGATCATTAGACGAAAGCCTCACAAGAGGGACTACGCCACACAGATCGATTATACGGATCAATTCCTCTGCTTCACGAATTGTAATGACACTGTGTTCAAGGTCAATAGTGAGCCAATCAAAACCAGCTCTTGCCATAATTTCTGCTATGGCTGGATGTGCCAGTGTGATCCAAGAGCCAATAACGATATTATTATCAGAAATTCGTGATTTTATGCTTTTAGGAATATCATTCATAGTGGAAGCCTTTAGTTTTTATTGTGCGACTAGTTTATTTGTGTCACTGTCCGACATCTTTATAATTTCATAAGCACTACCTCCACACAGCATCAAGACATTATCAAAATACTTGATGTTTTGCTGTCGGTGGGTAACCATAACAACGCCAACCTTACCCTTGAATTCCATCAGAGCCGAAATAAAATTATATTCGGTTTCCTGATCGAGGGCTGATGTTGGTTCGTCCATCAGTATAAAGTCAAGATCGTGCATGAGTATCCTGGCGATGGATATCCTCTGCCTCTGCCCCCCTGAAAGGTTCTGACCACTTTCTGAAATTGAAAAATCGCAACCTTTCTCGTGCAGCATCTCTTCCAATTGTGCAGCTTTTATGACCTGTTTAAGTCTCGGCATATTCGGATGATCATTCCCCCAACAAATGTTTTCTATAATTGATCCTGCAAAAATGAAATTGTCTTGGGTAATATATCCAATATGTTTGTGTAGGGATTCAATCTGTATCTCGCCGGAGGGAATGGCGTTGTAATGGATAGTACCCTCTGACGGTTTGACGATACCTGCCAAGATATCGAGCAGTGTTGTTTTCCCAGTCCCTGTCGGACCGCAAATACCCCAAAAATCGCCTTTCTGCAGGTCGAGATTGAGTCCTCGGAAAAGTGGACTCTCATCCCCATACCTGATAACGACAGACCTCATGCTGATGGAGTGAAGTTCACCTGCAAGCGGCTTTCCCTCTGTATTATGTTGTCTTGATGCTTTTTTAATAGACTCCATTCTATCTATCGAAGGTAAACCACTATAAGCTCTAAGAAAACTGTCAATGGCCAGTTTGGTTTTAGGCACTACCCTTACAAAAATGACAAGGACTAACAAAATGTCTGGAAAGGGTATTGCCATGGCCATAACTCCGGCATAAATGATAATTGTAAGAACAATATAACCGGTCAATTCAGAAAGCTTGCCCTGAACCGCCGCAAGAACTTGTTGTTTAAAGTATTCATGACATACACTGAAAATGCGACCATCAAGGTATTTCATTACAAAGCGTTCCATAGAGGAAGCTTTGGTGCTTTTAAACGATCTGACGATATTGACGAGACCGTCCGTCAAGTGGCTATAAGCATTTGTCCATAAGTGGCTAAGATAATTGCTTCGCTTCATAAAGGGATAAAAAACAACAGCACTTGATAAAAATAATACCAGGGTTACTGTGACAATTTTATGTTCAATTAAAAATGCAAAATAGAGAAAAAAGCTGATCTGAACAAGCTCGCTGATGACAATAAAGCAATATTTTACGACCCCCTTATACCCTTCGGCTTCGTGTGTCACCGCGTTTATAAAATCACCATGGTTCAGATTTCGCAGTGATTCCCACTGAGAAAACACAACCTGCTGTGTCAAGGAATAACGTTCATTATATTCCAGGTTTCGCAGAAAAAAAGCCTGGTAAGTCTCGAGGAGAACATACACCAAAGCGGAAATAAAGCTGATTATTAAAAACAAGAGCAGATAATTCAGCAGGTTGGACGTATAACCGAAAATAGTCAATAATCGATTGAACTGCCTTATGACGGTATTGGGTTGACCATTCGGATCCATCAGGTACTGGGCGATGGGATAGAGACTCCCGATCGATACGATCTGAGTGACACCGACAATGGTAATGCCAATAAAAAAAAACAGAGAATGGAGGGGATGTCCGGTTATTACCCCTACAAATATTTTAAATAGTTTTGTCAATTTTTAATGTTTATTCGGGAAGTAATGGGAAGCAAAAAACATTTGGTTTTTCTAAACAAAATGCATTCTTATCAAGGGTATTATTACAACTTACTTTTTATAATAAGCAAGAACCTTCCGGAGAGCAGTAACCACGTCCATTAAATCCTGCTCAGTCATTTTCGTTTGCAAAGGTATGGAAAAAACCCGCTTTGAGACAAAATTGGCATTCGGATAATCTACCGGATTAAAGGCGTATTTATCTTTGTAATAGGGTTGTTCAAAAATGGCCCGGTAATGCGTAGCCACTCCCACGTTTTCTTCGATGATAGCGCGCATGATCTCTTCCCTTGTGACAAGGACCGTTTCAGGCTTGATCAGGACAGGGAAGATGTGCCACGAACTTCTGCTGCCATCTTGTTCCGATAAACGGGGAGGCAGGATGAGGGATTCCTCATCCCTTAACAATTCATAATACATATTGGCCAGTTGCTTTTTTCTGGCTATAAACCCCTCCAGTCGCTTGAGTTGATGTATTCCTATGGCGGCATTCAGATCCTGCATATTATACTTGTATCCGGGGAAGACGATGCCGTAATGAATGGTATCGATCTTCGTATATCGCTGCCAGGCTCCATGGTCCATCCCGTGGAGTCCGAGGACTCTCATTCTTTCGGCCAGATCCTTTTTGTTGAGCATAATCATGCCCCCTTCGCCCATGGCCACATTCTTGGTGACATAAAAGCTGAAGCAGGAAATATTCTCACCGTTTCCTATCATGCGGCCCTTATATTTTGTCCCCAGGGCATGGGCGGCATCTTCGATAACTATCAGTCCATGCTGGTCGGCAATATTTTTGATTTGATCCATGGCGCAGGGATACCCTGCGTAATGAACCGGAATGATAGCCTTTGTTTTCGGAGTAATCTTTTTTTCAATGTTGGCCGGATCAATCGTGTAGGTATCCATGGAGACATCCGCCAATACCGGAATGGCTCCTATATGCTCGATCACGTTGGCCGTCGCCCCAAAGGTCAAAGGTGTCGTAATCACCTGATCCCCCTTCCCTATCCCGGACAAAAGCAGTGAAAGGTGAAGTGCGGCTGTGCAGGAATTGGTCGCCACAGCTTGGGCGGCGCCGGTATATTCCTTAACATCGTTTTCGAAACGGACAACCTTGGGTCCCGTACTCAGCCATCCCGTCTGCAACGAATCAACGACCTCCCTGATTTCGTCCTCACCGATATCAGGTGAGCCGTAGACGATAAATTCATTTCTTACAGGTGATCCGCCATGAATTGCCAATTTATCCATTTACTTTTCCTTTTTCCATCCAGATAAAATCATGGCTGCTTTCACCACAATTAAAAAGAAGATCAAGAATCGTCACATTTGACTCAAAGGGCTCGTGTAACTGATGATAAGGAGGATAGTTATATTGGTGATAAACCAGATGGATGCCATTTTGTTTAAACAGATTTTCTTCGATGTAATTGGATCCTGCTGGCCCACTGATATAAGTCGATATTCCTAACTTCTTACATATATTTACCAATCGCTCCGTTTTTCTACCTTCGACATCAAGTGCGGAAGAACGTACAAAACGAGTATGTCTGATCGATAGGAACCTGCAGATGGTTGTTATAAATTCAATATTCAAATCACTTAGATTCTCCCACCTCCGACGGTATAACTCTTCGAGATCAGACCGATAAAAATCAAAAAATTTTGAATTGGAATAACAATGCTTAAGCATCGACCAGTGTTTAACATTCCAAGACACACTGTTGTCGATTCGTACATCCTTGATACGCTGTTCTCTCAAACCTTTCTTGATAACGGGCACGGTAATCCATCGCAATCCATTTTCATGTCTAACGATATTCCTGTTTCTCCAGTCTCTATCTGTATATTGAACGTCATCGAAAAATACGAATATATCGGCCAGATGAATTAAATCAAAATACCCCCGCCACGGGATATAGTTAGGTTGAAGGATGACGCCGATCAAGTTCCGAGTCTCCTCCTAACAATCTCGGCAACTCTGTTGAGCCCTTTCCCGTCGATCAGACGGCGTCCGTTCATATACAATGTATGCCTCTCATCCGAATCTCCGATCATGTCACAAACGACACCGATGACTTCCCGATAGTCCAAGCTATCCCCCTTGCCCAGGAGCTTGCATACCTTCCGGTCTAACAGGGTACCGACTTGTTCAAGCTGGTGCTCGTATTGACAAATCACTACCGAAGCAAGCCCTAGGGATACAACTTGATAGAAGATGAGTCCACCGGAAACACAGGCTATATCGGCACCGGCAAGGAGCTCCATGAAATTTTCGGGTTCCTGATGCAATCGGATTTCATTCCGACTTCCCCTACAGATTCGGGACAGATCAGGGAGATTCTGATATCCTCCTCCCACAATGACATCGGTCGTCAGTGGAAGATGAATTTCGGCAAGACTTTTCATCAGTTTTTCGGTAATACCTAATGCATCGAATCCACCGAAGCAGACAAACAAATTCTCTGCGACGGATCGGAAGGCTTTTTCTGACTGCAAGGGCAGGACCAGATAATCCAGACCGGAATAGGAGTTCGTGTTTTCCTCCCTAACCGCATTAATAGGATAATCGGAAAGGCTTCTGTGCTCGTCAAAATGATCAAAGGTCATCAAAGGCGTTCCCCATTCCTTTAGACGCCTGAGTTCTTCTAGTTCGTATTTTAGCTTGTCGCAAACAATGAAGTCCGGATGGATCCGTTTAATCAGTTCGGTCAAGTCAGAATGGTATTGGTCAGAAGAGAGAAGATGGAGTGGAAAACCTTCTTTGGCGATGATTTCCCGACCGTAACGATATTCCTCCAGGTCCAGACTGCAGAAATGAATCTCAAATTCAGAAAAGGCCTTGGCCAGAAGGAGGCTGCGGCGGATATGCCCGGTACCGGTCTCCGGGATGACTCCCCCATCGGACCGAAAAAGAATCCTTTTCAAAAGTCATTCTCCGGCATACGCATCTGTTTTCTATAGGCGATCTCTTCCGCCTCACAGGGAAGACTTTCGATTCTACCGTGACCGAGAATGTGTTCAGCCTCCCGAATTTCATTGATCAACTGCTGCAGTTCAGCGGGTTCGGCGGAAATCTCCCAGTCTATCCCGCATCGTCCTCGATCAAGTGTGAAATGCTTTTCGATCACCATCGCTCCGGCATAGACGGCCAGCAAAGGAATCTTTATCCCACAACTGTGATCCGAGTACCCTATCGGCACATCATAGAGTGATAGGAGGGCATGAATAGCTCTTAGGTTTGCCGATATCTCCTCTAGTGGGTAACTAGAAACGCAATGGAGTAACGCCAGGGGCGATCTGTATTCCCGGAAAAGCTCTACCGTAGCGGTTGTCTCCACCTCTGAGGCTGTCCCTCTGGATAAAATAACCGGCAGACCAGTTTGAGCGACAACTCGTAGCAACTTCCGGTTGCAGATATCGCAGGAGGCAATCTTGATAGCTGGAACGGAAATAGAAACTAATTCCTGGAGGCTTTTTTCATCGAAGGCCGTGGCGAAAAATTCAATCCCCACTCGATCAGCTATCTTAGAAAGGGCCACAAAGTGATCCCTATTCAGTTCCGTCGGTTTTACCAGATGGTAGGCTTCGCTTGCGATTCCGAAACGTTCTTCAGTCCGAAAGGCCTGAAATTTGATGGCATCCGCACCGGCCTCCGCTGCCGCCTCTATCATTTTGGCCGCCGTCTCAAGATTTCCGCCATGATTGAGTCCGGCTTCGGCAATGACGAAGATGGATTCCCCGGCACCGATCCGTTTATTACCGAATTGTATGACCCGACGATTCATTGAACCTGTTCCCCTTGAAAAAGGTCTGAAAGGGCTCTGATTGAATCCGGAGTCAGATTCCAGTCAGTCGCCCCGGCGTTCTCCGTCAGTTGAGCTGGATGCCTGGCGCCACAGATCACGGCATCGACTCCTCTTTGTTCGAGAAGCCATCGAATAGCCACTTGGGAAGGACTCCGACCAATCCGCCTGGAAATCTCTTTTAATTTTTCTATCTTTTCAAGGTGGCGGGTGAATCGAGCCCCTTGGAAGTCTTTCTCGTGATAACGGTTATCATCCTCTGGAAAAAAGGAGAACTGGTCGAACTTACCGCTCAAGAGTCCTCGCTGAAGTGGGGTATAAACCAGCAGGGACAAGCCTGCTTGTCGGCAGAAGGGGAGGATGTCCGCTTCGATTTCCCGTCTGATCAGGTTGTACTCGGACTGAATGGTCACAACCGGCAAGATTTCCTGTAGCTTCCGGATGGAGGTTGGATCGAAATTGGAAACACCGATATACCGCACCAGGCCTGACTTTATTAATTCTTTCAAAGCACCACCCGTCACTTCAATTGGGACCAGGGGATCCATTTCATGGATCTGGTACAGGTCGATCGTATCCGTTTTCAAACGCTTCAAACTGGCGCGAACCGCATCCTGGATATGGGCAGGAGAAAGATCGATATAGCGTGCCCCATCGGATCTCCAAACCACCCCCACCTTGGTGGCAACAATTAAATCCAGGTGTTTTTGATTCAGGACTTTTCCGAGCATCTCTTCTGCAATTCCTTCGCCGTAGGCATCGGCGGTATCGAAAAAATTAATCCCCAGATCGAGCGCGCGTTCCAAGGTAGCCAAGCACTCCGCCGAATTGACCTTTCCCCAGCGTCTTCCGCCGAAAAGCCAGGTTCCCAGACAGATCCTCGACACAAGAAGATCGGAGTTTTTCAGTTTGGAGTATTCCATGTCTGTTACTCCAGGATCAATCCCCGATAGTAAAACCACCATCAACGATCAGGTTCTGTCCCGTTACGTACCCGGACATGGACGAGGTCAGGTAGAAAATGCCGCCGATGAGGTCTTCCGGTGTTCCCATCCGGTTGAGAGGGGTCTTGTAGACATAATTATTGACGAAATCAGGCGTCTGGTTGGCAAAAATACCACCCGGGCTTAAACAATTGACCCGGATTCCATAGGGGGAAAGATATCTTGCCATGTAACGGGTAAAATGGATGACGCCGGCCTTTGATATGGCGTACACTTCCGGGGAGTTTCTTCCCGATTCTCCATAGATTCGCTGATCGGCGGCGGAAACACCATATATGGAACCGAAGTTCAGTATTACGCCCTTTACTTTTTCCTTGATCATATACCGGGAAATTGCTTGCGTCGCAATAAATGTTCCTTTGACATTGACATCCATAACCGATTGAAATTCGTCATCCGTCCTTTCTTCAAAGGGCGTGAAAACGGATATTCCCGCGCAGTTTATGAGAATATCGACTTTGCCTGTGATGCTTAGAACCTTTTCGATGGCCGCTTCTACATCGGACCTTTTTGTTATGTCTGCTCTCAGGAAGTAGGATTTGCGCTTCTCCCGATAAGAATCCTCCGTAAGATCGGAAGAATCATCGGAAGGTGATATGTCAACATTCAGCACCGCTGCCCCTGCCTCAATGTAATTCTTTACTATAACGCGACCGACCTGACCGCTCCCACCGGTCAATAGAACGACCTTGTCTTTAAATTCATCAGAAAACAATTCAGACTTCATTATCTTCTCCCGATTTCGTCAGACGGACGTATTCTCTTCGAGCATAAGCCTTTTCCCGTAGCTGCCAAGGCATGAAATGATAATCCTGAAAAGTGCTCCAGTTTCCCCCTGGCCAGGCGGCCAATGCCACCCTGGCGCATGTCTTGGCAAATTCAGTCAATCCCTTCATCCGGAGCGCGGTGTTATCCTTGCGCGTTTCCTGCATTAACTCGTCTATATGCCTGGCAACAATCAGGGACGAGGGGAATTTTTGCGGCCAACCGTAATAATCCCATAAGAGTTTTTGAAGCTGCTCAGAGTCCCGATATGAAGTCCGCAAAGGCAGTTCACCTTTTATCGCCCTTTGTGCCAATTCCACAATCTCATTGATGCTGACCGGCTGGTAGGTATAGCGATAGATTTCTCCCCTGACATCCGGGAGTTCGCTGCTTGGCATGAGGTATTCCAGCCTGTCCCCAAGAACTTCCTGAAGGGTGATAAAAGGCACGCCACTGATAATCGACTCGATAATTGAACTGGAATAACAGAAAACAGATGCACACCTGTCCAGCAACCACCCTGGGAAGGGAGTTTTTGTATCAATAGTAAAAAGTTTGCCATATTTCCGGGAAAAATAGCTATAATCATCGAGGCATTCCAATGTATAAGGTCGAAAGGCAACAGGATTCTTCAGTTCCAGACACCAGATGTCCAAGAATTCGAGAAACAGTCTTACATAGGTTGCTGCTGCCCAGACAAAATCCTCATATCCTCCATTTCTCCCGTAATATATGCCGTGGTGTCCCCTTCCTCTGTCCAACAGTTCAAACATGTTGGGGTTATCATGCTGGCTAATTCCTAAAAAGGAAGGCATGCCCCCGAGTGTTCTATTCTCTGTGGCAGGACTTTTCGCATCTCGATAGAAATCATAACGGGTACAACCAACAATCTTTACCTTCTCTTCCGGATAAAGCCCTGCTTCGACAATCCAATCTTTAAGCACCGGTCCCCATGTTAATACTTTGGAATAATGCTGCGCATAAGCAAGGCCGATATCCTTCTTGCCGCCACGCATATGTTCGATCATGCCCTCCCGGATCATCCCGCTTGATTCCGGATGCATAAGAATAAAACGGCAGTTTTTAGAACCGTCCTTTAATCCGTCAGGTGTAAGAAAGGCATTGGGGTGGGTTGTGAGGACCACTTCGGGCTTAAAAAGATGATACAACGCACGCGAGGAAACCCGGCTGCCTATTACCGTATTGTATCCCAGGGCTTGTAAATAATAGCCCAACAGGAGCGATGCTGCTGAGTCCCGGCGCTTATGATCCGCATGAATCAGAACGGTTTTCGAGCTTGTGTCATGAAAGATGATATTTCCACAAGTATTTAACACGCCGGCTATCATCGTTTTTGGATTATCCTTTGTAAGATTTGTGGATTACACTCGAATTCCGTAGGAGGTGTTCATTTTGCCGGACGATATCCATAAGCTCTGGATAGGAAAATTGATCATTTTTCATAAGAGCATATATTGCGGTAATCGTCTCATAATCCTCTGCGGTATCAATTGTAAGACGATAGGCGGAGTCGTCAATCCGGTTCGGATATTCGAAAAAGGCAAATTCTTCCGGATGCTCTTCCACAAAGGGGACGACATGCTCCCGATAATATGCTTCAGAGCATCGTTCAAAAAGTCTTTTCAACAATGTTATTGATAATATCTCGATGTCAAGGCCGCGGGCGAACGTCCTGCGGTTGCAATTGGTTAGAAATTCCATATTCGGCCAGTTGAACTCAAACAGATAAACCATTTCATCAATCAGCTTCGAATCCATAAAAGGACAATCTGCGGTCAATCGGACGATTACATCTGTACCATAATGGAGAGCGGCACGGTAGTAGCGGTCAAGCAGATCCGATTCGCTACCGCGAAAGACCATCACGCCATGGAGCTCGGCAAGCTGCACTACGTCATCGTCTTCTCCCAGCTCTGTCGTCAGCACGACAACATGCCTTACCCTGTCTGCCCGTTTAACGCGGTCGATCATGGTTCCCAGTATCGTATTGCCGCCGAGGGGAAGCATAATCTTGCCGGGGAGACGCGAAGACCCCATACGGGCCTGGATCATAATATCTACCCGGGGTAATTTATGATCTGCCATCGCCGTCTTTTTCCTCCATCAATCCATACCTGCATAGCAGCGCAAAGTATTTATTCAGTTTCTCTTCATAATCGTCGCCCCCGTAATGCATCCGGAGCAATCTGGAAATTTCCGCTGTCCCTCTTGATCCACAATAGTTAAGAGCCGCGTCAAACTTATGAAAGAAAAGGGGGTCTCTTTGCAGCTCTGCTGTTATTTCTTCTTTTTCCGTTATCGTTATTATTTCGAAGAGGCGGTTGCGGCAAAGGGGAGCCTTGAAATGCCTGTTAAAACGGCGTCCTGCTTCCCATCCCGACCGGCGTGGTTCATAACCTGAAATAACGCGGAATCTCTCGCAAACGCCTTGATAGGAATCGCTGAGCAAGGTCAGCCAGAATCCGCTGTCATCATGCAAAACCCGGCTCCAGATGGCTTTCAATCTCAAATTCGCAACGGCAAAAGCATGGTGGAGGCGAAAGGAATGATCATCAGGAGAGGCGCCGCTGTTTTTCGTTAATCCCATTAAAATGTTATCAGCCTGTTCTTCAAAGCGCCTCAGGATCAGTTGAGAGACGCGATTCAATGCACGTGGTTCCTGATCGCAGAAATCATCCAGGGCACGCACAACCGTAGCAAAGAATACTTGTAACGTCCCGCGGGAAATCTTATCCGGCGTATCATTCCGCGTGTGATGGAAGGGATCGGGATAAGTGTTGAGACAGGTGGCCGGTATCCCGATAGCTGCATCATTCAAAATATAGTGATCGCTGCCGCCGGTATAGTATTGGAAATCGCAACGGTAACCGGGAATGGGGTTCCCGATTCTGAGGTAATGCCCATCAACAATGATTTCCTTCAACCGGTGCCACAGGAGCAGATCGAAAGAAGAGACATTATGGTGCGGGATTTCGTTCACAATCAGTGTGCAGCCGCTGATATTCTGATCCGCCCCAACCATGTCGAGAGAGATACCGGCCACAATATTGCCCAGCTCTTTTTCGTTCCTCCGGCAGTATGCGACTGTACCGAAATATTCGACCGTGAAGAGAAAGCGCAGGGATATTTCCGGGCGATGCTGACCATAGTAATTGATGAGTTCCATCATCATGGCCGCACCGGAGGCATTGTCATTTGCCGATGGTTTCGGGTGATCCAGGTGGGCCACAATGATAACCTCGTCAGCCCCCTTTCCCGGCACACACACATCAAGGCATTTCATCGGCCGGTGGTTGGGAATCTCAACAATAGAAGGGCGGTCTGCATCCCTCCAGAAATTCATCGCTGACGGGACCTTCCAGCCCCAGTGTTCCATTCCTGGCTCGTATTCTTCAACATGGATCCATTCTGCCGGACAGGAGAGGTTTTGGATGACGTAATTCAGTGCATCATCGTAGCCACGACTGCACATGATCCGGTCAAAGGAACTCAATGCTGTAATGTAACGGATCATATGCAAGGCATTATCGTTCATGACTTCCTCAGTAGACAAATAGCTCTGTTACGTCCAGCAATGGATTCAACACAAACATCAAGGTGCTCAAAAGAAGATTTGCTGCCGATATTTTTCAACTCATCAATGGTAATCGGGCGACAGAGGTAGTTAACATTGCCGACATAAACATTCCTGCAATCATCTGGTTCTTGTTGCAAAGGACATTCAATCAAAGCGGCCCCACCTTTTTTCAGGGTACGGTAAACCTCCTGTAAAAAGGTAAGTTGCTCATGTTCTGTTATAAGAAAATTGAAGCTTGCCCACACACAAAAGCAAAAATCAAAAGCACCGGATGAAAAGGGAAAATGTTTCATATTTGCAACAAAAAACGGGTTACCACTCGAACCGGTTTGAGCGTAAAGCCATGAGGCCCTCTTTATTAAAACCTCTGAAATGTCTATTCCCTTAACGTCAAAACCCTTTTGTATAAGCGGTATCGTCAGGCGACCATATCCGCAACAGACATCCAGAATTTTGTCATTGGACCTCACATGTATGAGAATTTTTTCCATTATTGCCTCTGTATGGAGGGCGCTTGCTTTTTCTTCAAGCCACTCCGGCCCAAGGACTTCATAAAAATCGCGCGTAAGCTTATCGTTATTTTCAATTATCTCAGTCAAGATAACTCCAGTCGCTCCATTATTCCTGTTTTCAATCGTGGCAGATCGTTTTCCCTAATAGCATTATCCATTTCATCAAGGAAGCAGGCCACGCTGTTTCCGAACTCTTTCGGGTCCATTTCTGGTGAATGGCCATAAAGTCTGTGAATATATTTATTGACAACCATGCTTACAAAGGGAATGGGCTCGAAACAGGATGCGCATGAATTGATTTTCATCTCTTCCGTGCCCATATGCATCCCCCTGATAGTTTCTGCGTTGTGGCTGTCCCAAATGTCTTGCAAGGATTCGTTATGTAAATTACCGACTATCAATTCACCTTCGTAATCGCGACAACACAAGGTTGCTTGTCCGTCATACGTAAAATAAACAAACCGAAAAGGCATATGGCATGGTACGGTGCTGTGGATAATGTTTTTCCACGGAAATGTATCCTTAAAATAACTATCGTCAAGGCTCAGGCCATTGATAAGATTGAAATTAATATTCTGTTTGCGACAGTATCTTGAAAATGTTTTGAAATATTGCGGGATTTCAAACATATTGGATAGATTTAAGATGGAAGTTATACTGACATCAACTCGGAAATCCCTGAAACCATTGTTAATCTCACGGACTGCTTCAAGGCTTTCCAGTAGTTTTTTAAAGGACGCGCCTCTTCGAATATTCTCATAGGTTTCTCTGGTTGCGCCGTCGATTGAAAAATTAAATCTCGTTGCCAATTTTGGGAATTTATAGTATGTTTTTCGTATCCGCTGAGGAAATTGACCGTTTGTGCTTAACCCTATACCAAAAGAATTGCGTTGTGCAACCTCCAGCAGCAAGTTCAGGTGATTATGCATGAAGGGTTCACCTACTGTATGGAGATCGGCCGAGTTAATGCCTATGGATTGTAATTGAATAATTATTTCCTCGAATACCTCCGGCGACATGTACCCTACAGGACGTTTAGACAGTTTTGTATTACACATAAGGCAGTTCAAGTTGCAGGCATTAGTGATCTCTATCATACTTGCCTGAGGTGAAAACCTTTTTAACTGCTTAGGCCTATCAAGTTCTAAGGTAAGTAGCTCTCTTCTTAACGCTTCATTCTCTACAGATTTATTCATCAGGCTTTTTGTCGATCTGTATATCTTCTTGGCAAAGAAATATAAGATTGGGCAGTTTACCAGCGCGCTTTTGATTTTTTTGTTTAACATAAAAATGATTTTTCCCTTAGTATCAAAAAATCATCAAAAATATGCCCGTCAAGTTCAGACTTTGTAAATGTGTGCAAAGTATCTTCAGGGGAGCAGACCACCGGCTCGCCATGGAGATTGAAAGACGAGACCTTTGCATAATCCCGGTTTCCTGTAATTTCTGATTTCTACGGTCACTTTTCCGGTCTATCCCTGCTTCATCGGTTCATCAATCAAGTCTTTGAGCATCCCCATGCAACCCTTTTTCTATATTTTTCAAAGCTCTTCTTGAGAGCTTTGAATTAATGGTTTACAAGTCAATTATTTTATCGTCTGATTTTTTCAAAATTTTTAGCCGAATTTTTATCTCAAAATCCGGTTCGTAATCCTAAAAACAGCCTAAAAAATTCCTCAC